>JAAGKN010000430.1_pt1 | contig 113279 bp, 88 predicted proteins | sample 6206371 | NCBI WGS metagenome assembly JAAGKN01 (sample SAMN11533720, study PRJNA540317) | gut metagenome | isolation source: fecal pellets from male and female animal of same cohort | host: Peromyscus leucopus | place: USA:CA | collected 2017
CTTGTGCATCTTGATCTCAAGCTGACGCTGGGGCGGAATGCGGTTGAAGCAGCCGCCGCATGCGTTGCGGTCTACCACAACGATACCAAGGCCGTTGCGTGCATTCTTGCGGATGCGCTTGAATGCAGTGAGTGTACGCTCGTCGACAAGGGGCTCAAGGCTCTTTGCACGGGCGATAAGGCTTTCCTCTTCCGAACGGGTCTCGCTCACGATATTGTCGAGGTCGTCCTTCTTTTCGTTGAGGATATGGGTCTGGTCGGCAATCTGCTGGTCGGTAGTCTCTACATCGGCCTTGCGGTTGTCGATCGAGCGGTCGATCTCGCTGATGTTCTTTTCGCCGAGCTCGATTTCGAGGGTCTCGTATTCGATTTCTTTGGTCAGGTTGTCGAACTCGTGGTTGTTGCGCACGTTGTCGAGCTGCTGGCGGTAGCGTTCGATGAGTAATTTCTTGTTTTCTATCTTGTTGAGCTCGGCAACACGTTTGCCTTTGAGTTCGTCGATTTCGTCTTCGTAGCGTTTGATGCGCGAGTGAAGGCCTGTGATAGTGTTTTCGAGATCCTGTACTTCCTTGGGGAGCTCGCCGCGCACGTTGCGGATGCGGTCGATCTCGGTAAGGATGGTCTGGAGCTCAAAGAGGGTTTTTAGGCGCTCTTCTACTGGGCGCGGAGCTTCGGGTTTCTTATCTGTTGCCATAGATGTTTACAGGTAGTTTACCGGATTTGTTTCGGTTTCCGATTTATAGACTGCAAAGTTAGCAATTTTTTTTGTAATAACGTGATAAAAAATATCTTTTGCGCAACATTCGCTCTCAAAATGGCCAATGTCGAACACGGTTGTATCCATATCGGCGCAATCGGCAAAGTCGTGGTAGCGCACATCGGCCGTGACATAGGCATCGACGCCTGCACGGGCAGCGCGAGCGATAAAATCGGGAGCCGAGCCGCCACAGAGGGCTATGCGTCGTATCTGCTTGTCGGGAGAATAGGACGCCGAGGCTTTTATGCACGGTGTGCCGAACGCTTTTCGCAGCGCATCGACAAACTCGCTGCCGGTCATACCATTACCGGGAAGGGTGGCATAAACGCCAAGCCCGTAGTCGGCCGAGCGCTTATCCTGAGGCGACACCGAAACGGTCATTTTACCGTAGCCCGGCATGCCTGCAAGGGCTTTGAGCACCTTGCTCAGCCTGAGGCTGTCGACGCCGACCTTTACCTCGGTAAGTGGCTCATGGCGCAGATCTATACCGACAAGAGGATCGAAGCCGGCATCGGGATCGGAGATACTCTCGCCTTCGACCTCGCTATATGTGCATGCCGGCTCGCTGTCGAGCAAGACAAGCCGTACATCCGACGATTCGCTGCGCGGACAAATGACGCTCACGGTATAATACTCCACTCCGGCCGACTCTATAACGCCGCCGACTACTGCGCCGAGGCGTTCGGCCATGGCATACGACACGCCGCCTATGGTAGAGTCGAGACTCGTGTGAGCGGAATATACCGCAACGCCGGCACGGATAGCAGCCGCAGCCGCGCGTTCCTGGGGAGTCGCGGCTGTAAGATGCTTGAATCCTTTGAATATCAGCGGATGATGGCTTACTATCATATTGCAGCCCCGGCTTACTGCCTCGGCCACAATAGCCTCGGTAGTATCGAGGCATATCAGCACACCCGTCACTTCGCCGTTACCGTCGGGCAGCCCTATCTGGAGTCCGCTGTTGTCCCACTTTTCCTGGAGCGACAAGGGCGCGAACTCCTCGATAGCGTTGATTATTGCGCTTAATTTCATCGTTATTATTTCTTCTTAGGCTCTGTCAGGGCCAGGCATAGCTCGTCGAGCTGCTTCTGGTCGAGACGGCCGGAGCGTCGAGCATAACGTCGCGGCCCGAGTTGTTCTTGGGGAAGGCGATGCAGTCGCGGATGCTGTCGAGACCGGCAAAGAGGCTTACCCAGCGGTCGAGACCGTAGGCAAGACCGCCGTGAGGGGGCGCGCCGTACTTGAAGGCGTTCATCAGGAAGCCGAACTGCTCCTGAGCCTTCTCGGGGGTGAAGCCGAGGATCTCAAACATCTTGGCCTGCAGCTCGCTGTCGTGGATACGGATAGAGCCGCCGCCTACTTCCACACCGTTGATCACCATGTCGTAGGCATCGGCGCGCACGGCTGCGGGGTCGGTGTCGAGCATGGGGATGTCTTCGTCCTTGGGGTGGGTGAAGGGGTGGTGCATGGCCATGAGGCGCTGCTCTTCGTCGCTCCACTCAAACATGGGGAAGTCGACAACCCACAGGCATGCGAACTTGTCTTTGTCGCGGAGTCCGAGCTGGCGGCCCATCTCGAGACGGAGCTCGCAGAGCTGTTTGCGGGTCTTCATGGCGTCGTCGCCGCTGAGGATCAGGATAAGGTCGCCGGGTTCGGCATTCATAGCCTTTGCAAGCTGCTGCAGGGTCTCCTGGCCATAGAATTTGTCGACACTTGATTTCACGTTGCCGTTCTCTTCCACGCGGGCGTATACCATACCTTTGGCACCGATCTGCGGACGCTTCACATACTCGGTGAGGGCGTCGAGCTGCTTGCGTGTGTAGTGAGCGGCACCCTTGGCGCAGATACCACCGATGTAAGCGGCGTTGTCGAACACGCCGAAACCGTGGCCTTTGAGCACATCCATCAGCTCAACAAACTTCATGTCGAAGCGGAGGTCGGGCTTGTCGCTGCCGTAGTATTTCATGGCGTCGGCCCAGGGCATGCGCTGGAAGGGCTCGGTGAGCTCCACGCCGCGGATTTCTTTGAAGAGGTGCTTGGCCATGCCTTCGAAGAGCTTGATGATGTCGTCCTGCTCCACGAAACTCATCTCGCAGTCGATCTGTGTGAACTCGGGCTGGCGGTCGGCGCGCAGGTCCTCGTCGCGGAAGCACTTCACAATCTGGAAGTAGCGGTCCATGCCGCTGACCATAAGCAGCTGCTTGAGGGTCTGGGGCGACTGGGGCAGGGCATAGAACTGGCCGGGATTCATGCGCGAGGGCACCACGAAGTCGCGCGCACCCTCGGGAGTCGAGCCCACGAGCATCGGGGTCTCGATTTCGAGGAAGCCCTTGCTGTCGAGGTAGCGGCGCACCTCCATTGTCATGCTGTGGCGCAGCTCGAGGTTGCGGCGCACGGGAGTGCGGCGCAGGTCGAGATAGCGGTAACGCATGCGGAGGTCGTCGCCGCCGTCGCTCTCGTCTTCGATAGTGAACGGAGGCACTTCGCTCGGATTGAGCACCTTGAGCTCGGTAGCGATAATTTCTATGTCGCCGGTAGGCAACTGGGGATTTTTCGAGGTACGCTCGGCAACTTTGCCTTTTACCTGAACCACAAATTCGCGGCCAAGATGGTTGGCGGCTTCGGTCAGTTCGGGGTTGTCCTCGGTTTCAAATACTATCTGAGTTATACCGTAACGGTCGCGGAGGTCGACAAAAGTCATACCTCCCATTTTACGGGCGCGCTGTACCCAGCCTGCAAGGGTTACTTCCTTGCCCTGATCGCTGAGGCGCAACTCGCCACAGGTATTGGTTCTGAACATTGGTTTGATATATTAATTCAGGGCCTTGCCGGGGTTTTACTCCGGCAAGGCTCTGCACTTCTTTATTTTCCTGATTTGTTTTTGAGATTAACTTCGGGCTGGGGCATAAGGCCGCGGTTGCGCAGGAGAGCGTCAACCGAAGGCTCGTGGCCGCGGAAGTTGACATAAAGCTCCATGGGATCTACCGAACCGCCTTTTTCGAGTACGTTCTCTTTGAACTTCTTGGCTGTTTCGGGATCGAAGATGCCTTTTTCCTTGAAGAGCTCGAAGCCGTCGGTGTCGAGCACTTCGGCCCAGAGGTATGTGTAGTAGCCCGAAGCATAGCCGTCGCTGCCGAAGATATGCTTGAAGTAGGGCGAACGGTAGCGGTAGGTAAGTTCTGCCGGCATACCAAGCGACTCTGTTACCTGCGCCTCGAAACCTGCGATGTCGATATCCTCGGTAGTGTTGAGTTTACCATACTGAAGGTCGAGAAGGGCTGCACCGACGAGCTCGGCGGTTGTGAAGCCCTGGTTATGGGTGGCGGCAGCCTCGATCTTGGCGATAAGTTCGTCGGGAATAGTGTCGCCTGTCTGCCAGTGGTGTGCGTATGTACGCAGCATTTCGGGTTCGAATGCCCAGTGCTCGTGAATCTGCGAGGGCAACTCTACGAAGTCGCGGTCGACATTGGTGCCGGCCTGGCTCTTGAGGCGAGCGCGGCTGAGCATGCCGTGGAGGCCGTGGCCGAATTCGTGGAACATGGTCTCAACCTCGTCGATGGTCAGCAGCGCCGGGGTGTCGGCGGTGGGACGCGAGAAGTTGCCCACGTTATAGATAACGGGACGCGACGATGTGCCGTCGGGGTTCTGCCATGAGCCTTTGAACTCGCTCATCCATGCACCCTGGCGTTTTGATGCGCGGGGAAGTAGTCGGTCATGAACACGGCGATGTGCTCGCCGGTGGCGGCGTCGGTAACGTCGTAGACAGTGACCTCGGGATAGTACTTGGGCGCATCGGGCATCTCGGTAAATTTCACACCATAGAGGCGCTCAGCCATGTGGAAGATACCGTTGCGCACCGAATCGAGAGCGAAGTACTGGCGCACCTCGTTCTCGTCGAGATCGTATTTGTCCTTACGCACTTTCTCGGCGTAGTAGTAATAATCCCAGGGAGCGATAGTGATGCTGTCGCCGTGATTGTTGGCGTAGGCCTGCATTTCGCCCACTTCCTCATGCACACGAGCAACGGCCGGACGCCAGATCTTCATAAGCAGATCTTCGGCATTGTCGATGGTCTTGGCCATTACATTGTCGGTCATGTACGAGCCATAATCCTTGAAGCCGAGAAGGGCGGCCTTCTGGGCGCGAGCCTGGAGGATTTTGTTGATGACGGGCTGGTTGTTGTTCTCGCCTTCGAAAGCAAGGGTGGTATAGCCTTTGTACATCTGTTCGCGGAGGTCGCGGTCGTCGGCAAACTGCAGCAGGGGCAGACGGCTGGGAGCGTGGAGAGTGAACACCCACTTGCCTTCCAGACCACGGCTCTTGGCTTCGTCGGCAGCCTGTGCTACACTCGATGCAGGCAGACCGGACAGACGCGACTCGTCGTCGACTACGATCTCGAACGCATTGGTGGCGTTGAGCAGATTTTTATTGAATGTAAGGTAGAGGTTTGCGAGCTCGGTGTTTACCTCCTTGAGCTGTTCTTTCTTCTCGGCATCGAGGAGCGCACCGTTGCGCACGAAGTTCTTATAATAGCTGTCAACCAGGCGCTGCTGATCGGGCTCGAGACCGGCGCGGTTGTCGTAGACAGTCTTGATACGCTCGAAGAGGGCATCGTTCATTGTCATTTCGTCGCCGAACTGCGAATATTTGGGATAGAAAGTCTCGGCGATCTCTACCATTTCGGGCGATGAGTTAGACTCGTCGAGGGCGAAGAACACCAGCGCCACGCGGTCGAGGATCTCGCCCGAGCGCTCGAGGGGCATGATAGTGTTTTCGAAAGTAGCTGCCTCGGGGTTGTTGACGATCGAGTCGAGCTGAGCTTTTTTCTGGGCTATGCCGGCGTCGAGGGCAGGCAGATAGTCAGTGTAATTGATACTGTCGAAGGGCGGTATCTCGTAGGGCGTATTGTACGCCGACAGGAATGGATTGTTGTGCGTGTTGCTTGTGCAAGCTCCGGCCAGAGCCACTGCACACGCAGCGTAAAGTAAATATTTCATATCACGTGATTGGTTATTGCGTATTTAGCAGCCACAAAATTACATACAAATTCGCAAAATGCCAAATAATAATTTCTTGCTTTGCTCTCGACTTATTAGTAACTTTGCCGCCATGAACGAGATTGGCATAACAGAAGCAATGGAGCGGACGGCACTTGTGGCCGGCCGTGATATGATGGGTCGTCTGTCGGAGCTGCGCGTAACAGTCTTCGGCGTCGGCGGTGTGGGGTCGTGGTGCGTGGAGGCTTTGGCGCGAACCGGAGTAGGACATATCACTATCGTCGACCCCGACGATGTGGCTATGTCGAACATCAACCGCCAGATGCCGGCACTCTACTCTACCGTTGGCCGCCCAAAGGTCGAAGTCGTGGCCGAGCGCATAGCCGACATCAATCCGGCATGTGAAGTCCAAGCCATTCAAGGGCGGTATACGCCCGAAAACGGAGCTGATTTCAACCTTGACTCACAGGATTTTGTGATCGACGCTATCGATTCGCTCGCCGACAAGGCCGATCTGATACTGCGATGCACCGACCCGGCTACGGCACCACGTATTGCATTCTATTCATCTATGGGTGCGGCGCGCAAGCTCGACCCGGCCAAGATACGCACGGCCGAGTTCTGGAAGGTCGACGGCTGTCCGCTGGCCCGTGCCCTTCGCACACGCTTCCGCCGCTCGGGTGTTTATCCCAAGCGCAAATTTCGCTGCGTCTACAGCCCCGAAACCTTACCACACCGCATGGAGGGCCCGGCCAGCGTCAACGGCACCTTCGCACATGCAACAGCAATTTTCGGTCTTTCCCTCGCCTCAATGCTCATCGAGAAAATATACAACTGATCCAAGTCGGCATTTCAAGTAAAAAATATTTGGCGGAGTATGCTGATTTGTGCGAAATTTTGACTAATTTTGCAGCCTAATTCAATGCACAATCCCTATGGGTGGTTTCTTTGGCGCAGTTTCGCGCAAGCCTTGTATCAACGAGGTTTTCTACGGTACAGATTATAATTCACATCTCGGCACAAAACGCGCCGGCATGGTAACCTTCGACCGCGAGTGGGGCTTCAACCGAAGCATTCACAATCTCGAACGAAGCTATTTCCGCACAAAATTCGAAGACGAGCTCGACAAATTCCACGGCAATTCGGGTCTTGGCGTGATCAGCGACACCGATCCGCAGCCTATCCTCATCAATTCGCATTTGGGCCGCTATGCCGTTGTCACTGTTGCAAAGATCGTAAATCTGCGTGAGCTCGCCGACGAGCTCCTCGCTCAGAGGATGCACCTGAGCGAACACTCGGCAAACACTATCAACCAGACCGAAGTAGTGGCGCTGCTCATCAACATGGGCACAAGTTTTGTTGAGGGCATCAACCTTGTCTACAGCAAGATAAAAGGATCGTGCTCGATGCTCATCCTTACCGAAGACGGTATTATCGCCGCTCGCGACTACCTCGGCCGAACACCTATTACTATAGGACAAAGCGACGACGGCTACGCCGCCACAAGCGAGAGCGGAGCCTTCGAAAACCTCGGTTTCCACATGCTTCGTGACCTCGGTCCGGGCGAGATCGTACATCTTCGCGCCGATGGTATGGAGGTGCTTCAGGAAGCGGCCAAGCAGGAGCAGATATGTTCGTTCCTGTGGGTATACTACGGCTTCCCCACGAGCTGCTACAACGGCATCAATGTTGAGTCGATGCGCGAGGCTGTAGGCATAGCGATGGGCAAGAACGACGACACCGAGGCCGACAGCGTGTGCGGCATCCCCGACTCGGGCGTAGGATTCGCTCTCGGCTATGCCGAAGGACGCGGCATCCCCTACCGCCGCTCGGTGCTGAAATACACCCCCACATGGCCCCGAAGCTTCACACCGAGCAATCAGAGCCGCCGCGACCTCGTGGCCCGCATGAAGCTCATCCCCAACGCCGCCATACTCAAAGAGCAAGCGCGTGGTGTTCTGCGACGACTCCATCGTGCGCGGCACACAGCTCCGCGACAATGTACGCACCTTCTTCGATGCGGAGCCAAAGAAGTACATGCCCGCATCTCGTGCCCGCCGCTCGTCTACGGATGTCCCTTCATCGGCTTCACATCGTCGAAAAGCGACCTCGAGCTGATAACGCGTCGCATCATACAGGACTTCGAGGGCGACCACACCGCCAAACTCGAGCAATATGCCACCGCAGGCACGCCCGAATACGAACGCATGGTCAAAGAGATCGCCCGTCGCCTCGGGCTCTCTACCTTGCAGTTCAATAAGATGGACGACCTCATTGCATCGATCGGCCTGCCCAAAGAGCGTGTGTGCACACACTGTTTCGACGGCAGCAGCTATCATCCCTGCCAGGCCTATTGCAAGGCACACAAAAAAGACTGACCATCATACTTTATATAACGAAAAAAGATCCGCAATCGCGGATCTTTTTTTATCGATATATCTGATATCGTATTATTTCAGCTTTTCTTCGATGTCGCGGATGGCCTGATCGGTCGATGTTACATATACCGTATTGAATCCCAACTCGTTTGCCGTGTCGATATTGGCTGCGGTATCGTCGATAAAGAGCGACTCCTCGGCCTTGATGCCATAGCGGTTGAGCAGTATGCGGAACAACTGCGCGTCGGGCTTGGCGACCTTTTCGATTCCCGACACCACGATGCCCTCGAACTGTTTGAACGAGTCGAAGCGGTCGTAGGCGATGTCGAATGTTTCGGCCGACCAGTTGGTAAGGCCAAACAGTCTGTAGCCGCGGTCTTTGAGCTTGTAGAGATAATCGACCGCCTCGGGGATCTCGCCCTTGAGCATCGTCGGCCAGCCCTGGCGGTAGAGACCTATCTCCCTGTGATATTCAGGATGCTCGGCCTGGAGCATGCGCATACCATCGGCAAAGGTGCGGCCGCGGTCGTGCTCGATATTCCATGCCGACGAGCATATATTGGCAAGGAAATACTCCATTTCCGCCTCGTCCTCAAATATATCGCGGTAGAAATAACGGGGGTTCCAGTCGACGATAACACCGCCGAAATCGAATACTATATTTTTGATCTGTGCCATAATCTAAATAAAAAGCCCGGGCGCAAGTGCGTCAGGGCTAAGAAGAGGTACCAAGCAGAATCGAACTGCTGTGCACGGTTTTGCAGACCGTTGCCTCACCACTCGGCCATGGTACCATTTGTGGTTTGCGGTGCAAAGTTACATCAAAATTTCCACAACTGCAAATTTTAACATCAGATTTTTATTGAATGAGCATCAAACTTTATGTTACGGCTTTGGGGGAATCATAATTTTTGATTATTTTTGCGAGCGAAATAAATCGGTTGTGTCAGAGATATCGGCATAGCCGCATCAAACCTCTTAATCATTTATGCCAATGAACTAAACACCAAGAAATCTAAACATCATTAAGACATAATAGAAAATAGCTTTTTTGCTTATATCTTGTCATTGAAACTTCGACACTTTCAAAACACCCAAGAGTAAAGCGAAAAAGCTCACGCCATAGGCGTGGGCTTTACTCGTATATTTGGGTGTAGGTAGTCGAAGACCTCAATGACAGATACACAGAGTTGGTCCACGTTTTTTATGTCCTTATATAAGCAGGTCCCAATCTTCAAGCATTCAGTTTTTTCTATTATCGCGAAACTACAAAAAAATTAACTAACCGTATTAAAAACGACTATGAAAAAACTGATTACTTTAATCATTCTATTGTCGAGTGCAGTGGCCATGTTCGCCGTTGACTTCACTTACAACGGAATAAACTACACCATCCTCAGCGAAGAGGATAAAACTTGCGAGGTAAGAGCCGGTGCCTTCCCCGTAGCTGGCACAGAAATCGAAGGTGATGTTGTCATCCCTGAAGTTGCCGAATATCAAGGGGTACAATATACTGTGGTACGCATCGGCAAATGTGCATTTTATAGGAAAAATGTAAGCTCCGTAGAAATACCAAATACGGTAACTTCTATCGGAGAAGCTGCTTTTGAAAAAACAGGTCTACGATCTGTCGTAATACCTAATTCCGTTAAAGAAATAGAACAAATGGCATTTTATGCTTGCTATCCTTTAAGTTCTATAGAATTGTCCAATACTTTAACAACAATAGGTTTTGGGGTATTCGGCGATTGCGCAAATTTATATAATATCGTCATTCCCAACTCCGTAACATCTATTGGCGAAGGCGTATTCTCCAGATGTAATTGGTTATCTTCTGTAATATTATCAAACTCTTTAACCTCTATCGAAGACGGAACATTTGGGGGATGTACCAATCTAAAATCCTTAACAATTCCAAACTCCGTAAAATCCATCGGCAATAATGCATTTGCTTCAAGTGGCCTTACTTCAATTACCATACCCGGCTCAGTAGATTCTATTGGTATAGAACCATTTCGCAACTGTAGCGAGCTGAAAGAAATAATAGTCGACGAAAGCAATACCACATTCAGCTCTAACAATGGTATCTTATATAATAAAGATCTTACAACTCTTATCTGTTGCCCGATTGGAGTCATGGGCACCTTAGACATCCCTGAATCTGTAAAAACTATACACGAATTTGCATTCAAGGGCTGCTATGGTTTATTTTCAATTCAACTTCCAAGTTCAGTAACAGAGATACAAAAGTATGCTTTCGAAGGTTGTAACGCACTTACTTCTATCGATATTCCAAGCTCTGTAAACAATATAGGAAATGGAGCATTCAAAAATTGTAGAGGGATAAAATCTATAATTATCCCTAAAGTTCCTGAAATATACCGTGAGCTTTTCGAGGGTTGTATCAATCTAACTTCCGCAGAACTTCCTGATGGTATTACTGCTATTTGCGAGTTTGCATTTAAAGGCTGTGAAAAACTTACATCTATTAAAATACCTGATTCTGCAGATTACATAGGTCCAGAGGCTTTCTACGGCTGCACCGGATTGACCTCTGTTTTCATGACAAATTCTTTAGTTGCGCTTTCCTGGGGAGCCTTTGCCAATTGTAGCGCATTGACATCAATTACGATACCTCCAACTACAACTGAAATAGCGGAACGAGCATTTGAGGGTTGTAGCAGTCTTAGTTCCTTAGATATTCCTGAATCGGTAAATGATATCGGGCTTAATGCATTCAAAGGTTGCAGCAGCTTGACTTCAGTTACTATCCCCAACAAGCTAAAGAAAATATGTGATGGCACATTTGAGGGATGTGGAGGCTTGACCAATGTTTATATTCCTAATTCAGTAACAGAAATAGGCATAAATGCATTTAAAGATTGTAGCGGACTTACTTCTATAGAGTTTTCTAACACTCTGACTACTATAGGCGATAATGCATTCTCAGGTTGTACTAATATGAATCAAATTATATTTCAGAGTCCTGATTTAACTATCGGAGCAGAGGCGTTTATATTATGTCCTAACTTAAAAACTATATTCTGTATGGGAGCAAATCCTCCTCATACCGAATCTTATGAAAAAACATTTTCAAACGAAGCATACGAGAGTTCCAAATTGATAGTTACATGTTTAGCTTTACCCAAAATAAAAGCGGTTGAGCCATGGAATTGTTTCAAGAACATCGAGTCGATTGAGCAAAGTCTTGTTTTGTCTCACAGCGAAATTACTATCGGCTCGGATGAGGCATTCCAGCTTGGGCTTTATGGTGCTGAAGGCAAAATTGAATGGAGCACTTCGGACGCTTCGGTAGCATACGCCAACGAGTGCGGCCTCGTAGTGGCTATGGGCGTTGCCGGCACAGCCGAGATCACAGCCAAAGCCAACGGCGAGCAAGTGAGCTGCAATGTTACCGTGACTGCTCAGAGCCAAATGCCGGCCAAAGCACTTGCCGAAGGCGAGACTACCGACAATCAGCCTCTTGATATTATCATCGAATCGGTCGGCGGCAATCCCCCGATGGTCAATGCCCGTCTGATCCCTGTAGGATCGAGCACCGTGATCGACTGGACAAGCTCCGACGAGTCAATAGCTTCGGTCGAGCGTGGCCTCGTGACGATGCACGGCACGGGAGAGGTTAAATTTGGCACCGAAACCCAAAACGGCCTCAGCGAGTCACGCACGATAAACCTCGAAGACATCGCAACCGGCATAACAGACATCACAGTCGACGGCGACGCACACGGATCGGGCAATGTATACGATCTTACCGGTCGCTGCGTACTGATCAACGCTACCCCCGAGCAGATCAGCCGGCTCGGCAAAGGTATCTACATCGTCAACGGCAAAAAAGTCCTTGTGAAATAACCCTCTTTACCCTAATAACTTCAAAAGGCATGTGCAGGCTCACCCTACACATGCCTTTTTTAACTTATCGTACGCATAAAGTATCAGCGAAGTAGGGCTTTGGGTTTTGAAAAATCGTGAGTTTTTTGTAATTTCGCAGTTTATAATAACGACATTATCATGAATAGATTTGCATTGAGCTTTGCGACAGCGGCTGTATTGCTATGTAGCAGTGGCGTGTCGGCATGCCCGGTATGCGAACCGGACAATACTTCTGTTAAGACTGCAGATAAATATATCAAGACTAACCGCCCCGACGAGAAGGCCCGTCTGTTCCACTCCAAGGCGGTAGAGGCCAAGATCGCACAGGTAAAAAAGATGCTTACCAACCGCAAACTGGCCTGGATGTTCGAGAATTGTTTCCCCAACACCATCGACACCACAGTACATTACCGCAAGGGCGACAAGGGCGAGAACGATACCTTTGTATACACCGGCGATATCCATGCCATGTGGCTGCGCGACTCGGGTGCCCAGGTGTGGCCTTATCTGCAGCTTGCCAACGAGGACAAGGCTCTCAAAGATATGGTAGAGGGTGTGATCCGCCGTCAGTTCAAGTGTATCAACCTCGATCCGTATGCCAATGCTTTCAACGACGGTCCTACCGGCGGCGACTGGCAGAGCGATATGACCGACATGATCCCCGAGGTGCACGAGCGCAAATGGGAGATCGACTCGCTGTGCTATCCGTTGCGCTTGGCTTACGAGTACTGGAAGGTTACCGGCGACGCGTCGATTTTCGATGACGAGTGGCTTATGGCTATTCAGAAAATCTACGACACATTTATCGACCAGCAGCGCAAGGACGACCGCGGCAACTACAAGTTCCAGCGTCGCACCGAGCGTGCCCTCGACACTCTCAACAACAACGGCTGGGGTGCTCCCGTGAGCGGCTGCGGCCTGATAGTATCGTCGTTCCGTCCGTCGGACGATGCCACTACATTCCAGTATCTTATCCCTTCGAACTTCTTCGCCGTAACCTCGCTCCGCAAGGCCGCCGAAATACTCAAGGTAGTAAACCACAAGGATGAACTTGCCGGCAAATGCTACGCCCTGGCCGATGAAGTAGAGACCGCACTTAAAAAGCATGCCACTTACAACCACCCCGAATTCGGCACAATCTATGCCTTCGAGGTCGACGGCTTCGGCAACAAGCATCTTATGGACGATGCCAACGTGCCCAGCCTGCTTGCCATGCCCTATCTGGGCGATGTCGATGTAGACGATCCCGTATATCAGAATACCCGCCGCTTCGTGTGGAGCGGCAGCAACCCCTATTTCTTCAAGGGCAGCGCCGGCGAGGGCATAGGCGGCCCGCATATCGGCTACGATATGGCATGGCCCATGAGCATCATGATGAAAGCCTTTACCTCGACCGACGATGCCGAGATCAAAGACTGCATTACCATGCTTCTCAACACCGATGCCGGTACCGGTTTCATGCACGAATCATTCAATGTAAATGATCCTAAGGACTTTACCCGTGAATGGTTTGCATGGCAGAATACATTGTTCGGCGAGCTGATACTCAAGCTGATCAACGACGGCAAACTCGATCTGCTCAACTCAATTGATTAAAAAAGGAAAAAGATAAATGATGATCCGACGGCTTCTATGGCTGATCGCCGCTACGGCCTTCGCACTGACCACATATAGTGCGAAGGCGCTCAATGCGGCTCATTACGGCTCTTCCTCTCCTCTCCGCCAAGGCCATTGGGTCAAAATCGGAGTCGACACTACCGGCGTGTACGAACTCAGCTACGCCGACCTCAAAGCATGTGGATTTTCGGATCCTTCGGCAGTGCGTGTCTATGGATACGGAGGTCTGCTGCCAAACAATCACAGACTCGACGGCACAGTGCCCGACGGGCTGCCTCTTACACCCTCGGTGCATACAGCCGACGGCCGCCTTGTGTTCTACGGAGAGGGGACGGTAAGGGCAGAGTTCAATAAAAAGACAAATGAACGCATCGTTGTGGAGCGGAACCCCTACGATACACAGGGGCACTATTTCCTTACCGACAGCGATGTCGACGGGGATATAGCTACTGTTCCGTATGCCGGAGGCTCGGAGGCTGCCACATGGCATTACTGCATCGATCTCAGCGAGCGCGAAGTGCAACAGGCCGGCGAAGGCAGCGGCGCTATTTTCCACGGGCCGCGCATCAAAGCCGGCGGCAGCGAGACGGCATCGTTCCGCGTGCGCAATTTCGGCCGGGATGACGACAAAGATCCCCGAGGCATATTCGAACTCGAGGCCGCCCTCAACTGGTCCGAAAAAACGACACTGAATATCAGCCTCTCCGGCGCCGCCGATGTTACCATCGACCAACGCCAGAGCAGTTCCGTGAACTATCCCCAGCGCATGTGGGCTGCGGCAGACGGCGGTGCGACATTCGGCGCCGACGCTTCTTATCCGCTCGTCGACAGCCGGGTGGATGTAAGCATAGACGTGCCGGCCAACTTCCGAGGCAGCTATGCGGCAATCGACCGTTGCTATCTTATATATCCCCGACTCAACAAGATCGACAGCGACATGTCGGAGCTGATGCTCAATTATGTAGATGTCGACCGCTCGCTTGATATCGCACTCAGCGGCGCCGACAGCGACGTGAAAATATGGGATGTAACCGATCCGGCGGCTGTGCTCTGCCTCGAAACCATGTACGACAGCACCACAAAGACCGCCAAGTCGACCTTGCGAGCAGGCGAAGGCACTCGACGCCTGGTAGCATTCAACCCCTCGCACCGACATCGCCACCCACATATCGAAGAGGCTATCGGCAATCAGAACATCCACGGCGAGGAAAACCCCGAGATATTGATTATCACAACAGAAAGCCTTCTCGATCAGGCACTCGAACTTGCCGAAATACATCGCGAGCAAGGACAAAACACACTTGTTGTGACTCAGGAAGCCACATTCAACGAATTCGGATCGGGCACACGCTCATCTGCCGCCATGCGCAGAGCCGTCAAGATGTTCTACGACCGCAGCGCCGGCCGTCTGCGCCATGTGATATTGTACGGCACATCTACCGGCGATCCGCGTTTTATCAACCGCAAACCCGACGATCTGTTGCTCACATATATCTGCGAGTCGTTCGACGAATGTCGCACACTGTTCAAGAATTACGTTTCCGATCAATATTTCGGTATGTTGTCCGACTCATTCGATCCCGAGCAGATCGAAAGTGAACGCATGCATGTATCTACAGGCCGTATTCCGGCAGGCAATGCAAATGAAGCAAGCACTGTCAACGGCAAGATTCGCAATTATTTTACCAACAGTCCTACACCTGCCATGGCTCTGAGGATGCTCAAATGCAGCGACAAACTCAATGATGCCATACACCTGAAGTATGCCAACGAAATGGCGGGCGAAATGATGAAGGGTAACGAACTGCTCACAATAACACACGCCGACCTCGCCCTCTACACCAAAGCCGGCGACGATACCGCAGAACAACCCATCGCCTTGCTCGAACGCTCGCTGCTGCGTGGTACGGGTCTGTTCTATTACACCGGCCACGGTGGCCCCACATCTTTGACAGGAACCGATTTATATAATATCGGCCGTATCAAGTCACTGAATTACGAGCAGTATCCTCTTATTGTACTTGCCTCGTGCCTCACATACCCGTATGACCGCGACAATAACACACTTGCTACGATAGCCATGATGACGCCGAACGGCGGTTCGATAGGCACTATCGCTGCATGCCGCGAGGTGTTGCTTGAGTACAACCGCCCCTTCAGCAACGCTATCGGCTATGCTTATTCTTCGGCTCGCGGAGGCACCGACATGGGCGAGATACTGATGAACGCTCGCAACCGCATGATCGATCAGGGCATCATGACAGGCGACATGGCCTTCAACGCACTCTGCTTCAATTATTGCGGCGACCCGGCAGTGCCTATGTCTCTGCCCCACTTCGACATTGCTATTGATGATATCGAGGGCGACAAATTCGTATCGGGCAAATCGTTCGACATCAACGCCCGTGTGGTCGACGCAAACGGCGCTACCATCTCCGACTTCAACGGCCCTGTGCATATCGAGGTATTCGATGGTGCCATCGACCGCAAATCGCTCGTCCCGGCGGTAAAAGACATAGTGTCGTGCGACGACAACCTTCTGTGCGAGTTTACCGCCACCGCAAATCAGGGTCGTATTTCTACTTCAGTCTATCTGCCTACGCCCTCGCAGGGACATCGCCCGTCGCGTATTGTAGTGACAGCCACCGATACGGACAGCCGCCGCTATGCCGCCGGTATGTTGCGTAAAAACGGCATCGAGGAGTCTGCTGATGATCAGCCCGAGCATACCGACCCACCCGTAATTATCAACTTTGGCGCGGATGAAAACGATTATCTCGACCAAAACACCGTCAAACCCAACTTTACTCTCCTTGCAACAGTCGACCCCTCGTCGAGCGGTCTTGCCGTGGGAGTGTCGGGCATACGCAACCGCATAACAATCATCGTTGACGGCAAGGACAGCAACGCCACCGCCGTCGACGGCATGCGCTTCAATTCCGACGGAACCGTGAGTCTGAGCCATCAGATCATAGGTGCGACCTTCGGCTCCCACACCTACGAATTGCGCGTGGTAAATAATGCCGGATTGTCGGCAAACGCCATATTCGAGGTAAATGTAGGCACTGCAACACACACAGGCACCCTTACCACCGATATCGAAGGCACCGTGCGCGAATCGATGATCTTCGATCTCGATGCTACCGTTGCCGCCAAGCGACTTATTGTGGTGGATCATCTTGGCAATACCGTGCTTTCGGCAGACAGCCCCACATTCCCCTATCGCTGGGATCTTACCGACTTGTCGGGCGAAAAAGTGTGCGACGGACATTACAAAGCATGGGCTATGCTGGCCAATGATCTTGCACACGGATCGACGCCTGTCAACGAATTTACCGTGATCAGCGGCAAGATAGGCTCTTCGTCGGCACCTGCCGCCGGAAATGAAGTAAAGGGCAAGACGCTCGACCTGAGCGACAGCCGCGAAATCAAGGCCGGAGAGTATGCAGGCAGCGATATTGAGCAGCTTATATTACCGGCATCAGGCAAAATCGTCATCGGCGACGGTGCATTTGCCGGGTCAAATATCAAAAATCTTACCGTCAATTGCGATGTGGAAATAGGCGTCGGCGCCTTTGCCGCCTGCGAACAGCTCGAAAGTGTCGTGCTCGGCGGTGCGGCGACAGTAGGCGAATATGCCTTCCGCAACTGCCTGCGTCTCAAAAAAGCAGATGTACACACCGCCCGTTCGATCCCTGCCAAGGTATTTGCCGGATGCGTTTCCTTAGCCGAGGTCAATGTCGGCTCTACCCTCTCCGAAATAGGGGTATCGGCATTTGAAGGCTGCGATATCAGCGACTTCGACATGTCGAGGACATCTGTAAGAACAATAGGTGCATACGCCTTCAGCGCTAACCACCGCCTTGCATCCGTAGAGCTGCCCGATAACCTTATTACCGTGAGCGAGGGCGCGTTCTTCGACTGCATGTCGCTCCGCAAAATCAAGCTGCCCGAGACTTGCACTGATCTCGGCAACTATTCGCTCAAAGGTCTCTCAGGCGTAGATACAGTCGCCCTCCCCGAAGCTCTGAGGTATATCGGTCGCAGCGCCATGGAAGGCATGAACGGCCTCAGGGAGATCAACGCTTCCGACCTCACAGACGTGCCGGCTCTCGGCGAGGATGTGTGGTACGGTCTGCCTCAGGAGGATATCAAACTGAGAGTAAATAAAGAAACCGAAGCTCAATTCCGCGCGGCGGATCAATGGCAGAATTTCGATATCTACTACGATTTATTGAACAGCGTAGATAAAATAGATGCCGCATCTACACTCCGCGGACGCATGACCGACGGCGTGATAAGCATCGAAAGCACTTCTGATGCTATCGAGAGCGTGGATGTGTACAATGCTTCGGGCTTATGCATTTATCGCGCTACTCCCGACGACCTGACATGTCAGATCGATATGTCGGCTTCGGAGACTCGCATCTTTATAGTCCGAGTGCAGCTCGCCGGCGGCACTTGCGGCAGCCTTAAATTTGTAAAATAATGGGAAAGAACAAGCTGAGAAAATTTAAAGAACTCGAAGACAATCCTTTGGTATTGCAATATCCGTTCGGACGTCTGAACGAGGTCGGCTTCCCTCTGCGCGGCAAGTGGGGGACAGACTTTTTCGGCAACGACAAGCCTATCGTTCTCGAACTCGGCTGCGGCAAAGGCGAATATACCGTAGGGCTCGGCCGCCGCTACCCCGACTGCAACTTCATAGGCATCGACATCAAGGGTGCCCGAATGTGGAGCGGTGCCACCGCCGCAATGCGTGAAGGCATGAAAAATGTCGCCTTCCTGCGCACATCCATCGAGCTGCTGAGCCATTTCTTCGCACCCGGCGAGGTGTCGGAGATATGGATTACCTTCCCCGACCCGCAGATGAAGAAGGTGAACAAGCGCCTTACCGGCACACGTATGCTTGCAATCTATCGAGGCATCATGGTGCCCGGCGGCGTGGTACGACTCAAGAGCGACAGCCCTTTCCTGTATGAATACACGCGAATGATGGCCGAGCACAACGGCCTTACCATCGAGGCGGCTTCGGCGGACATATACAAAGAATATCAGCCCGGCGACGCATTAGTCGACATACGCACGCACTACGAGCAGCAGTGGCTCGACCGCGGACTCACTATAAAATATTTCGCCTTCCGCCTCGACGGACCCGAAAACCTCGCCGAGCCGCCCGGTGCCGACGAGATAGAACAAGACACCTACCGCAGCTACTCGCGCGGCTACATACAGATGCCACAGGAACTTAACGACAAAAACTGACATAATATATGGATCCATTATACCCCTCGCTTATAACCGACGCATTGTCTACCGTCCGCTACCCCGGGTCGGGCAAGAGCCTTACAGAACTCGACATGGTGGCCGACGACATCCGTATTGACGGCGATTCGGTAAGTTTCACACTCGTATTCGACAAAGCCACCGATCCCTTCCGTGCATCGGTGCTCAAGACTGCCGAAGCCGCTATAAAAATGCGTGCGCCCGGAGCAAAAGTCACTATCAATACCGCAGTGCGCCAGGGCGTTGAGGCTGCGCCCAAGCCCCCCGTGCTGCCCGGTGTCAAAAATATCGTTGCCATATCGTCGGGCAAAGGCGGTGTAGGCAAAAGCACAGTGGCTGCCAACCTCGCTGTGGCGCTTGCCGCCGAGGGCTACCGCGTAGGCATCCTCGACGCCGATATTTTCGGCCCGTCGCTGCCCAAGATGTTCGGCCTCGAGGGCGAGGAGCTGTATATGCACGAGGTCGACGGCCGCAACCTTATCATTCCAGCCGAAGCCTATGGTGTGAAGATGTTGTCGATCGGATTTCTGATCGATCCGGCAAGTGCAGCCGTATGGCGCGGTGCGATGGCCTCGAACGCCCTCAAACAGCTCATCGAGCAGGCCGACTGGGGCGAGCTCGACTACTTCCTCATCGACATGCCTCCCGGCACCAGCGACATCCACCTCACCCTGGTGCAGACTCTCGGCCTCACCGGCGCAGTTGTGGTCACCACGCCGCAGCAGGTGGCCCTGGCCGACGCCCGCAAGGGCATCGCCATGTTCCGCGACCCCAAAATCAACGTGCCCGTGCTCGGCCTCGTCGACAACATGGCTTGGTTTACTCCCGAGAAGCATCCCGACGAGCGCTACTTCCTTTTCGGCCGCGACGAAGATGTCGATGCACTCGCTAAAGAGTTCGACGTACCCGTGCTCGCCCGTATACCTCTGGTCGCTTCAGTCGGCGAACACTCCGACAGCGGCCGTCCCATCGTAACAGAAAACACTGCATCGGCTCTGTCGTTCATGCATCTGGCACACGAAGTGATAGAGGCTGTGGATAAACGCAACAACGAACTGCCGCCAACCGAAAAGGTACAAATGAAATAAAGATGACAGACAACTTTCAATACATACTGGTGCTCAACGGCCCCAACCTCAATCTGTTGGGTCGACGCAAACCCGAAGTCTACGGCAGCGCTACTCTCGCCGACATCAGCGCATGGCTCGACAGCGAAACGTCGTGCCGCCTTGTCCACGAGCAGCGCAACAGCGAAGGACAGATCATCGACCTTATCCACGAGCATGGCTTTACCCCCGACTGCATCGGAATAGTGCTCAATGCCGGCGCGTATACGCACTACTCCTACGCGATCGCCGATGCCATTGAAGCGGTTGAGGTGCCTGTCGTAGAGGTGCACATGAGCAACATCTTCGCTCGCGAAGACTTCCGCTCGAAATCGGTCATCGCGCCCGTGTGCGCCGGTTCGGTTTCAGGCTTCGGCAAAGAAAGTTATCTCCTGGCTATCAAAGCATTGATAGATTATGCCTCGAAAGATTGACATAGACAAATCTGCTCTGACAATAGGTGTAGACGGCAAACGGGCGGTGCTCAACAACACCGGCCTCGGCAACTATAGCCGTTACTACCTCAATATCATGTCGATGGCTTATCCGTCGACACATTTCAGGGTATATACTCCCGAAAATAAAGAAAACGATCGCCTCAAGCCCTTGCTCGACCGCCCGAATATCGAGCTGTTCGCCCCCTCTCTTCGCATGGGCCTGCAACGCTCGTGGTGGAGAACCATCGACATGCCCATTCAACTGAATAAGGATCAGATAAGTCTCTATCACGGACTCAGCAACGAATTGCCACTTACCATAAAAGGTGTCTGCCCGAGTGTCGTTACCATCCACGACATCATCTATCGACGCTGCAAAGCCGATTATTCGGCTATCGACCGCAAGCTCTACGATTTCAAGTACAGCCGTTCGGCCCGTAATGCTACACGTGTCGTAGCCATAAGCGAGCGCACAAAAACCGACCTCATAGCGGACTATGATATCGACCCGGCAAAGATCGATGTTATCTACCAGGGTGTCGATCCTATCTTTACCCTACCGATCGATACGACAAAAAAACAGGAAATACGCGAGCGCTACAACTTGCCCGAGCGTTTTATCGCAGCCGTTGGCACCGTGCAGCCCCGTAAAAATCAGCTCCTTGCAGTCCGAGCGCTCAAGCGACTGCCCGAATCGGTAAAGCTCGTGATCGTAGGCCGCATGGAAGGCAGCTATGCCGACGAAGTACGTCGCGAGATCACTCGCCTCGGCCTCGCCGACCGCGTTATGCACATTTCCGTGCCTTTCAATGATCTGCCGGCGCTGTATGCCTGTGCAGCGCTGTCGTCCTACACCTCGCGCTACGAAGGCTTCGGCCTCCCGGTGGTCGAATCGCTTACCGTAGGCACACCCGTGGTGGCCTGTACAGGCTCGTGCCTCGAAGAAGCCGGCGGCGAGGGCGGCATATATATCGATCCCGACGATGTGGATTCTTATGCCGATGCGGCAATGCACCTGCTCGACGATCAGATTTTCTACGACAAGACCGTTCGCCTCGGGCAGCGGCATGTGCGCCGGTTCACGGCCGATGCGTTTGCCAAAGCAACGATGGCAACTTATAAGAAGGCTTTAATCAGCGAATTGATATGAAAAAATTACTTGTAGTCGGCGCCGGCGGTTTTATCGGCGGTTTTATATGCAGCGAAGGCCTCAATCGCGGTTTCGACACCTGGGCCGGCGTGCGCGAGTCGACAAGCCGCCGCTACCTCAGCGATGACCGCCTGCACATAGTCGATTTCGACTACGACAGCCCCACCGATCTCGCCCGTCAGTTGCGCGAGGCGGCTCCCGAAGGCGGCTGGGATATGATAATATACAATCTCGGCGCCACAAAGGCGATGAATTTCGGCGACTTCAACCGTATCAATTTCGAATATCTCCGCACCTTTACCCTCGCCCTCGAGCGCGAAGGTCTGATGCCGCAGAAGTTCCTATATATGAGCTCACTGAGCGCCCTCGGCGAAGGCGACGAGAAAAACTACACACCTATCGACTCCAACACCGTGCCGAAGCCCAACACTCGCTATGGTCTGTCGAAGATCAAGGCCGAGATGTACCTCGAGACACACCCCGAGATACCCTGGACGATTTTCCGTCCGACAGGTGTATACGGCCCTCACGAGAAGGATTATCTGATGATGATCGAGTGTATCGACCGTCATTTCGACTTCGGTGTGGGATATCGCAAGCAGTTGCTCACATTTATATATGTCGACGATCTCGTCGGTGCAATGTTCGACGCTCTCGCAAGCGACAAGACTCTGCATCGCAAATATATCATCAGCGAGCCACGGGCGTATACTCAGACCGAGTTCCGGGCAATTGTAGCCAAAGCACTCGGGCGCAAGGCCGTTATTCCCGTCAAATTACCCCTGTGGGCTGCCTGGGTAGCTTCGTTCGCCGCCGAAAAATGGAGTCACATCACACTCAAACCGTCGACTCTCAACCGCGACAAGTTCAAGATCATGCGCCAGCGCAACTGGAACTGCTCTGTCGCCGATGCCGTTCGCGATTTCGGTTTCAAGGCCGACTTCCCCCTTGAGCGCGGCATCGAAGAGACCGTAAAAGCATATCTGGCTGAAAAGGCAGCGGCTAAAAATAAGAAATGAAAGCACCTAAGTGGGCCACGTGGATAGCCGTAATCGCCTGTCTGCCTCTTTTTTCCATGCCCTGGCTTATCGCCGACAGCGCCCCGGACAGCAATACCAAAACCATGCTGAGTCTCTACCCCTTAGCGGTGTTACTCGGTGCTTATTGCGCCCGTAAGGCCATGCCCGAGCGCCCCGAGGTGTTCTGGATCCTCATTGCGGTCATCGTGCTCATTCATGCCGCCATGTGGGTGCTTGTCAATCCTCTTATTGTTACTGCTTTATGACACTAAGCGATTATATCGAGCTCCACATCGATGCCGAGCCGGCCTATCTGCGCTCGCTCTACCGCCGCACGCACCTCGAAAGGCTCTATCCGCGCATGTGCACCGATCATATCCAAGGGCGCACGCTCGCCATGCTCACACGCATGATACGCCCACGACGCATACTCGAATTAGGTACTTTTACCGGCTATTCGGCGCTGTGTATGGCCGAGGCCATGCCCGACGGATGCCACATCGACACTGTAGAGATCGACGCCGAGTATGCCGACGACATACGCTCTACCTTCGCCGAAGCAGGATATTCCGACAGGATTACCCTCCACATCGGCGACGCCCTCGAAAAGCTGCCTCAACTTTTGGCTGAAAAAGAATATGATATGGCATTTGTCGATGCAAACAAACGCCACTATCCCGAGTACTACCGCCTCTTGCGCGAGACTTTTAAATCGGGCTCCTATATCCTTGCCGACAATACTTTATGGGGCGATAAGGTGCTCGACGACGAGGCTCATGACGCTCAGACCGAAGGCGTGCGCAAGTTCAACGATGCTGTTGCCGCCGACAAAGGCGTAAACAAAATAATAATACCCGTAAGAGACGGCCTCACTGTAATAAACGTCCTATAGCACGTATGCTACTTCCTTGAAAGCGTAGGAATTGCCGTCGGACAGGTGTAGGATGCCGTCGGTATCCACATCAGTGATCGAGGCTTCGAAGCGTGTGCCGTCAGGAAGAGCGAAAGCATATTCCTTGCCGTCGCCGCGATAGAGGCGCGATTTATAGCTCTGCTTCAGCACTTCAGCATTACCATCGTAATTGTCCACATAGTCGGCCAGGCGGCTTGCGAGGCTGTCCAAAAGCGGTTCGAGCGCTGTCTCGCGGCCGATGATCTGTGCGATAGACACAGGATTCGGCGCATCCGATTTAAAGTCGGTCTGATTAATATTCAAACCTATCCCGGCAATAGAACGCTGTATATCAGGCCCGAAGAGTTTGTTTTCGATCAGTATGCCGCAGATCTTACGGTCGCCTACATATATATCGTTGGGCCATTTTATCTTAGCCGACAGACCGGTGTGTGCGATCAGATCGTCGACGGTATCGGCGATTGCAAGCGACACCAGCATCGACAGCTCAAACTGACGGTATGCCGGTAGCGCGTCGGGGCGAAAGAGCTGCGAAAAAGTAAGATTCTTGCCCGGCTCGGCCTCCCAAGAGGCACCGCGTTGGCCACGTCCGGCTGTCTGGCAACGTGTGGCTACCACAGTGCCGGCCGGAGCGTCGGGCATGGCATCAAGCTCGACGTTGGTGCTTGCGCACACGTCGAGCATGTGTATTGTCGGAGTCATTTATTCCGAGATAGTAAGTGTGCGCGAATCGTCGTCGTTGACTGTGATTTTTACAGTCACGGTATCTTCCGGCAGAGCAGCGGCGATCTTTTCGGGCCATTCTATCAGACACACGGCGCCAGAGTCGAAATAATCCTCAATGCCGAGCTCGATAGCCTCGTCGAGATCTTCGATGCGGTAGAAATCGAAGTGATAGATCAGTTCGGCTGTTGTGTCCGAGCGGTACTCGTTGATCAGCGCGAATGTGGGCGAGGCCGTTTCTTCCGAATCAACGCCGAGCACGCTGCACAGGGCATTGATAAAAGTAGTCTTGCCCGCGCCCATGTCGCCATAGAAAGCAAACACGGTATTATCGCCCATGAGCGATGCAAATTCGCGTGCGGCAGCTTCGAGCGAGCCGGTGCCGGGTATATTTATGGTTTTCATTTTGGTGAAAGGGTTATGATCGGCACAAGCATTTCTTCCATCGATATGCCTCCGTGCTGGAATGTGCCGGTGTAATATTGTACGTAGTAATTGTAATTGTTCGGGTAGGCAAAGAAATCATCGGGCGCCGCAAAGATATATGTCGTCGACACATTGGGTGCCGGCAGGCCGCAGCGCGACGGAGTCTTTATCTCGTAGACCTGCTTCGCGTTGTAGGCCAGGTTCTTGCCGAGCTTGTAGCGCAGGTTGGTATTGGTGTTCTTGTCGCCCACCACCTTGACGGGGTTGTCTACGCGGATGGTGCCGTGGTCGGTGGTGAGCACTATCTTGTAGCCTTGAGCGGCTATGCGGCGGAATATCTCAAGCGCCGACGAGTGGCGGAACCACGACTCGGTGAGCGAGCGGTAGGCGGCGTTGGTGGCGGCAAGCTCGCGTATCATCTTCGACTCGGTGCGGGCATGCGAGAGCATGTCGATAAAGTTGAAAACGATCACGTTGAGGTCGTTGCCCTCGAGCTGTGAGAAGTCGCGCAGCAGGCGCTCGCCGGCGGCGGAATCGTTGATCTTGTTGTAAGAGAACTTGCACTTGCGCCTGTAGCGCTCAAAGAGCGTGGCTATCAGCGGCGACTCGTTGAGGTTTTTGCCCTCCTCGGAATCCTCGTCTACCCACAGATCGGGGAACATCTTTTCGATCTGAGCCGGCATAAGGCCGGAGAATATCGAGTTTCGGGCATATTGCGTTGCCGTAGGCAGGATTGTAGTGTAGAGTCCTTCGTCGAAGGTAAAATATTCGGCAAGTATAGGCTTGATCGTGCGCCACTGATCCAGGCGGAAATTATCGATAAGAATGAAGAACACCTTTTCGCCGGCATCGAGTAGTGGAAACACCTTGCGCGGCATGATCTGAGGGCTCATCAGCGGACGGGCATCTTCGTCGGACAGCCATGTTTCATAATTGCGGCGCACCCATTTGAAATACTCCTTGTCGGCCTCTCGCTTCTGATTTTCAAGGAGTTCGAGCATGTTATTGTCCGACGCGGCAAGCTCCATTTCACGGTATACCAGGCGGTTGTAGAGATCTATCCAGTCCTCGGCACTGTTTGCCGAATTGATCAGCATGCCGAGCTGGCCGAACTCCTCGCGATAGTCGCGGCCGGCTTTTTCGGACACGAGGCGATCGCTGTGGAGGTGTTTTTTTATCGCTATCAGTATCTGGTTGGGGTTGACGGGCTTGATCAAATAGTCGGCAATCTTGCTGCCCACTGCCTGGTCCATGATATCTTCCTCCTCGCTCTTAGTGATCATGATTACCGGCGTCTCAGGCTGAAGCTGCTTGATCATGGCCAGTGTCTCCAGGCCGGTAAGGCCGGGCATGTTCTCGTCCAGGATTATAAGGTCGAAAGGCTCAGCTGTTGCCATATCGAGTGCGTCGCGGCCGTTGTTGGCCGTCACTACATCGTAGCCTTTATTGCTCAGAAATAGGATATGGGGCTTGAGGAGATCTATTTCATCGTCGGCCCACAGGATTCTTTGGCTGTTCATAAGGCAAAGTTACACTTTTCGTCGTTAATTAGCAATAGCGGCGCCTCGGGGCCGAGGTTGAAAATAAGATCCAGCACCGACAGCGACGGCAGGAACCCGTACTTGTCGGCACGTATCTGGTGGTAGCTGCGGCTGATGGCGATTTTCGAGAAATCGGAGCGTCGGTAGTCGTGGATGTCGCAGTCGTCGGCAAGGGGCATTTCGGGAGCCGGTGCTATGCCGAGGATGCCGCGGATTATCCTGTCGGCATCTGCCACAAGATCGGTTACAGGCCTGTGCTCGGGGCTGAAAAGTGGAGCAAAGCGGTCGATATAGAATTCGAAATACGGCGTGCGCGAATATGCCGATTCGAGCGCCTGGATATGCACCTCCCACCAGCGGCCGTGATCCGACACCGTCACGCGATCCCAGGTAAGATTACCCTCTAAAAAAGCTCCCTCGGGACGGCTCACAGGCACCGTAAGGCGCAGCTCGCCGTCTGTACCGGCTATTGAATAGCGGTGTACCGATTTGAATCGTTTGTCGTAGCGCAGGGTGTGGTCTATCGCCGCTGCCGGGTATTGTGCCATCAGGGCATAGTAGGCCACGCTGCCGAAGAGCTGAGGTGGCAGCAAGGCACAGGTGCCTGACGGATATCGGCAGAGGGGCGACCTCATTTCTTGTCGGGGTTGGCGCTGTGGAGGAAGCGGTCGAAGCGTATCTTGCCGTCGAAGAGGCCGCGCGTGGGGTCGAACGAGGCTAATACTATCATGGGGGTGCCGACAATATGATCCTCGGGCACGAAGCCCCAGAAGCGCGAATCCTGCGAGTTATCGCGGTTGTCGCCCATCATGAAGTAATAGTCCATGTCGAAAGTATATGTGTCGGCAGCCTTGCCGTCGATCATTACCTTGCCTGTAGCCTCGTCGAAGTATGCGTCGTGGCCCTCATAGTTGCGGATGCAGCGCTGATAGCGCGTCCAGGCGTCCTTGTCGAGTTTGATGGTTTCGCCCTTGCGAGGCACATAGAGGCCGTCGGCACCGCCGAAATCAGACAGTGTCCAGTTGCCGTCAGAGCCGTATGGGAAGATCATCGAGTTGAGCTCGGACGAATAGAAGTTGGGGGCTATCTCGTTGAATTTAACCACATCGGTAAGCAGGCCTTCGGTATTCATGGTGTTGATCATATCATTGGTCAGAGGTGCCATGTAAGCCATCTGCGACACATCAGAAGCCGGAAGGAAGGCCGACAGATTATTGCGCGACGGTGTGCCGGGCTGATATGCGTAGATATCGGTGTTGGTTATGTCGAGAGCCTTGAGATCGTCCTCGCTGAGCGGACGCGAGGTTGTGAAGATGTAGTTGAACTGCACATTCTGAGGAAATTCGCGAGCCTGGCCATCGATATAAATGGTATCGCCTTTGATGCCGATGCGCTGGCCGGGCAGGGCGACGGCGCGCTTCACAAAGTTCTGCCGACGATCTACGGGGCGGTATATTATCTCGCCGAAACGAGCCTTGTTGGTATTTACCTCTTTCCAGCCGTACTGATCTACCAGGAGATCGTAGTACTGCGGTGTTTCCTCGAATTTCGATGCCACGGTGTCGCCGGCTGGGAAGTTGAACACCACTATATCGCCCTCGGCGATATCGCGCAGACCTTTGAGGCGCTTGTATTTTACCGACGGCTTGTCGAGATACGATTTAAAGCCGAACAACTGATTGTGTACCAAGGGGAAGTTGACCGGAGTCATGGGCACGCGAGGGCCGTAGACCATCTTATTTACCCAAAGGTAATCGCCTGTAAGCAGCGTTTTTTCGAGCGAGCTCGACGGTATCTGATAGTTCTGACCGACGAAGGCGAACACGAAGTAGACCAGGATCAAGGCGTAGACGATAGCGTCGACCCAGCTCATTACCGATCGTGTGAGCTTCGATTTACTGTTTTTCCACCATGTAAAAGGTATGTAGCCTGTGATATAGATATCAAAAAGCAGCAGTTCGAACACGGCGAGCCACCATGTGCCCATCCATGCCACCCAAAGGAAAAATATGATGCTTACAATACCGAAGCGGATCCAGCGTGTAGGCTTGTTGTCTTTGACACGACGGATGAAATCTTCGCCGAAGGTAGTTTTATCTGTCTTTGTTGTTTCCGTACTCATAATGCGCAAAATTACGAATTTTTTTTATGTCAGTCGCAATAATTACAATTAACTTATGTTATTATAGTAGCACTCGATCTTTATTACCCGAAAATTGAGGCGTAAATCAGACATTCCATCCCCGATCGGATGTCTGCTCAGGAACAGTTAAAAACCAGTCAATGACAGAAATGATATTAGCTGTTATATTTATTTTGATGTTCGTCCTTGAGCTTGTATACTTCAAGGTGGCTGAGAAATACGGTATAGCAGACAGCTCAAACCCGAGGTCATCACACAGCTCGGTCGTCCTCAGGGGCGGCGGCATTGTCTTTCTTCTGGGCGTATGGCTCTATGCGACATTCTTCGGGGTATCATACCCGTGGTTTTTCCTTGCCGTCACGCTGGCCGGTCTGGTCAGTTTTGCCGACGATATCCATTCGCTCTCTGTGGGCTTGCGCCTTGTAGTGCAGTTTGCTGCTATGTTCCTGATGTTCTGTCAGTTCGGACTGCTCGATATTTATTCATGGTGGATAGTGCTTATCGCACTGGTAATAGGTGTCGGCATCGTCAACGCCTATAATTTCATGGATGGCATCAACGGCATTACCGGCGGATATTCACTGGCCGTGTTGTTGCCGCTGATATATCTCAACTTCTACTACGGATTTATAGATCAGACATTTCTCTATGTCACAGGTCTCAGCCTGCTTGTATTCTGCTTTTTCAATTTCCGCAAGACAGCACGTTGCTTTGCCGGCGATGTAGGCTCTATTTCAATAGCCTTTATCCTCCTTTTCGCTCTCGGGCGACTGATCATCATGACCGGCGACCTGTCATACCTGGCCTTTCTGGCTGTTTACGGTGTCGACGCGGTTCTTACTATATGCCACCGCATACTCTTGCACGAGAACCTCGACGAAGCCCACCGCAAGCACGCATACCAGCTGATGGCCAACGAACTGAAAGTGCCGCATGTGCTCGTTTCGTCGCTCTATATGGCCATACAGCTCGCCATTTCGGCAGGGCTTATCTTCTTGCCTGTCAACCACTATGTATATCTATGCGTGGTAGTGGCGATACTTGCGGCGGCATATCTGCTTTTTATGAAAAAGAACTACCATCTACACGAGGAATATCTGAAATCTAAAATGACACAATCTTGACAATCTGATTGATATGGATAATATCGACCGAAGGGAATTTTTGAAGATGATGGTACCGGCGGCTGTCGGCGCAGCGCTGATGCCGGGCGATCTGCTGGCTTCGGCGACAAATATGGGGAAGAAAAAGGGGATAATGGATAATCTGCCTCTATGGAAGGGTTTTAACCTTCTCAACAAGTTCATGCCCTACGGGCAGACAGCCTATGACGAACGCGACTTCGAGATAATGGCCGGATGGGGTTTCAACTTTGCCCGTCTGCCGCTGTCGTATTGGTGCTGGAGCAAGGAAAACGACTGGTATTCTGTCGACGAGAAAGTACTCGCCGAAATAGACCGGGCTGTCGAGTTCGGCCGGCTATATGGCATACACATCAATCTCAACTTCCACCGCGCTCCGGGATATTGCATCAACAAAGATGACAACCAGCCCGTTACGACCAATCTCTTCGAGGACGAGGCTCCTCTCGAGGCATGTGCTTATCACTGGCGGCTTTTTGCCGAGCGCTACAAGGACTATGGCAACACCGACCTGAGCTTCAATCTTATCAACGAGGCACCATCGGTCGAAGCCGAGAAGTACGACAAGGTGGCGCGCAGACTTATCGGCGCTATCCGCGACATCGACCCCGACCGACTTATTTTTGTCGACGGTAAAGACATAGGTACTCAGCCGCTTATGACCATTACCGACATACCGGGCATCGTTCAGAGCGGCCGCGGCTACCAGCCCTTCCTTCTCACTCATCTGCGCGCAAGCTGGGCCAATTCGTGGGATGCTATCGACAATTATCCCAAAGAAAAAGTGACATGGCCATTCGATTTCGACGGCCGTATTCACGACAAGGAATACCTCCGCGAAGCGTCCGTAGCGCCTTGGAAGCCCTGGATCGAAGCCGGCGGAAGGGTGCATATCGGCGAATTCGGATGCCACAACCACACGCCGCATACCACCGTGCTCGCCTGGCTCGACGACCTCCTATCAGTATTCGACGAGCAGGGTTGGGGCTGGTCGCTGTGGAATCTCTATGGCTCGTTCGGCATCATGGACAGCTATCGATCCGACGTGGAATACGAAGATTATAAAGGACATAAGCTGGATCGCCGCATGCTCGAGGTATTGCTGCGACATGTGTAAATAAAGCGACATCGGATAGCATTAGTGACAAAAAAACACGAAAAAGTGTAAAATTCTGTCACATTAGCTATGCGTCAAAACAAGCATCAATACGCTATTATACAGCGTATTGCATTGTCGCGCATAAAAATTTTGAAAATTCAAATTTAAATTTTTGGTGCAATCCGCACTTAAAATTCCAAAAATTATCTATATATTTGCACAATTAATTCGTATCAACAGATTTAATAAGTTCTATTCCGGCTTGTTGACTAAAAAACAACTAAGCCTGCATATAAACCAATTATTTAACAATATATATCTTGAAACGCTCAATTATTTTACCGGTAACCATGGTGGCGGCTATGAGTCTCACCACGGTTGCGGCTGAGAATACCCGGCCGCAGTATCTCGACCTTTCTCAGCATATCTACAAGGTCGAAAATAGCCAGTCAGCATTTTCGGGTCCCCGTTGGATCAGGCTCAATGCTGCCAACGCACTGATGGAGGCCGGCAAAGCCGACCGATTCAACCGCGATGCGCCCCAACGTGCAAAGCAGGATGACGACGGAAATTATGTGCCTTCAATTATTCAGAAAGATCAGGATCTCGGCGGCGAAATGGAAGGGCCCAACGGCGAACGCTGGTTCTTCAGCGCTGTTATTACCTACGACACAAAGTATTACAACGAATATTTTACCGAATACCTCCCTGTCAGCATCAATGTCGACTTATTCGACAGCGAAATGAATCCTGTCGGCAACATCTGCGACAAACTTCGCCTCCAACCCGACGAAAGCCGCGTGCGCCTGGTAGATGTACTGCCCATGGTTTCAAAGCACTACTTCAACTCCGACGACAAATATGAGGTGGCACTGACCCTGCTCAACAACCCGATCAACTACGGTATCGTGCCCCACACCTATGTATATTCGCTCGGCAATCCTAAGAATGAAGAAGGTTACGACGAGCCTGTAAAGCACATCAACGGTGTGGTAAACGATATTCTCGACGCCTCGACCGATGATAGCGAGAACATACTCATGACCTTCATCAACGAAGGCAACAGCACCGGCTTTACCGATGCCGACCTGCGCGACGGCGAGAAATACTGGCAGTATCAGCTCGGCAACTGGATCCGCGTGCAGACCTATGGTGCGGCCGATGCCAACGGCGACCAGACCCTCCTCTTCGACAAGCAGATCATCTATTATCAGTGCCAGGGCAACCAGCAGGACGACGCTACAGCTATCCCCTTGATGCTCAACGGCAAGCCCACCATCTGCTTCCCCTACTACGAAAAGGTATTCTACAAACCCTTCTATTCGGCTCAGGACGATCTCGTGGCGGAGGACAACAACAACCTCATTGTCGAGCTGTGGCAGCAGCCGGCCGAAGGCGAGCAGTTCGAATTGATACAGAGCACCAAGATTGCCGTTGAAACTGTCGACGAGCCCGATGTTATCTGGTCGTACTACGGCGTGGGTTCGTTCAACTTCCGCGGCGATATCAGCTGGGACAACAATGCCGCTTCGTTTATCATTACCCGTCGCGACTATATCGCTACCTCCGATTCCGAGCGCAAGGCATTCCTCGTTTACAACCCCGACGGTTCGCTCCGCAAGACCCTCTTCGAAAACGCTCAGAGCGTAGCATTTATGGCTGATCTGCCCGGTTTCGATCCCCAGACTCTCTTTATCTCGCACGACGGCCTCGACTACATATTCAACTTCATGAATATGCGCACTTACGAAATGGATCTCGTGATGAACTATGGCCTCCAGGACGATCCCAACGACGATCCTGACTACATGATGGCCAATATCGACCGTACTCTCACTCCCGACGGCAAGTCATATAATTATGTTGCCGAAATGCGTATGCCCGAGTACGACGACATCAAGGACTGCACCTACATGCGCATCGTATGGCTTACCAAGGATGGTAAGATCGACCACTACGACAAGGTAAACATGGGCAACAAGATCAACTATGCCAAGCTGTATCTCGGCCAGGACGCTCTCAAGTCTGACTTCTTCCACTCGGACGATGTCAACGAGTACATGATCCTTATCAAACGCGCCATCGACGGCTCTCGCACTACCGAGCAACTTCTTATCGGCCAGGCTGTAAGCGAAAAATATCCCGAAGGCCGCGATCTTCTGCTCCTCGGCGAATGTGAGCACGGCGCTCTCAACACCATCACTCCGTTTGCATCGCCCAACGGCAATACCCTCCAGGTAGTTTACTCTAACGTATACGAAATCGGCGCTCCCACATATTACACTATCTGCTACTACGATCTGCCCCTCGATATCGACCACTCATCGGGCATCGGCGAGATCGAAGCCGACGGCACTATCGACGGCATCAGCTTCAACGGCTCTATTGTCAGCGCTCCCGGCTCGGCTATCGAGGTATTCAACCTCCAGGGCATGAGCGTTGCCCAAGGTTTCGAAAGCCTCGATCTGTCGGGTATGACAAAGGGTGCATACATCATCCGCGCCAACGGTAAAGCCGCTAAAATTGCTATCAAGTAAACAACTATCAATTAAATATCAATCTTATGAAAAAACTCCTGTTATCATTTCTGACATTAGTCGTCGCAGCCGTGTGCGGTGTTTCGGCATCCGCACAGGCCTGGTCGACTACTGTAAAATGGACCGATCCGGGGTCCATTATCATCAAGAAGGGCACGTCCTATACCACTGCTACAGTTGTAGACATTGCTCCCGATGCGACCGAAGTTACTCTAACTGAGGCTACCGGCTATTTCGTTATAGGCGCTGAAGGCTATGAGGTTGTAAATGGAGATCTTAACGGCACAATAAAACAGGCCATCACGGTAGACTATTCAACGGGTATAAAAGGTATCAGCATACGTGCCCAGTACGGCGGTGATAGAGATGCCTACAAAGGCAAAACTCTCGTTGTAAATGTTGTTAAACTTGAGAACAAGCCCTTCAACCTCGAAGTTGCCAACGGCGCATCAGCTACCACCTTCAAATTCTATAACAATGGATCTGAAGTTTCGGCTCTCAGCGGTGTTGTAGATGGCAAAAATACACTCGAGTTCCCGACGACAGCAAATCAACTCTTGATTCAAGGCAGCTCGATCCCCCGTAGCGCGTACTATTCTGTAAAACTCGACGGCGAAGAACAGGCTTTGGCAAATACTATCCAGAACTATTACCTGGTACCTCTTACCGAAGGCTGCAATATTTATGTTGCTAAAGAAGATCCTGCTACAGCCAAAAGTTTTGAAGTTACCTTCAAATTTACCAACGGCAATCCCAATATTATAAGCAATATTTACAACAACTCCACCAGTAAATTCATCATGCCCGATGTATTCGGTGCTGCCGGCTACAAGCTCATTGTACCCGAGAACGGTCAGTTCAAATTCAACTGGAATGAAGAAGCTACTATCGAGAGCCTTACTCAGAACGGCAAAGCAGTTACAATAACCAAGCCCACCCAGGTAACAATCACTGAAAACACAGAGTTTGTTATTACCGGTAAGATGACCGAGTATGAAGCCAAGACCGTACAGCTCTATCTCAATGACACTGAAAACGTTGATTTCACAGCCAACGGCGAGAAGCTCGATCTTACTTATGTAAAAGATGTTCCTGCCGGAACAGTGACACTGCCCAGCGGTTACACTATCTCTATCGATACCAAACTTTACGAAGCTACAGTCCAGGCCAAACCCAATGCCGGCGTTACTTTCAACGTTCACAACGGTTATTATGTAAAGACCGGTAGCCGCGGCACACTCGCAGGTGCTTTTGCCGAACCTGAAGACGTAGATCTCGCAGGTACAGAGAAGATCATGCTTGAAAACATGCCCCTCTTCCTCAATGTTGCCAAGATCAACTACACATCTACCGCTTGGATATACTATGATGGTCCTGAAAATTCAGGCAAACTTCAGAGCAAATCGCCCGACGGCATGTTTGCTCCCTACGAAGGCGAGAAAAGCATCCTTACCAAAGGCTGGCACATGATCAAGTTTGACCCCGAATACAACTCGGAATTCATCGCTCGGATCTCGATCACATTCGACAACCAGAACTGGACAAAGACAGTCGTTCTCGATGGCACTCCCATCAAATCTGATGAAAACGACAACTTCAACATGCCTTATACCGGCACCAACACCGGTAATGAAGATGGCAAAGAATTCACAAACGGCAAGATGGAGGACAACTCTGTACTGAAGATGTTCTTCACTCCTGTTGCTACTCCTGCCTACTACATCACTTTCGATGCCACCGCAACTCAGAATGCCGAAGTTTCCTACGACCAATGCAAGACTATTGATCTCAAGAATCTTCCCACTAATGAACGTATAACCGCTTACGGCCCCACTCCCTTTGTTATCAAACCCGGTGCAGGCGTAACTGTTAAAGTTGATGGCGTAGCTCAGACTCCCAATGCAGAAGGCATTGTTGAGTTTACCGCAACCAAGAAATCGACTATCTCATTTGATGCAGAGCGCGACAACACCGCCGAACCCGGCACCGCAGTCGGCGCAGGCACTACTGTTCGCAATCTCAACGCTATCACATACAATGTTCCCTTCGACGGCGAACACAGCATCTGGTATGACGACATCACAGCCGTAACACTTACCCCCAAAGCCGCAAACCGCGCAGCTGCCGATGCTATCCACGCTACAGCAGTAGAAGCCGGTGATCCTTCGGATACTTCTATTCCTATGAATATCAGCTTCCCCGAGATCACAGAGCCCGGCGAGTACACTCTCGACATTCCTGCCGGTGTATTCTACCAGACCGCATGGGATGAGACTACCCAAACGTTCACATACCAGCCCGGTTGCAAAGGCTATGCAGCTTACACAGCTACATTTACCCTTGATCCCAACAAGCCCTACACATTTACATTTAATCCTGCTGCCGGTTCGGACAACGAATTCCCCGAAGACGGTCAGATCATTGTAATCAGTGTTGACGGCGAGACTCTCACAGCTCCCGAAACAACAACTGCCGGCCCCTGGGTTAAATTCAACGGTGTAGACATCAAGAAAGTTGATGACGCATACGAAGAAAAAGGCTGGTCTTGGACCGAAACAATGGATACCTATGGCAAACCTGCCGTAGCTATGCTTATCAGCCAGGAAGTATTTACAACTATCGGTACACTCGAAATCACAGCCAATGAAAACGCATTTATTATCGACGGCAAGCAGACTTCGCCTGCTATCGAATATACAGCAAACTTCGGCGAGAAGAAAGAATACCAGGTAGTATTTACTCCTGAAGCCGGTAGCACTGTACCTGCACTCGCTCCCGAATTCTCTATTACATTCGAAGGCGCCAAGACTCTTGCTATCGATGAAAACATGTTCGACGCTTACTTCAACCAGGGTCTCCTGAGTGGTGTACAGATCAACAAGTCGCAGGTTACCATCAATGGCAACACCGCTACCATCAAGTTGGAAAACGAAGAAAACTTCCCCGTTGGCAACTATCTGCTCGAGATCTTCGAAGGCTCATTCATCATCGACGGCAACCAGCCCAACGACAAGCTCGAAGCAGCTTATGTAATCGAACGTTCGACTGAATACAATCAGGAATGGACTCCCACCCCGACCAAGAACGTTGCCAACTACGGCTACGGTATTGGTGTAGGCTTTGCATTCGGCGAGGACGAGTCTCTTTCTAAGGGCACCGCATACGATCAGATTGAAGTGTTCTTCGACGGCGAAAAACTTCCGCCTTACGATCCCGCCAAACCCGAAATTGCCGGCTATCAGCTCGACATCGAACCCTCAATGCCTTATGTACTCATGGTTAACGCTATGGGTGGCAAGATCAGCGAGAATACAACTACCGGCGAACTTACAGCTACTGTGCCTGCCGGAGCTATCAACATCTCGGGCAAACCTCTCGAAAAAGAAGCTACATATACATGGAACTTCCTTGCTTACAAGGCATACACCTGGACAGCAGATCCCGAACCGGGTTCTAAACTTGCCAAGCTCGAGAAGATCACTCTCACATTCCCCGACGCAAACTCTGTTTCAATCAGCGAATACTTCCAGAATGGCTGGATAACAGTTAAGAGCGGTTGGAATGTAATTGCCAGCGCCAAGTCTGTCACAGTGGTAAAAGATGCAGAAGTTCCGACTATCGAAATCGAATTCGAGCCCATCAGCACTCTGATCGAGGACTGCTCGATTTCAATCGGCTTCGGTTCGTTCATGCTCGACGATGTATTCGAAAGCGATCCTATCTACCTCGAAGGTTATGTTATCGATCCTAACTTCACAGGCATCGAAGGCATCGTAGCCGAGGATGGTCTCTACACCGTAGTATCGCTCCAGGGCGTAGTACTGATGAAGGACGTTGAGGCAGACGCTCTCGACACTCTCCCTGCAGGTCTCTACATTATCAATGGCCAGAAAATATATCTGCGTAAATAATCTCAACGGCCATAGCGGCCAATGACCTACTCTATACGGTCGGGGTGCACAAAAATACCTGTGCACTCCGGCTATATTTCTCTCCGTCAAATTATTTGTAACAATAAATTCGATGAAAAAGATCTATCTAAGTTTGGCTCTCGGCATGATGTTGGGCCTCGGCGCAAACGCTGAGACACTGACACCCGAACAGGCACTCGGCCGTCTGAACAACGACAGCCGTGCCGCCCGTATCAAGCAGAGTCACAGCACCGCCGGACCTCGCCTCGTGCACACCATGAATACTCAAGAAGGCGACGCAGCGGTGTATGTATTTGCCACAGAGAATAAGGACAATGGCTATCTGATAGTCAGTGCCGATGATGTGGCTTATCCATTGCTCGGCTTTGCCGACAACGGTTCGTTCGACGGCGACAAGATGGCACCTGCCATGCGTTGGTGGCTCGACGAATACGCCCGACAGATAGCCTGGGCCAAAGCACACGGCGTTACCGACACTACACCTATGGCAGTGCCGGCCGGACGCCACGACGTAGCACCCCAGATCAAAACAAACTGGGACCAAGGGGAACCCTACAACGAATACTGCCCCATCGTAAACGGCACTCGCGCCTACACCGGCTGCGTGGCTACCTCGATGTCGCAGATCATGAATTACTTCCAGTATCCCGAAGTAGGCAAGGGCAAAATCAGCTACAACGACGAGGAGAGCGGCAAACGCTACTCGTGGAATTTCGCAGAGCATCCCTTCGACTGGGAAAATATGCTGCCCACCTATCGCGACAATAACTGGACTGCCCAGCAGGCCGAGGCAGTAGCGATACTGATGAAATCGACCGGCGCGTCGGTAAAGATGTCGTACGGCCAGGATTCGTCGGGCGCTCTCGGCGTATACACCGCACTTGCCTTAGTAAAATATTTCTCTTACGATCCCAATATCAAGTATATGCTCCGCAACTATGTCAGCTCCTCGGAGTGGGACAAGATGGTCTATGAGAACCTTGCCGAATGCGGTCCGGTGCTCTATGGCGGCGGTTCGATGCTCGGCGGCGGTCACTCCTTCATCATCGACGGCTACAATGCCGCCACCGGTCTCTATCATGTGAACTGGGGATGGAGCGAGATGAGCGACGGTTACTTCTCGCTCGAGGCCCTCAATCCTTCGTCCTTAGGTGCCGGCGGCGGTAGCGGCGGCGGCTTCAACTTCGACCAGGACGGTGTGTTCGGTATTCAGAAGCCCACCGGTGCTCCCGAAGTCAAAGAAAACGTATACCTTACCCAGTATGGCACACTTGCCGGCGAACTCAACGGCACTACCGTTTCGTTCTCTATTGTCGACGACCAGGAAGGTGCATGGGTAAACTACACACCCCAGCAGCTCGACGTCTTAATGGGTGTGAGCGTGAAGAAAGTCGGCGCCAACGACTCTACTTCTATCGCATTCCATTCTACCATACAGCGTCTTCCTCCGGGATATGGTCTCTACCCCTCAAGCAGCAGTAAGCTCAATTGCAGCGTGGATCTGTCGGAACTCGATCTCGAGGACGGCACCTACAAGCTCACTATCGTGTCGAAGCAGACCAACATCGCCGACCAGAAGAACGACTGGGTTCCTGTCCGTGCTTTCCACGGCTGCAACAATTATGTTGTAATGACCAAAGAAGGATCGAAATATACTATCAGCTCGGAACGCGCCAAGTTCTATACAGTAGACGATATCGACATTGTATCGGGTCTTTATTACGGCTGCCTTACCAAAATACACTACAAACTTACCAACAATAATGATGTAGAAATTACCCGAGGCATAGCACCTGTAGTATATCAGGGCACCACCCCGACCTTCCTTGGCGAGAGCAAACTGCTCACTATCGCAGCCGGCGAGACCATCGAGGGCGAAATGATAACAGAGCTCTTTGCCATGACCAACGATCCCTTCGGCATAACAAAAGATACCGATGTGTATATCTCGCTCTACGAAGAGATCTCAGGCCGTATTCTTGTTGACGAATGTTTATACCCCGAGGTATTCCATCCCAACCCCGGTCTGCCCACCGTATCGGTATCCAATTACACGATCGAAGGCTATGACTCCAAGACACAGCTGATCCCCGACCCGGCAAATATGCACATTACCGCCACCATTACCCTCAAGAAAGGTATGGTAGCTTATCCCTTATGTGCAACAATCCTGGGCGAGTTCGACTCATCCGGCAATGCCGAAATCATTGACTATGTCGGCGAACCCGTATTCCTGTCGAAAGTCGGCGACTCCTTCACTCTCGATGCCAACTACAACTTCAAGACAGCAGAACCCGGAAAAAAATACAACCTTATGCTCTGCTACTCTGTAGGCTCCTCTCTCAACCCGATCATGAGTCTCGGCAGTATTCTTGCCCAGCGTCAGATCATGATTACATTCAAGGTTCCCGAGGCTGCCGGTGTTGAAGACATTACCGTCGACGAGAACGCACCCGTTGAATGGTACAACCTCCAGGGTCTCAAGGTAGACTACGAGAACGCACCGGCCGGTGTATACATCCGCCGTCAGGGCTCCAAGACAACCAAAGTCCTAAAGCACTAACAGACTTCCAATCCTATAAATACAATCGCCCCGGGCTCACACCCGGGGCGATTTATATTTATCGGTTATCAGAAATTATTCGGGAAGTTCGATAGTGGCTTTTACGGGGAAGTGATCCGAGGGAGTGCGAGCTTCGTATTCGTTGAGCTTGATCTCTGCCGGAGCATCCTTGGCGGCTATTTCCTTCTTGCTGTCCTTGGGCGAGCGGTATGTGTCGGTAAGTACGCCGTATTTGTGTACCTTTACCGAGGGGCTGAGGAAAATATGGTCGATGCGCTCGTCGGTATATGCGCCGGTCTGATAGCTGTTGAAAGTGCCGTTGTTCTGGTATACGAAATCAGAAGCGTCGTGAGAGTCGACAAGTCCGCACTCGAGCACTGTGCGATAAGCGTCGCTGTTCTGGTCAACGTTGAAGTCGCCTGTAAGGAATGCCGGCAGTTTGCTGCCGAGCTCCTTGATCTTGTCGCGGATGAGCTTGGCGCTCTCGATACGGGCCTTCACGCCAACGTGGTCCATGTGGAGGTTGAACATCAGGAATTCCTTGCCCGATTCCTTGTGACGGAAGTGACCCCAAGTGCAGATGCGGACACACACGGCATCCCAACCGAGGCCGGGCTTGTCGGGAGTCTCGGAGAGCCAGAAATCGCCGTGGTCTACGAGGTCGAACATATCGGTGCGATAGAAGATAGCCGAGTGCTCTCCGCCTTCCTTGCCGTCATCGCGACCCACGCCGATGTATTTATGCTGAGGCAGAGCCTTGTCGAGATCCTCGAGCTGGCTCTTGAAGCCCTCCTGGGTGCCGAAAATATCAAAATCGTGGAAACGGATGAGGTCGGCCACGTGAGGCATGCGGCGTTGCCAGCCATTGCCGGCAGCATCGTCGCCGCCGTTTAGGAGGCGTATGTTATATGTGGCGACATTGAATATCGGGCCGGCGGCAGCGGCCTGCAGTGTAGCCAAAGCCAGGATGCCGGCGGCTAATAAGGTGCGTAGTTTCATGATCATTGGATTTTGTTGGTTTATGAGCACAAAAATAGTTATTTTTGATGAAACGAAGCCTAAAACGATTCATTTAAAAACTGATTTGCGGTAATACAGAGAATTTTTTCTAACTTTGTTACTTAAAACCGACGATCGACCGGAGTCTATGCTGAAATATATCATAAAGTTTATTGTCATATTTGCGATATTCGTACTTGCGAGTGTCGTGGAGAAACTTGTGTTTTTATCACTCTACGGCGGCGATATTTCGGCCGGTGACCGGCTTGACGTGTTAAGTCACGGGCTTGCAATGGATTGCACCGTGGCCGGGTATCTTACCGTTATCCCGGCTCTGCTTATGATCGTTTTGATATGGCTGCCGGGCAATCGTGTGATCGACCGTATTTACAAAGTATATTCAGCCATTGCCGCAGTGCTGCTGTCGCTTACCTCTGTAGCCAATATCGGCCTCTACGGCCACTGGGGCTTCCCCCTCGACATGACACCGGTGTTCTATTTCACATCGTCGCCGGGAGCGGCTGCTGCGAGTGCCACTGCAGGCGAAATGATAGCCGGCACGGCATCATTCCTGATATTCGCAGGACTGATATATTTCGCTCTTACCCTGGCAGACAAATACATACGAGTGGACATATCGCGCCGCAAAGCAGGCACCACACTTGCCGGTGTACTGCTCACGGGACTGCTTTTCATCCCGATCCGCGGCGGCTTTACCGTGTCTACCATGAACCCGAGCCGCGCCTACTACAGCCAGCGCGCCCTGCTCAACCATGCGGCAGTCAATCCGGCCTTCAGCCTGCTGTATTCGGCTACGCATCAGGCATCTTTCGGCAAGCAGTTCCGCTATTTCGACAACGATCGTGTCGACGAGATATTCCGCGGCATGACAGCCAGAACCGGTGCACCGGCCGACACCCTGATTGAAGGCCGCCCCGACATCTATCTCATCATCGCCGAGAGCTTTTCGTCGCATCTGCTTCCGAGCCAGGGCGGCGAGGCCATAGCCGTCAATCTCGACTCCATGGGTTGCGAAGGCGTGATCTTCGACAAGTTCTACGCCTCGAGCTTCCGCACCGACCGAGCCCTTCCGGCGATATTGGGCGCCATCCCCGGCCAGCCCAACACGAGCCTGATGAAATATGCCGACAAGACCGAAGGCCTGCCCTCTTTGCCGCGCGCGCTCAAGGATGCCGGCTATGATCTGAAATATTACTATGGCGGCGATATAAACTTTACCAACATGAAGGCTTACCTGGTCAATTGCGGCTTCGACGATATCGTGAGCGATCAGGATTTTGCCCTCGCCGACCGCACCGGCAAATGGGGCGCACACGACCATCTGTTGTTCCGCCGCGTGCTCGACGATGTTTCGTCAACGACAGCCGACCGACCGCAATTAAGGGTAATACAGACCTCGAGCAGCCATGAGCCGTTTGAGGTGCCATATACAAGCGGCCTGAGCGATCCGGCTGCAAATGCCTTTGCCTACACCGACAGCTGTATAGGCGACTTCGCCCGAAAACTGGATGCCATGCCACGCCGATCGCTGATAGTGGTCGTTCCCGACCATTACGGATGCTACCCGACCGGCCTTACCGACGAAGGCGATCGCCACCATGTGCCTCTCGTACTGAGCGGCAATGCACTTACCCGTCGTGGCGTGCGTATCGACCGCTACGGCAGCCAGCCCGACCTTACCGCCACGTTGCTCGGTCAGCTCGGCGTTGACGCCTCGCCCTTCGTATTCAGCCGCGATATGCTGTCGGATCTCGAGGCTCCGTTTGCCTTCTATTCGTCGCCTAATGCCATATCGCTCAGCGACAGCACCGGCACGGCGACTGTAGACATCGTGACCGGAGCCATAAGCGGCGACCGGGAAAAGGCCGACCACGCTAAAGCCTATATACAGAAGTTATACAATTATCTTGATTCACTTTAATGGATTTTCTGACAAACCTCGACACAGACATATTCCTGTTTTTCAACAGCATACACTGCGAATACATGGACCGCGTGATGAAGCTGTCGTCCGACCGCTTCGTGTGGGTGCCCATGTATGCCGCCCTGCTTGCGGCGCTAATCCGCACCTATGGCTGGCGTCGGGCATGCCTTATACTGCTTGTTACCATCGCCGCCATTACCGCCGCCGACCAGTTGTGTGCAACGGTGATACGCCCCGAGGTGCAGCGTCTCCGCCCTGCCAACCCTGCCAATCCGCTCAGCGCCCTTGTCCATGTCGTCGACGGCTACCGCGGCGGCAGCTACGGTTTCCCCTCGTGCCATGCAGCAAACACCTTTGCCCTGGTGGGCCTTATGCTTCCGCTCATCCGCAACGTGCGTTTCAGCGTTGTGCTGGTATTCTGGGCACTGCTCAACTGCTATTCGCGCATACACTTGGGCGTGCACTATCCGGGTGATCTGTTGGTGGGCGGCATTATCGGCGTGACTATCGGTTTTATCTGCTATCTGATCGTGCGGCCGGCTGTTTGTTCGGGCAAGACAGAGCAAAATTTCGGACGTTTCAAAAATAGCGACCTTGTCGGTATCGTGTTCGTTCTAACGGCCTTAGGAATACTTCTGGCGGCGATTTGAGGGCGTAGAGAGATTTTTGCTTAAGTAATTTTAACACAAAATAATTTTGCGGTAGTGAAATTATCTATAATTTTGCAGTGTAAAACGTGACCAAAGTTAAGTAAGCGGACGCTGCGTCGACCGCATCAATCCAACCCAACACATAACTTTAGAGTCACTGACCTCGGAATTTATTCCGTAGTCGGCGAACAGAGTTTCGCCTATCAGAACGAAGCAATTTTTGTGATAAAGCATCATGGACATTAAATAGTTGTTTTATAGATAATTGTGTATTAGGAACAGGGCGTCGTGATGACAGCTCTGTTTCTGTTTTTTATAGCCGGGGGTAAACAATTATCTTTTACCGCTTGTCTTTAATGTACGGATTTTGAGAAACTGATTTTTTTTTATATTTTTGCGTTTGTAACTAATAACAAGACCCATGAAGAAGTTTATAAACGAGTTTAAAGAATTTGCAATGAAGGGCAATGTTGTCGACATGGCCGTCGGTGTGATCATCGGTGCAGCATTCGGCAAGATTGTAACCTCGCTTGTCAACGACATCATCATGCCTGCTATCGGTATGCTCACCGGCGGCATCAACTTCAGCGACTACAAGTGGGTAATACAGCAGGGCGTCAAGAACGGCGAAGAAGTAGTGACCCCCGAAGTGGCTATTACCTGGGGCGCATTCGTTCAGACCGTGTTCGACTTCCTGATCATCGCCTTCTGTATTTTCGTTGCCATCAAATTTATCAATAAGCTCAAACGCCAGCCGGAACCCGAACCCGAGGCACCGGCAGCTCCGGCCGAACCGACCGAAGAAGTTAAACTTCTTACCGATATCCGCGATCTGCTGAGCAAGAAATAATGCACTCCCGACCGCTCTATCTGATAGGGTTCATGGCCTCGGGGAAAACCACCCTTGGCCGTGCCCTTGCATCGCGCCTGCCATCGCGTCGTTTCGTTGATCTCGACGAGGCTGTAGAACGCGCCGAGGGTATGAGCGTAAGCGATATTTTCGCCACCCGTGGAGCCGATTATTTCCGCCAGGCCGAGAACGCCGCTCTGCGCCGCCTCTCCGAGCCGGACAGCATCATAGCCTGTGGCGGCGGCACCCCCTGCCATGCCGGCAATATGGACTACATGCTGTCGCAAGGCGATGTGGTGTGGCTGCAGGCCGATGCCGACGTAACAGTCCGCCGCCTGAAGCTCGCCCCGGGTCAGCGGCCTCTCGTCGACATGCTCCTCGACAAGCCCGAGGCTCTTAAAGAATACATCGGCAAGCTCCTCGACGAGCGCACACCGCATTACAGCCGCGCCAACATCGTATTCGACTCAAACCGACTCGAGGACGAAGACCAGATAGAAGAATCGTGCCGTAAATTTATAGCAACACTAAACCTGCCAATCAACTAAGCATGGAAGCACCTATCCCACTTGAGGAAGTATTGAAAGCCACGACAGTGGCACGTCAGGCAGTCGTCGGGCTCCCGGCCTCCAAAGGCTTGCTCGACCATCGCTTTCCGCTGACGCCCGAAGGTGCCGGCATGTTAGTGTCGCGAGGCTTCCGCGTGAAGATGGAACGAGGCGCCGCCGAGCACATCCACTACAGCGACGAGGCCTATACACGTTGCGGCGTAGAGATCGTAGACCGTGCCGAGACGCTTGCCGCCGACATCATAGTGTATCTGCCGGCCCTCGAGCTCGCAGATGCCCGAATGATCAAACGCGGATCGCTGTTGCTGACATTCCTCCATGCCGAAGAACGCGATGCCGAGGTGCTCAACACCCTCCTTCGTCGCCATGTGATAGCCCTCGCCCTCGAAGAGCTTACCGACGATGCCGGCCGCAAGCCCTTTGCCGATATACTGAAGGAAATCGACGGCCGTGCTGCGATAGCTATAGCCTCGTCGCTGCTTGCCGACGCTATCCACGGCAAAGGCATACTTATGGGCGGCGTGGCCGGTGTGGTACCCTGCGAAGTGATGGTAATAGGCGCCGACATGGCCGCTATTTCGGCCGCACATACGGCAATGGGACTGGGTGCGATAGTAAAGATTTTCGACAACAACGTATACCGTCTCCGCGAGGCACTGAGGCTTCTCGGCCCGGGCATAACGGGGTCGTCGCTACATCCGCGAGTATTCGAGAACGCCCTCAAGAGCGCCGACATAGTGATCGCCACCGACGCTGCCGGCGAAGGCGGCATAGTCGACGCTCAGCTTACCGGCCTCATGAAACGCGGCGTGATATGCTTCGATCTTACCTCGCAACCGGGATCGGCATTCCCCTCGCTGCAGATCATCGACCTCGACCTTGCTTCGCCGTCCGACAACACATCGGGGCCGACACGCCTGTGCTATGTCAATGCCGGCAACGCCGTGCCCCGAACCGTAGCTATGGCGCTGAGCAATACCTTCGTAACCATGCTCGATGATATACTTGTGTGCGACGGTGTGGCTAATGCTCTCAAGCTCAATTCGGGTCTGCGCGCGGCCGCGTTCGTGTTCCTCGGCAAGTGTGTCAACCGCCGTGTCGCACGGCTGCTCGGCATCAGATTAGTCGACATCAACCTTATTTTACAGTTCTCATGAGCAAACGCCGTAAGTTTTATGTCGTATGGGTGGGTCATAATCCGGGAATCTATGACACCTGGAATGACGCGCAGGAGCAGGTAATTAACTTCCCAGGCGCCAAATACAAGTCCTACGACGATATCGACGAGGCTACCGCCGCCTATCGCGGCGATCCGCGCGAACAGCTCGGCCTTATGCGCGCCCTGCTGCAGCGCAAGCCTGACTTCAACCCGAGCGTGCGCGATTCTAACACAAGCAAGCCCGATATAAGCAAAAGTGTGCGCGACTACAGCACCCTACCCGGGATACGCCTCGACGCCATCGCTGTCGACGGCGCTTGTGCCGGCAACCCCGGACGGATGGAATACCGTGCCGTGCGAGTGGCCGACGGCGCGGAGATGTTCCGCATCGGCGATAAAATGGAGCTTACAGGAACCAACAACATAGCCGAATACTTAGGCATGATACACCTTGCCGCCCTTCTTGCCCGTAACGGCGATTTTACAACGCCGATCTATACCGATTCCCGAAATACGCTGGCCTGGCTACGTCGCGGACACTCCAAGACGACGCTTGCCGCCTCGCCGGCGACAGCAAAAACCCTCGAACTGCTTGCGCGCGCCGATGCATGGCTCGCGGCAAACGGACCAATACGCAACCCTATAATCAAATGGCCCACAGAAGAATGGGGAGAAATACCCGCCGACTTCGGGCGCAAATAAACCATTGAAAACACTATTTTATGAAACTTCTCAACATACTCAAAAACGATCCTTGGCTTGCACCATATACTGATGCAATACAAGGCAGGCACGAAGATGCCATAAGCAAATTGAAACAACTGACGGCCTCGTCGGGCACCCTCGTCGATTTTGCCAACGCTCACAAATATTTCGGTCTGCATTGCCAGTCGGACGGATCGTGGGTGTTCCGCGAATGGGCTCCCAATGCTACCGCAATTACCCTTATCGGCGATTTCTCGGACTGGAAGGCTCTGCCCGAATATCGCTTGCAGAAGGTGGACGACGGCCTCAACGGTGTGTGGGAAGGACATTTCGCCGCAAATGACATCCGCGACGGACAACTCTACAAGATGCTCGTGGAATGGCCCGGCGGCATCGGCGAGCGTATACCGGCCTATGCAACCCGTGTGATGCAGGATCCAGAGACAGCGATATTTACCGCCCAGGTGTACTCGCCCAAGCGTTCGTTTGTGTGGCACGACAAGGATTTCGAGCCCGACACCGCTCCCCTGCTGATATATGAATGTCACATCGGCATGGCGCAGGAAAAAGAAGGCGTCGGCACCTACGAGGAGTTCCGTAAAAACATATTGCCCCGTATAGAAAAGGACGGCTACAATGCCATACAGATCATGGCCATACAGGAGCACCCCTACTATGGCTCGTTCGGCTACCATGTGTCGAGCTTCTTCGCCCCTCAAGCCGTTTCGGCACCCCCGAAGACCTCAAACGACTCATCGACGACGCCCACCGCCGCGGCATCGCCGTGATCATGGACATCGTGCACAGCCATGCCGTCAAGAACGAAGACGAAGGCCTCGGACGCCTCGACGGCACCGTGAACCAGTATTTCCATACCGACGCCGGCCGCCGCGAGCATCCGGCATGGGACTCGCTCTGCTTCGACTACGGCAAGAACGAGGTGCTCCACTTCCTGTTGTCGAACTGCAAATATTGGCTTGAGGAATACCACTTCGACGGTTTCCGCTTCGACGGCGTCACCTCGATGCTCTACTACGACCACGGCCTCGGAAAGGCCTTCGGCAGCTATGCCGACTATTACGACGGCGGCCAGGACAAGGACGCCATCGTATATCTGACCCTCGCCAACATCCTTATCCACGAGGTGAACCCGAAGGCTATCACCATAGCCGAGGAGATGAGCGGCATGCCCGGCCTGGCTATCCCGTTCAAGGACGGCGGCATCGGCTTTGACTACCGCATGGCCATGGGCATCCCCGACTACTGGATCAAGACCCTCAAGGAGAAAAAGGACGAGGACTGGCATCCCACATCGATATTCTGGGAGCTCACCAACCGCCGCGCCGACGAAAAGACCATCTCGTATGTCGAGAGCCACGACCAGGCGCTCGTGGGCGACAAGACCGTGATTTTCCGCCTTATCGACACGAAAATGTACTGGCACATGATGGTGGGCGACAACGACGCCGACGTGGCCCGCGGCATGGCCCTCCACAAGATGATACGCCTCGTGACCCTCGCCACCATCAACGGCGGCTACCTCAACTTCATGGGCAACGAGTTGGGCCACCCCGAATGGATCGACTTCCCCCGCGAAGGCAACGGCTGGAGCTATAAGTATGCCCGCCGCCAGTGGGATCTTGTCGACCGCGAGGATCTACAGTACCGCTTCCTCAACGCTTTCGACAACGCCATGATAGAGCTTGTGAGTCATGTGCACAATTTCCAGGCAAAGCCATACAGAAGCTGTGGGAGAAGGACGACGACCAGGTGCTTGCCTTCATGCGCGGCGACCTCGTGTTCGTGTTCAACTTCAGCCCCTTCAAGAGCTATAATGATTATGGCATCCTCGCCCCGGCAGGATCGTATGTTACCATGCTGTCGAGCGACAATCCCGACTTTGGCGGCTTCGGCAACATCGACGAGAGCGTGACGCACTTTACCGTGCCCGATCCGCTCTATTCGCCGGCAGGGCTCGGACGCCTGATGCTATATATACCGGCTCGCACGGCATTTGTGCTGCGCAAGCGTCGCAAAAGAAAATAATAAATCAGTACCATGGAAGACACAAATATAAATCGCCGCGAGTTTCTTCGCAACTTAGGCATTGCCGGCGTAAGCGTCCTGGCGGCTACCAGCCCCTGGCTGTCGGCTTTCTCCGATGTCCGCGAGACACAGAAGGAGCGCTGCCGCCTCGGCATCATAGGCCCCGGCTCGCGCGGTCAGTTTCTTATGAGTTTTATCGCCAACAACCCCAAAGCAGAGATTGTGGCGATCGCCGACGTATACGAGCCTTCGATCGAGGGCGCACTCAAAATAGCCCCCAAGGCTAAGGTATATCGCAACTACCGCGAACTGCTCGCCGACAAGAATGTAGAGGCTGTGGTGGTGGCTACGCCGCTCAACACCCACTACGGCATAGTGATGGATGCCTTCGATGCCGGCAAGCATGTGTATTGCGAAAAGACGATAGGCTATACCATGGAGCAGTGCTTCAACATGTACAACAAGCACCTTGAGACAGGCCTGTTGTTCTTCTCGGGTCAGCAACGCCTTTTCGATCCGCGATATATCAAGACCATGGATATGGTGCACCGCGGCACTTTCGGCAAGGTGTCGGCCGTGGAAGCATACTGGAACCGCAACGGCGACTGGCGTCGCGATGTACCCTCGCCCGAGCTGGAGAAGTTTATCAACTGGCGCCTCTATGGCGAATCGTCGCGCGGCCTTATGTCGGAGCTGGGCTGCCATCAACTTCAGATCGGCACGTGGGCCTTGGGCAAACTGCCCGACAGAGTGATGGGCTACGGTGGCATTACGTTCTGGAAGGACGGCCGCGAGGTACACGACAATGTGCACTGCATCTACGGATACGACAGCGGCGAGACAATTACTTACGGATCGGTAATATCTAATAAATTCTACGGACTCGAAGAGAAGATAATGGGTAACCTTGGCACCGTAGAGCCTGAGAACGGCAAATACTACTTCGAGGAAGTAGCGCCTGCGCCTGCATTTATACAGATGCTCAACAAGTGGGAAAACGAGCTCTTCGAGGAGCTGCCCTTTGCCGGCACAAGCTGGGCGCCCGAGACTGCCAATGTCAACACCGGCGAATTTATCCTCGGCGAGCGCCCCAAGACCGACGGCACATCGCTGCTGACCGAAGCCTTCGTAGAGGCTGTTATTACCGGCAAGCAGCCCGAGCGTATCGCCGAAGAGGGTTATTACGCGAGTCTGCTGTGCCTCTGGGGCTTCGACGCTATCGAGCGTGGCGAAGTGTTGCCCTTCCCAGAGCAATTTAAGATCGACTACGCTCCCTACGGCACCAAGCGCCAGACCATCATTTCCTAAATCAGACAAATCATTATCACTGTGAAAGATATAATTATTACCGCCCGTCGACAGAAGATTGAGATCGGATTTCTTATCGCATCGTTTGTCGTGGCCAATATCCTGAACCTGTGGGCTATATTCAGCTATGGCTCGCCGATAAAAGAGATCATAACCTCGATATTCTATGTGCTGGTGTTCACTGTGGTGCTATATGCCTTCAGTGTGATCATCCGCTTGGTTTACTACGGTATTGCACGGTCGGTGCGGACATTCAAGAAAAAATAAACCGGACATTATGACAAGCAGACGGGATTTTCTCAAAACAATGGGCGTGTCGGCCGCAAGTGTGGCTTTCGGTGGCATAGGCACCGCTATGGCATCGCCTCTCGCTTCTTCTAAAAGTACTACAGGCAAGGAAGAAAAAGTAAAGATCGCATATATCGGCATCGGCAACCGCGGCGAGCAGAATATCGACGAATTCGCGCGCACGAATATGGTTGATGTTACCGTGCTCTGCGACATCGACATGGGCGCCAAACACACTCAGAAGGTAATGAACATGTACCCCAACGCTCGCCGTTTCCGCGATTTCCGCGAAATGTTCGAAAAAGCGTCGGGAGATTTCGAGGCTGTGTGCGCTTCCGTACCCGATCACATGCACTTCCCCGTGGCCATGCTTGCTCTTGCCCACGGCAAACACGTGTACCTCGAAAAACCGATGTGCCGCACCTTCCTCGAAGGCGAGAAGATGATGGAAATGGCACGCCGCCACCCCGAACTGGCTACGCAGGTAGGCAACCAGGGTCATTCCGAGGCTAATTATTTCCAGTTCAAGGCATGGAAAGACGCCGGCATTATCAGCGATGTCACAGCTATCACGGCACACATGAACAATTCGCGCCGCTGGCACAACTACGATGCCGGCCTGCAGCAGATGCCCGGCGGCGAAGCTATGCCGGCCGATATCGACTGGGACACCTGGACCGGTCCCTGCGCTTATCACGGATATTCCGAGAAATATCATCAGGGCAACTGGCGCTGCTGGTACGACTACGGCATGGGAGCCCTCGGCGACTGGGGCGCACACCTGCTTGATACCGCCCACGAATTTCTTGAGTTAGGTCTGCCCTACGAGGTAAGTATGGAGTATGCCAATGGCCACAACAGCTATTTCTTCCCCTACTCGTCGACGATAAAGTTCAGATTCGGCGCTCGCGGCAGCATGCCCCCGTGCGATGTAACATGGTACGACGGCCTCGACAATCTGCCTCCGTTGCCGGCAAATTACGGCGCGTCGGAGTACAACCCCAATGTACCCTCGACCAACCAGGGCAACACCCCCGTGAGCAAGATAAATCCGGGCAAGATCATCTATGGCCGCGACCTTACATTCAAGGGCGGTAGCCATGGCAGCACACTGTCGATAATACCGTCGGCCAACGCAAACGACATAAAGAGCAGCTTGCCAGAAGTGCCTAAGAGCCCGTCGAACCACTATGTCAACTTCCTTCGTGCCTGCAAGGGCGAGGAAAAGACCCGTTCTCCCTTCGAGATCAACGGCGTGCTGAGCCAGGTGTTCTGCCTCGGCGTGATCGCACAGCGTCTCAACGACAAACTTTATTTCGATCCGCGCACGAAGCAGTTTACCAACAATGCCTTCGCCAACGCCATGCTCAGCGGCATGCCTCCGCGCAAGGGCTGGGAGGATTTCTACAAATTAGTGTGATAAAACCTATAAGCCAATCAATCATGAAAAAGAATATATTACTGATCGTCGGGCTGCTGTTTGCCGTAGTGGCATCGGCTCAGAACTGGCAGCCGCTCTTCAACGGCAAAAACCTCAAAGGCTGGACTCGCATCAACGGCAAGGCCGAATATCGCATCGAGGACGGTGCCATTGTAGGCTCGACAAAATGCAACACGCCCAATACTTTCCTGGCCACAAACAAGAATTACGGCGATTTCATCCTCGAATTCGAATTCAAGGTCGACGATGCCCTCAACTCGGGCGTGCAGCTTCGCAGCCATCGCAAGAAAGATTACCGCGACAACAAGGTACACGGCTATCAGTTTGAGATCGACCCGTCGAAACGTGCTTGGTCGGGCGGCATCTACGACGAAGAGCGCCGCGGCTGGCTTTACCCTCTTACCAAGAATACTGCTGCCCAGACTGCATTTAAGAATAACGAGTGGAACAAAGCCCGTATCGAAGCATGCGGCAAGAGCATCCGCACATGGATCAATGGCGTACCTTGCGCAAACCTTTGGGACGATGTAGATGCCGACGGCTTTATCGGCCTTCAGGTACACTCTATCGGCAATAACCCCGACATGGAAGGCAAAGAGGTGGCATGGCGCAATATCCGCATCTGCACCGAGGATGTCGACAAATATCTGACCCCCACCACTGCCCCGGTAGTTAATTGTGTCGACAATGAACTGTCGCCAACCGAAGTCGCCGAGGGCTGGGCTCTGCTCTTCAACGGTAAGGACAGTCGCGGCTGGCACGGTGCCAAGCTCGACGCTTTCCCAGAGAAAGGTTGGGTAATCGAAAACGGTATGCTCAAAGTAATGCCTTCGGACGGCGCTGAGTCGACTAACGGCGGCGATATCGTGACCGACCGCACATACAAAGATTTTATCCTCTCAGTCGATTTCAAGATAACCGAGGGCGCCAACAGCGGCATCAAATACTTCGTGGATCCTACTATGAATAAGGGGGCAGGCTCGGCGATAGGATGCGAATTTCAGATCCTCGACGATCAGCGCCATCCCGACGCAAAACTGGGCGTAAAAGGCAACCGTAAACTCGGCTCGCTCTACGATCTTATCCCTGCGCCGGAAAAGAAACCCTTCGATATCAACAAATTCAATACGGCAACAATCATCGTGAAGGGCAACCATGTGGAGCACTGGCTCAATGGTGTCAAACTTATCGAATACGATCGCAACAACCAGACTTTCGACGCTCTTGTCGCTTATAGCAAGTATCGCGACTGGCCTAACTTCGGCAACCACAAGGAGGGCAATATACTCCTCCAGGATCACGGCAACGAGGTGTGGTTCAAAAACGTGAAGATCAAAGAACTCTGATCTTCGCCGCCTATGCCCCACCTCACGCGGAGTCTGCCAGACGGTTCTAAGGCCGTGTATGCATGGTTCAGCGCCATGCACACACGGATCGATATCCTGATCAAAAGCAGACTGCATGGGGAGGAATATCTGCTTGACACCATTACGCTTATGCGGCAGTTGATAGCTGATATAGAGAATGTGGGCAACCGTTTTGATCCGGCAAGCGAAGTCTCGCAGATCAACAGACTCCCTGTGGGCGAGACTCATAAGCTGAGTCCGTGCCTATATGATATTCTTACCCTCTGTCTGCACTACAATAAGCAGACAGAGGGTCTTTTTGATATCTGCGTGCAGAGTCGTGATCACTCGCCGCAAACTATCAAGGGCATACACATTGACAGCGACGGATCATATCGCCGCGACAACGAGAATATAGTAGTCGACCTTTCGGGCTTCCTCAAAGGCTACGCTCTCGACCGCCTGCGGCCGCTACTCGAAGAGCGAGGCATCGCGGATGCCCTCGTCAATATGGGCAACAGCTCGATAATGGCTCTCGGCGATGTGCCGGGACCGATTAAAAATGCCTGTCTCACGACATCCGGTAACGACAGCCCCGAGCGCCGTCATATCATAAACCCTCTGACCGGCAAGCTGATCGAAGGCAAGAGGCAGGTACAGGTAATAACACCCACCGGCGCCGAAGGCGAGGTCGAAGCCACTCGTCAATTTTTGAGTCATCTGACCGACAAGGCTTGAAGGCGCGTAGAGTAGTCGGGAGATTTCAGAGCGCGACGAATGGCATTGACAAATTTTATGTTCTTCCCGTCATCCCCTTTTTCGCGATACTGCTGCGATCCAAGCACTATCGTGTCGGCGCCTATGCGACTGTTGATTGTATCGACGGCTTCTGATATATCATGGTATTTCTTGCGTCGTTCGGGATTGTAGGTAAACAGATCGGGCTGTATGGAGTTGGCCGGCAACAGACCCGACACCATCACTCCGGCTCGCTTATAATGTATCCCGGGGCGAAATATCTTATCGAGTATGGCTATAGCAACGTTTACGATCTCGGATATGGTGTCGGTAGCTGTCATGAACGAGTACGACGCGCTGTTGTCGTACTGAGCCAGATCTTCACGAAAATGGTTTGACTGCACAAACACTGTTACCAGTGAACAAGCCGATCCTTGCCTCCGCAACTTCATAGCACACCGTGCGGCATAGTTCGCCACATGACTCCTGAGATCTTCTATGTCGGTAAACATGCCTGGGAAACTGCGGCTTGTAAGAATAGTTTTCTTCTCGGTACCCTCCAGGTCGTCGACATCGATCACACTTTCGCCCCATAGCTCGGCCCATGTACGCTCGCCGGTAACATGGAATTTAGACCGTACCCAGCTTTTAGATCGTTGTGTGAAATCGTAGGCAGTGCTTACACCGAAATATTCGAGTGCACGGGTCATCCGCCGCCCTATACCCCACACATCATTGACCGGCAGCAATTTCAATGCCTTTTCTCGTTGTATTTCAGTGCCTATGACGCAGCATTTATTATATGCCGGATACTTCTTTGCATAGCGGCTTGCCACTTTTGCGAGTGTCTTTGTGGATGCAATGCCAAGGCTTACCGGCAGTCCTGTACATTTCTGCACTTTACGGCACAAGTCTTCGCCCCATCTTTTGAGATCGACATGCTCCATGCCTCGCAGGTCAAGAAATGCTTCATCGATAGAATATTGTATGACTTGAGGCACATACTCTCTCAGCACGGCCATTACCCTTGCCGACATATCGCCATATAGTGTGTAGTTAGATGAAAAAGCAACTATACTGGCATCGGGGTAGCGTTCAAGCAACTGATAATAAGGCATACAGTCTTTGATACCCATTGCCTTTACTTCTTTCGAACGGGCAACGACGCATCCGTCGTTGTTGCTGAGCACGACGACGGGCTTGTCGGCGAGGTCGGGGCGGAACACACGCTCGCACGAGCAGAAAAAGTTGTCGCAGTCTATCAGTCCTACCATATCCCACTCCCGAATCTGCGTCGGCGATTTGCCTTGATTGTGTATATCACTATACCCCACACCATAAAATTACTTTCGCCACTTACTTCAATCGGGCGGTAGCGGCGGTTCGACGGCATGAGGTATATGCGGCTGTCCGAAGCGAAATGCAGACGTTTGAGAGTAAACTCGCCGTCGAGACAGCAAACTGCCAAATCGCCTTCCTCGGGCTCTATCGACTTGTCGATCACAAGAATATCGCCCTCTGTAATTCCCTCGCCCGACATAGAGTCGCCTTCCACACGGGCATAGAATGTGGAGGCCGGATGCTGAATGAGTTCTTTATTCAGATCTATCGTCGCGGAAATATAATCCTGAGCCGGACTCGGGAATCCGGCTCGCACTCCGGCATCGGCATATTGCAGAGGCAATGCCGAGCTCACGTCCGCGAGATATAGCTTAAACAAAGGCATACAAACAAATATCAGTCGCCCAAAATTAGCCCTTACCCTCTGCAACAAAGCTGCACTCGCTTGTTAAAAATTATTAAACAGAGTAACAAAGAGATCACCTACTCGACTTTTCTAAAAGTAGCGACAAAATTTGCATTCTTATTAAGAAGTAAAATTATTAACTTTACAAGCGAATCATACCTATCAGAACACATCATACCATGACTAACAAATACAATTTATTAGCGGCAGTCTGTGTGTCTGTTTTATCAAGTATAAACCTGCAGGCGGCTCCATTACCCACCCAAGACTCTGATCTACAATACACAACTTCATGGATTGCAAACGACGGCGGCTGGGAGGAAAGCCATATCCCACACGACATGCTCAATATGTATGTCCATACCGACGGCACAGTAGCCACAATATGCGGTTGGGATGAAGGCGGCACCAATGTGGGAGTCTATCGCGACGGCAAACTCATCAGCCGTCCGGAAGGATCTGGTACCGGCGGATGGGGACGTTTTTCGGGTGCGCAGGTAGTGTTGGATGACAAATATGTATATCAGCTTCTTACCCAGCATGGTTGCGACGGCGGTAACGACAAACTGAACATAAACGGGCTCAGGCAGTTCCCTCCCTGCGATCCCGATATCGAATGGAAGGTAGTGCGTCGCTACGATCGCGAGACCGGCCTCGGCGCGCCCTTCGCCGGAGGATATGGCTACAAAGGCGACATGCGGCCTGTATGCACCGACAAAAACCGACAATTAAAGGGCCTTGCATTGGCCGACGGTCAAATATATGTATCTGTCAGCGGAAATAAGGCTCTTAATCAGCCCGACTCGATAAAAATATACGACAGAGCAAGCATGGAGTACAAAGGCGGCTACCCCGTCGACGAGCCTGCCGGCCTGCTGTATGCCGACGAAAGAAAAGGCCTGTGGATGATGATACCCGGCCGCATAATCAGATTTAATGCCTCCGACGGCAAAGCCACGGGGCTGTCGGTCAACATACCCGACGATGTCGAGGCTCTGTCGTTCTGTATCGATTCGCGCAACGGCAGAATGCTGTTGCCCAACCGAGGCAAAGACCTTAATATCCTGATATTCGACAATATATTCAAGAATCCAAAGCTCTCCGGCAGTTTCGGCACCAAAGGCGGCGTATTTACAAAAGACAAGGACTATCTCAAAGGCGAGGCCGGACCGCTGCGTTTCTCAGGCCCTACAGGCGTAGGAGTCGACAGCAAGGGGCGCATATACATCTGCAACATGAGTGTCAACGGTGGCCGTGGAGCCGTAGTAGAAGCATACAATGAAAAGGCCGGAGATCAGTTGTGGAAGCTCGAAGGACTTATATTCACAGCCACTGCCGATATAGACCGCACTCAGAAAAACATGCTCTATGTGCCCGACAAAATACTGAAAGTCGATCATTCGAAATCGGGGCAGCGCATCGATAAACTGCTTGCCTACACTGCCGATCCATTCACTTTCCCGGACGACGAAAGGGGACTCAAAGAAAACGCTCCGTTCATAACAAGTTGTTGGAAGCGGACAATCGGCGGCAAATCGTTCCTTTTTGTATCGGATATGTATGGCGGCATGGTGGCCGGTTACCGTTTTGACCCTGACTCACAAGGATATGTAGGCATCCCATTTATGTTTGCCAACAACGGCAGCCCGGGCGAAAAGCCGCTGCGATTTTGGGTTGACCGCAACGGCGATGCAAAAAGAGATGCTGACGAATGGGACAACATTGAAGAGATCAATCCCTTCAGCATGAGCTTCTTTGTCGACAACAATGGCAATATTTGGCGAGGCAGCCGCGAACAAGGCATACTGTTCTGGCAAATGAAAGGCCTTGACAACAAAGGCATTCCACAATACGAACATGCACGCCACATACCTCTGCCCGAAGGCACCAACGGAGTGAAACGCCTGTGGTATGACCCCGAGAAAGACGAACTTTTCCTTGCCGGTTTTTCAGAAGAACGTCCCGATGCAAGAGATACATGGTGGTGCCTCGGCAGCACTATAGCAAAATATAGCAATTTCCTCAAACGTGCCGACGACAAGCCGCTTAAAGCCGATATGTGCTTCTACATACCGTTCCATATTGAGGACGGATCGGGCAAAGACCACTCGAACGCAAAGGGATTTTGCGTTGAAGGCGACTATATATTCATTACACTTGCTCGCGAAGGTATAATAAACGTTTACCGCCGCGACAACGGACAATTAGTCGGTAAACTCAGCCCTGACGAAACAGTGCATCGCCAAAGCGGCTGGGCCGACTTCAACTACTGCATCAACGCACATAGAGATACGGATGGATCGTACCTCATAATGTGCGAGGAAAATGCTTTCGGCAAGGTGTTGGTCTACCGGATGAAGGATTAAGACTACAGCGAGCGGAAGGTGTGCGAGCCCTGGCCGACTTCGGTTATCAGCCAGGCGCCATCGTCGCTGCGGCGCCACTCACGGCTGTCGCCTTCGGCTCGTCCTTGCGCTCCTTTGAGCACCGGCAGCCATACCTCGGCTGTCGCTCCTACGGGCACAGTCACTTTCACTTCCGACGATGTGCCGTCGTAGCTCACTTCCGAGCGCACGAGGCCATAAGGCGACATGTATTCATACGCCACATTGCCGTCGGCTCCCCAGGGAATCGGTTTGACACGGAAATGGCGGAATCCGGGGCTCTCGGGCAGGGCTTCTACACCGGCGAGTCGGTTGTAGAGCCAAGTGAGGCCGCCGCCAAACATCGGGTGATTGTGCGAGTTATTACCGTTCCATTCCTCCCAGGTAGTCGTTGCGCCCTGTGCAAGCCAATGACCGAACGAGGGGAAATCGCGCTTTGTCATAGCTCCGAGTGCTACATCGTTGTGTCCGTTGGCGGCAAGCTGTTCGAAAAGATAGCGTGTGCCGAATATGCCGGTGTGCAGGTGTCCGCCATGCAGATCAGTTATCTCACGGGCGAGCTCGTCGGCTATACGGCTCTTGATACTGTCGGGCATACCTATCTTCAGGGCAAACACATTAGCTCCGAAATCGCCGAATGTGCCTTTGTCCTTATCATAGAAAGCATAGATAACCGCATCGCGCACATTATCTGCCAATCGACTATAGCGCACGGCATCAAGCTCACGGCCAAGCACTTTGGCGGCAAGGCTGGTGTTATGCAGACACATCCAGTAATAGAAACTGTGCACGAGTTCCTGGTTTGGCAGTTCGCCCGGAGCGCACCAGTCGCCGAGGTTGAGCCAATACATGGGCTTGCCTTCGGGATCATTTACATTTGCCCTTTTGGAATCCATCGTTCCGCGCTTTGTCTCCCATGTACGCATATAATCGGCCTGAGCCTTCATTGCTTCATAGTTTTCGGCCAACACGGCAGTGTCGCCATATTGCACGAAATATTCCCACGGCATTATGTTCATGGCGGCACCCCAAGCCGGTCCGCCGCCACATGTAGGTTGCCAGGGAGCACCGTTGGGCACGTAGCCGGTGGAGTCCTGAGCGTCGCGCATATCGCGGAACCATTTGCGATAAAAAGCCGCCACGTCAAAGTTCGACATCACGGTGTTGACCGACACCTGGCCGTCGCCTGTGTATGGCGCACGCTCACGGTGAGGACAATCGCTTGCAATACCACCATGCATGTTGTCGAGCTGACTGCGGCGCCATATATGGTTGATGCTGTCAAGCAGAGTTATCGACGAAGAAAAAGAAGCCATGCTCTCAACATCGGTATTGACAGCCTCTGCAATGAGATTCGATTCCTTGAGATCGTCGACGCCACGGATATTAGCCTCGGAGAACACAAACCAGGTAAATCTCGGCGCATAGTCGATACGGCCGTTCCGCCCTGCGATATAGCGTCCCGAGCCCTGTCGGCTCTCGGAAGTATAGCTAACATCAATGGTGTCGCCGGCGTTTACTTTTACGTTCTTAAGTCGCAGCCAGCCCGATATTTCCTCGGGGAAACGCACAGTCCAGCTACCGTCGTCGTTCTTACGCAGACTTGTCGGGGTATAGGTCTTGGTTACTTTGTCGGTCGGGGCTGCATGAGCACACAGTTTGCCGTCGGGAGCCGTGCGCAGAGCCGCCGCTTGCCATTTGCTATCGTCGAAACCGGGTTTATCCCAAGCGGCAACTTCGCCGGAGGCATCATATATCTCGCCCTCAAAAGGCCCGTCGAGTATTATTGCCGAGGGCTTTGCGCGCCAGTGCTCATCGCTGACCACGGTCTGCTTGCTGCCGTCGGCATATTCGATCTCGAGGCGGCAGAGGAAGCGCGGCGTGCCGAAGGGCGAATCGCCGGCCCACAAGGTGTCGTAAAAACCGTTGCCGACCATAGCTCCAAGAGCATTTGATCCGCGACGCAACTGATCGGTAACATCGTAGACAAGGTACATTACCCTTGATCCGTTGAATTTATCGTTGACTACGATGGGATAGCGGTCGAGATCGGTGCGTGCAGTATAGTTGGTAAAGTTAGGCACGAGTTTGTCGTCGCCCACTTTCTTGCCGTTGAGATATAACTCGAAGAAACCGAGACCGGTAGCATATATCTTGGCTTTTACCGGTTTGCGCGCCACATCGAAATCAGTTCGGAGCATCGGTGCCGGAGTTGTTTCGGCGCCCGACAGTTTACGCGGCACCTCGCTCTGCCAGGGCGCGCCTATCCATTTCGACTCTTGCCACAGGCTGTCGGCGAGGGCGAGCCCCCAGCTTGCCGGCGCACTCCAGCCCGAACTTTCGCCATTGCCGTCCCAGGTGGCGACTTTCCAGTAGCAATCGCCGCCATTACCGGGCGATTTACCATCGTAAGGTATCAGATAGCTTGCATCCGACATCCGACGACCGGTGTCCCACAGGTCGTAATCGCCGGCGGCAAGTTTCTTTTTCGAAGAAGAGGCAACGATGCGGTAGGCTGTCTGCTTTGCTCCGGCGACAGAATTATCAGTCGGTGTATTGACCCACGAAAGGCGAGGATTGGCCGTGTCGAGCACCGGCGGATTTTCGAGGTGTTCTGCCCGGAGTCGTACGGGAGTAAAGTCTGCAGCAAAGGTATTTACAGCCAATGCACAGACAGCAAATAAAGTCAGACAGTTTTTCATCGGTATGGTGTTATAAGGTTTATCCCAAATGGGATTATTTCAATCGAATATCGAGCGACAGAGCACCAAAAATAGAGGCCGTAACACGGGTGTCAAGAGCAGGCATGCCCAGATCGAGCGAATAATCGCCGAGCACTATCATGTCGCCGGTCTTGAGTGTCATGTAGCGCGACACGAAACTGATCATGCCATCGCAGTCGAGATCGCTAACCGACAGATCGCGGTTCTGACTGAAAATTTCATTATCTGCACGGTCGCGGATAATTGCAGATACTCCCTTGTCAGACAAGGATTCGATATCTACCCAAGCACCGGGAGCTATACAGCGGTCGCAGAATAATGGCGGCACAGGCAAAGCGGCGTCTTCGGCCGGCAGAAGCAGATGTACAGCTCCCAACTCATGATAATATCGCCTTGCAAACGAGGGTTTTATATTCATGCTGAGGCGGCTGATTCGAATAGCCGGTGCGACAAGCGACTCCCAATCGGCCAACGGCTCGGACACAAAGACAGGCTCGCCGGGGCGCAACACGGCTGAGTCGGCACCTCCGACCGCAGTGAGACGGCCATTGACTGTACGGAGCAGCAGTGTTTTCATTGCTGTATCTTAAGCGACAGGCGATTATACATCACAGCCAAGTGCGAGTAGATCGAAGTGTTGGATATCACGACCTCCTCGGGCACTCGTATGCGCGACGGAGTAAAATTCCAGATGGCCTTAATACCAGCCGAGGCAAGGCGATCGCTCGCAGCCTGAGCACTGTCGACAGGCACTGCGATAATACCGATCACGGCACCGAAGCGCTCGACAAGCTCGGGGAGACGATCGGGTGCATAAATCTCCACACCGTTGATCGAAGTACCTACCAGCGAAGGGTTTATATCCACGCCGGCAACGATATTCAGACCGTATCGCTGCAGACCCGAGTCAGCGATAAGAGCTGCACCCAGACTACCCACGCCGACCATTATGGCATTGTGTTCGCGGCCAAAGCCCAGGAAATCGCGAAGTTTATCCTCGAGCGCATCCACCTGATATCCGATCCTCGTTTTGCCCCTTATTCCTAAAAACGACAAATCCTTGGCAATCTGCGAAGGATCAACGTCGAGAGCCTCGGCAATACGGGTTGTCGAGATATATTCGGTGTCACTTTTTTTGAGTGTTGACAGATAAGCCAGATACCACGGTAACCGTCTGAGTGTAGGCTCAGGCAACTGAACACTGGCTACAGGTATAGTATTTTCAGTCATAACGTCTGCAAAGATACGAATAAGTCGAGAGCAAAACAAAATTTATTTGGTTTTGCCGAGCGTATCAAAGACCCCTATAAGCAAAACGCCTCGCAGCGGATCGGCTGCGAGGCGTTTATTACATTCTATACCAATTATTTTTTGAAAAGGAGAGGTGTAAATTCTGTGAGGTAGATACGCCAGTTCTTCCAGATATGGCCTTCGGGGGTCTCGTAGTATGTATACTTGTAGCCGTTGTCGTCGAGTTTCTTGCGATAAGCCTTGTTGGCTTCGTAGAGGAAATCGGTGTTGCCGATGCCGATCCAGTAGAGGGCCGGCTTCTTGTCGAACTGTGTTTTGAGTTTCTTGTCGCTATCGGCATAGATGGGGCTCTTCACATCCTTGCCGGGATCGATGGCGGCCGAGAAGAGGCCAATGTAATCGAACATATCGGGGTTATTTTTCGAGATATGGAGCGAGTGGAAGCCACCCATCGAAAGACCTGCGATAGCACGTGATTTTTTGTTCTTGACTGTGCGGTAGTTTTTATCGATAAAGTTTACAACCTCGGGGAAGTGAGTCTCGAAGCTGCCTTCCATAGTCTTGGGCAGATTCATCGAGGGCGCAGAAAAGCCGAGGCTCGATTCACCGGGAGCTGCTTCGAGGGCAGCGTTGCCGTTGGTCATAACCACGATCATAGGCTCTGCCTTGCCTTCGGCGATAAGGTTGTCGAGGATCTGAGAGGCACGACCGAGCTCAGTCCATGCGTTTTCGTCGCCGCCCATGCCGTGAAGAAGGTAGAACACCGGGTAGCGCTTGCCGTTGTCTCATAACCGGCGGGAGTGTAGACGGTCAGACGTCGATTGATACCGAGCGAAGGGCTGTTGTACCAAACCTTCGATACTGTGCCGTGGGGCACGTCCTTGATTGTATATAGATCGGCACGCTCGCCGGGGATGATAAACACGTCGGTTACCGATTTTACGTCGCGGATGCGATATACATTCGAGGGGTCGTTGATCTTGAGACCGTCCACAAGCATCGTGTAGCTGTAAAGTTCAGGGGCGAGAGGAGCCGGAGTGGTATACTGCCAAACGCCGTCCTTCTCTACCATGTCGGCAACACCCGGGGCGTCGAATTCGCCGTACTGGGTCTTGATCTTCTGAGTGGGCAGGAAATCGCCGGTAAGCTGCACTTTCACAGCCTTGGGTGCTGCGATACGGAATGTTACGGTATGGTCGGGATTGACCTCGGGCGACACAATCTGCGAACCGCCCCACAGTGCCTGCTGTGCGTTGCTGCACATTGCAGCGGCAGCGATAGCTGTCAATACAATGATCTTTTTCATTATGGTTTTTATGATTAGATTAAGTTAATGATTCTATGATGCAAATTTAAACATTTTATGCCATATTATTGCTGCTTGCTCAAAGCCTTGCGCATATTTGCGAAATATTTCTGCAAGAATTTCATCTGAGGCATATTGGGTGTGTCGGACAGGTAAAAGCCGTTTTTCATGTACATTACCGTGGGAGCGTCGGGCTTGAAGGCCGACCAATAAGGCAGTGCGTCCGAATTGGGATTACCCGTTTTCACGAAATTGATCCAGTAGCGCGACATGATCTGCGACATGTGGGTGTCGACCTCGTTCATCTTGCCGCCAAAATTAAATCCGTAGATAAAGGGCATTTCGGCAACATGTGTAGCGCCTTTGGTGCCGCGCATTATAGTGTTTTCGGACAACTGGTCGAAATAATAGAAATAAACCGGCTTCTTGCTTTTTTTAGACTGAAGATTAGCCCAAGCCCATGACGGCCAGCCAAACGCCACGTCGCGGAAGATATCGCGAAGTGCCTGCAGTGCTTCATCGTCGTTGGTCGCCGGGTATGCTCTGCTGAATCCTTCTGCATCGCCGATAAAATTGGATATCATCCTGAAATTATAGGCATCCATACCCTGACCGTGGACAAAGAGGCTGCCCTCGTCGGAGTTGTAGCCTACTATCAGCTCTACATCATTGAAGTCACCTCGCTGATAAGCCTCGTATGTATCGCCGGTAATGACATAGCCGTCGACCATAGGCCAATACTTTTCGAATTCCGAACGGGCCTGCACAGCCTCGGCCGGCAATTTACGCATCTGTTTGAGGTTGGAGCAGCCGAGTTTTTCCTGGAACTCCCGGGCAAGTCCGTGGGCATACTCCTTATCCTGGGCCGAGCCGCACACCACATTTTTTGTCGTGCGTATAGGCAGGAAATTGCCGCCGCTCTCGCATATTGCTCTCTGGAAAAGTCCCTTGCACAGAGGCGACGCACACAGGATGCTCACAGAGATACCGCCGGCCGACTCGCCGCATATCGTTACCTGATTGGGGTCGCCGCCAAATTTCTCGATATTGTCGTGGATCCACTGTAGAGCCATGATCTGATCAAGCAGACCGTAGTTGCCCGAGATACCGTGCTCCGATTCTTTTTCGGTTTCGGGATGTGCGAGGAAGCCGAAAGCGCCAAGACGATATGCTATGCTGCAGTATACGATGCCATCGTTGACAAAACTGTCCTGCGTGCCGCTATACGAACCGGTAAAAAAGCCGCCGCCGTGGATATTGACAAATACCGGCCGGCGCTCCAGCGAATCCTTGGCCGCTGTGGCCACGCTGAGATAGAGGCAGTCTTCGCTCATCGGCAGCGAATTGCCGCCCTGGTTGGGATCGTTGAACTGCATAGGGCGGTTACCCCAGTCCTTTGCCTTGTATACGCCTTCCCATTTTGCCTTCTTTACCGGCGCGTGCCAGCGAAGATTGCCCACGGGAGCTTCGGCATAAGGAATGGCTTTGTAAAGCGCGTAGCCGTTGTGGAGCTCGCCCTCGAGCTCGCCCTGCTCGCAATTTGTCCGCAAGATCTGTGCATTCAGCCCGATGGCCGATATGGCAACAGCCGATAATAATGTCAATATCTTAGTCATGTGATAAATTTGATTTTTTGTTTTTGGCAAAATTATACAGATTCGGCGTCCACGACTTGTTTTTACATTCAAAATATTTGTCCGTAAGTTCAAATAGTTTGACAATCTGTAAATATGCCCTGTTGTACAGGCTTGATGTAAAAAGTTTTTTAGTATAAATTATGTTGTTTAACATATAATCACTAACTTTGCGGAAAATTTCAGGGACAGGCTAAGGGAGCCTACCCATAGGTGTAATATAAGGTAGTTTCATGGATTTTATCAGCGATTTACTCTTGCCCGGCAATACGAGCATAGCATCAACACTGGTGCTTTATTCGTTTGTCATAGCAGCGGGTATCTACATCGGCAAGATGCGCATTTTCGGCGTGTCTTTAGGTGTTACCTTCGTGCTTTTCGTCGGAATCCTGATGGGACATTTCGGCTACGTTGTCGATAACAACGTGCTCAAGTTCGTCAGAGAGTTCGGCCTTATTCTATTCATCTTTTCGATAGGTCTCCAGGTAGGCCCCGGCTTCTTCTCTTCGTTCAAGAAAGGCGGCATGAGGCTCAATTTCCTGGCAGTGCTTGTAATCTTGCTCAACGTCGCCATAGTGCTCGGAGTATATTTCTTCGGCAATGTGCACGACATATCGGCCCTTGTAGGCGTGATGAGCGGTGCGGTAACCAATACCCCCGGTCTCGCCGCTGCACAGCAGGCCGTAAGCCAGATGGCAGGTGGCGCCGAACAGGCCAACATCATGGCATCGGGCTACGCGGCTGCATATCCCCTCGGCGTTGTAGGCATCATCCTGTCGATGTTTATTATCAAATGGATTTTCCATATCCGCATCGATGACGAGATCAAGCAGATCGAAACCGAACAGGAAGACTCGCACCTGAAGCCCTTCTTTATGACCGTAGAGCTTGTCAACAAGCTCGTTGAGGGCAAGACAATGATCGAACTCCACGATATCGTACAGACCAACTTTGTGGTGTCGCGTATCATGACAGCCGACGGCAATGTGGTAATACCCAAGTCAAGCACCACCATACACTCGGGCGACAAGCTCCGCGTAGTATGCTCGGCACAGGATGCCGACCGCTTCAAAGCCGTGATAGGCCCCGAAGTAGAAATGGACTGGGAATCGACTCCCACACCCGTTTATTCGCGCCGTATCGTGATTACCAAGAGCGAGTACAACGGCGTGGCTCTCGGTTCGCTCCGCCTCCACAACGGCTACCAGCTCAACTGCACCCGTGTCAACCGTGCCGGCGTCGACCTCCTCGCCTCGCCGAGCCTCCGCCTCCAGATGGGCGACCGCATGACGGTGGTCGGGGACCTCGACGACATCGACCGTCTCGCCGTCCGCCTCGGCAACTCGATGAAGCGCCTCAACCAGCCCAACCTCATCACCATCTTCGTGGGCATCATCTTCGGTATCATCCTCGGCTCGATCAACGTCGGCTTCGGCATGAAGCTCGGCCTCGCCGGCGGTCCCCTCGTTGTGGCCATCCTCCTGAGCCGCTTCGGCTACAAAGCCAAACTCGTCACCTACACCTCTACATCGGCGTCGATGATGCTGCGCGAGCTTGGCATCTGCCTCTTCCTGGCATCGGTGGGCATCGCCGCCGGCAAGGACTTCGCCGCTTCGGTATTCAACTAAACCGGTATGTGGTGGGTTATTTGGGGCTTTATCATCACTATCGTGCCTCTGATCATCGTAGGCTGCATAGCCCGTGGCCACGACCGCATCAATCTGCTCTCGATCATGGGTCTTATGTCGGGCTCGAACACCGACCCCCCTGCCCTCGCCTACGCCAACAACTCGACAGGCAACGATCAGCCTGCTGTGGCATACTCTACTGTATACCCCCTCACGATGTTCCTTCGTGTAGTTGCCGCACAGGCACTTATCCTCTGCCTCACATAACCAGGCAACAGCTACAATAACAACGCCACCCGGCCTCTCGGTACACTCCGACGGTCGGGTGGCGTTGTTTTTATAAGCACCATTACTAAACATTTATTAACATTAAATTAATTAATATTAACTTAACGAAAGATACAGAAATAAAAAAATCGATTTATCTTTGCAGCGTCAATCATTTCAAAAAGATATTTAAAGTAAGCCATTCCCGATTTATTGCCATAACTAAGGTAAAAAGATTATCAAATTTCCAAAGAACAACTCTATAATAAAGTCAAACAATTAATCTCTATTATCACGACACAACTTTAACAATTAAACAAACACTATTCCAGATTTAATCATTCCAGACCCGGGGCTTCACTAAACAGCCCCTTCAAGCTGAGGCAGACAGTTCTCCGTATTCCAATAAGGATCGGAAGAACTATCCGCCGACAGCAACAGATTCTTTACTTCAATCAATTACAAAGGTAGCGTACTCGCTATCGCATTACACATTTTTAATTTCAAGGTATGAAAAGATTATTTTCTTTGCTTGTGTCATTCCTGCTTATCTTCGCTGCGACAGCTCAGGGATACCGCACAGTAACGGGTACTGTTGTATTTGCAGGCGACAAAGAGCCACTGCCCGGTGCATCCGTTCTCCCTCCCGACGGAAAGCAAGGTGTAGTAACAGATGTCGACGGAAATTTCACGATTAAGGTTGCATCCGACATCAAAAAACTTCGCATATCATACGTCGGCATGCTTACACGCGAGGTCGACATAACGCCCGATCACATGTACATCGAGCTAAGCAACTCCGACAACCAGCTCTCGGAGGTGGTCGTAACCGCTCTCGGCATGAAGCGCGAACGCAAAGGCCTCGGCTATGCCGTCCAGGATCTATCGGCCGAGGATCTAAACACCGACGGCACCACCTCGCTCGCCAGTGCGATGCAGGGCAAACTTACCGGTGTAGACATTCGTCCGTCGTCAGGAGCTCCGGGTGCGTCGGCTCAGATCGTCATTCGCGGCGCACGCTCTTTCGACGGCAACAACCAGCCCCTGTATGTTGTAGACGGCATGCCGATCGAAACAACTGCCGACTACTCTACCGGAAATTCGGTAACCGGCGCCAATATCGCCGACCGCTCCATCGACATCAACCCCGAAGATATCGAGAGCATCAACGTGCTCAAAGGCCAGGCCGCATCGGCGCTCTATGGTATCCGTGCATCGAATGGCGTGATAGTAATTACCACAAAACGAGGAAAATTCAATTCAAACCGCCCGTCAGTAACATTATCGACAAACATATCGGCCGAACGTATTTCGCGCAAATTCCAGCGCCAGACCGTATACGCCCAGGGCGCCTCGCTGAAAGCTTACAGCCCCACAGCCTCCTCTACCTGGGGCCCGAAGATCACAGACCTCCCCAACGATCCCACTTACGGAGGAAACGGCAACGGACATCCGGGTATGTACTACAACCCCAAGCTCGAAGCCGCAGGCCTCGACGGATGGACTACACCCGGTATCTATGACAACGTAGGCGACTTCTTCGGAACCGGATTTACCGAGAACACAAACTTCAATATCAGCCAGCGCACCGACCGCGCAAATTACTCGTTCAGCCTCAACAACTCTTATCAGAACGGCATAGTACCCTCTACAGGCATGAACCGTTGGAGCGCTCGCGGACTCGTCGACTGGACTATCGACAGAGAATGGAGCCTCGGATTTACCGGAAACTATAACTCGACAAACATCACATCTGCTCCCGGCGCAAACAGCGGCATCGTAAATGTAGTATACTCCGCCCCGGCAGAGTATAACCTCAAGGGCACTCCGACCCATGCGCCCGGCGACCCAACTTCGCAGATATCTTTCAGAACGACTTCGTTCAACAACCCTTACTGGTGGGCCGACAACAACCAGTATCTGCAGCACACCAACCGATTCTTCGGCAATTCATATATCGAATACAAGCCCAATCTCGGCAACGAAGACATGAGTCTATCGTTCCGCGAGCAAGCAGGCATTGATATGTATACCTCGAACTACGCTGATGTAGAAGAAGTAGGATCCGGTGGTAATACGGGCGGATCAATCAACAATTACGGTGTGTCGCGCAACATCTTCAACAATCTCTTTACAGCCAATTTCGCCGCACAATGGGGTGATTACAAATTCGATGCCATGCTCGGCAACGAAATAAACCAGGACAATGCCCGCTACTGGGACTATGCCGGCCAGAACTTCAATTTCTATGGCATGCCCACTATCGGCAACGCCACAACATTCCAGAGCAGCGAGTATGGCCGTCGCAGCCGCACGGTAGGCTTCTTTGGCAGCGTAGGCCTGTCATGGCAGGACATGCTGTTCCTTACCGTTACCGGACGAAACGACTATGTGTCGACAATGCCGACCAAACACCGCTCTTTCTTCTATCCTTCGGTGTCGCTCGGCTGGATATTTACCGAGCTTCCCGGACTAAGAGGCAATAACATCCTGAGTTTCGGCAAACTGAGAGCAAGCTACGCCCAGGTAGGACAGGCCGGCACATTCTACGAAAACTATTACTACACTCCGAGCTATGGCAGCGGCATGTATACTTATTATCCCGTAACATACCCCATAAAAGGTGTATCGGCATACGTGCCCTACTACGCCCTCTACGATCCTAACCTCAAGCCCCAGAACACCGAGAACTTCGAAATCGGCGCCGACCTGCGTCTGTTCAACAACCGCCTGCGACTGGAGTACACCTTCTCTTATCAGAATGTGACCGATCAGATTTTCTCTGTTCCCACTGCCGGTTCGAGCGGATACCAGTATAAGATTACAAACGCCGGCAAGATGCAGACAATATCGCACGAACTGGGTATCAACTACACAATTCTGGACAACCGCGACTACGACCTCGACCTCGGCATCAACTTCACCAAAGTAAACAATAAAGTGGTGGAGCTCGCTGAAGGAGTGGAGTCAATCATGCTCGGCGGCTTCGTGGAGCCTCAGATCCGCGCTCAGGCCGGAAACACTTACCCCAATATCTACGGCAACGCTTTCAAGCGCGATGAGGCAACAGGCAAGATACTCACTCTCGACGGTCTGCCTATGGGCACTGCCGACAGCCAGGATCTGGGCAACTGTTCGCCCGACTTTGTGACCGGCATCAACCTGGGCGGCAGATACCGCCGAGTAAACATCAGCACCACCTGGAGCTGGCAGAAAGGCGGAAGGATGTACCACGGCACCAACATGACTCTCAACTACTTCGGCGTGACAAAAGAATCGCTGCCATATCACGAAGGCACTATGGTGTTCGACGGCATCGATGCCGTTACAGGCAAAGCCAACACCGTGGAGGTAAGCCGACAGGATTTCTTCCAGACTTACTACGACATTACCGAGAGCGGCGTCTACGACACCAGCTTCTTCAAACTTCGCGATGTCACTGTCACTTACAAGCTGCCCAAGATCTGGAAATTCGATATTGAGGTGTTCGGCTTCGCCCGCAATGTGCTCCTGTGGGCCAAACTGCCCAACTTCGACCCCGAAGCCTCGCAGGGCAACGGCAACATGGGCGGCTACTTCGAGCGATTCTCTATCCCCAACACTTCGTCCTACGGCGGCGGTGTCAAATTCGCATTCTAAATGTCTGTATACACATTTAATACTACAAAGATCATGTTGAAAAAATTATTATATATCACACTTCTGGCCACCGTTGCCACATCGTGCACCGACGGCATCATGGACGATATCAACAAAGATGAAGCAAATCCACCGGCATCGGCCGTCAACGCAAAGTTCCAGATTACCGACGCCGTGGTGGCTACAGCATATTCCGGATGGGGCAGCGCCTATGCCTGGTATGTGAGCTCTTTTACCGAGCAGACTTTCGGAACGGGAAATAACCAGGCCATGAAGGCAGAGCTACGCCAGCGTACCGAAACCGCCGCAAGCACCAGCTACAACAACGAGTGGAACAGCGTCTACGCCAACCTTATGAACATTAAGCAGATACTCGAAAAGACTGCCGAGGGCGGCATCAATGCCGGCCAGAAAGACATCGAAGGCATGGCACAGGTGCTTTGGGTGCTCAATTACGAGCTTCTTACCGACGTGCATGGCGACATCCCCTATAGCGAGGCGCTTATCAGTCAACAGCCCAAGCTGGACGCTCAGAAGGATATATATGCCGACCTGATGACACGTATCGACCTCGCGATCAGCGACCTGAAGGCTGCCGCCGACGAGGGCGAAAACAACACTGGAGTGCAGGATCTGCTATATGGCGGCGATCCGCAGAAATGGCTTGGCATGGCATACGCAGTCAAGGCTCGTCTGCTGCTCAACCAGGGCTTCCGCGACAGCTCGGCTTATTCGAAGGCTATTACCGAAGCCCAAAATGCAATAGGGAGCGGCTTCGAGGGCGCAGAGCTGAGTATATTCAACGGCGTTGACTGCGACAACTCATGGGCTGCCTACAACTGGAGCCGTGGATACACCGGCGCCAACGGTACCGTCGTTGACCTGTTCAACGAACGAAACGATCCGCGACTCGATGTATATGCCGTCGTCCAGTATAAAAACGGCACCGCGTATGCTCCGGCCGGCGACGAAGCTCTCGCCAAAGCTACCGAAACAGTAGGATATCCTCTATGGCTCGACAATGGCGCCGCGACTCTGCATTTATTCAGCGAGTCGGAAATTTACTTCATTCTCGCCGAATGTAAGGCCCGAACAGGGGCTGATGCCACCGACGACTTCCGCACTGCTGTTGCAGCATCGTTCGCCGACTACTCCGCTGCCGCAGAAGAAGATATCGACGGCACCCAATATATCGCCGAGCTCGGAACGCCGACACTCAAAGAGATCATGACGCAGAAATACCTCGCTCAAGTACGCGACGAACAGATACAGACCTACAACGATATACGCCGGTGCAAGGCTCAGGGCGAGGAATTTATTACCCTCAAAAATCCCTACAACACACAAAGCGGCATCAACATGTGGCCTCTGCGACTGCCCTACGGCAACAGCGACGTGGTGTCGAACCCCAATGTCGCCGAGGCTTTCGGATCGGGTAATAATGCCGGAGCATACCTGTTCACTGAGAATGTATGGCTCTTCGGCGGCTCACGATAGAAGATTCACTAATAACAGATAGATCTTAAGCCCGGACGGGGCGTGCCGATGATGGCACGCCCCGTTCTTATATATCAGCGTCCGATTTTTGTAATTCTCAGATTTTAGGCTTATTAGGCTGTTTATTAAAGCGCCATTGGATATGAAACAGCACATAGCGAGGGATCACATTTCTGACACTCTCGGTGCGCGCTTGTGCGTTGATTGTGTATGTAATGTTGTTGAGTTGGTGCAACAGGTCGTAGGCATCGACAACAAAAGTAAGCTGACCCTTGAGAATAGATTTACTCAACCGGGCATTCCATATCAAATCCGTGGTGTTGAGCCTTGTATCGAGAAATCCGCGGCGAGTATACATAGTCATGTCTGTAGAAACACTCCAGTTGTAGGGGAAAGCAAGGACTGCCGACGCGCCATAATTGCATGTCCACGATGTAAAGTCGGTAAATCCTCTGTCAGAGCTTTCATATCGGTTGACCCTGGCATCACCAAAGGCAGTGAGCCTATGCTTGCCTATCTGCCAGTTGAGAGTAAGCCTTTCGGCGGCTGTAAAGCTGTTGACAATATTCTTGGGAGGGGTGGTATCGAATAAAACATTATCGGTATAAGAGCCAACCAGATCGACGCTTCGTACATAAATACCGCGTGTATTGGTAGTAAGATTGAATCGCTTGCCTCTGCCGAACGGAAAGAAAAATTCATAGGACACATTGCCGTCCATATTGCCGTTTACATTATACGTCTTAAATATCCTTTCGCCACTGATAGTATTGTAGAAATAAGCACGGGCCTGAGCATTCTGAACTGCATTATATTCAGCGACTATAGTATGCTTGAATTTCTTGCGAGTAGTGCGGTTTGCGACAAATTTTGCCTTATAGTAGTACGACGGCGACAGATTCTCATTTCCTAAAAATCGATTAAGAGGATCTGTAACCGGAAGCGTTACCATGTTGATCATCGAGGGCGATGATGAATTAAAGTCAAAATTGATATCATATTGCCACTTATCTCGGTTATAAGTAATAAAATTGAGATAAACATACGCCGTCGGCAACCAGTCAGTTCGATCGATCATCGACTCTCCACCTCCATGACGGTAATTAAAACTACGGTGCGAAGCCTTGACATTGGCTCCGGTCATGGCAAGGAAGCCATAATCCGCATTTATATCAAAAAGGACTGAATGACCCGGAGCTATGCCGATAGTATGATCGTACACCTGTTCGTTCGAGCCATAGCTCTTGTCGAGATCGAGCAAAGGCAACATCTGAGTCATCGACGGCAGGACACCAAGCGGATAATCCTCCGGAGAATAACCAGTCAACTGATCAAGACGCGACATCTCGGACGTACGGGTCTGTGCTCTGTGGTGAAATTCATACCATATCGGAAGACGGAACATGTGGTAGGTAAAAAACTTGGTCAAGCCGCCGCGTAACGATATATCGAGTGTATGATCCGGGTAATTTTTAAAATATTGATATTCCTGACTTACCGGGGTGGCATCGGTTCCGATATTCTGCATATAGCGGTTAAACCGATCGAATTCAGTATTATCATAAGAACCGAAACCATAAAACGAAAGCATATTTTGGCGAGGCAGACGTATGTCGGAGTTCAAGGTCAGACTGCCATTATAGGCATGTCCTCTGTCGAGCCACTCCCTCATGTCTCGGTTGAGCAATAGAGAGGCCATGTCGGGATGCGCATCATAAATCTGCTCGATACGACTTTGAGAAATATCGGCAATGCGCTCGTGGAATGTCGCGCTTACCGAGTTGCCCAGGTCGTCATTGTGTCGGTAGCCAAACTTTGGTGTGACAGTGAGGTTGGCCTTGCTGCCCAATTTGGCAAATGCCGTATGCGATGTATTGACATGCAGCGACTTGCTTCTCGAATTCCGCCAGGAATAATCGAAGGTATTGCCATCGGACAAGAAGTTTTCCCTGCTGACAGCGTTATTATTTTTCTCGCTGAGATGGAGAATATCCACACTTCCCTTCAGCTCCCATATATCGTCTCGTCCTTTTGCCAGATAGGTAAGACCGCCGGTTTGTCGTTCCGATTCGCCATCACCCATCTGCTCGCGCGACCAAGAGCCGCTACCCGACTCCGGGATTGATCCGTCACTCAGGTTATTAGCTGCGCCGAAAAGAGTCATACTCACATTATCCGAGAACCACATCCCGAAGATCTTACCAAGATATCGGTCGTGTGTGCCGTAGCCACCCTCGGCATTAACAATCCATCCGATAGAGTACTGGCGCTTGAGGCGCACATCCATCACATGTGCCTTATCGCCCGTATCAATACCCATAAGTTCATTCCTTCGGCCGGCCTTGTCGTAGACTGCTATATCTTTTACCGTATAGGCTCCCAGATTCTTCAGCATAAGTTCGTTTTTACCGTTGAACAGATCCTTGCCATTGAGCAGAAGATTATCCACGCGACGACCATTGCAATATATCACACCATTGGATTGCAACTCTACTCCCGGCATCTGACGCAAAAGGACATCAAGAGTAGAGCCCTCAGCCGTTACGAAAGCATCGGCATTGTATATCAATGTATCTCCTTTATGATAAAACATCACTTTCGACGCCGTAACTGTCAGCTCTTTTAGCTGATTTCTGCTGCGTCGGCCAAGATATACAGGCGGTAGGACATGTGGGCTCGACATGCCCTCCTTGCGTTGAAGCATAACCCATTCGGCATCATATTCATCGCTTTCTACCGACCGTTGCCTTCCGTTTTCTTCAATTATCTTGCTACCGACAATCTCTACCATATATGAATTGCTGGATTTACTGTCGAGCAACACTTCAATTTCCCCTCCCGTCTCTTTTATTCCGTAGACATTGCTTACGTAGACTGTGGACGTATCAGATACAAGATAGAGTTTGCCTTGACAATTTATAGCATGTCGAGTAACAGCATCCTTAACAGGAATCTTAAATACAAACTGGGCAGACAAAGAAAAAGACAGCATTAAAAAAATACTGCCAAAAAATAAAAATTTTTTCATAAGATGATTATGGATATTATTAAGAACAGATCCGTACAGTCTCAAACTGTACTTTTACTGATCCTTACTGCGTCGTTTCAGATATACGGTCGGGAGTGTATAAGGGAACGACATATCATCCTTTCGCTGAATGAAAACACTCTCCGCTTCATATTCGTCCGAATCAACCCACCGCAGTCCATTCTCCGTTTCAATTAATTGAGTTCCACCAACCTCTATTCTAAACTTGTTATTGCATTTATCGTCAATCCTTACCTCAAGTATTCCTCCGAATTCTTCCATACAGAAAACATTGTTACCGGTATGGGCGTCGGCCGTATCTGTCACAAGATAGATTTTCCCTTTAGCATCGATCGCCTGTTTAGTAACTGCATCCTTAACAGGAATCTTAAAAAGAACAAACTGAGCAGATACAGTAAAAGAAAGCATCAGAAATACTCCGATCAAAAATAAAATTCTTTTCATGGGGGGGGGGTAGATTATGGACATTATTTAGGAACAGATCCGTACAATTCAAACTATACCTTTACTGATCCTTACTGCGTCGTTTCAGATATACGGTCGGGAGTGTATAAGGAAATGACATATCATCCTTTCGTTGGATGAAAACACTCTCCGCTTCATATTCGTCCGAATCAACCCACCGCAGTCCATTCTCCGTTTCAATTAATTGAGTTCCACCAACCTCTATTCTAAACTTGTTATTGCATTTATCGTCAATCCTTACCTCAAGTATTCCTCCGAATTCTTCCATACAGAAAACATTGTTACCGGTATGGGCGTCGGCCGTATCTGTCACAAGATAGATTTTACCTTTAGCATTGATCGCCTGTTTAGTAACTGCATCCTTAACAGGAATATTAAAAAGGACAAACTGAGCAGATACAGTAAAAGAAAGCATCAGAAATACTCCGATCAAAAATAAAATTCTTTTCATGGGGGTTAGATTATGGACATTCTTCCTTAGATAAATTTATGCAAATTAACTAATTAATTTTGAACAGAGCAAGCAATCCCACTATAAATTAATCTTTATTAACGCGACAAATAACAGAAATAGCCGCCGCGATGCGAGACAGCTATTTAGGTGTGTTTCAATCCTTAGTGTGAGCCCGGGGATTTTTATTCGGCTGCGTGATATGCGTGTTCTATGCGAGGCAGGCATCGAGGTGCGCCGTGATAGCCTCGCGGTCGAGATTCTGACCGATAAATACGAGCTTGATCATGCGGTCGCCGTACTCGGGATCCCAGTCGCGTGCAAGACCGGGCTCGTTTTGCATAAACTGAACAAGCTCGTCCTCGGGGGCGCTGGCAAACCAAAATCCGGCCTCGGTCAGCTTTTTCTGCACGCCGGCCTGCTCGAAGAGGAACGACATGTCAGGGTTATGCTTGAAATATAACACGCCCTTGGCTCGGATCACGTTCGACGGCCAGTGGCGGTTTATGAAAAAGTCGAACTTATTGATATCGAAGCCACGGCGACGATAGTACACAAACGTCTGTATGCCATACTCCTCGGCTTCGCCTTCGCCGTGGTGGTGCTCGTGGCAGTGGTGGCAATGATGGTCGTGCCCTTCGTGATCGTGATGCTCGTGATGATCATGATCGTGGCCATGTTCGTGATCGTGATGATGATGATGTCCACGGGCCTCGGCTTCCTGCTCGTCGGTGGGCGCTTTTTCTATTTCGTGCACCCAGGCTGCCGACGTGGCTACATCTTCAAAGTCAAAAAGGCCTGTATTGAGCAGCTCGGCAAGATCGACGTCGCAATAGTCGCACTCGATGATACGCGCTTTGGGCTGGATGGCGCGGATGATGGCCCTTATGCGGCCGGCCTCCTCGGGGCTTACCTCCGATATCTTATTGAGCAGGATGATGTTGCAGAATTCGATCTGTTCGATGATAAGACTTTCGATATCCTCCTCGTCGATTTTCTTGCTTGTGAGAGCCTCGCCGCAGCCAAACTCGCTCTTCATCCTCAAGGCATCCACCACAGTGACGATACAGTCGAGCGCAGGCACGCCGTGGCGATTGTACTTCGCCTCGAGCGACGGGATAGAACAGATGGTCTGCGCGATAGGCGCCGGCTCGCAGATGCCGCTCGCCTCGATCACGATATAGTCGAACTTGTGCGCCGCAACGATCTCGGACAGTTGCTCGATAAGATCCATCTTCAGCGTGCAGCAGATACATCCGTTCTGCAGCGCCACCAGGTCGCCCGAATCCTTGCCGCCCACGATGCCGCCTTTCTGTATGAGCGACGCATCGATATTGACCTCGCCTATATCGTTGACTATCACAGCGAAGCGTATGCCGCGCTCGTTGGTAAGGATGCGGTTGAGGAGAGTTGTCTTGCCGCTGCCGAGATAGCCCGTAAGCAGCAGCACAGGTATGTCGTGTTTCATTGCTATGATACTTCTGTTTTGCTTTACAAAGGTATAAAATTTTGATCGAAAATGGAACAATATCCGCTCGCCGATTGTTCTATACACTGACAAACATAAACCACTAACGTCATGACTACTACTAAAAAAAGCATCAAAGGAACCCGGACCGAAAAAAATCTGGTAATATCTTACATGGCCGAATCGGCAGCATATAGCCGCTATATGTTCTACGCTGCCCAGGCAACAAAAGAAGAGTACTTCCCTATTGCAGAAGTATTTACCGAGACGGCCAACAACGAGTTGCGCCACGCTAAGGTATACTTCAAATTCCTCGAGGGCGGCACACTGCCCGTCGACCTCAACGTCGACGCCGGCGTGATCGGCACCACAAGCGAAAACCTCGGTGTCGCCGCTGCCGAAGAAATCGCCGAAGGCCGCGACATGTATATAGCATTTGCCAAGACTGCCGAAGAAGAAGGCTTCGACGACATCGCCGAACACTTCCGCGCCATCGCCACCATCGAAGAGCGCCATCACGAGCGCTTCCTCCACTACAAGGCTCAAGTCGACGCCGGCACTGTGTGGAAACGCGACAAACCCATCGTATGGAAATGCCTCGTATGCGGATATGAATACACCGGCACAGAGCCTCCTAAAGTATGTCCGGCATGCGACCACCCCTACCAGCACTACATGGGCATGGACTACGAATAAGTAAATATGAACGTGCTTTGCGCACGCTTAGGCGAGGTCGGTGGAAACATCCACCCCCTCGCCTTTGTTACTTTAAGATTATTTAACATCAAAATCATCCCCTCGCACGAAATAAGTCGCAAATTATGCAGTTAAGATAGAGAAAATTACTAACTTTGCGCACTTTAAAAAAACGATCAAATAAACTACCCCAATATGTATTGGACACTTGAACTTGCGTCAAAGCTCGAAGACGCACCCTGGCCCGCTACAAAAGACGAACTCATAGACTACGCCATGCGTAGCGGCGCCCCCTCGAAGTGATCGAAAACCTCCAGGAAATCGAAGACGAAGGCGACACCTACGAAAGCATCGAAGACATCTGGCCCGACTACCCCTCCAAAGAAGACTTCTTCTTCAACGAGGAGGAATACTAACTGATAATTAGTTAGTTAACTAATTAAAAATAAGAAACTTACAATAGAAGCCACCTCAAAATTGAGGTGGCTTTCTATATTTTGGCAAAGAATATAACCTTTTATACACGCTACCCATCGCGCCCCCAAGACTTCAAAATTCTCAAATTTTACACTCCTAACATCTGCAAATCACGTTTTGAGATAGGCCAATAATAATTGATTAATTGATATTTGTATTAAGTTAATGCAGAAGTCTCATTGGTTATTTGTAATTTTGTGATTGATATATAAAAATTATGTATATGTGCGAATATACTATACCACATCTACCACTTCCATATGACTTGGAGACTAAGGCGGTTCTCAAACAACTCAATCAGGCGAACCGCCGCTTGGCTGAGTTGAAAGGCGTTGCTTTGACTATACCTAATGAGAATATACTTGTTAGTACCCTTACTTTACAGGAAGCTAAAGATAGTTCTGAAGTGGAAAACATTGTCACGACTCAGGATGACCTTTATCAAGGGGCTGCGGAGTCACTATCGGATTTCGTTGCAAATGCAGCGACCAAAGAAGTGCTTAATTATAGGGAGGCCTTGCAGCATGGTTTCCATCTTGTACAGAAAAAAGGAGTCCTAACCTCTTCTATTATTAAGGAGATTCAGAAGATGCTGGAACATAATTCAGCAGGATTTAGAAGCGTTCCGGGCACGGCATTGAAACGCTCAGATGGAAAGACCGTCTACACTCCTCCACAGGACAAGCAGACGATATTGGAATTGATGGATAATTTGGAACGCTTTATCAACGATGACCGCCTTTCCGAATTGGATCCTCTTATCAAGCTGGCTATTATCCTCCATCAGTTTGAGAGCATTCATCCATTCTATGACGGTAATGGTAGAACCGGGCGTATTATTTGCGTCTTATATCTTGTCCTTACGGGTTATCTTGACTTGCCAATTCTATATTTAAGTCGGTACATAACTCATAATAAAGGGGAGTATTATCGTTTGATTCAGGCAATCAGAGATAAAAATGAGGATAATGCAGCGGAATGGGAAGCATGGATTCTATTCATGTTGAAAGGAATTGAAGAAACGGCAATCGATACGACCCGTCTTGTCAAAGGAATTCCCAAGTTGATGGCAGAATTCAAGTCAATACTCCGCCCTAAATTCGGGAAGCAATATCGACATGAGCTTCTAAATAATTTGTTCTTCCATCCATACACTAAGGTGGAGTTTCTTGAAAAAGAGATGATGGTAAGTCGTCCGACTGCGACCCGCTATTTGAATGCGTTGGTTGAAATCGGATTATTAGATAAGGTTACAATTGGCAGAGCTCATTACTATATAAATATGCCTCTGATGGATTTATTCCTGAGTGTTTCCGATTCTCAGTCAAAGGAAAATGTACCACCGATTGAATCTATTTCCGAAGGTCTCCTCGATACTTCTCAAAAATGATGAGTTTTGAGAAGTAATAGGCAAATACTTCTCAAAAATCGAGAATTTTGAGAAGTATTACAAGGTTATTGTTCAAAATCAGCTTTTTTTGAACAGTATTCAGATGCCCATTCGCTACCCCAAGACCTAAAAATCATCAAATTTTACACTACTTAACATCTGCAAAATCACGCTTTGGAATAGCGAGGGGTTAACTTATTGTAATTCGATAATATCACTCAAAATCAATACCTATACAATCGTGAGGTAGCGGAATGGATAGCAGGTCAATTATTGGGATAAAACCACTGCTATCTGGAATAAAATCCTTAAATTTGTATTGCTCAACCAAATAACACATTCATTATGAAAATCTTCTATCACGGTTCATCAGTCCTGTTCGACAGATTTGACCTCTCCCACGTTCTTGAAGGAGACGGGAACGTCAAATTTGGATATGCTTAATTTCTGACTAACATTGTATTATAATGAAACGACTTATCCCTACAGTTATTAGTTCTATATTATTTGCTCTAGTGTTTTCCTCTATTGGGTGTAATCGAGGAAAGAGTCTAAATGAAAAGATGTATAACGAGCAGATAGCCCAAACTCTTTCCAATTACATCAAATATATGAAATTCGACGATGTCGAAAAACATGAATTCTTGAACGAGCTATGCGATACTATAAATAGAATTTATTATCCGGTGTTCTTTAGGTATCCCCAAAAGATTAATGGGTATAATGTTGAAGGTGCATTTTACATTGGAAATGATGGATCTACTGATTATTGGGACGAATATAATAATAAGGTTTTAGCAACGCTGTTTTTCAGCTCTGATTCTCATCAGTTTAGTGTGTCGCATTACTATTTTAGGCCTTATACCGACAGTTTCCCATCTAATCTTAATGCACTTGATTGTGTGGAACTTACATACAAGACACCAGATATCCCTAATCCGTATAGAATCCCGTTAGATTCTATAAGAGATCTTCCATTTTATTTTATAGATATAGATTTTGATGGAAAGGAGGAACTGCTATTAAGCAATCCCGGGAATGGTCAAAAAACTATTTGCACATATACGGCGTTAGAATATCCTTTTGATAAAGAAATCAATCCATTTAAGGGTTATACTTGGAATTGCTTAGACGAATGGACTGAGTTTGATTACGAGAATAAAGTTGTCATATCCTCATTATGGGGAGGTTATGATGGCTGTGAAAAGTGGTATTTTAAGTATGAGGGAGATAAACTAAAGCCATTTCTGAAAGAAGAATACACTCACTGGTTTGACTCTATAAAGGTTTCAACGCCAATCCAACTATAAAATACTTAATAGATAGAATCACATTAATAGCTATCCACTTCAGTCATACGGTTTTATATCGTTCTAATCCATTGTGAACGGTGCTACCCACTCACAAACCTCAACAAATGGATAATATAGTTAAATATCAATCTATCAATTCGTTGAATAAGTTGCTGGGCAACTTCAACGAGGATGAATACTAAACCGGAGTATCGCAAATAATAAACTTATAACCAATGGCTAAGAAAAATATTTTCTTAGCCATTGCTGTTTTAGCCTAAATAGGCCCCCCAAAAAAAGATTTGATCTCGCGGTCGCAATTCATGGGATAGATTATAGTTTATCATAATAATTTACTACTTTTGCACAAGGATTGTTCTGAGACCTTAGACCCATGAAACAACTCCAAAGCAAATGTACTTTTGGAATAAAATCATAGATACAATAAACAGAGCTGAGAATCGTCAGGCTCATTCACGGGAAGTATCACACGATGCTTCTCGCTATGGTTTTGTGGATGTTGAGGTTGGTCTAAAGGATCAAAAGATTCATGATATCGGGGCTATTCGATGGGACGGTGCGGTGTTTCATTCAGCAAACAAGCAAAACCTGTTGGCGTTTCTGCAAGGGGTGGACTTTGTTTGCGGACACAACATCATCAACCACGATGCCAAGTACTTATTTGGTAAAACTAAGCTCAATTTTCTGTTGGTCGACACCCTGTTTTTGTCTCCCTTGCTTTTCCCGGAGCGCCCCTATCATCATCTGCTGAAAGACGACAAGTTGGTAAGCGATCAGATGAACAACCCTGTCAACGACTGCCAAAAGTCCCGAGACCTGCTGATGGACGAGGTCGCACGTTGGGAAGGACTTTCCGACTCTGCGCAGATAATATTTGCGACACTACTTCAGGGCCTCGACGAGTTTAAAGGATTCTTAGCTTTTGTCAATGCAAAACCCGGCAGTAAAGAGTCATTGGCGAATATGATTCGCTCAGAGTATCAGGGCAAAATTTGCGAACATGCTGATATCGAGAGCATCATGGCCAAATTCCCATGCGAGCTGGCATACGCACTCGCATTGGTAAGCACCACCGACCATCGCTCCATCACACCGGCATGGGTGCTACACAATTATCCGAATGTCGAAAACATCGTCCGGCTTCTCCGACATAATAAATGTGCCGAAGGTTGCGCCTATTGCAACAAAGCCCTCGACGTGCACGTGAATCTGAAACAGTTCTTCGGCTTTAACGAATTCCGAACCTACGATGGAGAACCGCTACAGGAAAATGCCGCCAGAGCTGCGGTAGAACATAAATCGTTATTAGCCATCTTCCCTACCGGCGGAGGCAAGTCGCTTACATTCCAGTTGCCGGCTTTGATGGAAGGTCGTTCGGTACACGGTCTCACTGTCGTCATCTCGCCATTGCAGTCTTTAATGAAAGACCAGGTAGACAACCTTGCCGAAAGAGGTATCACAGACGCCGTTACCATCAATGGCCTACTCGACCCCATCAGCCGTTCAGAGGCTATCCGGCGAGTAATGGACGGCGACGCATCATTGCTCTATATCGCTCCGGAAATGCTTCGGTCAAAGACGATCGAAAAAATATTATTGGCTCGTCACATCGTACGTATCGTAATCGACGAAGCGCATTGTTTCTCCTCTTGGGGTCAAGACTTCAGGGTCGACTATCTGTATATCGGAAAGTTCATCAGCCAATATCAGAAAAACAAAAAGTGCCGCGAGGCAATACCAATATCATGTTTTACCGCCACTGCAAAGCAGAAGGTAATACAGGACATCCGCGATTACTTCAAAGAAACGCTCGACATTGACCTTCAGATTTTTGCATCGTCGGCAGCTCGCACAAACCTGCGTTATTCCGTAATCCATGCCGATACGGATGAAGACAAATACTCGAAGTTGCGCTCATTGATTGCCGAATCATCATGCCCTTCCATTGTGTATGTTTCCCGAACCAAACGGACATGGCAATTGGCGGATAAACTCACTCGCGATGGCTTCAAGGCTTTGCCTTTCAATGGCAAGATGGATTCAGAAGACAAGATCGCAAATCAGGAAGCATTCATGAATGATCGGGTGCGCATCATTGTGGCAACCTCGGCCTTTGGAATGGGTGTTGACAAAAAAGATGTGGGGCTGGTGATACACTACGACATTTCTGATTCATTGGAGAATTACGTACAGGAGGCCGGCCGTGCCGGTCGTGACCCACACCTCGAAGCCCGCTGTTTTGTGTTATATAGCGATGCCGACCTTGACAAACATTTCATCCTGCTCAATCAGACAAAGCTAAGCATCAGCGAGATACAACAGGTATGGAAAGCAGTTAAAGATCTGACCAAACAACGCATGCGCACTTGTTGCTCAGCATTGGAAATAGCCCGACAGGCAGGTTGGGACGATTCCGTATCCGACATCGAAACACGTGTGCGGACTGCGTTGGCCGCACTTGAGCAAGCCGGCTATCTTGAGCGTGGAAACAACGTCCCACATGTATATGCCACCGGAATAACAGTCAAAAACATGGATGAAGCACGCAAACGCATCACCGAATCCATGCTTTTTGAAAATGAAGATGTAGAAAAAGCTGTACGCATCATCAAGTCGCTGATATCGCAGAAATACATTGCCAAAGCACAGGATGCCGAAGCCGAATCACGCATAGACTATTTGGCCGACATTCTTGGATTGAACAAGAGCGAGGTTGTTTCCTGCGTCGTACGTATGCGCCAAGAAGGTATTCTTGCCGACTCAAAGGATATTTCCGCCTATCTCAACGACGCCGGAGAATCGGAGCATAAATCGAAACGCCTCCTGGATCGCTTCACTAAACTCGAGCGCTATATCCTCGGGCACATATCCGAAGAGACATACCGCATATCATACAAGCAGCTCAACGATAATGCTCAAAAAGAAGGCATTGACACCGCGACAGAAAAAGACATCCGCACATTACTATATTTCCTGACAATAAAAGGCTATACACATAAACGAGAGGATGGTGCACACAATATTGAATTGACTTGCCACGCTGATATAGCATCTACTCTCAAACGCTTTGAGAAACGCCTGGAAATATGTCAGTTTACAATCGGATGGTTATACCGGCTTACATCACAGACTCCCGATGAGAAGGATCGGAAAAATGGTATCCAGTTCTCGGTCGTGGAGTTGCTGAATGATTTGAGAGCCAACGGAAAGACCCTGCTATACTCCATGCAGGATGTACAGTTGGAGGATGTCGAAGAAGCTCTGCTGTATCTGTCGAAAATCGGAGCATTGAAACTTGAAGGAGGTTTCCTCGTGCTCTACAACGCCATGGACATCCGCCGAATCAAAGACAGCAGATTGCGCTATAAGCAGGAGGACTACCGCATGCTCAGCGAGTTCTACAAACAGAAGATTCAGCAGGTGCATATCGTGGGCGAATATGCCAATCTGATGGTGCGTGACTATAATGCCGCATTGCAGTATGTGCAGGACTATTTCCGGATGGATTACAAGCGGTTTATCTCGAAATATTTCAAAGGCGATCGCGTACGTGAGATCGAACGCAACGTCACACCGGACAAGTACAAGCATATTTTTGGAACTCTGTCCGAAAAACAAATGGAGATAATCTCCGACAAGGAGTCTCACTGTATTGTCGTGGCGGCAGGCCCCGGCAGCGGAAAGACAAGAGTATTGGTTCATAAGCTCGCATCATTACTGTTGCTTGAAGATGTAAAGCACGAACAGTTGTTAATGCTTACCTTCTCTCGTGCGGCTGCCACTGAGTTCAAGCAGCGATTATTGGGCCTCATCGGCAATGCCGCCCACTTCGTAGAGATAAAGACTTTCCATTCATATTGCTTTGACCTGTTGGGCAGAATAGGCAATCTCAATGACGTCAAAGATGTCGTCGCCCAGGCAGCTCGGATGATAGAAAATGGGGAAGTCGAGCCAAACCGTATCGCAAAAACGGTTTTGGTCATTGACGAGGCTCAGGACATGAGCGACGAAGAATATGCCTTAGTGCATGCCCTGATGACATTCAACGAGGAGATGCGCGTTATTGCAGTCGGCGATGACGACCAGAATATTTTTGAATTCCGGGGGTCTGACTCTCGCTACATGACCGAGCTTCTGAAGGAATCCAATGCCCGGTTTATCGAAATGACCGAGAACTACCGTAGTTCACGTCATGTGGTTGACTTTGCCAACGCATTTGTGGGCGGCATAAGGGGACGATTGAAGACCGATCCTATCATATCAAAAAATCATAGCGACGGGCTTGTCTGCGTCCACCATCATGTGTCCGACACCATGTATCAGCCCCTTGTCGAAAATCTATTGGAGCACCGACGGGAAGGTTCTATGTGCGTATTGACACAGACTAACGAGGAGGCTGCAATAATTGTTGCGTTGCTGCGCAAGCATGGTTTGAACAGCAAGCTGGTGCAGAGCATGGATGGATTACGGTTTTGGAACATGGCCGAAGTGCGCATGTTCCTCAAACAGATAAAAGGCGACACTCATACCCCTGTTATCCCTGAAGAAGTATGGGAAAAGGCGAAACAAAAGACTTTCGCCATGTATGCCGATTCGTCAAGCCTGCATTATCTGCAACGCTGCCTTTCACTATTCGAGCAGACAAACAAGGCAAAATATCATACCGACTTCAAGGAATTTATCTTCGAATCGTCAATTGAAGATTTCTGCGATCTTTCGGGAGCGGATGTCGTAGTCTCTACAATTCATAAAGCCAAAGGCCGTGAGTTCGACGACGTTTATATGCTCATCAACAAACCTCAGATTATCAATGATGACATATTGCGCCGATATTACGTCGGGGTAACACGTGCGAAAGAACGACTATTCATCCATACAAACGCATCTGTTTTCGACCGTATGCCGGCCGACAACCACTATGTATGTCAGCAGCAGTACGACATGCCCGACGAGATTGTCCTGCAACTATCCCACAAGGATGTAAACCTCGGCTTCTTCAAAGATCGTAAGAATGAAATCCTTGCGCTCCGTGCCGGTCAGACCCTACGCTTTGACAACAACTATCTCTACGATTGCCGTACCAATAATGCTCTTGCCCAATTATCACAAAAAATGCAAGGCGAACTCCGGCAATGGGCCGAAAAAGGTTATTCAGTAGTCTCCGCTTCCATCCGATTTATTGTGGCCTGGCGCCCGAAAGACGCCCCAAAGGAAGAAAAAGAACATGCCGTATTACTCCTAAATTTAGCACTAAAAAAAGAGCTATAACTTTGCACCGTCATGAAAAAGATCGAAGATATTGTGCCTGATTGGGCTATGAAAGTGAATTGCGCCATAACGGTGGCCGATGCCGATTGCCGAATTATTTATATGAACGAGCGTTCGCGCAGCACATTCGCCGCACGCGGTGGCGCCGACCTCATCGGCCACAACCTCATGGAGTACCACAACGACCGCTCCAAGTCCATTATTACCCGGCTCCTCGACGAAGGAGGCACCAACGCCTACACCATCGAAAAAGAAGGACAACGGAAGATGATATTTCAATCGGCATGGTTCGACCGGGACGGCAAGGTTGCAGGCCTGGTAGAAATATCGATGGTCATACCGGCCGAAATGCCGCATTATATCAGATAGCCACAAACTTCAAATATCGACATTGCCGTGCGCGGAACAATTTCGTGCATCCATACGTTCATTATATAAACCTTATTAAACTATTTATAATGAGCAAAAAACTTAGGATAGCACTTGTGGCGCACGATCGCCGCAAGGCTGATTTGATAAAATGGGTGCGCTACAACGCCGAATACCTCTCTAAGCACGATCTCGTGTGCACCGGTACCACAGGCAGCCTTGTCAAGAAAGTATTTGAGGACGCCGGCATACCGGCTCAGGTCGAGTGTATGAACTCCGGCCCCTTCGGTGGCGACGCCGAAATTGCAGCAATGGTAGTGCGCAACGAGATAGACCTCGCCGTCTTCCTCATCGACGATCTTAATCCTCAGCCGCACGAGGCCGACATACAGATGTTGCTCCGCCAGTGCCGACTCCACAACGTTCCTATCGCCTGCAACGTTACCAGCGCCGACCTCATGATCTCAAGCAAGCTCTGGGACGACGATACATACTCGCCCATGGAGCAGAGCTACACCAACTTTCAACGTGATTAGCCCCTCTTACTGGGCTCTTAGGCCGCCGGCTGTCTGAGTCTGGAATTTGCCGCCGCGATTATTGCCCGGTCTGTTCATATTGTTGCGGTTGTTGAGGCCATTGCCTTGACCGCCGAAGGGATTATTCATAAATTCATCCTCTTCATCTTCCTCCTCTTCAGGCGCTTTCTCGCCTCGTTTGAGTTTCGGGCGGTTCTTCTTTATCGCATACGGTTTCTGGCGATCAAGTGGCAGCTCTGTCACATCCCAGGTCTGCTCCACATCCCAGTTCTTTTTGAGGTTGATTTTCTTGGCGAAATAATACACCTCTTCAGTCTGCAGCGAGTCCATCGGATTGCCCGTGTCCCACTTGCCGTTATTATTATCGTCGATAAAAAGGCGCATATAATAGCTGCCCGGATCGAGTAGCTTGAATCGTGCTATCGTCTCGCCTGCATTTTTGACGGTACGATAAACAGGGGTATCATTCGATCCCAGAAGCTCTACCACAGCCTGAACGCTGTCGAGGCCCGGCAGTGTGACATTGAGATTCGAATAATCCTCGAGCGTTTTGGCCGTAAAATCGCGCTTGAGCGGTCGGTTGAATGGCCCGTATATGGTGCGCACTGCCATCGTGTCGACCGTCAGGCGATATTTACTGCCCGGTTGCCAGTCCACATTGATATTTGTGCGCAGCAGCGGATCGATAGAGTCCGTGGCAAGTACCACCGGTATCGTCTGCCACACACTGTCTACCATCACTTCGAGGTGTACGCCGGCTGTGTCTACATCCGTTATCGGCAGGTTGGCCTCAAGTACGAGCGGTCGGCCAAGCTCCTGAGCGTTTCCGCTCTTTAGCCTCAGATCGAGGAACTCAAAACCTACAGGCGGCAGCCACGTTGTATCGCCAGTAATGCTGTCTACCGTAAATCGCGGTCCTTCGTCCTCTTTCTTTTTATCCTTATTTTTCTTCTTTTTGTTCTTGTTCGGATCCTTATAGAAGAAACGCAGGGTATCGGTTGTCCACACCGTATTGTCGAGGCTGTCGAGTTTCTGATACTTGACGGCAAGCATCAGCGAGTCCGAATGAGCCATCATCGTAGTATCGGCTATCCAATATGTCAGTGTATCGGCCGTCGCATTGCGCTTGAGCAGAGCCCATTCCTTATCGGTTCGGCCCACGCCGGGAGCGCCGCTTACTACAGTCAGAATTGGCAGGCTGTCCTGCGAAGCGCCAAAAGTCAGCGTTATGCGGCGCTGGTCAAAACGCTTGTAATCGGCAAGATACTGTTGCTTGTAATTGAGGTTAAACCATGTCAGCAGCAGATCGTTGGGCAAGTAGCGTATACCGGGGCGCGTAACAAGCGAGTCCTCGCCTGTCGATGAATAGAGAGTGTCCGTCACCTCTATTGCTTCTGTGGTAGGCACCACTATGCTGTCGTAAAAAGCGATATCCTCGGTTCTGTCCCAGTGATTGTCGCGGTTAATATCATTTACCGCAAATACCCTGTAAGCACCCGGAGGCAGATTGCGAATCGTAAACTGTCCCAACTGATTGGTACGCGCTATACGGTCGAAAGGCACTGCCGTAAGACTCGTATCGGTATAATTGGAATACACACCCACAAGCATGCCCTGTGCCGGTTCGAGATTTTCGGCCTGAAGCACCATTCCCGATATACGCAGGGTATCGATGCTGTTGCCGGTCGAAAAATCGATAGCATATCCATCGAGCACATTGCCCTCGTTGAGATCCTTGATGGCATCGGCAAAATCGACCGTATACGTTGTATTGTCGCGAAGCGTGTCCTTGAAATCCACTGTCACGGTCTTGCCGTTGGCGGTTACTACCGGCGGCGTTTTCTGTCCCGGCGACACAACTACCTTATTGAAAGCATCTTCAAGCTGCACATTCTCGTCGAAAGTCACTGTCAGACGCGAGCGGTTGAAATTGAGAGCGCCCGGCGATGGATTCGACTTCACATATTTGGGCGGATCCATGTCGCGCTTGCCGCCCTCGGGACGGCCCATATTGGCACAGGCAGCCATAAGGCATGCGACTACGCCCCACACCAAAAGCCTCATTGTGTCAATACCTTTCTTCATCAGTATTGCCTTTCGATCACGAAATCAAATAAATCGCCCAGCTGACGGCGGATATCGCAGTCGGGCAGCACAGCGAGCCTTTCCTCGGCCTGGCGGCGCAGATCTGCCATCACGGCATAGGCTCCGTCGATACCGCCATTATCGCGTGCAAAAGCCATGATGCGCTCTATTTCATCATCGCTGAGACCGTCGCGTGCAAGCAACGACGCTATTTCATCATGCTCCGCACCCGACGTACTTTCGAGTGCAAGCAGCAGAGGCAGCGATATCTTGCCTTCGCGCAGGTCATTGCCAGTAGGCTTGCCTACGAGAGTCGATGGATAATAATCGAATACATCGTCGCGCAACTGGAAGCAACGGCCGAAAAGCAGAGCGAAATCTGCAAGTGCAGCCATGATATCATCGGGAGCATCGGCGGCAAGGCAGCCCATTCGGGCACTGGCAACGAAGAGCGACGCCGTCTTATAATCCACGATACGGAAATATGCCTCGCGAGTGAGCGAATGACCTCGCGCATTATCGATCTGATCTATCTCGCCGAGCGACAGATCGCGGCCGAGACCACAAAGCTCGTCGATAATTCGGATATCGCCGGTCGAAATAGCCTCCTGCATAGCCGATGACGTAAAGAAATCGCCCACAAGCACTGCGATATGATTATCCCACACTGCATTGACTGTCGGGCGGTTGCGGCGTGTCATCGAGTTGTCAACAACATCATCATGTATCAGCGAAGCATTGTGCAGCAACTCCACTGCCGAGGCCGCGGCAAGTACGCGGTCGTTTACAGGGCCGAATATCTTGGCACACATTATCAGCAGCAACGGACGCAACTGCTTGCCTTTGGTGCGCAGCAGCGACATGACGATGCGGCTCATCAAGGGATTAGCGCTATCAAGGCGCTTATATATTCTCTCGTTGAGGCTATCTATATCAGCCTGATGCGAGTGTGTGGTCGTTTCGAGTATAGTCATCATTGCTCAATGATTTGCAAAATTACAAAAATCTTTGCAATCAACGAACAATCGAACCCTGTTTTAAGCAATTATCATGCGAAAAGACCGCATTATTTCCCCTGCAATACTTGAGCACGCCGCTTCCTTCAACATTTTCAAGCAAACCTTCCTGTTCCAAGATATGCAATAAGCCCTCAATTTTAAAGCCAATCGTAGTCGGACTAAGCACATAGACTTCACACCCTTCGTGTCCGGACGAGTAGTCGGCCAAATTCGATCTGAATATCTCAAGGACTTCCGGTATATGGCTGCGTACATCTATCTCCACGCCACACAACGGAACAACATCGACGCTCGACTCCCGGCCCTGCCTTGCCAATATATTGTTTATTCTCATATTATCCTCATATCTTGGCCAGAACACGGCAAAATCCTCATCATTCCTCATCACAAATGATTCAAGATCACAAGCCTTGCGGTAGTCCCTCTCTTTGATATTATGAATAAACCGTGGATAAAAAAAGTTTCCGGTCATCAGCATTATCTCATCCCTTGTCGAATAGTCAGCGCCTCCGCCTATTCCTATCCCTACTTCATGATTAAATATGCGCAGATCAATCAGGTCAGTTCCCGGTCTGAATCTCTTTAACGAATCGTACTCTTTAGGAAAATCCGTAGGAAGGACAAACGAAACCGATACAATATTGAACAGCACAATAGCGCCCGTCAGGCTTACAAACAGCCACTTGCGCTTATCATACAGCGACGACAACTTATCTATCGACGCCCCTATCGCAATCACTACAAAAGGCAACAGATAACAATAATGCTTCGAAGCGTTTCCAAAATCAATATTTACTAAATGTATGATTACCAATGCCGCTATTACCATCCAAAACAATTTCTTACGATTGTTTCTGTATAGCAGATAAAGCCCGATCGGGATAAGAAACAGATTAAGTATCGTATAGAAACCCAACATTGCCTTGACGTTATCAAGCATATTTATCATATCACTCCAGCGATCAAACTCACTTAGAGTATACATTATATTCGCATGCAGCAAATAATATCCGGCAAAAGTTACCACACTTACCGACAGAGCATCCACAAGCGACACGATAATACTCTTCCTGCTCCATCCGAGCACATACACATTGAGCAGAACGATCAACGGATACATATACAAAATATCGAGCCTGAACAATGGCGCGAGGCAAAACAGCACACACGCCGCCCATACACGACGATATTGCGTCAAGAGCAACCCACCGATAAAAAACACGAGCACGAACACCGCGCTGTTGGGATAGAACGCAAGCGCAGCCGCTTCCGGCAGCAGATACAAGGCTACCAGCAATTTAGTCAGGCCGATACTGCTCAGCTTATGCGCGAACGCCAATATCAGGCAGATCATCGCAATGGCAAACACCGCCGTAAGGCCCATATATATCGCCTCGCAGCTTACCCACGGCATAATACGACCCACAAAACATATCGTATAATAGATCAGCGGCTGCATCCAGTAGCCATAACTATCCAGCTCCCAAAACGGAACATCCGACCGCAAAGCCTGCTCACAGCCCCACACGATCGACAGAGCATCGCCCTCATAGCTGCACAGTGGAAAAACACCCGGCATCATCCACAGCAGATACACCACAAAGAGCACCAAAAACACGCCCTTCCCACGCATCCACCCTCGTAAAATATTCAAAAGCTCTTTCTTCTCCATATCAAATACATATCCGCATCGCCGCCCTTAGTCACACAATACGAAATGATACACAAAGTTACAAAAATCCTCATAATCAACAACCGATCAAACCTCGATGATGAAGGAGTCAATGATCAAAAAGAAATAGTCAGGGTGGTTAGGCCTTACAGATTTCAGCAGCGAGGGCGTTCATGTAGAGGCAAATGTCGCGGCTCAAAATCTCCGAAGAAGACAGATTCTCAGGCGCTACGATTAGCAGACGCCCCTGAGTGCAGAGCGCGAAGGCGGCGGCCGTGGGCTTGTAGCGGTCATGCATCGGCTCGGAAGATATAAGTATTATTCTTGCGCCGAGCGCCTCTGCCTCTGAGCGGACAGCCTTTTCGTCAGGCGAAATGAACGGCGACACGAGCACGCCCCCATTGGCAGCCGTGTAAAACCATCGATCGCGATTACTGCTGCGCACAGCCTCGGGATCAGCCCGATGAACCACAACTTGCTCCTTGAATGGATTGTCCAACAGTTGCATGTTACCATAAGCCTGACACCATGTCCCCACGATTTTCAGCCTCTCGACCCTCCGGAAAAAATTCGGGTTAGCCCTCCTCACCGCCAGCCGGTAAGGATTCTCCCTCAAGTATCGGTAAAGTGTATCAAGCTGATGATGGTCTTTTACAATGCGGTCGTGAAAACCTTCATCAAAAACAGTTAGATCCGGCAAATCCATCTCCCTCCTATACGCTGATGTAGCGGCCGCTTTAATGGCCTGGATAATATCGCCCAAATGTTTTTCAATAGGTTCCACAACATTAATGAGGATGTGGGCATGGTCAGGCATAATTACCTTGTCGAGAATAACGACCTCGGGGTTATATTTCGGTGTAATCTCAATCTGATAATTCAGAAGACACCCCAGTGGCGAAAGGCTGACATGAGCATCGTCTGGAAATGTATATCTGAGAGTTCCAAAATCCGGGCAGCTTTTATGCTTGCTGATTGTTACCATATAGATGGCTCTATCATAATAATTATGCCAAACAGCTCTGCGTAGGCTGTTGTGTATGGTTTCTTTCAGATAAGGAGGTTTCTGCATCCGGGGAAGAATAATTGAAACGAGATTTCGGATAACTTAGGATTTGTAGTTATAGGTCGAGCTCGACCTATAACAGTAAATAAACCGCCCTGAGGTCTGAGGGGGAAGGCAGTCAGATCGGAAGCTACAATGAGGCCTTCCCCCAGTTGCCACGGTCGAGGGTGCGGTAGCCGACGGCTTCGCTGATATGGCGTGGCTCGATATTGGCGGCGCCGTCGAGGTCGGCGATCGTTCGGGCAACCTTGAGAATACGGTCGTAGGCACGGGCCGACATATCATATTTGGTCATTACACGCTTGAGGATCTTTGTCGATTCCTCCGACAATGCACAATACTGCTGCATCTGTTTCGGTGTCATCTGCGCATTACAATGCACGCCCGAAACGCCGCCAAAGCGCTCCGCCTGCACCTTACGCGCCACTACCACGCGAGCGCGTATATCGGCACTACTCTCCCCTTCGCCACGGCCATGCAGCTCGTCGAACTCCACTGGCATTATCTCGCACTGGATATCTATTCGATCAAGCAAGGGCCCCGAAATACGGCTAAGATAGCGCGACACAGCTCCAGGCAGGCAAGTACATTGCTTCGTCGGATGAGTATAATATCCACACGGACAGGGATTCATCGACGCCACAAGCATAAACGACGCCGGATAATCGACCTGATAACGAGCCCTCGACACACTTATCTGCCTGTCCTCCAAAGGCTGACGGAGCACCTCGAGCACCGATCGCGGAAACTCGGGAAACTCATCGAGGAACAACACTCCATTGTGTGCCAACGAAATCTCGCCCGGCATAGGGTTGGCGCCACCGCCCACCATAGCTACAGGCGAGACCGTGTGATGTGGGGCACGGAAAGGCCGCACCGTCATAAGGTGCGAACCGCGACGCAGCTTGCCGGCCACCGAATGGATCTTAGTTGTCTCAAGCGCTTCTCCGAGCGACAACGGGGGCATGATCGACGGCAAACGCTTAGCCATCATTGACTTGCCCGACCCGGGAGGGCCTACGAGCAAAATATTATGCCCTCCGGCACACGCCACCTCAAATGCTCGTTTTACATTCTCCTGCCCCTTAACCTCGTTGAAATCGTATTCAAACCGGCCTTGTTCGCGAGCAAAAACATCGCGAGTATCCACCACCGTCGGTTCAAGCGATCCATCGCCCTGCAGCAGATCCGCCACCTGACGAAGATTATCCACGCCATACACCTCAAGATTATTGACCACCGCAGCCTCTGTCGCATTAGCCGCCGGCAATATCATACCCTTGAAGCCACGGGCACGAGCCTCTATCGCCATAGGCAGGGCTCCGCGGATAGGTTGCACCGAGCCATCGAGCGACAGCTCGCCCATTATCATATACCGCTCAAGATCAGGTGCCTTGATTATTTCCGTACCGACAAGAAACGATATCGCGATCGGCAGATCGTATGCAGCGCCTTCCTTTCGAATATCCGCCGGCGCCATATTGATCACGGCAGCCGTACGCGGCACGCAATATCCCGATTGCGTCAGGGCGGCGCGGACGCGCTCGTGGCTCTCCTTCACTGCAGTATCGGGCAGGCCGACGATACAGTACTGCATACCGCGTTTTATCACAGTCTCAACCGTGATAACCCGGGCATTAACGCCCTGAACAGCCGCCGCATACGTCTTGACAAGCATAATCAGTCTATTTTAAAAGTTTCAGCACATAGTCTGTCGCTTCGCCGGCCGAGGGCGTCCTAAGCAACTGCGCCCCGGCGCTGTCGGCAACTATAAAATAAGGTTCCGACGGTATTCCCAAGCGCTCTATTCCCCTGGCTGTCAAGCCGCCGGGCATACGGCCCACCTTCCACGCCAGCGTATCCGACCGGCGGATCATCGAGGTCGAATTCGGGTCGACATCTATCTCAAGCACATTCAGATTCTTAACCTTGCTCAACTTCTCCAGGCGAGGCATTATCGAATCATCGCGATATTTACCCCATCGGCTGAACGCTAACAGATTGACGCGATGCTCCGAGAAATCAAACACACGCGCGCTATCCATGCGTCCGGCATAGCGGAGAGGCTCTATGGTATCATTAGCGGCCTCTGATATAAGACGTTGCATCATATAACTGCCACTTTCGGTAAGCGCCGACGGACGCGCCTGCGGTTCAATAATTCCCATTATCGAGTCCGCCGTCACCGCATCGCGCGAATTATATGCTGTCGCCATCAGCAGTGTCGACACTATATCCGACGGATGCTCAGCCACATAACGGGCGATCACGGCATTGGCCGAGTCGGCCGACGACATGAAAGCCGCCTCATTATCAGCCAAAAATTTCGACCAGCGCTCGCTTACATCGTTGCCGCGGATCTTGGCGGCATACGGACGCGCCCTGTCGTATTCTATCTCAAAAGTCTCGCCGTTAGAGGCATAGAGGCGCATCAGCGGACGGTAATCATAATCGAGTATCTCAACGACCGTCGGTTGCTTGGCCTTGCCGAAAAACTCAAACTTACCCTCGCGCGCCGCAGTTATCTGCGTGCTGTACACTCCGTCGGCATAATAGCCCACGCGAAGAGTCATTGTCGGATTGCCTTCGATAGTGCCGTTGACACGAAACTGCTCGTTGTCGGTACACCCGAGCAAAAATAACGATATTATAATTACTAAGATATTGCGCATCAGCTGTCTGTATTAAATCACTTTCTTTTATTTTCCGGATACAGCTCGAGGAGCGCCTTGATAAACGCACCGGCACCGGTCATAAAATAGCAATTGTTGTTTGTCGGAGTCTCCGCAAACACACCGAACGGTGCTCGCAGATTAGGCTTGTAGGCAAGTTCGAGCTGTCGACGAGCCTCCTTGTCGTCGCCCAGGCGATGATAGAGCACGGCGAGCACCGAGCGAGCCATCGCAGGGCCACCGACCGGATCGATACGTTCCGAATAATAGTCGAGGTCGCGACGGATCTGATCCTTGTCCGTTATCACATTGAGGGGGAATGCCAGCAGATTGGCGTCGGCCTGCTTGATGATGCCGCCGTTATAGCCGTCATATTCAGCCGTCACGCCATTATCCATCTTCAGGAAGCGCAACCCGTCGGCCACCTCATTCCATCGTCCGTCGGCATGCTGGCCGCAAATACCGGCCGCCTCGGTTGCCACTCGCAGGTTGTGCGCCGCAGCGCCATTGGTAAACGCATTATCATTCACGCCAATAGCATATTCGTCGGCGCACACCACATTGCATATCGAGTACGAGCCGTCATCGTTGGGCGTTACACGGCTTACCCAGAAATCGGCACACTCCTTGATCAGAGGATAGCCCTCGTCGCGGAGCCACACTGTATCGTTCGTTGCCTTAAAATACTCCCACGCAGCATTGGCGATATCAGCCGTGATATGATGCTCCATCGGGCCGGTCAAAGCCCACGTCGGGGTCGACTCCTCGCCGTTGTTGTCCGACTCCCAGGGGAACATAGCGCCGCGATAGCCATAGGCACGAGCACGACGTTTGGCCGATTCAAGATGATCGATTCGATAGCTTATCATATCCTTGGCCATCTCGGGGTTGAGATCGAGAAGCGCAGGGAACATCCACGTCTCCGCATCCCAAAACACATGACCGTAATATCCCAGGCCGGTCAGACCCACCGGTGCCACGCTGCGACGGCTGCCCGGAAGCATAGAGCCATAGAGATTATAGAGCGCAAATCGGGCATTGCGAGTCAACTCGTCATCGCCCGGCACAACGACCTCATTCTTCCACAGATCGGCCCAGATAGACTCATGGCGGCCGATAAGTTTGTCGCTGCCTTCATGCACGGCATATATCAGCTCGCGCTCGGCCTCGTTCCAGGGATCGGTAAACTCCGACGATGTGCATATCACGCCATATACATCCACCTCCGCAGTCTGCCCCTTCTTCAGCTTGATCTCGAGAGTATCGGGAGCGACCAAATCTGTATTTTCGCCGCCGACAAAACCCGACATTACCACCGCGTTGTCATCGCCGCTGTTGAAGCTGATATCGGTGCGGAGCATCTGCAGCCTGTGACCCTCCACATTAGTGTTTCTCACATCCTGCTTGGTTCTGTCGCGAAGATGATCAGCCAGCCCGTGCGAATTGACAAGCGCGAGCTCCACATCCTTGCGAGCCTTGATTTTAAGCTGCACCAGGCCGGCATGCGGCAGCGAGCGGAGGGCGCGGATCGAATAATCGATATCAAAAAGATCCGACTTCATCTTCGTCGTATGCACAGCCCGTTTCATATCTATTGCCTGATCGGTCTCCTTAGGCATCCATTTCTTGCCGTCGGGCAGCACGACCTCCAGCCCCAACGGATTAGGAGCCGTCAGTATCAGTGCTATATCGTTCGGATTACCGTTCTCGAAGGCCGAAGCGCACACCACATGCTTTATTTCCATCGGGTTGCGGCCTATAGTAAAGCCCAATTCGCCGTTGGCGGCCGTTGCCTCTATATAGTTATGCATCGTATCCACGCGCTCGGCTGTAATGATCCATTCATTATCCGAGGCCGACATTACAGCAGGCAACGCTGCCGCAAGTGACAATAGCAGTTGTTTCACCATGGTATATCTGATATTTTTTTAGAAATCGCTGAATAGTTTAGGCTTGATCAGGAGGCCCACACGCACCTGCGAGTGATATTTGTTATACTCTAACAGCCCCTCCCCGTAGCCGCTGTAGAGCTGGAAAAATAAATACTGGTTCTCGTTTTTGAACAGCCTCAGGGCAAAATCCACCACTACATTACAGCGGCCGAAGCGCCGACGAGGCACAATCGTGACACCGCCCGTCAGACGGCGGTCGTCGCTCACGAGCTGTGTGCCGAACTGGCACCAGCCGCAATAGTCCACAATATCCTTATTATTTTCGCCGTCGACGATAGGGGCCCACAGCTTGGCATGCACCATCAGATTTTTGGTCACGAACACATTCGCCGCAAGGGCCACGCGGTTCCACGAGCGCGACCATATACTGTCGCGGCCATTGCTCTCGTGCTCGATCAGGAACGTCATCTTGCCGATATAGCGGTTCTTGACAAAGAGAGGCTTCGTCAGGCCGATACCCGGATTGAAATTCAGATCCGTCATCGGCATCGAATTCTCAAGCACATTCCAGAAGCACTTCTGCGTGTAAAAAAGATAGAGATAAGTGCCCCACGGCAACGTTGCCTGCGTCAGTCGCTGGGCTATCGATATCTGGAACTTGATATTGGTGTTGGTATTCGTCGGCTTGTGATTGATCGACGGACCGAAGATAAAATAATTATCCTTGTAGATGCCAAAATAAGGCTGATTCGAAAAGTCCTGCTTTACACTGTCCTCGAGCATCTGCTCGCCGCCGGTTACAAGTATCTGTGCGTCAGCCAGCACCACGGCAAAAACCGACATCAGCGCTATGATCAGTCTCTTCACTTTTTCGTATGCATATTATTAGTCAGAAATTAGGAATCCGGGCATTATTGCCCCGAATTCCTAATTTCTGATTATGATTCTACTGTTAGATTACGTCTTTCTCGTCTGTTTTGATAGGCTCGGCCTCTTTGGCAGGCTCAGGCTGGGCGCCGGTCACGCGCTCGAGCCACTTCACCATACCCAGCATTATGCCCATCGACATCAGGCAGAAGCCGGCGAACACCGCCCAGCACATCCACTGACCCGGGAACTTGTTGAGCATCGTCACACCAAGGGCGATAAACAGGTTGCCGATAGCGGTCGATGTAAGCCACAGACCCTGGCAGATACCCTGCAGATGCTTCGGCGCGATCTTCGACACGAACGAAAGACCAAGCGGCGAGATAAACAGCTCTGCCACGGTAAGGAAGAAATATGTCAGGATCAGCACATACGGACCCGTCTTCATCGATATCTTCACTGCCTCGCTCAAGCCCTTGAACTCCTCGCCCGAAGGATAGTTGTTCACAATAGCCACTACGGCAAGGAAAATATATGCCAAGGCCGTGATAAGCATACCGTAAGCGATCTTGCGCGGTGTCGACACCTCTTTGCCGCGGCGAACAAGCCAGCCGAAAAGAAGCATGATGATAGGAGTCAGAGTTACCACGAAGAACGGGTTGATACACTGCCAGATCTCGGGAGCAACATTATCTGTCGTCACAAAGTCGCGGGCGAACACCGACAGCGCCTGGCCGTTCTGATGGAAAGAGAACCAGAAGAACACCACCACTGCGAGCACTGCATATAGAGCATACATGCGCTGGCGTATCTCCTTGGCATCGGCCTTAGCCTCGGCTGCCGAAGTCTGACCCGTCTTAGCCTTCTTCACAGGTGTCGGGAGGCGTTTCATTACCCATGCGAACACCGACAGCGAGATAAGCATAGCCACCACCGATGCTATAAACGAGAAATGGACGCCGGTATTGAACACCTCAAGATAGGTCGAGCAGAAGCCACTGTCCACAGCTCCCTCAAAGCCTACATTCGAGGCAAGAGTTGCAAGGTTGGTGCTGTCCTGCGCCGCAAGGCCGCCGTCGAGGAACTTATGGCACAGGCGTGGCAGATCAGCATTATAGGCAAGACCATGATATTTAAGCCAGAACTCTCGCAGCAGCGGAGCGATAAACGGGGCTATCACGCCGCCGATATTGATAAACACATAGAAGATCTGGAAGCCCGAGTCGCGGCGGCTCTTCGCTATCTCGAGCGCCTCGGGGCCCTTCTTGGCAGCCTCAGCCTCAAAATTATCATACATCTGACCAACGATAGCCTGTAGGTTGCCCTTGAACAGACCGTTGCCGAAAGCAATGATCAACAGAGCGAAGCAGGTAAACACAAGCACCCACGACACACCCCCGTCCACATTCTCCGAGAATACGGGGATCGACAGCATTGCATAGCCCGTAGCCATCACAAGCAGACCGGCGATAATAGTGCCCTTATACTTCTGCGTACGGTCGGCGATAAGGCCGCCAGGCAGGCTCAGCACATAGATCAGGAAGTAAAACACGGCATAGATCCAGCCGGCAAGGTCATCGCTGATACCGAATTTCGAGCACAGGAAAAGGAGCAGCACGGCATTCATGATATAATAGCCGAAGCGCTCGCCCATATTGGCGACTGCCGACGGGATAAGACCCTTGGGGTGGTCCCTACGTGCCTTGATAATATAAAAGATCAATAGAGGTATGACAACTACCAGGATGCAACACAATATTGCAAGAGCCTGATATTCATGCCAAAATACAGCGATGGATTGAGTCATGATAATGTGGATTTAATTTTTTGCGGTTTAACTATGCAAATTTACGCTTTTCTTGTTCTAAAACAAAGCATTGCCGCCATTTTATTAATATTTTTCCACAAATACCCGTCTATTTCTTCTCGTTGCGCTTCAGTATTATCTTGCCAAGATCATTATTGAAGCCCTGCTTCACATTCTCGATCTGCACGGCTGTCAGCGGCTTGTTTTCCTCCACAATCTGATTGATATACGACTGAGTGGCAAGCAAATCGAGCAACAGATCTGTCGGCTCGAATGCCTTGCTCAGCACCTCGCGCACACCGACCTGCCATTCCTTTACAGGTGTGTCGCCGATAGCCTTGATTCCGGCAGCCTTGATTCCGAGGATCTTATCCAATATCACCTTCTGTGGCTGCAACGGGAAGTGCATCAGAAACTCATTCGAAAAATCGATCTTCGATAAGAACGAATAAAATTCGATCGGAGGCTCTGCCACTGTAAGATTGTTGATTCTCTTTGCATTTTCAACATAAGTCATCACATACTTGGCAGCAAACCACCATTTCGACGAATTCTTTACCCATGCCGGAGCCTTCACATATAGAGCGCCGCATTTGCTGAAATCTATAATATATTTCATACGGTCAGGATACATCTTGCCCCAATATGCCTTATCCACCGTCTCCCAGCTATCATAAGCCGTGTTGTCTGGCCACTCTAACTCCCTCATTTCTGCTCCGGGATTATTCGACATAAACTTCGCGATAGCCTGCAATGTGTACCAGTCCTGCCAGTTCAGCTTACTGTATTCCGCGTTCGAAGATACTATGGTAGGCTGCGGTTGCGACAACGAAAAAGTCATTTCGATGTTTGTCGGTTCACTCTGCGAAACCAATGTCAACAGATTATTGTTAAGGCCCGACTCTTTTTCTTCTATGCGGATGTATATCCATTCCTCTTCCAATTGCAGAGGTACTCTGCCCTTGAATGACTTGCCGTCATATTTCAGCTCCGTGCCGACAGGATTTTCTGCCCATATATCACCTTCACTTTCGAACATCGACAAAGACAGCACCTTTGCTGTGGGATTATCGAGCTTGAAATTTTCAGGAAAGTTGAGTGTAAAAGTTACCTCAGCTTCCCCAACCTTTATAACCGGAGCCTCAGCGAATGTCGGCACTCCAACCATCAGAGCTATGGCAATCAGCCAAATCTGCTTAAATAATTGTTTCATGCAAAATCAATTTAAAGTTAATAACAATTTATCGCCACAAAGTTACTAAAAATTTTTCTTCTCCACACTAAATAAATAGTATTTTTTATCGACTACCATTTTTTAGGCTTCCTGTTAAAACGCCACTGCACATGGAAGAGCACATAAGCCGGTATCACATTGCTTACAGCCTCCGTTCTCGCCTGAGCATCTACCGCATAAGTGATGTTGCTCAGTTGATGCAGCAGATCGTATGCATCAACCACAAGCACTACCGAGCCCTTCATAATCGACTTCGACACTCGAGCGTTCCACACCAGGTCGGTGGTATTGAGCCGCGAGTCAGAAAATCCCCGTCGGGTGTAGAGTGTCAGATCCGACGACAGCTCCCATTCGTATGGCAGATTCACGAACTCAGAAACGCCATAATTGCAAGTCCACGAAGTGAAGTCGCTGAATCCCTTGTCTTTGCTGCTGTAATGACTGACACGACCTGCGAGAAACGCCGACAACTGATTGCGCCCTTTTCTCCAGTTTAAGTGGACATTCTCACTGAGCGACAATGACCCCACGGTACGACGGGGTGGCATATCTCCCGTCATTTCCGTTCGGGCACCGGCCAGATCGACACTATGCGAATATACCGGAGAGGTTCTTACCCCCACGCGGAAACTGTTATTGCGGCCAAAAGCGCTGCTGTATTGATGATTGCCGGATAGAGCCCAGTTACCGTTGATATTATATGTCTTGTAAGTCCTCACACCGGTTGCCGGATTATAGACAAATCCGCGTGCAAAATGGTTAAACATAACCGAATAATTGATAGATGCGTCGTGCTGTGCGAGATGATGCGGACGCGAATGACTTGTATTGAGGCTTACCGAAAGCTGATAGGCATCGCGAAGATCCGGATTTCCTACGCTTATATTGAGAGGATCGGTGTTATTGACCTGATCTACAATATTAAGCAAGGACGACATGGACGGTGATAACACCACCGAAATTCCCGGCATCGACCACCACTTGTCTTCCGGTCTATACCTGAAAAATACATTGGCCATAAAACCGGGTCTTACATTACTCCGTTTTACAGTCTCCTGTTTATCAAGGGCTGGCCATTGATAATGCATTGTTCTCGACCATATATTTATTGGTATCGATGTGCTTATCGCTATCTCTTTATCTTTTGCAAGTATTATATTATTATAGAATTTCGGCACTACACGGTGTCTGTGCTCATCATATCTGTAAATATGGCTTTGGTCGGCATCTACAAATGCTGTATAATCTCGCATCGACGGCAATTGATTTATAGGAGAATCGAAATCAAGGCCGCTCTCTTCATCAAGCATATAAAGTATTGATGTTCTCCGTTCTGCCAGGAAGGAGTAATCATAAGTAAGCCCGAAATTTCGGGTATCCGAGTTGAGAAATCTTGTATACTCGGTTGAGATAGAAGCCCTCTTATCCCAGTGGGGATTACCTCTGAAAAACTGTCGGGCTTGTTCGCCGGGCATCGTCGCGTCTGAATAATCAATGCGGTATTGATCTGTCGTAGAAGACTCCCTACTGTTATAGCTGGCATTGGCAGCAACAAACAAGGACTGCTTGTTCTTCGATTTCTTGGAGATAGCGATAAACGCCGAAGCCTCTAAGCCGGTTGCTAAGCCCTTGCTGTTTACTATCGATTCATACAGCTTGCGGTTTATGAAATGCCTCGACAATGTATCGCCCGTATTATAGATATTCTTTATCATTTGTTCCGATATGTCTCGTATCTCACGGCTGAACAATGCCTGTGTCGATGCTTCTTTCACATCATTCTTATTATACGAGAAATACGGATTCAAATAAAGATTAACCTTATCAGCTATCCTGTAGTTGAGTTTATGACTTGTCGAAATACTATGGGAGCGATCTTTTACGTTACTCCGGGAGTACATATATGTATCGCCCGTGTCAAAAAAATTTTGAGTATTACGGTTGATTATATTTGAAATTTTTTCACTGCTGTATTTCACATCCCCTCTTAGTCTCCATTTTTCAGCCGGCCCCTCTGCCGAGTACGTCACGCCGCCCAAGATACGATCTACAACGCCGGGAAACAAATCCGTAGGCGACCAGGAGCCGTCTCCGCTGCCGGGCTCTCGCAGATCGCTCAGATTATTCGCTCCGCCATAGGCTGTTATCGAGGCATTGTCGCTATACCACATACCAAAAAACTTCCCCAGATAGCGCTCTTCAGAGCCATAGCCGCCTTCCGCATTAACTATCCAGCCGCTGGCATACTGACGCTTGAGCCGCACATCCATCACATATTGCGTGTCGCCGGCAAGCTTCGCGCCTAACAGTTTGCTGTTCATGCCAAGTTTGTCATATACGGCTATATTCTTTACCTTATATGCCGACAGGTTTTCCAGCATTAGTTCATTATTGCCGTTAAATAAGTCGCGACCGTTGAGCAGTAGACTTTCTACATATTTTCCGTTGCAATAGATGCGTCCGTCACTTTTTAGCTCTACACCGGGCAACTGATGTATCAGGTCATCAAGCATCGATGCCTCGCCTATAAGGAAAGCATCGGCATTATATATCAGCGTGTCTCCCTTGTGATAGAACATTACCTTCGATGCCGTCACTACAAGCTCTTTCAGTTGCTCAGGCTCCTTGCGTTTCGGCCTCGACAGCTTGACCTCAGGCAATTCTACAATATCCCGGCCTTCAGGTATTACAAGCTCAAGCCACTGCGGCTCATATCTACCCTGCTTGATAAGCTCCTCTTTAAACAAATCATAATAATCAGACGATTGCTCGATATTATCGATTTTTATAAGATATCTCGCACCCGGTTTAGCACCCTTCACCGTACAATTGTGCTCCCGGTATTCTTTAGAAAATTTACATACAAAACTCGTGTCTTCGGCATTATATAATTTCACATCAAGCAAGTAAATATTCCTATTCGTAAGTTTATCTACTGTCTTAAATTTGATATTTACTTCTTTGCCCCCTTCTGCCCATCCACTAACAGAAACAAAAAGCATCAGAAACAAAAAAAATATGTGTTTTATAGGCATAAGATTCAGGCTATCGGTTTAAATAATTTCCACAAAGATACTAAATATTTAGCGAAATCCAACGCCCAAATCAAAAACACTAATCCCTTGTTTATTAATCATTTACAAAACAACACAGTGTCCGTTTTCGGACACCAAACGGACACATTCGCACAAAATCGGACACATTTCACACGCAAGCACTGCCGGGTACGCCCTACCCCTTCGCGCGAGCGAGGCCGAGACGGCCGAGCGAAGCTAAGAGCCGGAGGCTCGGCATTGTGGTTAACCCCGGTCGGAGAGGCCGGAGGCCGCGCAGGCCGGGGATAGATCCGCCCACCTCTACCCCACGAGTCGCGGAGCGACGGCTTCGCGATATCTTTAGTTTAACCTTTAAGACTATCAATCTTAGCACAGACGCGATTTATATGGTCTAATCCATATAATAGTGAATTACTATCGATATCCATCCACAAAAACAAAGTCTTGATTTTGGAGTAAATATTTATTACATACGAAGTATCGATAACTGATGTGTTTGCAGCAAAACAGATGGTCTCGTGATGTGCAATTCGATTACGCAAAGAGTTGACCTTGTCAAGCTCATTAAATATATAAGTCTGATTATATTGTATATCCCTTGACGAGCGAGGTTTGTTGGGGAATATCGATAAAAGATTACGTCCTGTAACTCGATATTGTATTGGCGAGAACATGTATTTCCAGATACCAAATTCCATTTCTGCCAATAATTTAGGATGACTATACGAATGTGATTGTTCCAACCTTCTATGTGCAAATGCAATTATATCACGCGTTTTTCTTAAAATCGGTTCTGAAAATACTCCGTTCTGCATTATTGAATCCCTTAGCCAATCTGCTCCAAGATTTTCGGTAAGTTTTTGGTCTATAGCATTACGTAATGCTACCTCAAAGCAACTCACTATCGTAAACATTTCTTGAGAAATCTGTAAATTGTAGCGATAGAGAGTCATAGCCTTACGAGTGTTACCATCACAAGCCGTTAGATACCTTTCCATTCTGTTGGCCGACATTATTTTCTCAAAATCTACATATTCCATCAGAAATGCATAATCTTTTTAGGGTATATTTTTGTTTTTAAAATAAAAGCACTACTTTTGCAGTGTTGAATCCCGGTAGCCCCTGTATATCAAGCTATCGGGTTTTGTTTTTTCAGTGCAAATATAATACATTTCATCAGAATACCTACCCCTACCTCCCCAAAATTCAACAGAACTGAAAATTCCGGGACATAGCGCTCCAAAGGCATAAACAAAAGAAAGGCCGCATCACGCTCCGCGATGCAGCCTTCCGTAGATTTCAGACTTCGATTATCGGCCGCCGCCGAGAGCCTGGTAAAGATTGATTACCGAACGGGCTCGCGCAAGCTCGGTATTGATCTGGCTGATCTGTGCCGACAGCAGACCCTGCTGTGCGGTCAGCACCTCGAGGTAGCTCGTCTGACCGTTTGAATACACAAGCAAATCGTTGGTATACGATACCGACTTCTCCAGGTTGGCAACCTGCTCCTTGAGCAAGGCCGACTTCTCCTGACTCTTCTCATACACTGTGAGAGCGTCGCTTACCTCGGCCGAGGCACTCATAAGAGTATACTCAAAGTTATTGAGAGCCTGCTTCTGCTGAGCCTTGGTAGCCTGAAGACGGGCTATATTCTGTCCGCGCGAGAAGATAGGAGCCACAAGCGATCCGGCAAGCTGATAGAACCATTCGCCCGGATTCTTTACCATCGAGCCGAGCAGATTGGTAAATCCGCCGTTGGCTGTGATAGTGAGGCCGGGATAAAATGCCGCGCGTGCACTGTTGGTGGCATAGTAAGCCGTGGCAAGCGACTGCTCGGCGGCACGAACATCAGGACGCGCTGCAAGCTCAGCCATAGGCACACCGGCACGAAGGATCTCGGGCACCTTCAGATCTACATAATCTGTAACAGCCCACTCCTGAGGCAATGTATTTACCAGCAGGCTCATGGTGTTGTTGAGATTATCGAGGCTTACCTCAAGATCGGTTATCGACGCAAGAATGCTGTAATAATTGGCATTCGACTGCACCACGGCTGCCTCGGTTACGCCCTTGCCGGCATCCTTGAGGTCGCGCATTGTCTGTACGGTCTGCTTCCAGATCTCCGAGGTCTCGCGCGACAGATTCAGTTGGTTGCGAACTGCCGCGATAGAATAATATGTCGTCGCTACAGCCGATATTATCTGGCTGCGCACAGCCTGAGCGTAGGCCTCGCTCTGGAGGAGCGCCGCCTTGGCTCCGCGCTTGCTGTTGAGGATCTTGCCGAAGATATCTATCTCCCAGCTCATCTGCGCCGGGATAGTGTAGCTCCAGCTCAGATCGCTGCCGGCAAACGACGCGCCGGCGCCGTTAGGAGCAATAGCGAGCGACGGAAGGTAGGCTAAGCGCGCACCCTTCAGGTTGGCCTGCGCCACCTCTACATTGAGCTGGGCGTTGCGCAGGTTGGTATTGTTCTCAAGCGCGCGGTTGATAAGATTTACAAGCAGAGGATCTGTAAAGATATCCTCCCACAGTAGATTACCGAAAGCCGCGCTGTCGGCCGGCTGCTGACGGGCCTCTACATACGCCTTCGTTAGCGCAGTGTCGGTCGGGGTCTCGTATTTCTTATAGATATGGCAGCTCGACATCATCGCCACTGCTACAATGGCTACGAGTACTCTGCTTATGTTTATAAGTTTCATATTCTTTGAAATTTTACTACGCTGGGGTTATTAATGGGCGTACTGCTCGATTTCACTTTCGATTGAGCCTCCCTTTTCTTCGTTCTGCCACTGGATCGGACGGAACTTCTCCTGGATAAGCTGGAACACGCAGAAGAGCGCCGGCACAACGAAAATCTGACAGATCATGCCGATAAGCATGCCGCCTACCGAGCCGGCGCCGAGTGCGCGGTTACCGTTGGCGCCTACACCGTGGGCGAACATCATCGGGAGAAGACCGATGACCATGGCCAGCGAGGTCATGAGGATAGGACGCAGACGGGCTCCGGCACCGGCGATGGCCGCATTTACTACACTCATACCGGTCATGCGGCGCTCAAGCGCGAACTCCACGATAAGAATGGCATTCTTGGCCAACAGACCGATAAGCATGATGAGGGCGATCTGCAGATAGATGTTGTTGGAGATACCGAAGATCTGGGCGAAGATGAACGAGCCGGCAAGACCGAAGGGAATCGAGAGAATAACGGCGAAGGGCAACAGGTAGCTCTCGTACTGTGCCGAGAGAAGCAGGTAGACGAAGAGCAGACACAGACCGAAGATCATCGCTGTGGCGTTGCTCGACGAGCTGCCGGCCTCCTCGCGGGTCATAGCCGCGAACTCATAGCCATAGCCCTGGGGCAAGGTCTCGGCGGCAACGCGCTCGATAGCAGCGATAGCGTCGCCCGACGAATAGCCCGGGTTAGGAGTACCCGTTACCGAAATCGAGGTAAACATGTTGAAGCGGTTCATAAGGTCGGGACCGTATACACGGGTCAGCTTCACGAAGTTCGCGATGGGAGCCATTTCGGCGCCGTTGCGGATCTTCACGCTGTTGAGGGTCTCGGGATTGACACGGGCCTCGGGTGCGGCCTGCATCATCACACGGTAGATCTTGCCGAAACGGTTGAAGTTGGACACATACATACCGCCGTAGTAGCCCTGGAGGGTCTGGAGGATGGTCGTCGGGCTGATGCCGGCCTGCTTGGCCTTGGCAGCATCGATGTCGATCATATACTGCGGGAAGGTGGGGTTGAAGGTGGTGTAGGCCACCTGGATCTCGGGCTGCTGGTTGAGCTGCGCGAGGAAGCCCTGCACCACGGCGAAGAACTGGTTGATGTCGCCGCCGGTGCGGTCCTGCATCTTGATTTCAAAACCGTTGGTCAGCCGAGTAACCGGTAATCATAGGCGGTGCGAAGATCATCACACGTCCGTCGCGGATGTTCTGGCCTACGAGGCCGTAGAGCTGCTGGATTACTTTCTCGGCGCTCTCGTCCTTGCTTCGCAGGCTCCAGTTCTTGAGCTTGATGAGGAAGGCACCGTAGGTCGGGCCCTGGCCGGCGATAAACGAGTAGCCGTTGATCATCTGGCGCATCTCGATGGCCGGGATAGTGGCGCAGATGCTGTCGAGCTGATCGAGAACCTCGCCGGTGCGCTCCTGCGATGTACCGGCAGGCATATCCACCATGGCGAAGATCATACCGGTATCCTCATTGGGCACAAGCGCTGTAGGCGTGATAGACATAAGCCACACAAGCACAACGATCGACACTACCACCGATACAAACGATGTGATCTTATGGTGTGAGAACCACGAGGCAACCTTGCGGTACCATGTAAGAAGTTTGTCGAAGTTCTTCTCGAACGAGCGGTGGAAACGCTTGCCGAACAAGCCGAGCACTGCCACTACAGCCACAGCCCAGGCGATGCAGCTCAGCAAAACATTGCTGAAGCTATACCAGCCGAGCACCATGAAGGTAATGGTGGCAACAAGGAGAACGAAAGTTATGGCAGGGTGGATGTCAAGTGCAAAGGGGCGTTTGTAGCGCTTGGCTACAGCCTCGCCGGCAGCCTTGTAGGCATCGCCCATACGCTCCTTGAGAGTCGGGTCGGGCTGACCTTCGACATGTTTCGGCTTAAGGAAGAGGGCGCAGAGAGCCGGCGACAGGGTCAAGGCGTTGACAGCCGAGAAACCGATGGCGATGGCCATGGTGAGACCGAACTGACGGTAGAACACACCGGCGGTGCCGGGCATGAACGACACGGGGATGAACACGAGCATCATGACGAGGGTGATCGAGATAAGCGCGCCGCCGATCTCGCTCATGGCGTCGATCGAGGCCTTGCGGGCGCGTCTTGTAGCCCTCGTCGAGCTTGGCATGCACGGCCTCGACCACCACAATGGCGTCGTCGACCACAATCGCGATCGCAAGCACGAGAGCCGAGAGGGTGATGAGGTTGATCGAGAAGCCGATAAGGTTGAGCACGAAGAATGTACCGATAAGGGCCACAGGGATGGCGATGGCCGGGATGATGGTCGAGCGGATATCCTGCAGGAAGACGTACACCACAAAGAACACAAGGATGAATGCCTCGATAAGCGTCTGGATCACAGTGTTGATCGACGCATAGAGGAAGTCGTTGTTGTTCATCGGGATTTCGAATGCACAGCCCTGGGGCAGATCGGCTTTCAGACGATCTACAAGCGCTATACAGTCGTTGATAATCTTGGTAGCGTTGGAGCCGGGAGTCTGGAACACCATCGCCATAGACGCCATCTTGCCGTTGTACTTGTTCGAGAAACCGTAGGTCACACGGCCGAGCTCGATATCGGCCACGTCTTTGAGGTAGAGCACCTCGCCGTTGGCGCCGGTGCGGACAACGATGTCGCCGAACTCCTCGGGCTTGGTCAGACGGCCGCGGTAGCGCATGGTGTACTGGAACGACTGGTCGCCCTGCTCGCCGAATGCACCGGGAGCGGCCTCGATGTTCTGCTCGGCAAGCGCTGCCGAGATGTCGGTAGGCATCAGGTCATACTGGGCCATCACGTCGGGCTTGAGCCATATACGCATCGAGTAGTCGGCGCCGAACGACATCACGTCGCCCACGCCCGCACACGCTGGAGTTCGGGGATGACGTTGATTTTCATGTAGTTGTCGAGGAACTCCGAGGTGTATTTGCCTTCGGCGGTAGTATCTACCACGGCAACACCCACAAGCATCGAGGTCTGGCGCTTCTGCGTCAGCACACCCACCTGGGTAACCTCGGCGGGGAGGAGGTTCTGGGCCTTGGCGACGCGGTTCTGCACGTCGACGGCGGCCATGTCGGGGTCAAAGCCCTGTTCGAAGTACACGTTGATGGTGGCCGAGCCGGTGTTGGTGGCGGTCGACTCCATGTATGTCATGCCCTCGGCGCCGTTGATCGACTCCTCGAGGGGGGCGATGACCGAGTTGAGCACGGCCTGCGGCGTTGGCACCGGTATAGGTCGTGATCACCGAGATTGTAGGAGGTGCGATGTCGGGATACTGGGTGATCGGCAGCGATGCAAGACCGATCAGACCCAGCAGCACGATAAAGATCGAAATCACCGTCGACAGCACCGGGCGATTAATAAATGTATCAAGTTTCATTGTTGGTTTGCTTTATTAATAATTAAGAGCGTCCTCTTAAAGCATAAAATATTACTGCTTGGGGGTAATGGGCATGTTGGCACGCACTGATGTGCCTACGCCTTCGGTAACGATGCGGTCGCCGGGGTTGAGACCCGAGGTCACGACGAATGTCTTGCCGTCGTTGTAGGGCTGCACGGTAATCTGGGTGGGCACTGTCACGTTGCTGTCGTTGAGAGTGTAGACATAGCGGAGATCCTGCACCTCGTAGGTAGCCTTCTGGGGGATCACAAGTACACCCTCGCTCTTACGGGGAATAATGATCTGGCCTGTGTTGCCGCTGCGGAGCATTCCGTTGGGGTTGTCGAAGAGAGCACGCGACGAAGCGGCGCCGGTAGCATTGTCGATCACACCCGACACGGTGGCTACAGTACCTTCGAGGGGGTACATTGTGCCGTCGGCAAGCTGAAGCTGAACCTTGGGAAGTGATTTCACGCCGGCATCCACGCTCGAGTTACCGCCGTCGATAAGGTTGAGGAGGTCTTTCTCTGAAAGCGAGAAGTAAGCATACACCTGCGAGTTATCGCTGATAGTGGTCAGCGCGGTCGAAGGAGAAGCCAACGAGCCTTCACGGTTGGGGATTGTGCCTACAACGCCGTCGCTGGGAGCTGTCACGGTAGTATAAGCAAGGTTCTTGCGAGCATTTACCAACGCTGCCTGAGCCTGTGCGAGCGCAGCCTTGGCCTGTGCGAGCTGATTGGCTGCCATCTTCCACTCTGTTTCGCTGATGATGTTCTTGTCGAGGAGAGTGCGTTTGTTCTGTTCTGTGATTTCGGCGGTGCTTACTGCTGTCTTGGCAGAATTCACATTAGCCTCGGCCTGGTCTACTGCAGCCTGATACTGCACCTGGTCGATTGTAAAGAGCACCTGGCCGCGATGTACCTTCTGGCCTTCATCTACATTTACCTTTGTAATGAAACCGGTTACCTGGGGGCGAATCGCGATATCGGTCTTACCTTTGATAGTGGCAGGGTAAGAGTTCTGATAAGCTGCCGACGAGGGTTCGACGGTCAGCACTGCGATCTCGGGAGCGGCAGCCTGGACCTGTGCCTGCTGCTTGTTTCCGCATGAGCTCACAAGGCCGCATACTGCTACAGCGGCCAGCAAGAGTGTTAACGCTTGTTTTTTCATATCGATTTATAATTCTTATTGTCGGTTATTGGCTCTAAAACTATGTTTTACAACATAATTTTCCGGATGCAAAGTTACGAAATATATCTTACCCCAAAATAGTCATTATGCAAAATATATTGTCCAAAAGGTCGAATCTGTCGTTAAATTGTGTAAATAATGCTACACTAAAGGGAAAAATCAAACGATCGTATTGCTCATAAAAATAGCGCAAAACGCGCATAAAAAAACCAAAAGGCAGCAAATTATCATTTATTAATATTTATTAGCTCATTTTTGGGTATATGTTTCAAAAATATGCAATAACTTTGCAACGTGAAGTTAAAACTTCAATATTTGTTGATAACGTTTTGTTAGACTCACAATATACTTGAATTTTGGTTATGAGGGAGGTGCGTTACTGTGAAGTAGCGCACTTTCATTTTTATAAAATTTTTATGCGTAAAAATTTTGTCAGTCCAAAAATTTACACTAACTTTGCACCGCAAAGCCCGGAGGGGTTTTATAATTCGCTTCAATAGCTCAGTCGGTTAGAGCATCTGACTGTTAATCAGAGGGTCGTTGGTTCGAGTCCATCTTGAAGCGCAAACAATTATAACATTATCACATATGCTTCAATAGCTCAGTCGGTTAGAGCATCTGACTGTTAATCAGAGGGTCGTTGGTTCGAGTCCATCTTGAAGCGCAAGCGCCGAATTCCGCGAGGAGTTCGGCGTTTTTGTTTATATTTGCATAGAAAAAACCAAAAAAGGCTTGAGTATGTACTGGAAATTATTATGCTTATTCCTTGTTGTCGCTATCGTCATGGAGCCGATAGGAAAAATGATCAAGAAACGCATTTCAAACAAATGGGTGGCTATCGGTGTGATATTAGTCATAACATGGCTGATGCTATGCGCCCTCCATTTCATCGCCGAGCTTATCGGCATCAATCTCGAGGTTAATTAGGCGCCCTGCGCTCGATTTGAGAGCGTGGCTAGTACTTTTCCACTTTCGCAATATAATCGGCGTACAGCTCGTCCGGATATGGGTACAAAAAAAAGCCCCTCGGGCGTTTGCCTGAGGGGCGGATAGGGGGCGGTTACCTACTTTCCCACTTTCGCAGTATCATCGGCGTGGTGAGGTTTAACTTCTCTGTTCGGAATGGGAAGAGGTGGAGCCCTCACGCTATGGCCACCTTAATATCGTTGCTCATTCCCGGGCGCTCCCGGGCGAGTAGAGGTTGAAAAGCAAACTGTCGGAAGCTCGAGCTTTCTCCGATCCGACGCGCACAACGCGCTGTCCGTGCCTGGAATCGGCCGGCGTCTGGCCGTTCCTGGTCTTGTTTCTTTAGAAAGGGTTTGGGTGATTAGTA
>JAAGKN010000018.1_pt1 | contig 112889 bp, 81 predicted proteins | sample 6206371 | NCBI WGS metagenome assembly JAAGKN01 (sample SAMN11533720, study PRJNA540317) | gut metagenome | isolation source: fecal pellets from male and female animal of same cohort | host: Peromyscus leucopus | place: USA:CA | collected 2017
GAGGAAACTTGCCCTGGCATGGGCTAGATCCTCTTTTTTACGACTGTTTTTATCGAAAAGATGCCTCTGCAGGAGCAACGCAAACTCTTTATCCGATGTTTTCCTTCAAAATCACGATTTCCGCAAGAAAGCCGCCTGAGACTTTCAATTTTAACCATAAAAAGAGACTACCTAACTTTGATTGTTAGACAGCCTCTTTTTATAGGGCATTATCTGCAAAATGCCGAGTATGTATTAGTCGAGCTGGGCGAGTTTGTTGTCAGAACCGAGCACTTCAACGATTTTATGCTCGTACTGCTTCTTCATGTTCTCGCGGGCCGGACCGAGGTACTTACGGGGGTCGAATTCACCCGGCTTCTCGGCGAACACCTGACGGATGGCGGCCGTCATGGCAAGGCGGGAGTCGGAGTCGATATTAATCTTGCAGACTGCGCTCTTAGAAGCCTGGCGAAGCTGCTCCTCGGGAATACCTACTGCGTTGGGCAACTTACCGCCGTACTTGTTGATCGTGTCAACTTCCTCCTGGGGTACGCTGGAAGAACCGTGGAGTACGATGGGGAAGCCGGGAAGTTCCTTCATAACGGCGTCGAGGATGTCGAAAGCCAAGGGAGGAGGAACGAGGCGGCCGGTTTTCGGGTCGCGCGTGCACTGCTCGGGAGTGAACTTGTAGGCACCGTGGCTGGTACCGATGGAGATAGCCAAGCTGTCGCAACCGGTGCGGGTAGCGAAGTCGATAACCTCTTCGGGCTTTGTGTAATGACTCTCGGCGTGGCTCACTTCGTCCTCCACACCGGCCAAAACGCCGAGTTCGCCTTCAACGGTTACGTCGAACTGATGCGCATAATCCACAACCTTTTTGGTCAGGGCTATGTTCTCCTCATAGGGAAGGCCGGAGCCATCGATCATGACTGAGCTGAAGCCCATGTCGATGCAGCTCTTACAGGTTTCGAAAGAATCACCATGGTCGAGGTGAAGTACAATTTCGGGGTGCTTGCAGCCGAGTTCCTTGGCATACTCAACGGCACCTTCGGCCATATAGCGGAGAAGCGTCTGGTTGGCGTATGCGCGGGCGCCTTTGGATACCTGAAGGATGACGGGGCTCTTTTTCTCGGAAGAAGCCTGGATAATGGCCTGCAGCTGCTCCATATTGTTGAAGTTGAAAGCAGGAATTGCATAGCCGCCGTCAATGGCACGCTTGAACATCTCACGGGTGTTCACCAAACCTAAGTCTTTGTAATTGATCATAATATTATAGTTTATGAATTGAAAGTTTATTTCCACCACAAAATTACAATTAATCTGTGTGATAGGGAAATTATCGGTCTGCTTTTTGCAATACGGAGTTAAAAATATGCAGACTTTCTTTTAGGGACACTCCTTATTAATATTACCGGCAAGGGCGCGCGCGGCAACAAATGCCGTAGTCCAGGCGGCCTGCAGGTTGAATCCGCCGGTAATGGCGTCAATGTCGAGCACTTCGCCAGCGAAGTAAAGTCCGGGGCAATGCTTACTTTCGAGCGTACGCGCATTGACTGAGGCGAGGGAAACTCCGCCGCATGTTACAAATTCGTCGCGGAAACGCCCTTTACCTTCTATTTGATAAACATCTGCAGTCATAGCGGCCACCAGGCGGTTAAGGCTCTTGCTGCCGGCCTCGCCGCAGAGGCGTGCCGGCGAAAGGGCGCTGCGGTTCAGCAAATAATGCCACAGGCGCTGCTGCAGCCCAAAGGGCCGGAGTGACCCCATCTGTTTGTGAGTTGATTGCTTGAAAAGCTGTTGGAGTGTTCCTCCGACGCGTTCAGTGTCGGTGTCGCCGCACCAGTTTATCAGTAATTGTGAACGGTAACCGTTGTCGTGAAGATGGCGGGCCGCGTAGGAGGAAAGTTTCAGTATGACCGGACCGCTCAAGCCCCAGTGTGTGATGAGCAGCGCCCCCTGGCTACGGAATTTTGTACCGGGCAGACTGGCAAATGCGTTTTCAACGACGACTCCGGTAAGGTCATTCAGAGGCTTGTGGGGGATGGAAAAAGTATATAACGAGGGACACGGATTTTCCAAGCGGTGACCTAACGCGGCGAGCCAGGCGTATCCTTCTCCGTGCGGGGCTCCTCCTGTTGTGACGGCCACTTTGTCAAAGCATTCCGAAGTATTGCCGGCCGCTCCGGTTAACACTTCCAGCCCGCCAGCCGCATTGCGGACGACGGCGGCTACTGACGTGCGAAGCCGCACTTCCACGCCCATTTTTCCGGCCAATTGTGTGAGGCAATTGATAATGGCCGCAGAGTTTTGCGCCACAGGAAACACGCTTTCGTCTTCCTGGGTGACGAGGGGCACGCCGTTGGCCTCAAACCACCGATAGGTATCGGCGGCGCTGAACTCATGCAGAAGACGCTTCATGAGCCGGGCTCCCCGCGGATAGGCCTGCCCGCTGTCGCTGATAGCTTTGAAACTATTGGTCAGATTACACCGTCCGCCGCCGGATATGCTCACTTTGGCCAACACACGCTGCCCCTTTTCCAAGATGACGACTTGACTTTGCGGGGCCGCTTGCTTGACATGGACGGCAAGAAAGAAACCGGCCGCACCGCCGCCAATGATAGCGATTTTCATGCTTGTATTAAATGACTATGAGGAGCTTTTCATTGAAAACTGCACTCCCAAAGTGCTGTTAATAACTTTCGGGGTGCAGTTGTCTGTTTTATAACTTTCAAATCCTGCGGTCAGGCAGAAGTGTTCCGTAGTAATTTTGCTTTTAGCGGAAGATAAGAATGCCGAGACTTATCAACACAGAACTTACCGACAGCCATGTGGATATGGAGCGTACACTATTGTCGTTGTTTGTGTACTGTCCTTGCTTCACCTTGTTAGGTCTTACCACAACCACATCGTTTTGCTGAAGATTATAGACCGGTGAGTTGAGCAGATCCTTGGAGCGGATGTCCACGTAGTAGCTCTTTGTGATGCTACCCTCCTGGCGGAGCACAAGTATGTCGTCGCGGCGGGCCTGGATGGTGAGGTCGCCACACTGGCCGATGGCTTCAAGCAGCGTGATGTTGTCGCGGCTGATGTTGATGCGGCCGGGATTTTTCACCTCTCCGAGCACGGTGACATACTGATCGTAGGCGCTGATGGTGACAACAGCGTCGCGCAGCAGGTTCTGGCGCAACATGCTCTGAATCTTCGTGGCGGCTTCTGAGCGCGTGATGCCTCCTATTTTCACGCGGCCCAAAGTGGGGATATCGATGTTACCCTCTTCGTCGAGAGTGTACAGGGCTATCTGGTTGTTGTAGGAGCGTGCCGTGCTGCTGCCTTGTATGGTAATGATAGGCAAGTTGTACTGCGCGGCCAGTTCGGGCGTGGCGCTACTGCTCACGACGATGGATACTTTATCGCCGGGAGACAGCTTCATGGTCTCGAGCACTTGTGTTCTGATAGCGTCGCCGTTTTTTACGTCCTGGAAATAAACCACTTTCTCGCGCGTGCGGCAGGAAGAAAGCAGGCAAAGTATGCACAAAAGAATGGGAAATGTTTTCTTCATTATCGTCAGAGTTGGGTAGAATATTTGTTTGCAAGCCGGCATGAGAAAGGAACCCGGGCATCTTCGCTTTCAGCCCTCGCTTTTCCCTTTGCTTAAGCGCTTGCAAAAATACAATTTTATTTATAATATTACAAGTTTGCCACAAGCAATTGAGAAATAAACTTTTAGATATGTATTTAAAAGAATGGGGACAATGTCTCTGCAATCTTTCGATTTTTAGCTGTTTGCGGGGCTTGCCTACTGATATTTTTCAAACATGGAACGTTAAACTTTTTGTATGCGGCGCTTCGGGCAAATCATGGCAGACGCCATTTTAACACTATTTGCTTTTAGCCGGAAAATGTTGTATATTTGCGGTAGCAAAGCGGGGCTTCCATTGAGAAGCCCCGCTTTTTCAGTAGTTTGCAGCCCTGTTTTTCTCATTTTTCGCCCTATTCCACCCCGAAAAGCACTATTTGCCTTTTTTACGGGCCGTATTCGTGATGAAAATCCAATACGGACTTTTCGCACACGAGTACTTGCATTTTATTTTTCACCTTTCCGAAATGTAACGAAAGGTTAAATATGTTAATCTCCAATCAGTCATCCGGCCGCCGGCAGCCAACTTCATTTATGCTTTTCGCCGTGTTTCGGGGTCAAGCGACGCAGGCCGCTGTTTTGCCAGAAGCTGTCATGGAAAAAACCGAGAACTACGGGCTGCCGGCCTGCCTTATTATCGACGCCGCAGTTGCCAGAAGGCCACCGCCGCGGCCGCGGCTACATTGAGCGAGTCCACATTATGGGCCATCGGTATGCGCACCACATAGTCGGCCTGCCCGATGGCCTCTGCCGGCAGACCGTCGCCCTCCGTTCCCATGACGATAGCCAGCCGCGGTTCGGCTGCCAGCGCCGCATCGTCCAGAGCGACGGACTTTTCGGTAAGCGCCATAGCGACAGTGCGGAACCCCAGCGCTTTCAGCGTAGCCTGCGGGTTGTCGTCCCACGCCCACGGCACCAGGAAAACCGAGCCCATCGACACGCGCACAGCGCGCCGGTTCAAGGGGTCGCACGAGGTGCGCGTCAACACTACTGCGTCGATGCCGAGGGCGGCCGCCGAGCGGAATATGGCGCCGATGTTGGTCGTATCCACTACATTGTCGATGACCACCACGCGCTGCGCCGTGCGGCATATCTCCTCCACTGCGGGCGGCAGCGGACGGCGCATGGCGCAGAGCACGCCGCGCGTGAGGGCATAGCCCGTGAGCGAGGCCAGCAGGCTTTGTTCGCCGGTGTAAACGGGTATGTCGCCGCAACGGGCTATGATGCCGGCTGCATCGCCGGCAATATGCTTCTCCCCGCACAGCAGGGCCAGGGGTTCGTAACCGGCGTTGAGCGCCACATTGATTACTTTGGGGCTTTCGGCAATGAATATGCCTTTGCGGGGCTCCAGGCGGTTGCGCAACTGTGCTTCGGTGAGTGTGCCGAACACCTCGACGCCGGGATGCGTGAGCGAGTCTATTTTTATAATGGGCATGGCGGTTGTATGGTTAGGATTGCCAGCGGCCGGCGGCTTACTGACGTTATGTGTGCAAAGATAGTTATCCAGATCGGATTTCCGGTATCTTCATCCCACGGAAAAAGCTTAAAATTCAGCAATAAGGCGCAGCTGACCGATGACGCGGTTATCGCCCGACGAGCAGAAGTAGTGAACGGCAGGCTGCAAGCAGAGGAATGAAGTGAGCGGCAGGCGGAAAGTGCCTTCCAGGTCGGTTTCGTGTCCGTCCACGTAGTAGGCGCGGCTGATGCTTACTGCCAGCGTGCCGCCGCGCTTTGTCAGGTTGTCGAGCGCTGCGCCTGCATTCCAGTAGCCCTTGGCCTCGGCAGGGTCGTTGAACTCTATCGCGCCCGTGGCCATCACACAGAGGTGCGTGCGCCCTATGCGCAGAAGCGGCTGCTCGGCCGTGGCGAAAAAGCCGTACTGGGTGTGCCGCTTCTCGCGGCTGCTATGGCGATGGTTGCCTATGTTGTAAGTAAAATTATAGTAAGCGGGCAACTCTTCCTCGCCGTCGGCGGTCATATAGGTGACGGAACCGAGGTTGATGATACCGTCACGCCGCGGACGGAAGCGGAACTGCTGCCCCAGGCGGTCGGACGACAGGCCGTTGCAGAGGCTGCTTTTCAAAACAACACGCTCGGACACCAGCCACTCGGCGTGCAGGCTCAAGGCGGAGGTGGGATAGACATTGATGCCGTAGTTGTCGTTGACAATGGGCGGGCAGCCGTATGACGCTCCGGTAAAAAGGCTCGCCATATTACCGGTGAAATAGTCTTCGTCGGCCTGCCGCAGCCCGGCAAAGAGCCACACCGACGGCCCCAATTGCTGTTGCAATCCTAAGTGAATGAGCCGGAAACCGCGGTTGGAGGCGTTGATGTTGGAAAAATCCTGCATGACGCCCCCGAGCTCGCTACCGCAGCTGTAAGCGGACATGCCGCCGGCCTCGGCCCGGGCGCCCCGCCACAGACTGGTGCTGATGTCGGCTTTCAGCAGATTGGCCCAGGCGCCGGCACCGCAGCTCATGTCCCATTGTCCCTCGGTGATGGCTGTTACTCCCCATTGCAGTTTCTTTTCGCCGGTGGTGTCGGGTACGTTCTCCGGAATGGCGGCCCGTCCGGCTGTAACCAACATTCCCAAAATCAGCAGAATAAAAATATTGTATCGCATTCTTTATGGCTATTTGTAACAGGCAGGTTGAGGGCAATACGAAAAAAACGATGTGAGAACCATTCCGCGCGCCCGTTTGCGGATGCAAAGATACGCACATGCGTTCTGCCTTACAATACCTATTTCGAGTGATTTTAAAGAACCGCCCTCCCCTTCGCACGATAAAAGGAAGGCACCTGGCCGGCCAATACCGCCGGCACTCAGGATATGGCCGAAAAATCCGTCCGCCGTGCCGTCACCACCTTGAGCTGCTTCCAAAGCACGGCGTTTTGCGCGAGATTTTCATAAGGGTCCTGGCTCAATATGCGCGAAGCTGCCTCGCGGCATTCGGCCATCAGGTCGGCATCGCGCACCACGTTGGCTATTTTCAGTTCGAAGGGAAGGCCGCTCTGCGCCGTGCCCTGCAAATCGCCGGGGCCGCGCAGACGCATGTCTTCTTCGGCGATGAGAAAACCATCGGTCGTTTCCGTCATGATGCCGATGCGCCGGCGGGTGGTGTCCGACAGACGCCTGTTTTGCGTCACAAGCAGGCAGTAACTGCGCTCCGCACCGCGGCCCACACGGCCGCGCAACTGGTGAAGCTGCGACAGGCCGAAGCGGTCGGCATTCTGTATGACCATGACCGTCGCATTAGGCACATTCACACCAACCTCTATGACAGTGGTGGAAACCAATATGCGCGTCTCGCCCGTCACAAAGGCCCGCATGGCTTCTTCCTTCTCAGCCGGCTTCATGCGGCCATGCACACGCCCCACATTTACATCGGGAAAAGCGGCGCAGATATTTGCATAACCATTCTCCAGGTCCTGAAGGTCTACTTTCTCACTCTCTTCAATGAGCGGATACACGAAGTAAGCCTGCCGGCCTTCGGCCAGCTGGCGCCGTATTCCGGCAAAGAGCTGCGGCGTGTCGTTGGTGGTATAATGCAGGGTCTCCACCGGTTTGCGGCCGGGGGGAAGCTCGTTGATTACCGAGACGTCAAGATCGCCGTAAACCGTCATGGCCAGCGTGCGCGGTATTGGTGTGGCAGTCATGACCAGCACATGTGGCGGCCGCACATTCTTCTCCCAAAGCCGGGCACGCTGTTTCACCCCGAAGCGGTGCTGCTCGTCGATAACGGCAAGCCCGAGATTGCGGAACCTTACCTTAGGTTCAATCAGGGCATGGGTTCCCACCAGCAGATGTATCTCTCCGGCCGCGGTCCTTTTCAGAATGTCCGCCCGACGGCTTCCCGTCACATTACCGGTAAGCAGTTCCACACTCACAGGCATGTCGCCGAGTAGCTGCCGGAGGGTGGCGCAATGTTGCTCTGCCAGAATTTCAGTCGGCGCCATGAGGCAGGCCTGGTAGCCGTTGTCGAGGGCAATGAGCGCCACCATGAGCGCCACCATCGTCTTACCGGAGCCAACATCTCCCTGTAGCAGGCGATTCATCTGCTTACCCAAGGCCAGGTCGCGCCTTATTTCCTTGATGACACGCTTCTGCGCGTTTGTAAGTGTGAAAGGGAGGTGCTCGTTATAGAAGGTGTGGAAAAAGGTTCCCACCCTGGTAAAAGTGAAGCCGGCGTAGTTCAGCCGCCTGTTTTTGGCATAGCGGAGAATATCGAGCTGAAGGTAGAAAAGTTCCTCAAACTTGAAACGTCGGCGCGCATCGGGGAGCACGGCCGCCGAAGTCGGGAAGTGGATGGTGCGTAATGACTCTTCGATTGGAGCCAGCCCGTGCCCTGCGACAAGATAGGCGGGAAGCGTCTCGGTAAGCTGCCCGGCCACAGCTTGCAATGCATTGTACATCAACTCCGACATAAGGCGCGAAGTGAAGTAATTGCGCTTCATTTTCTCCGTGGTGTGGTAATAAGGCTGAAGCGCTCCGGAAAGATAGTGATTGAGCGACATCCCGCCACCGCCCTCTTCCTCAACCGTTCCGTCGGGGCGGATTATGTTGAGCTCGGGATGCGTGAATGAGAAGCGGCTGTTGAAGGTCGAAGGCTTGCCGAAGAGCAGATACAGCCGGTCTACGCGCAAAGATTGTTGCAGATGCTTGATTCCGTTGAACCATACGAGATGCACATATCCTGTACCATCGGTAAATGTTGCGGTAAGCCGTGCCTTGCGTCCGGCACCCTCTGTGCATAAATCCACGATATGGCCTTTCAACTGCACGTAGGGCATGTCCTCCTGCAGGTTGCTGATGGTGTGTATGGTAGTGCGGTCTATATATTTGTAGGGGAATGTGTACAATAAATCGCGTATGGTGAAGATTTTTAGTTCCTCACCAAGAATCTTCGCCCGTGCCGGCCCTACGCCCTTGAGGTATTTTATGTCCTGGAAGAGTGTTTGCAAATTGACAGGCCTCTGACGCTTTATTTAAATAACATACTGTTTCTTACCTTTTCGACAACCTCCTCGTCCACATAGCGGCGTGCTATGGTAAAGGCAAATTCGGTAGCGGCGGCCGGCCCTCTTCCCGTAATGATATTCCCGTCTTCCACCACCGCATCGAGCGATAGCTCAGCATTCTCAAGGTATTGCTCGAAACCCGGATAGCAGGTGGCACATCGGCCGGCCAGCAGGCCCGTACGTCCCAGTATCATGGGAGCGGCACAAATGGCAGCAATAAGTTTTCCTTGCTTATCGTGTGCGATAAGCGCCTTGCGCAGTCCGTCGTAGACCATCAGGTTCTTGGCACCCGGCATGCCTCCGGGCAAAATGATACCGTCACTATTTTCTATCGCGGAACGACGGAAAAGGCTGTCGGCCATAATGGGGATATCATGAGCGCCGTGAATGAGGCGCTTTCCCGTAATGCTTACAGTAACAACCTCTATGCCGCAACGACGCAGAATATCGAGAGTAGCGAGAGCTTCTATTTCTTCAAAACCTTCGGCTAAGAATAAATGTAACATGTAAATAGTTTAGAAAAGATTAGTCATTAGTTGTCAAGCAGTCGAGGTAGCGCCGGATGGTTGCCTCCAGGCCCAGATACAAGGCGTCGCAAATGAGTGCGTGCCCGATGCTGACTTCGTCGAGCCACGGTATGTTCCGGTGAAAATAAGCCAGGTTTTGCAGACTGAGATCATGCCCGGCATTGAGGCCCAGACCGGCATCCCGGCAAACACGGGCTGTCTCGATGAACGGCAGAATTGCTTTCTCGGGATTTTCAGCGTATCCCGCGGCATAGGGCTCGGTGTACATTTCGATACGGTCGGCACCTATTTCGGCCACCGCCTCAACCATTTGCGGCTGCGGATCAATAAAAACAGACGTCCGGATACCCTTTTCCCTAAAAAGACTTACCACTTCTGCCAATTGAGACTTGTTGGCTCTGACATCCCAGCCGTGGTTAGACGTCAGCTGCCCCGGCGCGTCCGGAACCAACGTAACCTGTGCAGGACAGACGCTTGTGACGAGCTGACAGAAATCGGTGCTTGGGAATCCTTCTATATTGAATTCCGTTTTTAAGAGAGGCTTAAGGTCGCGCACATCCTGATAGCGTATGTGCCGCTCGTCGGGCCGCGGATGCACGGTTATGCCCTGCGCGCCGAAGTTCTCGCAGTCGCGCGCCACGGCCAGTATATCGGGTGTGTTGCCCCCGCGGGCATTGCGCAGGGTTGCCGTTTTGTTTATGTTTACACTCAACTTTGTCATGCCAAACGTATTCAGATAGGAAAAAAATGCCTACTTTTGCTTCCGCAGGAATATGATTATTTAGTTTTTTTGTGTTGACTCGCCGCTTGAGGCTTGTTAGCTTCGGGCGCAGATGGTCACGTGTTTCTCACAAACACTTTTGCAAAAGTACTAAAACTTTCTGTCTTGTCGTTGCAATAAAGGATATTTTAGCAAAAATAAACATATCAGCAAAATTTGCACGATGAATGTTTCTTCAGGCCATCCTATTTGCGTGCCGAGGCTGCGCTGTTGTTTCCGGAACATTTCACGTGCTGGTCAGATTTAATTTTGAAGAAAATGAAAGTTGCATTATACGGTAACATTTACCAAACGAAAAAAAACATGTATGTGGCCGCGGTGCTCGACAAATTGCGCCAAATACGCGCAGAGGTTTTCATTGAGCCCGACTTTGCACACTTCATAAAGCAAAACTTGAATCTGCCAGTGGACGAGATGGTGGTGAAGGACAACACATTCCAGCCGGACGTGGCAATATCGATGGGAGGTGACGGCACCTTTCTCAATACCGCTTCGCGCATCGGTGAGCGGGGAACACCTATCTTAGGCATCAATACCGGACGATTGGGTTTCCTGGCCGATATTTCTCCCGACAGCATCGGTAGTGCCCTGGAGGCGGTGCAACGCGGCGAATACATCGTGGAGCAACGTTCGGTCATAGCAGTCAGCAAAGACGGCGCCCCCCTCTCGGGCTATCCTTACGCACTCAACGAAGTGGCGGTGCTGAAGCACGACAATTCATCGCTCATAGAGATAGAAACCCGCATCGACGGCGAGTTGCTCACGCACTATATGGCCGACGGACTGATAGTGTGTACGCCGACAGGTTCCACAGGTTATTCGCTCAGTGTGGGAGGTCCGGTCATGGTGCCTCAGTCCTCCACATTTTGCCTTTCGGCTGTTGCCCCCCACAGCCTGAGTATGCGTCCGGTCATTCTCTGCGACGACGTAACCATTTCGCTTGAAGTCAGAAGCCGCAGCCATAACTTTCTCATCTCTGTGGATGGCCGTAGCGAAAGTTTCGCAGACGGCACAGTCATAACATTACGCCGCGCGCCTTACACAATAGGTGTAATGAAAGTAGAGCATAAAAATTTCTTCAAGACGCTGCACGACAAAATGATGTGGGGAGCCGACCGGAGATACTGACACTTGCCGGAGGTGAGCGTGCTTGGGTTATGGCGGAAAGAACGGTATTCAACGGAGATTTTCCGGACCAGAAGAAACCGGACGGCTGCATTAAATGATTATAAAAGATTAAGCAAGTGGCACTTTATAGTATCCCAAAACTTTCATCATGGTTATGGCAGGCATGGAAGGGCTATCGCTTCCAGGCCTTTCTCAACATGCTCATCGGCAGCCTCATAGTTCTGTCAGACTTAGCGTTTGTATGGGCCACAAAACTGGCCATCGACATTGCCACCAAGGAGAATACGGCCCTGCCGCTCCCGGCCGCTATCTCTCTGCTCGTAGGTATCATTATCCTGCAACTGCTGCTGGGAATGTCCGCAAAGTGGGTGCGCGCCGTTCTTGGCGTACAGGCACAGAACCATATGCGGCGCAATGTATTCTGCAATTTGCTGAGTTGCCGCTGGCGTAATCTTCGCGACTTCCATACGGGCAACTTGCTGAACCGCGTGGAGCGCGACGTTTCGGATGTCATAACCTTTCTGACCGAAAGCATACCGCAGCTGGCCAATACCTGCATGAAGTTTATCGGTGCCTTCGCATTTCTTTTTCTGATGGACGCGAAGTTGGCCAGCCTCATCGTCCTGCTCATCCCCTTCTTCCTGGTGTGCAGCAAACTCTACGTGCGCAAGATGCGCCGCCTCACCCACGGCATACGCAGCACCGAGAGCCAGGTACAGGCCACCGTACAGGAGAGTCTGCAGCACACCCTGGTGGTGAAGACATTGGAACAGACCCCAAACATGGTAAGCAAGCTGGGACGCCTGCAGGAGCGCCTGCGCAGCGAGGTAGCGACCAAGGCTAAGTATGCCGTCGCCTCCTCCACCATCATGAATGCCGGTTTCGCCACAGGCTACCTGGTCACTTTCGTATGGGGGGTGTGCAGTTTAGAGGCTGGCCTCATTACCTACGGCACCCTTATCGCCTTCATTCAGTTAGTCGGGCAAATACAGGACCCCGTGCGCACGCTCTCGCGCTTTGTGCCGGTGTTCATCACCGCCTTCACGGCCACCGAACGCCTGATGGAGCTCGACCGCATCCCCCGCGAGCCTTTGGGCGAACCGGTGCGTTTTCCCGCCAGCTGTGTGGGGCTGAGACTGGAGCAGGTCAGTTTTCGCTATCTGCCCGGCTCGCGCGACATTCTGCACAACTTCTCCTGCGACTTCCCCCCCGGCAGCATCACCGCCATATTGGGAGAGACAGGATCGGGCAAGACCACTCTCATCCGTCTGATCCTGGCCTTGTTAGAACCTTCTGCGGGCCGCGTCGCCCTATATTGTCCGGCAGGCGGCACCGTCTACGACGTATCACCTGCCACACGCTGCAATTTCTCCTATGTGCCGCAGGGCAACACCCTCTTGAGCGGCACCATCCGCGACAATCTGCTGATGGGCAATCCGGCGGCAACCGACGCCGAGATGCTGGCAGCGCTACGGGCCGCGGCAGCCGACTTCGTGGAACTATTGCCCGAGGGCATCGACACGGTGTGCGGCGAAATGGGCGGCGGCCTGTCGGAAGGCCAGGCCCAACGCATTTCCATAGCCCGCGCCTTGCTGCGGCGTGCCCCGATCCTGCTGCTCGACGAAGCCACCTCGTCGCTCGACTCCGAGACCGAGCAAACCGTTATCCGCAATGTAGTGGCCATGAACGGCGAAGGACGTACACTCATCTTCATCACCCATCGCCCCGAAGTGCTGAAATATGCCACGCAGGTACTCCGCTTCTGACACCCGGCCGGCCTGCGGACCACAGGGCTACTGATTTCAAGCAAACGAAACCGGCCACCGGAACTTGCAGCGTGCAATGGTTCAGGTGGCCGGTTTCGTTTTATGATGTTTCCGTCAGGACTCTTTCAGGATGTAATAAATGCCTTTAGGCAGTGAACTTATGATGTTTTTTCCCGGATGCAGCCGCAGCGAAAGGCACTTCATGCCTTTCGCGTCCCACACCGAAACGGAGGTTTCCTCTTTACTCTTCACCACCATGCGCCCGTTGCTGTAAAGTTTCAACGCCTTGTTGCGGTCCTGCTCCTGCCGGATGGAGGAGACGCCCGTAGTCTCCACCTTTTTCAGCGTCATGCAGTCGATGTCGGGTGCCCACTTCGTGGCATTCGAGAGCCGGATGGTATTTTGCCCCTTGCGCAGCACGATTCTCACGGTCTTCTCCGTCAGTTTGTTCGTGGCGGGCTCTATGGCCGGAAGGTCCAGGCGGGTTTCCTCGCCGCCGTTCACGCTCACATTCACAAAGCGGTCATCCCACTGCATGTAGCGTACCGACATGTCGTACACACCTCCGTCCTGACTGTACACGTCGCGCCATTCCATCCAGTTGTCCGGATGGTTGCCCAGCCAGCCTACCTTGGCGCCGCCCGAGCAACCACTCGTCTCGCCGTAGGTGGCATAGCCCTGAGAGTTGTTCATGCCGATATCCTGATAACGCTCCAGCCATGCCGTTTCGGCTTCGTAGAGGGTGCGCTCAAGGCGTTTCTCGGCCTCCAGACGAAAGATTTTCGTGTCGCGCGCGGGCACCGACACCTTCAAGGTGCCGTCGGTCACGTCGGCCTGGTCCTGACCGGCGAAGAGGTCGCGCACCTTCACGATGCCGCCGAGGTCCACTTCCTCCATATCGAAACTGAAGGTACGGGCCGCATCGGTTGAATTGTAGAGGGCTACGGCACGCGTCGTGCCGTTGAGCGTTTCCACATCCTTCACGTAAAGATACACTCCGTTGTCCACCTTCACGATGTGGGCCTGCAGGGCCAGCGGATCCTGATTAAGAGCGATCAGTTCCTTGTTTTTGATAAGGGCGAGCGACGCCTCGGGTATCGACGTCATATCGCAGCCGATGAGCAGCGGCGAACTCAGCATGCACCACATACCGAAGTGCGTGCGCTCCTCGGCAGCCGCCATGCCGCGGCCTATCTCGAGCATATCCATATCGTTGAAGGCTCCGCCGGTGGCGTAGGCCGAGAGGTAGCGGTTCTTGGCGATGATTCTCTTCACCGAGTTCCAGTTGGGGCCAATATCCGGCGAAATGCGCCACGACGACCCTATGCTGTGCACCCACGTTCCGGGAAAAGCCCAGCGGCACACATTGACACGCACATCAGTGCGGCCAGTGTTGTCGATAGCCTGGCGTATGGCCGTGTAACGCTCGCGCTCGTCGAGGTCAAGATGCTCGGTATTCTGCTTGGGGTCACCTCCGCAGAAGTCTATCTTGATGAAGTCGAAGCCCATTTCCTTAAAGTAGAAGTCGGCATCGCGCTGATCGCTGCCGTAGAATCCCACTCCTTCGGCTATTTTGTCGTTATCCCAGAAGTTGCCGCAGGTGTTGCGCCCGGCGTCGGAGTAGATACCGGCCTTGAAGCCGAGCGAGTGAATGTAGTCGGCCACAGGCTTCAAGCCGTCGGGAAAACGTGTGGGGTGAATGAGCAGCGTACCGTCGGCCCCGCGTCCGCCAAAGAAACCGTCGTCGATGTTGATGTAGCGGTAGCCCACCTCCTTCAGTCCCTTTTCGACCATAGCGTCGGCCTGCTTGCGTATGAGCGCGTCGCTGATGTTCACGCGATACGTGTTCCAGGAGCTCCAGCCCATCGTGGGCGGATCGTAGGCCTTGGCGCTGCCGGCGGCCAGCAAAGCCAGTGCGAGTAGTGCTTTCGTCTTTTTCATTTCTTAGATTATTATGAGTTAGATTGTAGAGAATTCCGTTCGTAACGCCTTCGGCTATGATTCCGCCACTTGCCCGCGCGCTTCATTGACGGCAACCATAAGGCTACGCAAATTTAGTCAATCAGTTTGTTTTATCAAAATATCTGTGCGGTAAAATCCCTCTATTTGCTGCAAACAGCAACTCCTCGGCGTTTTTCCGGCCTACCAGACTTTGTCTCCGCCGCCTACAGAGAAACGGGAAACATGCCGGAGAAAAACAAAAATTCCGGGGAAGCACAAAAAAGCTCCGCACATGCGGCATAACGGGCGACCGGTATTTAACATATTTAACTTTCCGTTACATTTGGAACGGGCCCCGGCGAAAAAGCAAGTAGTGGTGTTAAAACGCGAAGTAGTGCCGCGAAAACACGAAGTAATGCTGTGACGCACACCAATACGGGCTTTTTTGCCCGGAACCGACCTGTTTCTACCACAAAATACCGCTGCACGGGCACAAAACAGGGACAGACCACGATGGCCTGTCCCTTTGCTGTTGCAAATATACAAAATTTTCCGGGCAAAAGCAAGAAGTGTTAAAAAGCCGCGCGGGCTATTGGCATGCATCCGCCAGGCGGCATTTTTTCGGCACGCCCGCACTGCCATCAACCTTGCGCACAGCACCTTACAACCCGCACTGATAAAGAACGGACTGCGGCCGGAGCCACTGCACACGGCTTCGCCTCACTCCCAGCCCAGGGCGCTGGCGCCGAGCACGGCGGCCTCACTGCCGTTGAGCGCCGAAACGAGCAGTTTGGTACGGCCCTTGAAATTGCGCAGCACATTCTCTTCGTAAGCCTCGCAGAGCGGTTTCATCAGGTAGTCGCCCGCCTTGGTCAGACCGCCGAAGAAGACGAAAGCCTCGGGGGTGCTGAAAGTGGTGAAATCGGCACAAGCCGTACCGAGCAGGCGGCCGGTACGCTCAAAGACCTCCAACGCAAGTTTGTCGCCCTTTTCCGCAGCCAGGAAAGCGTCGTAAGAGGTTACTTCATCAAGATTGAGCTCGCGCAGAAGCGAAGGTTCCGAAGACGTTTCGACCACCTCGCGCACCGTACGGGCAACGCCGGTGGCGGAACAATAGGTCTCAAGGCAACCGCTGCGGCCGCAACCGCACTTGCGGCCTGCCGGTGTGTGGTCGATTATGAAGTGTCCGAGCTCGCCGGCAAAGCCGTCTGATCCGTACACTATCTTTCCGTCCACCACGATGCCGGAACCGACACCGGTGCCGAGGGTTATCATGATAAAGTTCTTCATGCCGCGGGCCACCCCGTAGGTCATCTCACCCATTGCAGCAGCGTTGGCGTCGTTAGTAACGCGCACAGGCACACCGAGTGCATCCTCAAAAAGCTGCGCGATGGGCACAATGCCACGCCAAACCAGGTTGGCGGCGTCTTCAATATTACCCGTATAAAAATTGCCATTGGGCGCGCCGATGCCCATACCGCGTATCTGGCTGATGCCACCTACGAGGTCGAGCGCAGGCTGCAAAGCCTCGACCGCCGCAGCCACATAGTCGTTGATGTCGGGATAAGCGCCGGTCTTGATAGCCGTCTGGGCCTTTATCGTGCCGCGCTGGTCCACAATACCGAATATGGAATTTGTGCCGCCCATATCCAGACCTATCACATAGGGTTTCTCGTTATTTGCTTCCATGGTTGCTCTATTTTTTATTTAAAGTATTAGAAAATTCAAAGCCGGCGTTGACATTTTTTCAACAATATGCTCAACAAAATTACAGATAAAATTCAAACACATAAATTTTCAGACGCTTTTTTTTACGTGCAACAAGTTTTTTGCAATACGAAACGCCCGTCCACATCAATCACGACGCAAGAAAAGGGGATGAAAATTTCTTTTTCTCATAAAAAATTACGAATTTTGCGGCTTATATGGAATACGTAGGCGAAATATTCATATATATATTAAAGGGTATCATCATCGGCATTGTGGCATCAGCCCCGATGGGACCGGTGGGCATACTTTGCATTCGCCGTACCATCAAGAAGGGACGCCTCTACGGCATCGTGACCGGTGCGGGCGCGGCTCTCAGCGATTTGCTCTATGCCCTGCTCACCGGCTACGGACTCACCCTGATAGCTCCGCTGACGGAGCCGCGGACACTATTCTGGATAAAACTGGCAGGCAGCATCATGCTGGCAGCCTTCGGCATCTACATGTACCGCACAGGGCCGCGCGTAAAAGAACATCCCGAGTCGAAAAACAAAGGCTCCCTGCTCCGCAATTTCGTCACTTCGTTTTTCATCACGCTTTGCAACCCCGCCATCATCGTATTGTTCCTGGCGCTCTTCAATATGCTCACGCCGCTGACCGGTATGGAAAATTTCGTACAGAAAGCCGCTGTGTATGCCTCGATCATGGGAGGTGCCATATTGTGGTGGCTCGGGCTGACTTATGTCATCAACAAGATGAGCAGCAACTTCGGCGACAAAGGCGTGCAACGCCTCAACCGGACCGTGGGCATACTCGTGCTCTTCTTTGCCGTGGTTTACGCCCTGCTGACTCTCTGCGGCATTACTATCGTAGGGTAATACCATTCCTGCCGACGTATCTCCGTCTCCCGAAACACATGATCATAGCCAAAATACTCAAACAGAAAAACCGCGCGGAATACCTGCTCTACCTGTGGCAGGTGGAGGACATCATACGCGCCTGCGGATGCGACATCGACCGGTTGAGCGACAATTATCTGAGCCGCTTCAAAATAGAAAACGCCGACACGCTCAAAGAAACCCGGCAATGGTATGCCGACCTGTGCGACATGATGCACAGCGAAGGCATCATGGAGAAAGGGCATCTGCAAATATGCAAAAACATCCTGCAGGAACTGGAGGAACTGCACGCCGCCCTCACGAAGTCGGGAAAATTTCCTTACTATCGGGAAATGTACTATAAGGTGCTCCCCTACATCGTGGAGCTGCGCGGCAAGAACGGCCGGCAGGAAGAGAGCGAATTGCAGACTTGCTTCAACGCCCTTTACGGCGTCATGATGCTGCGCCTGCAGAAAAAACAGGTATCGGAACCTACCGGAAAAGCCGCCGCCGACATCTCGCAACTGCTCGGACAACTATCGGACTACTACTTCAAGGACAAGGAACAGCCCATAGACTTCTGACGCAAGGCGCTCCCCCACACACAACACCGGAAACTGCCGCAACAATATAAAACAGAAAAAAAGAAAGCATGAATCCTGAAATAGACAGAAGAAGAACTTTTGCCATCATCTCGCACCCCGACGCCGGTAAAACTACCCTGACGGAAAAACTCCTGCTCTTCGGCGGACAGATTCAGGTGGCCGGCGCCGTGAAAAGCAACAAGATCAAGAAGACGGCCACCTCCGACTGGATGGAGATAGAGAAGCAACGCGGCATCTCCGTAACGACCTCCGTGATGGAATTCGATTACGAAGGATACAAAGTAAATATTCTCGACACCCCAGGCCACCAGGACTTCGCCGAAGACACCTTCCGCACGCTCACCGCCGTCGACTCGGCTATCATCGTAGTGGACAGCGCCAAAGGTGTGGAAATGCAGACGCGCAAACTGATGACGGTATGCCGCATGCGCAAGACACCGGTTATCATCTTCATCAACAAGATGGACCGCGAGGGCAAGGACCCGTTCGACCTGCTCGACGAACTCGAAGAGGAACTGCAAATCAAAGTGCGCCCCCTCTCCTGGCCCATCAATCAGGGGGCACGCTTCAAAGGCGTATATAATATATATGAGGAACAGCTCAATCTCTTCGCAGCCGACAAACAGAAGGTGACGGAAAAGGTGGCTGTCGACATCAACAGCACCGAACTGGAAGCCCAGGTAGGCGACGCCGACGCACAGAAACTGCGCGATGACCTCGAACTGGTGGAGGGCGTCTACCCCGCCTTCAGCGCCGACGACTATCTTAACGCCGATGTAGCCCCGGTATTCTTCGGCTCCGCGCTCAACAACTTCGGCGTAAAGGAACTCCTGGATTGTTTCGTAAAAATAGCTCCGAGCCCACGTCCCACACAGGCCGAGGAACGCATGGTAATGCCTGAGGAACAGAAATTCACAGGCTTCATCTTCAAAATAACGGCCAACATCGACCCTAACCACCGCTCGTGCATCGCCTTCTGCAAAGTTTGCTCAGGCAAATTCCAGCGCAACGCGCCCTACTTGCACGTACGCAACGGCAAGACGGTACGTTTCTCATCGCCCACGCAGTTTATGGCGCAGCGCAAAAGCACCATCGACGAAGCATGGGCGGGCGACATCGTCGGCCTCCCGGACAACGGAATCTTCAAGATAGGCGACACACTCACCGAGGGGGAAGCGCTCCACTTCAAGGGGCTGCCCTCTTTCTCGCCCGAGATGTTCAAGTATATCGAGAACGCCGACCCGATGAAGACCAAGCAGCTCGACAAGGGCATCGAGCAACTCATGGACGAGGGCGTGGCGCAGCTCTTCGTCAATCAGTTCAACGGCCGCAAAATCATCGGCACCGTCGGGCAGTTGCAGTTTGAAGTGATACAATACCGGCTTGAGAACGAATACAACGCGAAATGCCGTTGGGAACCCATCAGCCTCTACAAAGCCTGCTGGATAGAAAGCGACAACGCCGAAGAACTGGAGAACTTCAAGAAACGCAAATACCAGTACATGGCCAAAGACCGCGAAGGACGCGACGTGTTTCTGGCCGACAGCGGCTACGTGCTGCAAATGGCCCAGCACGACTTCGAACACATAAAGTTCCACTTCACCAGCGAGTTCTGACCGCACGGATCAAGCGTCTACGCCCATGAAAGAGAGAAAACAGCACATCACTGACGAAGAGCTGGAACTGCTGCGCAGCTATCGCGACGACATCCGTCAGGCGGTCGGGGTGATGAACCGCGGCGGCGTCATTCTCTACCCCACCGACACCATCTGGGGCATTGGCTGCGATGCCGGCAACGAAGAGGCCGTGCGCCGCGTATTCGAGATAAAACGGCGCACGGACTCCAAGGCGCTCATCACTTTAGTAGACAGCGACGCCAAGATACCTTTCTATGTGCAGGATGTGCCCGAAGTTGCATGGCAACTCATGGAATGCGCCGAAAAGCCCCTGACCATCATCTACGACCACGCCCGCAACCTCGCGCCTAACCTGCTGGCCGAAGACGGCAGTGCCGGCATCCGCGTCACCCGCGAGCTCTTCAGCCGCGAACTATGCCTGCGCATGAAAAGAGCCGTGGTGTCGACATCTGCCAATATCAGCGGCGAACCGGCACCGCAATGCTTTGGAGAAATATCTGAGGAAATAAAAAACGCCGTCGACTACATTTGCACTTCCCGTCGCCAGGAAAACGGCCGGCAAAAGGCCTCAGGCATTATCAAACTGGGAGACGGCGGACTCGTCAAGGTCATAAGAGAATGACAAGTAAGGGCCGGAAAGGGCGAACAATACACTGCAAAAGTTTGAAAGCATCGATATGTCTATCATCACCGAGACACAGAAAAAGGACTTACCCACAAGAGACGGCGACAACGACCTGCAGGAAGAGAAGGCGCCGCCAAGGCTTGTGACCTACCTGTCGCAGACACTGAGTCCGCGGCAGTTCATTCTGCTTCTCAGTTTCCTGGTAGGTGTCGGTGCCGCCTTGGCCGCCCAAATGCTCAAATGGCTCATCCACGAGATAGAATATCTCCTGACATCGCGTTTCGACATCACAAGTTCCAACTGGCAGTTTCTGCTCTATCCGGTTATCGGCATCTTCATCACCGCGCTCTTCATCAAGTACGTAGTGCGCGACGACATCGGACACGGCGTTACCAAAATACTCTACGCCATATCACGCCGGCAGGGGCACATACGGCGGCACAACTGCTACTCCAGCGTAATAGCCTCGGCCATCACCATAGGCTTCGGCGGTTCGGTGGGAGCAGAGTCGCCGATCGTACTCACGGGATCAGCCATCGGCAGCGACCTGGGACGCATATTCCGCCTGGACCATAAGACTTTGATGCTGCTGATAGGTTGCGGCGCTTCGGGAGCTATTGCCGGCATATTCAAAGCTCCTATCGCCGGACTGGTCTTCACGCTTGAAGTCCTGATGATAGATCTCACCATGGCGTCACTGCTTCCTCTGCTCGTTTCATGCCTTACGGCCACGTGCATCACATATGCCCTTACCGGCAACGACGCCATGTTTGCCTTCAACCTCGCCGACCCTTTCACCGTGGAACGCGTGCCGACAACCATCCTCTTAGGCATTTTCTGCGGGCTCCTATCGCTCTACTTCACCCGTTCGATGAATGCGTTTGAGAAGGTATTTGCCCGGCAAAAGAGCCTCTACACCAAACTCGCCCTCGGCGGCAGCACGCTCGCCCTCCTTATCTATTTCTTCCCTCCCCTCTACGGCGAAGGTTACACCACCATCTCCATGCTGCTTGGCACAACCGACAGCGCCGGTGCCGAAGATGTGCTCAACAATTCCTTATTCTACGGACACCCGGAATACCTGTTGCTATTCCTCGGACTTATCCTTGTATTCAAAGTCTTTGCCACAACTGCCACTAATGGCGGCGGCGGTTGCGGCGGAACATTCGCGCCAAGCCTTTTCCTTGGCAGCATTGGCGGCTTTGTATTCTCGCGCATCTGGAACCATTACCAGTTGTTAGGCATTCACGTGCCCGAAACCAACTACGCCTTATTGGGTATGGCCGGCGTCATGAGCGGCGTGTTCCACGCTCCTCTGACCGGCGTATTTCTCATAGCCGAGCTCACCGGCGGCTACGCTCTTTTCATTCCGCTGATGATTGTATCGGTAACGTCCTACCTTACCATCAACACTTTCGAACCGCACAGCATTTATTCGATGCGTCTGGCGCGCAACGGCGAACTGCTGACTCACCACAAGGACCGCTCCGTGCTGACCCTCATGTCGCTCGACGCCATCATCGACAAGGAGCGCCCCAAACTATCGCCCGATATGAACCTCGGCCAGTTAGTGCAAGCCGTAGCAGCCAGCAAGGCGCTCCACTTTGCCGTAACCGACCGCAAAGGCGCCATGCTCGGCGTCATCAACTTGAATAGTATCAGGAAAATCATATTCCGCAGCGAGCTTTACCGCAAGTACAAAGCCAGCCAGCTCATGGAGCAACCGTCTGTCGTGCTACGCACGGACGACGCCATGTCGACCGTCATGGATAAATTCCAGAACTGCACCTCCGGCACACTCCCCGTGCTGCAGCCCGACGGTACATTCGCCGGCTTCGTATCGCGCACGCGGCTCTATGCCTCCTACCGGCAAATCATGAAGGACTTTTCGGAAGAATAAAAGCAGGCTCCGGAAGAGTTGCGACAATTTTCGGAAAAATAGCGGCAATTATTCGCGAAGACTGCGGAGGGAGCAGATACAAGGTGGCACCTATCCACACACAGACCAACCTATTTTCAAAGAAAACATCATGACGAAAGAAGAACTACGCATCGTATATATGGGCACGCCCGAGTTTGCTGTCGAAACCCTCGATCGCCTGGTAAGCGGCGGCTACAACGTGGTGGGCGTCATCACCATGCCCGACAAACCTGTAGGGCGCCACCAGACCGAACTATCGGCCTCACCCGTCAAACAATACGCCGTGGCCCATGGTCTGCGGGTATTGCAACCCGAAAAGCTCAAGGATGAAAACTTCCTCGAAGAGCTACGCAGCCTGAAGGCCGACCTGCAAATCGTAGTCGCCTTCCGCATGTTGCCTGAAGCAGTATGGGCCATGCCGCGCCTGGGCACCTTCAACCTCCATGCGGCCCTCTTGCCTCAATATCGCGGAGCTGCCCCCATCAACTGGGCCGTGATCAACGGAGAAACGCAGACGGGCATCACCACTTTCTTCCTCGACAAAGACATCGACACAGGCAACATCATACAGCGCCAGGCCGTCCCCATTCTCGACACCGACACCGCCGGCGACGTGCACGACAAGCTCATGCTGCTCGGCGCCGACCTCGTTAAAGAAACCGTAGATAATATCATAAAGGGCACCGTCCGCCCCATTCCGCAGGAAGGGCTCTGCGAAGCGCCGCTCCGCCACGCACCCAAAATATTCAAGGAAGACTGCCGTATCAACTGGCAGCGGGGAGTGAAAGCCACCTACGACTTCGTGCGGGGGCTCTCGCCCTACCCTGCCGCCTGGACGGAGCTCGAACACGACGGCCGCACCAGCGTGCTCAAGGTGTACGAGGCAGCCAAAGAGTTCTGCACCCCGGCCGAAGCTGTGGGCAGCGTCATCACCGACGGCCGCACCTTCTTCAAGGTAGCCCAGTCCGACGGCTACCTGCACCTTCGCACCCTTCAGCTTGCCGGCAAAAAGCGCATGGCCGCCGGCGATTTTCTAAGAGGCTTCCACGCCGACGGTTCACTGAGAGTTTTGTGAGAACCATGACCACCAAAACAAAAAAAACGCTAACGGGGGGGGTACTCTTTTTAGCCGTGCTCACAGCCTACGCCATATTCGTAGGCAGCCACATCGGCGACAATCCGGCAAAGGTATGGCTACACCGCTGCAACTCACTCGAAAAGATGGCGGAATTTGCCGAAGCCTACCCGAACGCCGAGGTCGACATCGTGTACCGCGGACAGGGTATATTCGACATCACCCACGACGCCGACACCACCTTTCATTTAAGCCTCGACGCCTACTTCGCCCGCATAGGGAAGAGCCGCACCCGCCTTTGGTTAGACATCAAGAACCTGACTCCCGGCAACGCCGGCCACATGCTACGCGAGCTCGACAGCCTGCGGCGTCACTACGGCGTGGCACTGGAACAACTCATTGTGGAGAGTTCCTCGGCCGATGCCCTTGTCCGCTTTACGCGCCGGGGCTACTACACCTCCTTTTACGTTCCCTTTGACAAGCCCTCGCGCCTCAGCGATGCAGAAGTGCAGACCTGCCTCGACAGCTTGCGCGCCGTGGCCGACAGCCGCAAGGTACGCGCCCTGTCTTTCCCCGGCTGGTGGTACAGCACCATCGGCCGGCAACTCGGACGCGACATCGACCTGCTCACCTGGAAGCACCGCAGCAGCGAGTTTGAGCTGCGGGCTCTGCCTGAAGGGCAAGCCATGCTGAAAGACCCGCGCCTGAAGGTCATACTCGTGAAGGCCAAGGGCCACCATCACCGATAACTCCAAGACACACCCCATGACTTACCGACAAGAAAGCATAAAACCCTACAGCAACGAGGGGCCGAAGGGCGAACAAGTGGAACGCATGTTCGACGGCATTGCCCACAGCTACGACCTGCTCAACCATACCCTTTCGCTGGGCATCGACCGCTACTGGCGCCGCGCCGCCATCCGCTCGCTCAAGCCCTACGCCCCGCGCCAGATTCTTGACGTGGCCACCGGCACAGGCGACTTCGCCCTGTTGGCCGCCCGCCGCCTGCAGCCCGACCACCTGTTGGGCATAGACCTCTCGGAGGGTATGCTGCAAGTGGGCCGCGCCAAGGCTGCCAAGGCCGGACTTGCCGGCACTATCAGTTTCAAGAAAGAAGACTGCCTCGCCCTCTCGCTACCCTCCGACAGCTTCGACGCCGTCATGGTGGCCTACGGCATCCGCAACTTCGCCGACCTTGACAAAGGGCTCGGCGAGATGCTCCGCGTGCTCAGGCCCGGCGGACGCCTCGTCATCATCGAGCTCACCGCGCCACGCCGCTTCCCCATGAAGCAACTCTTCAAGTTCCACTCCCGCGTGCTCATGCCGACACTGGGCCGCCTCATCTCGCGCGACAGCCGGGCCTACACCTACCTGCCGGCCACCATGGAAGCCTTCCCGCAAGGCGAGGAGATGCAGCAGATACTCCGCCGCGCCGGCTTCGACGAAGTGCGCTTCAAGCGCTACACTTTCGGTCTCAGCACCCTCTACACCGCCACCAAACGGACCAACGGATAATAAAAAGCATGGACAAATACGGACTCATAGGCCACCCTCTCGGCCATAGTTTCTCGGCCGCCTACTTCGCCGAAAAGTTCAAGCGGGAAAACATTGCGGCCACCTATGCCAACTACGAGATGGCGGCTGTTGACGAACTGCCGCCCCTGCTCCGCAGGGAGCCGGAGCTCCGCGGCTTCAACGTGACCATTCCGCACAAACAGGCGGTGATGGCCCTGCTCGACGACATCAGTCCCACGGCCCGGGCCATCGGGGCTGTCAATGTAGTGCGTGTCGAGCGCTATGCCGACGGCACCTTCCGCCTCCACGGCTACAATACCGACGTCATAGGCTTCTGCAACTCCATCCGCCCGCTGCTGCGCGCCGGCCACCACCGCCGCGCATTAGTGCTGGGCACCGGCGGCGCCTCGAAGGCCGTGGAGTACGGGCTGCGGCAACTCAGCCTCGCCACAACCTGCGTGAGCCGCACGCCGGCACCGGGCAGGCTCACCTACGCCGACCTCTCGCCCGAGGTGATGCAGGCACACGAAGTCATCGTCAACTGCACGCCGGCGGGCATGCACCCCCACACCGACGGATGTCCCCCGCTGCCCTACCACCTGATCAACTCCGGCCATCTGCTCTACGACCTCGTGTACAACCCGCTCACCACAAAGTTCATGCGCCTCGGCGCAGAGCGGGGCGCAACGGTAAAGAACGGGCTGGAAATGTTGCATCTGCAAGCCGAGGCCGCCTGGGATTTTTGGCACGGAGCGTAAACACGCACCCGGCCGCAGGCGTTTTAACACTTCTTGCTTTTGGCCGGAATTTTTCGTATATTTGCAATAGCCAAGGGGCGGCCTCACACGGGGCCGCCCCTTGTTTCAGGTCTCTTTCCACCAGCTGCGGCAAAAGCAAGTAATGGTTTTGGGCCAAAACCACTACTTCGCAATAAAAAAGCATTACTTGGATTTTAAAATGCACTTATTCGTGTGAAAAATCCAAGTAATGCTTTCCGCTTTCGCCATATCCGGCGCTCCGCAGGGCTAACAGGATCAACAGGGGTCATAAACCTTCTTTAACCAAAAACACTCCGAAAAACCCTTCTGAAAGTTAAAAACGTTAAAGTCATTCCTCCCATTCCACCACTCACAGTTCGCGGAAACATCTGCTGCAGAAAAGTCCCCGCATTTCAGAGCCGGCGGATGACGCGGCAAGGATTGCCCACCGCCACCGAGCCGGCCGGTATGTCGCGCGTCACCACACTGCCGGCACCGATCACACAATTGTCGCCAATACGCACACCGGGCAACACGCACACCTGCGCCCCAATCCACACATTATTGCCCACGGTGATAGGCCGCGCATACTCCAGGCCCCGGTTACGCTGCTCCACGTCAAAGGGATGGCCCGCCGTGTAAAAACCACAATTGGGGGCGACGAACACATTGTCGCCGAAAGTGACGGGCGCACCGTCGAGTATCACGCAGTTCACATTGGCATAGAAATTTTCACCCACCGATATGTTGTAACCATAGTCGCAATAGAAGGGTTGCTCTATCAGAAAATTCTTTCCGGTACGCCCCAGCAGGCGACGCAACAGGCGCTCGCGCTCATCGGTGAGCGACGGCCGCAAATGGTTGTACTCGTGACACAAATCCTTGCACACCTGCCGTTCGGCCACTAATTCGGCGTCGTAGTTGGCATCGTAGAGTTCGCCGCGGCGGCATTTGTTCTTTTCACTATCCATATTATTCTATTGCTTTTTATTATTAAAATCACAACTGGTAACAGACCGGGTGCAAAGATACCCATTTCCACAACACACCCCTGCATTCCGCCCCAAACACTTCGGCGCAACCGCCGCATGCACCGTGCGCCATACATGCACGCCTGCACCGGATGAGTCCCTCAGAACACGGCTCCGGGAGTTTCCGAAGATACCGTTTTGTTTTTTTAAGAAACAATCACCGGTTCGATTAATAAAAAACAAATATAATTTATTAAATTTGTGGCGAAAATCTGAAAATCCCATGAAATTCCATACTTTGAAGACCATTGCTACTGGTCTTGGTCTTTTTTGTCTTGCACTTTTTCCACAGAAAAGTCACGCCCAGGACATGCTTGCCAGTCAGGCTCCCATCGACCGCCTCACAAGAGCCGCCGACTCCATAGCCCTTCAACGCTACATCGAGACCAAGGAAATGTCGGTAGACGCGTCGGAACTCTACGACTCCTGGAACACGGAAAAAACCCACTGCTACTCGGCCGGCGAACTGCCCGACAGCTTCAAAATAGACTTGCGCGGCTTTGCCATGCCCACTCCCAGCCGAAACATCACCAGCAACTTCGGCTACCGCCCGGCTTTCCGGCGCATGCACAAAGGCGTAGACGTGAAAGTCTATACCGGTGATACCATCTACGCCGCCTTCGACGGCAAAGCGCGCATCGTGCGCTACGATGCCGGCGGTTACGGCTACTACATCGTACTGCGCCACAGCAACGGTCTGGAAACCATCTACGGCCACCTGTCCAAACAACTCGTAAGCACGAATCAGGAGGTGAAAGCCGGCGAACCTATCGGCCTGGGAGGCAACACCGGGCGCTCCTTCGGCTCGCATCTGCACTTCGAGACACGCCTGCTGGGCGAAGCCATCAACCCGCAACTGCTGTTTGACTTTGCCAACCAGGATGTGACAGGCGACTTCTACGTATTCCATAAAAGTCAAAGGGACAACAGCTCCACCACACAGTTAGCGCAGCATAAGCCGGCCAAGAAAACAGCCGTGCGCACCGCCACCCACTACTACCAGGTGAAAAGCGGCGACAACCTCTACAACATAGCCCGCAAACTGGGCATCAGTGTCAACCAACTCTGCGCTGCCAACAACATACGCAGCAACTCAAAAATCCGTCCCAAGCAGATACTGAAATATTAACAACACACGCATACGGCATATTCGGCGCAACACTGCACTTCACAACGCACGAACTGCCACACCCTACAATACGCAGGACCTTACTTGCACCGGCAAGAAGGCCCTGCGTTTTATGTACAGAATATACTTTCACGTACCTTAGCCTCTGCTATAGTTATTAAAACAATAATTATAAACACAGATTTCGTTAATTACGATAACAATTTTAAGAAAATCAGTCCTAATATTTTTACAAACAGAACCGCATACCGTATCTTTGCGGCATGAAGAAGTCAACGATATGGACAATAGCCTGCGTCATGGGCATCTCGCTCCTCACGCTCCTCTACCTCCAGTTCCGCTACTTCGAAAATGTCTACGACATGCGGAAGGAGCAGTTTCGCGAATCCGTGGCCCGATGCCTCAACCAGGCCGCCCAGGACCTGGAGCTGTACGAAACCCAGGAACGGCTTGACCGCGAACTCGTGGAGCGCAGCGAAGCCAATAGCGAGGAAAGCCGGGAGATCGACTCCATACGCAGCCTGATAAACCGCAACATCGCCCCGCACATCCTGCTGGACACGGAAACAGGTCCGCTGGCCAGCAACAACCCGGAAACATTGCGCGACACCATCAAGCACTTTTTCCACCGCAAGGAGCTCATTGACGAAATGCTGTCGCTGCTCTACCGCCCTTCCGACAAACCGCTCGCACAACGCGTGGACTTCCGCGAACTGGACAGCGACCTGCAGCAACGCTTCCGGAAAAACGGCATCAACTTGCCCTACCACCTGCGCATAACCACCTCAGACGGACGCGAAGTATTCCGCTGCTCCGACTACGAGAGCCGGGGCGAAGAAGAAACCTACCGCCAGGAACTCTTCTCGAACGATCCCAAACCGCAAATGGGCATTCTCTATGTGCACTTCCCCAACATGCAGCGCTACATCTTCTACAGCGTACGCTTCATGACGCCGGCCATAGGCTTCACGATTGTAGTGATTATCATATTCGGATTCACTATCTTCACCATATTCCGCCAAAAGCGTCTGTCGGAAATCAAGAATGACTTTATCAACAACATGACGCACGAGTTCAAGACACCGATCTCCACCATATCGCTCGCGGCACAAATGCTGAGCGACCCGACCATCACCAAAAGCGAGAGCATGCTGCGCCACGTATGCGGCATCATCAACGACGAAACGAAGCGACTGCGCTTCCAGGTAGAGAAAGTTTTGCAGATGAGCATGTTCGACAAGTCGGCGGCCACGTTCAAGAAGAAAGAGGTGGAGGTAGACGAACTCATAGCCGACGTTGTCAATACCTTCCGGCTGAAAGTGGAGAGTTCGGGGGGCAAACTCCAGGCTGACCTGAAGGCGGGCGAGACAAAAGTATTCGTCGACGAAATGCACTTCACGAACGTGATCTTCAACCTCATGGACAACGCCGTGAAATACAAGAATCCGGAAAACGACCTGCAACTGCTCATCAGCACCGAACGCCGCGAAGACAAACTGCACATCACCATCGCCGACAATGGCATCGGCATAAAGAAAGAGGATATCAAGAAAATATTTGAACGCTTCTACCGCGTACACACAGGCAACCGCCACGACGTAAAAGGCTTCGGCCTCGGACTCGCCTACGTGAAGAGCGTGATAGACAACCTCGACGGCAGCATCCATGCCGAAAGCGAATACGGAAAAGGAACAAAATTTATCATAACATTACCAACCATTTAACAAACAAGCCTTATGAACAACGACAAAATGAAAATCTTACTTTGCGAGGACGACGAGAATTTGGGTATGTTGCTCCGTGAGTATCTTCAGGCCAAAGGATTCGATACAGAACTCTGCACCGATGGCGAAGCCGGTTTCAAGGCTTTCTCAAAGGATAAGTTCGACATCTGCGTGTTCGATGTGATGATGCCGAAAAAGGATGGTTTCACCTTAGCTAAAGACATCCGCCAGACCAATCAGGAGGTACCCATCATCTTCCTCACAGCCAAAACGCTGAAAGAAGACATACTCGAGGGCTTCAAGATAGGCGCCGACGACTACCTCACCAAACCCTTCTCCATGGAAGAGCTCACCCTCCGCATCGAGGCCGTACTGCGCCGCGTAAGAGGCAAGAAGAACCGCGAACGCAGTTTCTACAAGATCGGCTCTTTCACCTTCGACACACAAAAACAAATACTGGCATGCGGCGAAAGCACCACCAAACTCACCACCAAAGAGAGCGAACTGCTCAGCCTGCTCTGCGCACATGCCAACGACATATTGCAGCGCGACTATGCCCTCAAGACCATCTGGATTGACGACAACTACTTCAACGCCCGCTCCATGGACGTGTACATCACCAAACTCCGCAAACACCTCAAGGCCGACGAGAATGTAGAAATCATCAATATCCACGGCAAGGGCTACAAACTTATCATGCCCGACGAGGAGGAATAATTCCCCTCCCGCCCCTCTTTCCCCTATCCGCCGGTTGCCCCGCAGGCAACCGGCGGATTTTTTGTATGCCCCTCCTTTGATCGTTTCTCCGCCACGTGGCTGCCCGCCTGCCAAATTTCCGTCGGACCCGCCTTCCGGCAAATCCGGCATTCGGGGATTCCGTTTTCTGCCCAATCCGGCTATTTATTAAAAATAATCAAACAAATCCACGCTTATTAACATTTATTTACCCCCCCCAATCGCTAAAATGCGACAAAATTTATACTTTTGCGGCGGAGAAAAACCCTGCATGGATTATATCTTACAACTATCATTAATAATTATCTCATTTACGAAATGAAAAAATTTACTTTCTTCATGTCGCTCTTCCTCATGTTAGGAAGCCTTGCGGCAATGGCGCAAACAACACGCACCATCAAGAAGTTGACCGCGAATCCGAGCCTGGATAATGCCGTAACCGACCTCAGCTCTCTGACAGACGGCGGCAAGTATGTCTTCTACAACTCCGGTTACGGAAAGTACATTAAGGCAGACCCCAACAGCGTCAAGTTAAACAATGACGCGCAGCTGAGCGCCGATGACGACACAGACGGCCTGGCCGTGTTCACTTTCCACAAGGTGGCTGACGCCGAAAACACCTATAGTTTTGAGACAGCCGTAGCCGGCTACTACATGGTTCCGGTCGTAGACGGCCCCTCCACCGCCGTCCAGTTGGCCGAAGGAGCCAGCCCCGCCACGTTTGTAATCAAGACTCAGAACGTAGATGGCACAGGCGAAGGGGAAGGCATCTTCTACATCAAGAACTCGGGAAACAACCTATGGTTCGACATGCAGGGCAGCCAGTTCGTAGGTTGGGCCGGACGAGGCAACAATGCCAAATACAAAATAGTCCCCGTGCAGGTAAGCGAGAATGATCCTGTAGTTTACCGCAACGTAACCTGCAACGTATTAGGCACCGATGGCAATGCGATGAACGGCTACACCACCACTTCCTACATGAAAGATGGCAGCACCGTTACCTTCAATGCGCCCAATGCCTCCTACTACTACACGCTGACCAGCCAGTTCGGCGACAACACCACCGTTGGCGAGGGCAACACCACCTTCAGCTATCAAGTTACGAAAGGCACTGCTCCTGTTAAGTTTGACGGCACCTGGTACGGCATCAAATCGCAGAATAATGCCAACCGCATCCTCATCGCGCACAATGAACCTACCAATCAAGACGGTACCGGCAACAACGTGTGGCACGTGCTCACCGAAACCGGAAAATCCTTCAACGCCTCAACCCTGCCCGATTACACCGAATTCAGCAACGCTCTTTGGAAGTTCGAGGAAGACGGCCTCGGCGTCAAAGTATGCAACAAACAGACAGGACTCTACCTCCAGATAGCAAATCCGAACGGTTCACTCGCCACGTTGGTAGCCAAGAACAATGCCACCCGCCTTTATCTGGCTCAAAGCACAAATAGCGGCATGTCCGGGGCCTTTTGCCTCGGAACTGGTGGCGATCATCTGTACATCGGTTCGCATGCGGAATACAATGGCGTCAACAAGCGCCTTGGCATGTGGAACTCAACCTGGAACAGCGTAGCTGAAGGAGGTAGCGCCCTCGGCTTTGTTGAGGTGGACCTTGACGCAGCTATCATCGCCGTAGGCAAGACCGCCGCAACCGCTACGCTGGATGCAACCGAAGTCAACGAGGCTGACGCTCAGTACGTGACCTGCATGACTGCCGCCGACATTGAGCGCATCAAGAGCACCGTGCTGCCGGCTGCAACCGACATTGCCGGCATCGACGCCGCACTTGCCAGACTGAACATGCCCAGCGCCGACATCGACGCCAACGGTTTCTATCGTATCGTCAACGTAAATAATATACAGAAAGCCTATCTGTCCACCGAGAAGATGGATGTCTATACTGACGGATCGCTCGCAACTGCCTACAACCACAACAACGGCATGGACCGCAAGATATGGCGCGTCAAAGCCACCGACGCCTTCATACCCACAGTATGGAAACTCGAGGCCAACACCGACGGCACCTTCAAAATAAGAAACACCAACACTGGCTGCAACATGAGTAACGGCAGCGCCGTGCCTATCGATATGCCCGTCAACACAACCAGCGGCGGCGACTATACGCTCAAGGCCATGCCGGACGTTAGTCTCGGCAACGTGACAAACGACGGAAAAACCATGTTCCAGCTGCTTGTATCCGGCAAAAAGATGAACGCCTACCAAGGCGACGGTGGCAATCATCTGCAGGAATGGAACCAGGACACCGACCCCGGCTGCTACTGGCGATTAGAGAAAGTGACCGAAGTGCCGGCTCCCATCTCCGAAGTAGGTTACGCCTCCGTAGGTTATCCCTTCGCCGTACAGGTGCCCGCCGAGAGCGGCGTGAAGGCTTACTATGCTTCGGCAGCCGAAGACGGCGTGATGACCCTCGAGGAATATGCCGACGGCATCATCCCGGCCCAAAGCGGTGCCATCCTCGTATGCGAAGGCGGCAAGAGCGACCTGCGCCTCGCCATCACCACTACCACCGCCACCTACCCCGACAATAAGCTGGTGGGCGCCACGGCCCGCCGCATCGGCTTCGAGGCCGACGCCAACTACCTCATGGGCGTTGACAGCGACAGCGAAGTGAAGTTCCTCCAGGCCGAAATCACCAGCGTGCCTGCCAACAAGGCCTATCTGCCCGCAGCCAACGTAACGGCCCCGACCTACGCCGTAGCCTTCAAGCTGGGCGGAGAAAGCACGGGCATAGGAGCCGTTGAGAACGGCACAGCCGAGCAGGAGCAGTACTTCGACCTCAACGGTCGCCGCGTGCTCTATCCCGCCAACGGCGTATTCGTAACCCGCTCGGGCAAAAAGGTTTTCATTAAGTAACCCCGGATTCACTCATCCATAAAAAAACATAGACACAACAATGAAAAAGACATATATGACTCCCGCCTCCACCGTCGTGCAGCTGACAGCCCAGGAAGGTCTGTTGGCCGGCAGCAAGATCACGATTGGCGGCACCGACAAAATTACGGACGAAGGCCAGGTGCTCGTCAACAACAAAGGCGGCTGGAACAGCGACAGCTGGACCGACAACGGCAACGAGGACTGATCCTCCGGTGCCGGTCATCCGCACAAAAGGCGGACGGGGCACGGCGGACGCCTCGTAGGCTCCCCTCCCGCTCCCGGCCTTTTCCCTTGCTCCAGGCATTTAAGTCCGCCTGGCAGTAAATGTAATTTTTTTCATGGCGTACGGTGCGAAGTGATTCGCGCCGTACGTGTTTTTTATCCCTCCGCTCCGCGGCTACAATTCTAAAGAGCTTTCAACGAATTTCATACAGACGAAAAAGCGGACGCAAGGCCACTCCTGTATTGCAGGCCGTGTTTTCCTTACCGCCCTCGCCCAGCAGATTTTTTCCCGCTTACGGCACACCCTCCGGGGTGCATCTATCGCCCATACCTATCCCGGCATGTCACCTCCCTACGGTCGGCTTATGCCGGGTTAACATCACCCGACCGCTCCGCGGTCGTCATCGCGCAAAAAGGCAGGAAAGAAATCGGGCGATACTTCGCGCGGAGAAGACCACGCAAAAAGACAAGAAAGGAACCGGGCGATACACTACGCGGAGAAGACGGACATAAAGCGGACGAAGAGACTGCGACCATGCGATACTCCACACGAAGAAGACCGCGCAAAAGGCAGGAAAGAAATCAGACTATACACTGCGCGGAGAAGACGGACATAAAGCGGACAAGGAGGTGGAGACCATGCGATACTTCGCGCGGAGAAGACCGCGGAGCGGTCGGGTCATGTTAACCCCGGGCGAGACGACCGAAGGGAGGCGACTCCCGGGGAGTACGACACACAAGAGAGAGCACCCCGGAGGGTGTGCCGTAAGCGCAAACTCAGCGTACGTCCCGACGTCCGCGTCCTCATCGCTTTGTAATTACCGCCCTCTGCAGTAGACTTTTTACCGCTTACAGCACACCCTCCGGGGTGCGTTTATCGCTCACACCAATCCCGGCATGGTGCCTCCCTGCGATCGGCTTATGCCGGGTTAACATCACCCGACCGCTCCGCGGTCGTCATCACGCAAAAGCAGGAAAGAAATCGGGCGAAACACTGCGCGGAGAAGACGGACATAAAGCAGACAAGGAAGTGGAGACCATGCGATACTTCGCGCGGAGAAGACCGCGGAGCGGTCGGGTCATGTTAACCCCGGGCGAGACGACCGAAGGGAGGCGACTCCCGGGGATTACGGCACGCAAGAGAAGCACCCTGAAGGGTGTGCCGTAAGCGCGAACTCAAGAAGCGGCCCGCCGTCCCTCGCACTTTCGCTTTGTTCTTACCTACCTCACAGTAGACGTTTTATCGCTTACGGCACACCCTCCGGGGTGCGTTCATCGCTCACACCAATCCCGGCATGTCGCCTGCCTCCGGTCGGCTTATGCCGGGTTAACATCACCCGACCGCTCCGCGGTCGGCATCGCGCAAAAAGGCAGGAAAGAAATCGGGCGATACACTGCGCGGAAAAACCGGACATAAAGCGGACGAGGAGGCGGAGACCATGCGATACTCCACACGAAGAAGACCGCGCAAAAAGGCAGAGAAGAAATCGAGCAATACACACCACGGAGAAGCCGGGCATAAAGCGGACAAGGCGGCTGCGACCATGCGATACTCCGCCCGGAGAAGACCGCGCAAAAAGGCAGAGAAGAAATCGGGCGATACACAGCACGGAGAAGCCGGGCATAAAGCGGACGAGAAGGCGGCTGCGACCATGCGATACTACGCGCACAGAAGAACGATAAGCTCCGCCCCAATAAAGAAATAGCGGAGCGCTATAATTGCGTTCCGCTACTTGTACACTCTTAGGGGCTCGAACCCTAGACCCACTGATTAAGAGTCAGTTGCTCTACCAACTGAGCTAAGAGTGCATCGCTCAACCTCTGTTTTGCGAGTGCAAAGATACGGTGTTTTTACAGAACCACCAAATTATTTCGTAACTTTTTTATTCATTTTTTTATTCCACTCTACTTCCGGATCCTTCAAACGTGGCGAAAAAGTTTTCAAACCGTCTGTCGAATAACTTTCCTGACATTTATTATTGAATGTATATCAAATAGTTGCCGAACAGTGAAGGCAAAAATGACACGCAACAGCACATCAAAGCGGCCCGAACCTTATTTATCGGGTAGCTCCCCCACAGAGCATCGACCGGGAAGTGGCGGGCGAACGGCTTGACCGGCTGAATGTAAACGCGCCCATAGCGTTCTGGCTCCGGTATTACATACGCGCGCGTGTAACAGTATTTGTGTTTTTATCATTCAGCTTTCTGTAAACGATTGATAATAGAGCGATTAGACTGAAGGATAGGAATAAAAAGTTTCAGCCGGGCGGCGAAAGGGGCGGCGAAGGCGATTGTTAAGATTCCGACTGCTTGTTTTTGCAGGGAAATACGGACTTTTCGGGTGAAATCCGCCAGTTGTGACCTTCAGACGAACGGATCTCAAAAAGCATTACTTGGATTTTTTCCGCGAATACGGACTTTTTAAATTCCAAGTAATGCTTTTCAGCACACGGATACGGACTTTTTCGCCTGACGGAACGGCAGACGGCCGCTTCGGGACCAGATGACAGAAACAGCCCATCCTTCAGCCGAACAAATTAGTTGCCAACCGCTTACAGCCTACTGAATGATAAAAACGCAAACACTCTTACGCGCGCGCGTAGACTTCTTTTTTATAAGATGGCCTGCACCGCCCCCGGCAAATAAATCAGAGATGCAAAAAAACGGCCTTACGTCGCTGCGCTACGTTCATGAAGTCCCTATCACTACAGAAGGGGGCTTCCCCGACCAACACATTTCACCGCCTCCGCCACACCGGTTCGGCAGCAACAGAGCTGAGACCCAATGTGGCGGAGGCGGTGAAACTGATGTGCGCACCGCGGATGCGGCATCCGCGCACCGGCATTCCGGGCCGTTATTCAGCGGCCGCGCAGATAAGTAATCTCGTAGAAACAGGGATAGGTGTAATAGGAAGCCTCGGCATGGCCGCGCGAACTGGGCACGATGATACGCACCTTAGCTGAGCCGTCGGCAGAGGAATCCTGCCGCCCGAGGTTGATGAAGTTGAGAGGAATAAGCCAGCCTTCGGGCACCGCCGAACTACTATAGCGCTGGCGCATGACGCCCGAGGTGAAACTGGCCGTAAAAAGGCCCAGATTGTTGGCGCAGTTCATGATGTCGGGCATCGCCGCATAATAAAGGGTCTGATTGGTAGATTGAATGGTGTCGCTGGCTATGTTGAATTCCGTGTAACGGCAAATGACGGTAGCCGACTGCCCGCTGAGAATTTTCTTGCCGCTGCCCTTGCGCACGATCTGCATGTAGACGCCGGAGCCCTTGAAGAGCACATACTCGTTGTCCTCTACATTGGTGGTGCTGTCGTTGGCGTAAAACTCGCTTTCCGATATCACCTTTATGTTACCGGGGATGTCAAGCAGATAGGTATCGCTGTCACTGCTCTTCACCTGCACGCCTTCACGCAGGAAAGCCGCGATTTGCCGCCGCTCGCGCTTGACGCGATCGGCGTAGGTATCGTCATCGTCGCAGGCACAGAAGCATCCGGCCACTACCGCTACACAGAGCAGCAAGATCACTTTTGGGGTTTTCATTATCATGGTCATCTGTTTTTTCTTTACTAATCCGCGCAAAGTTAGACAAAAATTCCGGAATAACAACGGAAAAGGATATGAGTGTCGACGGCGGTTTCACATCTTTTGCATTCAAGACGTCCCACCCCGGCAGAGTAATCATATACATTTTCGATAAAAGCCGGCACAGCGGCACTTACTTGACGGCTGGCACATCCGCACTCTTCCGAACGGCCCCGACGCGGATATTCCCCTTCTCGTCAAACAGGCCGTAGGTGGTGCGCAGCACCTTGAACTCCGTGCGGCGGTTGAGCGCGTTGCACACCTCCTGCTGTTCAGGCGTCAGTTTCAGAATGAACTCCTCCGTCAGCACATCATTTTCCTTCAAGAAGCCGTAGGTCTCAGCCAGTTTCTTAGTGACAACCTTGGGTTGCTTCTCGCCATAGCCCTTTGCCTCCAGGCGGGGGGGCTCAATGCCATGCTCGGTGAGATAACGCACCACGCTCTCGGCGCGGCGCTGCGAGAGCCGCTCGTTATAATCATCGTTGCCGCGGTAGTCGCAATGCGCGCTGAGCTCAATGGTGACATGAGGATTCTCTTTCAGCAATGCCGACAGACGGTCGAGCGCCCCGCGGGAATCGTCGGTGAGCGTGGCCTTATCGAACTCATAGAACACATTGCGCACCAATACCGGCACACTGATCGAAGGCAGGGGAAACTGCAGTACGTGCTGCACCTCAGCCTCCACGGAGTCGACGTGCAGCTCGTTACGGTAATTCAGGAAGCCCTTGCAGACGGCCAGGAAGATATAGTCGACACCAGGCGACAAAGGTTGCTCAAAAGAGCCGTCGCCACGCACGCCAAATTTCAGATTAGTGCCGTCGTTGCCTATCATATAGACGGTGGCCTCGGGCAGTTCATAACCATCCTGCTCGTAGACCCAGCCCTTCACGGTCTGGAGTATCTCCGGGTAAGAAAAAGAGTATATCTTGTCCCACCCGCGCCCACCGGTGGAACGGTTTGAAGAGAAATAGCCGCGGTGGTGCAGGCCCTCGAAAGTAATGCCGAAATCGTCGGCATTGCTGTTCATCGGGGCCGGCAGATGACGCACGGCCCAGCGATGCTTCACGGTATCCTCCTGCGCACTATAGATGTCCAGACCGCCAAAATTGGGCGTGCGGCCATCAGAGGCGAAATACAACTCGCCATTCGGCCGGAAGGCCGGAAAGACCTCGTTGCCGGCGGTGTTGATGCTCTCGCCGAGATTTTCCACCGGGCCCAATCCGTGGGCACCGGTTATGGCAGCGCGCCAAAGATCCATACCGCCGTAGCCTCCCGGCATATCGGACGTGAAATAAAGCCAGCGGCCGTCGGGCGACACCGCGGGATGGGCGTAGGACGAGAGCGTGTCGGCCGTAATCTTCAGTTGCTGCGGCTTGCTCCACTTGGCGTCGCTCCGGCTGGAAGTCCAGATCTCGGCCATGCGCGGATATTGCGCATCCGTGCGACACACCGTCAGATACATCGTCTGCCCGTCGGGCGAGAAACTGCAGGCCCCCTCGTCGTCGGCCGTATTCACGCCGTCGGCCGGTTCCGGCACCTTCCATTTGCCCTTCTCGTCCTTACGGGAGTAATAAATATCGCCGTTCTTCATCCCCGTAATACCACTCAACTCGCTGCCGGTGACTTGCTGGCGCGTTGTAGAGAAATAAAGTTCCGACGCCTCCGCTCCCATGAGTGCCGGGGCATAATCAGACCGGCTGCCGTTAAAGAGATTCTCAATCTTGACCGTATAGCTCGACCCCTTCGCGCGCTCGCCGGCGGCTTTCAAAGCATTTTCAAGTCCTTGTGCCGCGGCGGCATCGCCAGGATGCCGTTCCAAATAAGCCTCATAGCTGGCGGCCGCTTCCTTGTAGCTGCCGGCCATGCGCTGCATCTCGCCCAGATAGAAATAAGTGAGTGTATCGGTGTAATTATAACGCACAGCCGAGGAATAGGCACTCCGGGCCCGGGCCGTATTGCCATACAGGCGGTAAGCATCGGCCATGCGATAGGCCACGGCACCGCGCTGCTCACGTTCCTTGGCAGGAACGCGCTGGTAGGCCCGCTTGTACAGATTGGCGGCTTCGCAATACTCTCCGATAGCCTGGGCCGCAGCGGCACGCTTCAAGGTGCGTTCCACACTGCCGCAGCCCGCCAGCGAGGCCAGCAGAAACGGCACGGCAAGCAACGGAACAATACGGAGAAGAGGAAGCGGAGAACTATGACGGCGGAGTTTCATTTTCAGAAAATAGATTTATAAAAAATTCAGTCTACAGATAATAACGGAACAAAGCCCGCATTATTATAAAAAGGTGCCCGCCAACGCCGGCGGGCACCTTCATCCTTATATGCAAATTACATTTCGAGGGCGCGCGCAATGGCGTCGGACAGGGAGGCATAGTGCGCCTTCGTCTCCACATCGGCGCCGCGGGCCGCCGAGAGACGCTGCTTGAGCGACTTCAGCGCGGACAGCACAACGGCGCGCGACGCATCGGACGGCTGTGCCTTGACAACGCCGAAGGTCTGCACCAGCGAACCGACGCACAAGGCCTGCAGATTGCGGCGGTAAGGCGACACCTTGGCACCGGTGGTTGTTTCCTTGAAAAGACTATTGACGATGTCCTTCAGATACTCGTCGGCCGTATATTCGGGATTCATATCGGCCAGCCGGCTGTGCATCAGCATAAGTTGCAGCACGGGACGTCCCACCTTGAGCGTCAAGCTCTGCGGGTCGGGCGAGAGGCGTTTGATGTAAGGCAAGTCAATGAGCCATACCGGTTCGTTGAAGATGTGGCGGTCGAGATAAGCCATGGCATCCTTCTGCTTCTGGCGCGAGATATTCTCGTAGACGTCGCCCGGCTGATCCACGGTCTTGTAGTTCTTATAGACACCGGCTATGTTGCCGTTCACATGGAGCGTATAGCGCAGGAACTGTGTGAGAATCTGATCATACATGCTCCTCATGTTATTGTTATAGATGTCGTTGGCCTCGTAGGTCCACTCGGGCAAAGCCTGCAGCTCGCGTTTCAGGTTGAGAATGCCGTATTCGCTGGCTTTCACGGCATCGTCGCCCAAATCCTCGGTCTGGCAGCGCGAGTCGTTGGTGGTGTTGGTCTCGCCGTCGCCAAACCACAGACGCGGATTATTCCTGAGCTTCTCCGTGGTCAGTTTGTTAAGTTCCCAATAATCACTCTCATCGTCGTAGGCGTTGAACATCGGCGTGTAGCCCCATTGTATGGCCCAGTTGTCATAATCGCCGATACGCGGGAATATGCCGGCATGCGAGATACCGTCCTCAGGCTGCGCCACATAGTTGAAGCGGGCATAGTCCATGATACTCGGCGTGTGGCCGTGGGCCTCGACCCAGGCTTTGTTGCGCAGGCTGTCGACAGGCACGGTGCTCGAGGAACCGAAATTGTGGCGGAGACCTAAGGTATGGCCTACCTCATGCGAAGAGACAAAGCGGATGAGCTGGCCCATCAGTTCCTCGTCGTATTTCATCTTGCGGGCGGCCTCATCTATGGAACCGGCCTGCACCATATACCAGTCGTGCACCAGCGTCATCACGTTATGATACCAGCAGATGTGGCTCTCCAGGATTTCTCCCGAACGGGGATCGTGCACCTGCGGGCCGTAGGCGTTGGGGATGGGCGAGGCCAGATAGCGGATAACGGAATAACGCGCATCTTCCATCGACATAGTGGAATCATTCTCGGGCCATTCCTTGCCGATAATGGCATTCTTGAAACCGGCATGCTCAAAGGCTTTCTGCCAATCGTTGACACCCTGAATGAGATAAGGGCGCCACTGCTTGGGCGTTGCGGGGTCGATGTAGTAGACAATCGGCTTCTTAGGCTCCACCAGTTCGCCGCGCTTCATGCGCTCGGCATCGGCGCTATCCTTGGGCTCGAGGCGCCAACGCGTGATGAAGCGCTTGTGCTGCACACGCTGCTGGTCGTCGGAATAATAATTGAAGTTGTCGGTGAAGTAGCCTACGCGGGGATCGAAATAGCGGCGTTGCATCGGCACTTCAGGCAGCAGGACGAACGATACGTTCAGACCGATGGTCACCTTGCCGGTGTAGGCGGCGGCCGCTGTGCCCGACTGCGAGGTCCAGGTCTTCACCGTGCGGATTTCGGTGTTCAGAGGAAATGTCCGGATGCTCTCGATGTAAGAAGCCGCGGGCTGATAGGCCTGAAGGCTGAAGCTGCTCTTTGCCCAGCGCGACAGTCCGATGGCGGCGTTGTCCTCGTTGAAGAAAGAAGTCACCTTGATTTTCGACTTGCCACCCTTGGAGGATTCTATCTTGAACACACCGATGATAGGGTTCTCGTTGCTGATGAGAACAGCCCGGTTGATGGCATCAACGGAATCGGCGCTGTTGATGAGCAGTTCGGAGCGGAGCAGGAGCTTACCCTCGGGCGCTTTCTGCCAGTAGACGGTCTGCTGGTTCACCTGCTCACCGCCATATTTGTTAGCGCCTGTCGGCGTGGAGGTGTAGCGTACCGTCACGAGGAAGCGGCGGCCCAGCAGACTGTCGGGAACTTCAAAGAACCAGTCGGCGTCGGTCCGGATGACGTCGAAGAGGCCCTTCGCCGTCACGCTTTTGGCCGCGGCAGGCTTCGCGGGTTCGGTCTTTTTCTTGCGGGCACCGGCCTCAAGCGGCGCCGCCAGCAGCAAGGTTGCTGCAACTAACCAGAGTAATTTCTTCATTTGAATATTGTTTAAGTACGACCAAGCGGGGCCGCACGCGGTTATGCACATCGTTCATCCCTGTCCCCGCAGCACTTTCAGGAAGGCCTCCTCGCTCAAGTCCATACGTCCGAGCTGGTAAGGCCGCAGGCGCAGGGAAAACGTACCGGGCACATCGGGCACATCGAAATACTGGCAGACGACACAGGCCATATTGAAAGAGAGGCTGTCGCCACGCCGCATCAGGTGCAGGCAGCAACGGCGCAGGAAGTCGCGGTTGTCGTCGGTTCGCCGCAGCAGGAGGAACAATTCGTAGTAGCAGCAGGCGCTGCCGGCGGCTATCAGGCAACGCGCATCATACTCCGCACTTTCACCACCGAAGGTCTGCAAGAGCATCCTTACCTCGCCAGCCGTGCGCAACACCGGCAGAACGGCCTCAAGAGTCTTGCGGCAATCTATTTTCGTAAAGTGGCCGGCGGCTGCGGGGCTACACAATCCATCCACACCGGCGGTACGCATTCCGTAGCGTAGACACCACGCTTTCAGAAAGGTGCCGAGAAACATTTTGGGAGCACCGGGCACAATGGCAAAGAACAGGCGGAAAAAATCGGCTTCCCGCGACATGGCGGGCAGCAATTCCTCTGCCAGCAGATAGCCGGCCGTGCGCCGCTCCGCGTTGGTGAGCGCAGCGAAGAAGGCCGGGAAATCGGCCTCGGCGCCGGCACCGACCATTGCCTGCAAGCGCCCTTTCAGCACGGGGTTATATCTACGGACATTTACCATCTCTTACATTTTCCGGACTATCGTACCAGCCGCATGTTCAGGCTTCCCGCCGTGTGAGCAGCACCACATTTTCCACATGGTGTGTCTGGGGGAACATGTCGACGGGCTGCACGCGCTCCACCTTATAGTCTGCGTCGAGCAACTGCAAGTCGCGTGCCTGGGTGGCGGGATTACAACTTACGTAAACCACCCGGCGCGGCGCGGCAAAAAGGATGGTCTGCACCACATCGGCGTGCATGCCGGCACGGGGCGGATCAGTGATGATGACATCGGGACGGCCATATTCATCGATAAAGTCGCGGGTGAGGATGTCTTTCATATCGCCGACGAAGAAGAGCGTGTTGTCGAGCCCGTTGAGGCGCGCGTTCACATTGGCGTCGTCTATGGCCTCAGGCACATACTCTATGCCGATGACACGCCGGGCGCCGCGGGCCACGAAGTTGGCTATGGTACCGGTGCCTGTATAGAGGTCGTAAACGAGTTCCTCGCCACTGAGTCCGGCAAAGTCGCGCACGACTTTATAGAGCTCGTAGGCCTGTTCCGTGTTGGTCTGGTAAAAACTCTTCGGGCCCACCTTGAAGCGCAGTCCCTCCATAGTTTCGTAGATAAAGTCGGTACCGGCATAGGTCTTCACCTCCAGGTCGCCGATGGTATCGTTGCACTTCAGGTTGTTCACGTAGAGCAACGAGGTCACCTCGGGATGGGCGGTGCGGAGGAACTCCAGCAGTCCCATAGCCTTCTGTTCGTCGTCGGCGTCGCGCATGCAGAATTGCAGCAGGAGCATGATTTCGCCCGTGGCGGAGGTGCGCAGCATCATGTTGCGCAGCAAACCTACTTGCGCGCGGAGGTCGAAGAAGGTGAGTCCGTTTTCGAGAGCATAGCGGCGTATGTCGTTGCGCAGCCGGTTGTTCTCGTCGCTCATCAGCTGGCAGTCCTGAATATCGAGAATCTTGTCAAAGGCGCCCGGGATATGAAAGCCCACAGCATTCATATTGTCGAACGTCTCGCCCGAGCGGACCTCGGCCTCGGTGAGCCACTTCTTGTTGGAGAAACCGAACTCGAGTTTGTTGCGATAGGCACGGTCCTGCCGGCTGCCGAGTATGGGCGAAATGCCGGGCAGCGCCACCTTGCCGATGCGGGTGAGCACATCGGCCACCTGCTTCTGCTTGTAGCGCAACTGGGCCTCGTAGGGCAGACACTGCCACTTGCAACCGCCACACACGCCGAAGTGGCGGCAAAAAGGCACAACACGCTCGGAGGCGTAGGTGTGGAACTTCACAGCCACGGCCTCGGCATAGCTATGTTTCTTACGCTTCACTTGCAAATCCACCACATCGCCGGGCACCACGTAGGGCACGAAGACGGCCAGTCCGTCAACCTTTGCGATGGCCTTGCCTTCTGCCGCGACATCGGTTATGAGCACACGCTCGAGCAGAGGCAACGGCTTTTTCTTTCTCGCCATATTATAATATAATAATGTGTAAACTTAAATAAACAGCAGCAAAGTTAATGTAAAATGCGATACAGGCAAAAGGAAATACAAAGAATGGCATGCAGAAGCTATGCCTGCGGCAAAAAAAGTGGGAAGCAATGCCACAAAAGTGGGAAGCAGTGCCACAAAAGTGGGAAGCAGTGCCACAAAAGTGGGAAGGCATCCCACTTTTCGCCCGCCGCACGGCCGTTAAAAAAACATCCTAAAAAAGCAACCGGACAAACCGTCTGTGTGTCAAATCCTTTACAGCGCGAAGCGAATTGAGGAAACTTAAAAACTTTTTTATTTCATTCAAGCATACGGTACCATAATCAAAAAAGATGTATCTTTGCAGTATGAACGAGCTATCCCGACACATAGAAAAGCTGCTGTTGAGCCACGACTGCGTCATCGTACCGCAGTTGGGCGGATTCGTAACGCAATATGTGTCAGCGCGTCATGTGGAGCAAGAAGACTTATTCCTGCCGCCGCACCGCACAGTGGGATTCAATCCGCAGCTCGTATTCAACGACGGTCTGCTCGTGCAGTCGTACATGCAGGTGCACGAGACGAACTACCCCGAGACGCTGCGTCTCATCGAGGCGGCCGTGGCCGAAGTGAAAGGCGAGTTGCAAAAAAGCAACGGCTTCGAAATGCACGGCATAGGACGCCTTGAGATGGACCTCGGCGGACATTACACCTTCGTGCCCAACGAAGCCGGCATCCTCTCGCCCGGGCTTTACGGCCTCGGCACCGTCGGCATCGCGGCCTTGCCTGCAAAAAACACAACCGACAGCGGCATTGCCGCTGTGGCAACGGAAGAGGCGAAAACCATCAGGCAAAAGAAAAAGAAAGATGCTTACACTCTAAGCATCAGCAAGGACCTTATCAACTACGCGGCGGCGGCCATTGTTGCCATCTTCATATACTTTGCCTGGGCCACGCCGATTGCTCCCACCACAGCCACCTCGGGCCAGCCCATCGCCGCCCGCGCATTCATGGCACCGGCCACCGGGCCCGCAACAGCACCGCAACCCGAACCAAAGCCGGTGAAAACAACCGCCGAACCGGCCCCAAAAGACGAAAAGGGCCCCGCATCGGCACAAAACAATGAGGAAAAACCATACACCATCGTTCTGGTGAGCCGGGTGACGCGCAAAAACGCGGCCAGCTACACAGAACAGATGCAGGCCAAAGGTTTTACCGAAGCCGAAGTGGTGGCACAAAAAGACATGGTAAGGGTCGTTTTCGGACACTTTGCCGATGAAGCTGAAGCCTACAGCCGCCTGAAAGAACTCCGCCGCGCCGACAAAGAATTTGCCGAAGCGTGGATCATGCGGCGGTAAGCACCGCGTTCCTGTCATATCCCAACATCTTTATTCCCTATTCCACAAAGGCATGAAGCACATACGTTGCCCCAAATGCGACGAGCCCATCGTTTTCGACAAGTCGCGCTACAGCGGCGGACAGATACTTGTGTTCGAATGTCCCGCCTGCCACGCCCAATTCCGCATAAGACTGCGGGCCAAAAGCAAAGCCGGCAACGAACAAAGCACGGCTGAAGAAGAGGAGCGCACACCGCTGGCCACACTCGCCGCACTCGAAAATGCCTTTCAACTGGCGCAGGAACTGCCGCTCTACGAGGGCGACAATGTGATAGGCCGCTACGTGAAAGGCACCAAGGCCAATTGTCCGCTCAAAACGGTAGACCCCAGCATTGACACGACACACTGCATTGTCAACGTAAAGGTGGACCGGACAACCGGACAACCGGTGATAACCGTAGCCGACGGGCCCTCGGGAACGGGTACATTCCTGCACAACACCCTGCTCGGGGTGCGCGAACGGGCCCGTATTGAAGACGGCGACATCATTACCATCGGGGCCACAACCCTTATTCTTAAAATGCCCTGACATCCTCCACCGCCTCATCCCCGGACCGACAAAACAATCCTATACTACCGACGATGCGCATTTATATCCTCACATTCATGTTATTCGTATTGCAGGCAACCGCCGGCAGCAGCGCCCGTCACCGGCAAGCGCCGCAGGAGCCGTTCAAGGGCACCTTCGTCAACAAGGAGAACCGGATGACGCTCGTGCTCGACCTCCATGGCGAAGGTGTGGAAGCGCCCGGCATGGGATTTCTCGGCAAAGTGGGAGCTTACCTTAACGGAAGAGGCGTTTACGGCACGTGGATGCTCACCTCACACCGCATCGACGGAAAAAAGGCTACGCTGCGCATGAGCAACGATATGGGGTCGGACGCGCAGACCATAGAACTGACCCTGCTCTCCGACTCCACGTTCAGCTACCGTGCCGTCGGCAACAACGAAATCAGGAAGGCGCAAGGGCGCAAATTAGTGAAAACGCCCTCGCAAATGATATTCAAACGCAGCAAACAGGCCGCCCCATAAGGACGGCCTGCATTATTATTTCCCTGGAACGGAGTGACGCTTTTCAGCAATAGATATTGCTCCGCCGGCAAGCGGTAAAACACTAAAGAAAAGAAATGTCGACAATAACCGATGCACCCACGCGGGCATTCAACTGCTCCACAAGTTGGCGGCGCATCATCATCAGGTTAGCACGAAGTGCGGGATTGCTGAGCCTGACTACCAGGGTCTGATTACGCACAGCCACTTCAGTGGTAGCGGCGGCGACCACCGTTCCGGCCACTACGGGCCAGGCCTCGAGCAGACGATACTCATTCAGCTGCGCCTCCAGGCCGGTGGTGCGCAAAATGCGGAGCAATACACTGCTCAAGGGTTCAGACTTCCTGCGCTCCATGTCGGCTCTCCTCCACCGCACCGTCCACCACACGGAACAATTTGTATTCCCGCTCCGAATTGCCCAGAATGGCGTCCAGGTGGTCGCGGTTGGTGTCTGTTATAAATATCTGTCCGAAATCGTTGCCTGAAACATAATCCACTATCCGCCCCACCCGGCCGGCGTCGAGTTTGTCGAAAATATCGTCAAGCAGCAGCAGCGGGACACGGCTGTCGCCCTTTTGCTTCAGATAAAGGAATTGCGCCAGTTTCATGGCAATGAAAAAGGTCTTGGTCTGGCCCTGCGAAGCCTCACGCTTGACGGGATAGCCGCCTAACAGCAGCAGCAAATCGTCCTTATGCACACCGTGCAGGGTGTAGCCCACTATGCGTTCTTTCTGACGACCGGCACGCAACAACGGCTGCAAATCGCCACGCTCGCCGTGCGACTGATAAACGACATCCACCTTCTCCGCGTCGGTATTGCAGAGTTTCGCATACAAATCACAGAATATCGGCAGAAAATCCTCAGCGAAATTCCTCCGGGCCGCATATATCACACTGGCATCTGCCGACATCATGTCTTCAAGCACATCCATCACAGCGCCATCGGGCTCTTCCTCCTGCTTAAGCAAGGTGTTGCGCTGCTTAAGCGCACGCTCATAGCGCACAACCGCTTCCAGATACTTTTTGTCGTATTGCGAAATGACGGTATCCATAAAGCGCCGGCGCTCTTCACTGCCACCGGTCACCAGCAGCGAGTCGGAAGGCGAAAGCATCACGAGGGGAATCTTGCCGAGGTGCTCGGAAAAACGCTTATACTCCTTACCATCACACTTGATGTGCTTACGCTGACCGGCCTTCATACCACAGCTCACACTCATCTTACCGTAAAGGTCGTCTGCATAATGCCCCTGCAGCATAAAGAACTCGGCCGCATGGCGCAGATTGTGGACATCGGACTGATTGGAAGAGCTCTTGCAGAACGACAGATAGTAGACGGCGTCCAGCAAATTAGTCTTTCCCATACCGTTAGCGCCGACAAAACAATTCACATTAGGAGAAAGTTCAAGTTCCACCTGCGGCAAATTCTTATAATTGATGATTGTCAGACGCTCTAAATACATAAAAGTTTTTCTTAATTACTTTCTGCAAAAGTACATTAACCGCAGAGCCCGGCCAATCCTACAGACCTAAAATTGGCACAAGGCCAAAAAAAAGGATATTTTATTTCACCAATCCCCTGGAAAATATTACTTTTGCTGCCGATTGTCGTAATATCAGAAATAAAAAAAGAAACATAAACATCATGACCCAACAAAACTCAACCAATGCGGCCGGTGCGGCCGGTTTTATCGAGACTTTGAAAACCAATAAATCCGCAAAATGGCTCACTACCGGTGTCGTCGCCCTTGTCCTGCTCGTCGGCGGCTACTTCGCCTACCAGAAATTCTACGCTGAACCCAAAGACGAAAAGAACCAGGTTTACATCGCGCAGGCATTCGACCTCTTCAGTGGCGCCGTGCAGGCTCAGATGCAATATAACAGCATAGAAAACCTCCCCGACTCCACTTTGGCACAGATGCTCACAGCCCAGGGGGAAATCAAAGCCGGCCTGAGCAAAGACTCTGCAATCCTCGCCGTCAAAGACTCCCGCAAAAAGATGCAGGCACAGGTCACCGACCTCTTCAACAAAGTGCTTAAGGGCGACGGCAAATTCCCCGGCCTGCTGAAGATAGCCGCCGACGGCGGTAACGCCGGCAACATAGCCTGCTATCTGAGTGGTGCCGCCTACTTCAATATGGGACAATACAAAGAGGCCATCAAGCAACTCGAAGAGTTCTCGCCCAAAAGCGACAACTCCGTATCCCCGCTGGCAGTGTCCGTACTGGCCAACGCTTATGCTTGCGACAACCAGATTGACAAAGCCATCGCCACCTTTAAAAAAGCTGCCGACCTGGCCGACAACGAAGTCATGACTCCCAAATTCCTCCTGGAGGCCGGCAAATTGCTCGAAAGCCAAAACAAAAAAGAGGAGGCCAACGCCATTTACGTACAGATCAAGAAGGACTACCCCCAGTTCGGCCAAAACCAGCAGGGCATGATGTCTTCTGAAATAGACCGTTACATCGAGCGTACAAAATAACTTTTACACTGAAAGCCCCACAAGAAGTTAGAAAAAGCCGTCCGCGCCGGTCTGTGGCTACTGCGGAACCCTCTTCTAACTTCTTTCTGTTTTACAGCACACCACCCAAAAGTTTTAACTCCCTAAGCTATGTCTTCCCACAACTTCAATTTGCTTAACAACATCAGCAGTCTTCCTGACACGACCAACATGCGTTTCGGCATCGTCGTAAGCGAATGGAACAACGACATAACAGAAACACTACTCGAAGGAGCCATCAACACACTCAAGAATAATGGCGTCAGCGAAAACAATATCACAATAAGCCACGTTCCCGGCAGTTTTGAACTTATATTCGGTGCAGCCCAAATGGCCAAGCACGGCTACGTGGATGCAATTATTGCCATAGGCTGCGTAATAAGAGGCGACACCCCACACTTCGACTACATTTGCGAAGCAACCAGCCAAGGCATCGCACAGCTAAATGCCCACGGCAGCAAACCAGTGATTTTCGGTCTCATAACAGTCAACACCAAAGAGCAAGCCTTAGAGCGCGCCGGCGGAAGTTTAGGTAACAAAGGCGAGGAATTTGCCATCACTGCAATAAAAATGGTGGATTACGCTTGGCTGTTACAAAAATAACCCGTATCTTTGCATACGGAATTAGGGCAAATACCAGAGTGGCCAAATGGGGCAGACTGTAAATCTGCTGGCTTACGCCTTCGGTGGTTCGAATCCATCTTTGCCCACCCGCCTTGCGGATGATACATATAAAATGTATCATCCTTTTTTATAACTATCACACTATAACGCAAATTGAAAAACAGAAGGCTTCCCCCCAAAGTACCTATAGAGCAATTGCGGGTAGAAGTTCAATATTCCGTCCAAATGTTCATAAGAAGTGGCGGCAACGATAGTGTAAGACTTTACCAACTTCCACTATTGCCCCTATCGAGAAGGATATAAAAAAAGTTCCCATAAAAATGGAAACTTTGTGACTCCTATAGGATTCAAACCTATAACCTTTTGATCCGTAGTCAAATGCTCTATTCAGTTGAGCTAAGGAGCCGAGAAGTGACTCCTATAGGATTCAAACCTATAACCTTCTGATCCGTAGTCAGATGCTCTATTCAGTTGAGCTAAGGAGCCATAAAGTAAGCGGTGCGTACGGGACTCGAACCCGTGACCCCATGCGTGACAGGCATGTATTCTAACCGACTGAACTAACGCACCAAGAGGTTCTTTTTTGCCATCTTCTCGATTGCGAGTGCAAAGATACGACTTTCTTTTAACCCTGCAAATTTTTAGCCGTATTTTTTGTAAATATTTTATTCGGAAAGTTCTGACGAAATTATGACGAAGCCAACGACAAGGCATATGGCGCAGACGAGATAGCGCATGGCACAGGTGGGAAGTTGCGCGGCACAGGCGAGAAACGGTATTGAGCGGACAGATAAAATGGAGTAGTCTTGGAACGCCCCCCTGCTCTGCACAAAATCGTCTTTTCGCTCGCAGCATACTATCAGCCCCCACATCGGTACAGCTCGTTTCTGTCCCGGTTAGCATAACGTTTTATCCCAACAAAATCACCATAAACACTCATTTACCCCATTTTATTTACCAATAAAAGTTAAAAATCGCAGTTTCACCCCCCCGATTTTGCTAATATATATAAATTAAATACATTTGCCCGGTTCTTTACAAGCGCGGAATCAGCGTGTTTCCAAGCGGCACAGCTGCATGACGACCTCGATGCGTACCCCCCAAGGCGGGGAGATATACATTGAACTTTATTTTTACAAATAATTTTATTCAACTATCAATTAATTAACGTAATGAAAAAAATTACATTTCTACTTCACTGTCTGCTGCTATGCTGCATAGGCGCGACGGCACAGACGCAAGTTACAGAGATTGGGAATCTCAGTAACGACAAAATCTACACGCTGAAGGCGAATCGAGGAGATGGTGTTGGCTATCTGCTCTACCAGGAGAGCTCCGCCGCCAATAACTTGCAGGCTAACTATGGTAACGGTCCTTCAGACATTACCTATTCGCTGACCGAACCCGCCTACCAGTGGGCTATCTACACGTCGCCCAAAACCGGCATGGCTTATTTCTACAGCATCGCCGGTAATAAATTTATCGGTACCTCTACTGAGGGTAGTTCCAAACCGGTAACCATGGTTGATGCCCCTACCAATAGCGTTGAAGTCCGCACATCCAGTGTTACCAGCTACCCCTTTGTGCTCTCCACTAACCAATGGGCGCTGAATGTAGCTGGAACCTACTATCCCTACGGCGTCGTAAGCTGGAGTGGCGGATATAGCAACCTGACGGATCCCGGCAACGTTTACCAAATTACGGAAGCCGGCGACCTCGATGCAGCTATAAAATCCAACATAGCAGCCAAGGTGGCCACTTACGAAAGCCCATTTATATATTCGCTGGACGAACTGAGCAACGACAAGGTCTATACGCTGAAAGCTAACCGAGGAAATGGCGTTGGCTATCTGCTCTATCACGCAACTTCCGCTCCCGACAACTTGGCTTCCAACTACGGCAGCGGCTATACCGACATCGCATATTCAGCAGAAAACAACGCTTATCAGTGGGCCATTTATAAATCGGCCAAGACCAACAAATACTATTTCTATAGCGTGGGCGGCAATAAGTTTATCGGTTCGTCCACCGACGGAGACTCCAAGGCCATAGCCTTGATAACCAATCCTACCAACGATGTTGAGATCCGTACTTCAAATGCCGCCGGTGCCGGTTATCCCTTCGTACTTGCTACCAACAGATGGGCCCTGAATGCAGCCCAAACCAATGGTTGTCACGGTGTGGTCAGCTGGGCGGGAGGATACACCAACCTGAACGACCCGGGTAATGTATTTAAGATTACCGCTGTAGGCGATTTAACCTCCGAAATGAAGGCTTCAATAGAGAATGCCGTAAGAAAATTCGAGGATGTGGCAGAAGTTACTTTTGTGTATAAAATCGACGGTAAGGAATATAAAAGACTGACGGCTGAAAATCACAAGGGAGAGCCCTTGATTGCTGTACCCGCCCAAGATTACCTCACGATTGTCGGACACGACTTCACCGACGCTACCGTTACCGAAGATGTCACGGTCAATGTTACCTGCGAAGAGAACCTGCCATTCATAGCCTCCACGAACTACGACAACGCCACGTGGTATGTAGTGGACATACATCATGGAGACACTGGAGCCGGTGATGTTGTCAATGGTACAAATGCTTATATCTGGACTTACAACAGCACAAATGAGGAAATCGCCACGCCGAAGACGCCTACGCTCCTGACGGAACTGACCGACGAGATGTTGTGGTGCTTCAAGGGCAACTTGATTGACGGATTCAAAATATACAATAAGGCCGCCGGGGCCAACAAGACCATCCGCAAGGCTGAAACGGGCAATGTCATCTCCCACATGTCAGAGACAGATGATCATAATGCCTTCAAGCTGTATCTCGGCTCTGACGGCAGCAGCACCTGCTTCAAGCTGGATGGCGACACTTATTATCTTAATAAACAAGATTTGAAACTGAAAGGCTACGACATGGCCGACGGAGGCTCTTCCTGCCGCTTCTTCACACCGGCCGCTCTTCCCTTGAAGTCCGAATATGTAGTCAGCATTCCCGACGGAACCGTAGGTAACTATTCCTTTATAAACGACAAAGCCAACGCCAACAGACTGACCGCTGCCATAGCAGCCGCAAAAGCTGATGCGTTTAACATAGATGCCGCCAAAGCGCTCGCGGCCGTAAATGCAGAAATGGTAGCTACCCCTGTGAACGCAATCGTTTCGGGCAAGTACTACCGCATCCTTAACGCGCATACAGGCTTCTGGGAGCGGGGAAAAACCAAAGGGTTCGTTTACAATCCGGCACAAAGCACAACTAACATCGTGTGGAATGATGTGACCAAAGACAACGTGAACGCCATCTTCCAGATTAGCGTATCCGGTGAAGGTTACCTCATCAAGCACAGCAACAAGGAAGAATACTTGCAGGGCGTAAGAGCTTTACTCGGTACATCCGATGCCAACACCGCCACTTTCGAGGCGTTAGGACAAGCTCAATACAAAATCAGATTCAGCAACGGCGTATGCCATGCCGAAAGCCATAGCGGCGGCAACGGCAACCAAGGTGCGATTGTTGCTTACGACGGCCAGATCAACACACCTTCGGCCTGGTATATCGTAGCCGCCAACGACCTTGAGGTTAACCTCAATCCGGCCGATGAAAACACCTGGGCCACTGCTTACCTGCCCTTCGGCGTGAGCGTTCCCGAGGAAAGCGACCTTGAAATATTCACGGGCACGAAGGCTACCGAAAACGAGGAAAATGTGCTCCTGCTGACCGCACAGACCGGCGTACCGGCCAAGACGGGCGTAGTGCTCCGCGGCACAGATACGAGCTACACGCTCAACATCGACGACGAGGCGACGCTCGACGACAAGGGTATGCTCACAGGCACGCTCGTAGACGAAGCCATCGCCGACAAGACTTCGGTTTACGTTCTCTCCAACGGCTCGCAAGGCGTAGGGCTCTACCACCCCAACACGACCACTCTGGCCGCCAACAAAGCCTACCTCGAAGCCAGCCAGGCCCAGGGCATCAACGCCTTCCGCTTCTCGTTTGGCGAGGTGACCGGCATTGACGGCATTGAGAGCGGAAAACAGTCGGCTGCAAGCGTGTACTACGACCTCAGCGGCCGCCGCGTAAAGACACCTGCCAAGGGCATCTACGTGAAAGACGGCAAAAAGGTCATTGTGAAGTAACACGACCAGTTTTCATGCCGCCAGATATAAACAACATAAAGTATAAAAAAACGTACAACATGAAAAAGACCTATATAACTCCCGCCTCGTTGCAGCTGAACATCATGAGTGAAGGGCTGCTGGCCGCGAGCGACTATATCAAGATTGCAGACGAAGAAGCAACCGGAACACAGTGGTCGCAGAAGCACGATGGCTGGAACAGCGAAAGCTGGACAGAAGCTGAATAAAGAACACCCATTTTTATAAGCGGGAAAGGGCATGGACGCGATGGTTGCGCATTTCGTTCCGTGCCCTTTCCTTTTTTATTCCCTTGTGCGGGAAAGAGACAATGCAATATGCGTTCCGGAGCATTTCCGATGCCCTGCCTGTTTTTAACACTATTTGCTTTCGGGTGAAAAATATTGTATCTTTGCCGGTGGCCAAGGGGCGGACTCACACGGGTCCGCCCCTTATTTTCAGTCCGCCACGGCGGAGTCTTGCAAAAGCAAGTAATGGTTTTCATAAAATGCCCGTATTGGTCTTGACAAAAGCATTACTTGGAATTTTCACACGACTACTTGCCGTAAAAAATTCAAGTAATGCTTTTCGTAGCGCCAGCACATTCCGCCTTTTTTATCCTGTTGCCCTTAGTTTTTCCATAAAACTTTTTAACAAAAAACCACCTCAAAAAGCTTTCGGAAAGTTAAATATGTTAAACTCCACACGGAAGAAAAAAGCGCTCCAACTCCCCTCCCCCCAAAAAGCATAAAAAGAAAGTCTCGGCAGAAGGCCGCGAACGGCCATTCCGCAGAGACTCCCTGAGAAGATGATACGGCACCTGCTCAGAAGCAGTGCGCCACGGGCGTCATTGTGAAGCTGAACTCATAGTCGCCATAGTTGAGCACATACTGTTTGAGCGGCCAGCTGCCCCAGCTATCGACGCACCCCAGGCCCATCTGCACCTTGTCGATGCAAAGCTGCGTGTGGTTGGCCGGCGTCAGTTCGGCAGGATGGCGCTGGTGCTTCGCCGTGCCCTCGTCGAGTTCCTCCTGCGTGTAGTGGAGGGCAGAGGCCGAGAAGGGAGCCGCCGCCCGGAACTCCAGACCGCAGCCGCTGTGATCGAGCTGACGCCACCAGCGTATGTCGGTTTTGTTGCCGGTTTCCTGCGGACGGATGTAGGGATAGAACTGCTCGGCAACACTCTGGCGGTAAATGCCGAGATCGGTGGAGTTGTTGCGGTCGGCGTAGTTCTCAATGGGGCCGCGGCCATAGTATTCCACCACATCATAGCTAAGGGGAAGCTGCATGCGCATGCCGAAGCGGAAGAGGGGCGACACCTTGGCGGCGGTGTCGGCCTGCATCTGCTGCGTCACCTTTACAGCGCCGACATTATTGATCACATAGGTGAGGCGCAGCTTGGCCGACACATTCTTCATGTCGTAGTCGGCCACAACGGTAACGAGGCTATCCGTCTGCCACGCATCGAACTTGATGAGGTGCAAGCCCGGATTTTTCCAGGCGGCAAAACGTTTTTGCAAATTAGCGCCCATATCATTGTCGGTGGGAGCACGCCAGAAGTTAGGGGTCAGTTCGGCACCTTGCGCCATGAGGTCGCGGCCGCCCACGCTGTATTTGCTCAGAAAGCCGCTGTGACGGTTGAACTCCAAAGCAAAACCATTGCCCAGGACCTGCACGTAGTGATACTGATTGTCCTTGACTACGGGAGCCACGATGTCGCAATTGCTCTGCACCACATTGGTCAGCTCGAGCGCCGGGGCTTCGTAGGGCGTCAGCGCCAGCTGGTTTTTGGCCACCACATAGCCGGCGGGCAGCAGACCGTCGTTGCAGCGGAGCTTGTAGCACACATTGAGGAGCCACTCGCCCGGTCCGTCGGGTTGCCCGTAGCCGAGGCGCACCTTGGCGGTTTGCCCGGGGGGGACATTGAGCTGGTCCACGCGCCCGGTGCGCTGCACATGGCCGTCCTTCAGGAGCGTCCACTCAAGATAGTAGGCTGAAAGGTCGCGGAAGAAGTTTTCGTTGTACACATTGACCTCGCCCTTGTCAAGGTCGGCCGGAGTGGTCCAGATGTTCTGGTAGATGTGGCGCACCTCGTCGGCATGAGGATTGGGCACGCGGTCGGGACTGACAAGGCCGTTGTCGCAGAAATTGTTGTCGGAAGCGTCGAAGCGGTTGAAGTCGCCGCCATAGGCATATATCTCGTCGCCGTTCCCGTTCTTCCAGCGGCAGGACTGGTCCACAAAGTCCCAGATGAAACCGCCCTGCAAGTTGGGGTATTTGCGGATGATGTCCCAGTATTCCTTGAACCCGCCTTCGGAGTTGCCCATGGCGTGGGCATACTCGCAAGGGATAAGAGGGCGCTTGGCCTCTTTGTCTTGGCCGTACCGCTCCATCCAGTCATAGCCCACATACATGTAGCAGACGATGTCGTTGTGGTCGGCCATGCCGGCACGCTCGTACTGGCAGGCGCGCGAGGGGTCTTCGCTCTTCACCCACTTGTAGCAGGCCTCGAAGTTCTCACCGTCACCGGCCTCATTGCCCAACGACCAGAAAATTATGGCCGGATGGTTGAAATTGCGCTGCACGTTGCGCTGGTTACGCTCCAGGTGAGCCTTGCGGAAGAGGGGATTCTTGGCAAGCGACTTGTCGCCATAGCCCATGCCGTGCGACTCGATGTTGGCCTCGGCCACAACGTAAATGCCATAGCGGTTGCAAAGGTCGTACCACAACTGATCGTTGGGATAGTGGCAGGTGCGGACGGCATTGATATTGAGCTGCTTCATGAGCCGGATATCCTGAAGCATGCGCTCGGGTGACACCACATAGCCGCCATCGGGATCGAGCTCGTGACGGTCGGCACCCTTGAAGAGAACGGGCCGGCCGTTGACAAGTATCTGGCCGTGAACAAGCTCTATCTTGCGGAATCCCACGTTGACGGGTATCACCTCGCCGGTTTTGGGCATGGTGGCCAACAGCGTGTAGAGGTGAGGCGCCTCGGCGCTCCACTTGTCGGGATTCTTCACCGGCATGACGGTGCGGCCGCTCCCCTTGGCCGTCGCTGTGGCCACAACCTGGCCGGCCGGATCGAGGAGTTGCAAGTCAACCTGCCCGCCTCCTTTTAGTTTGAGGTCGACGGTAAGGGTGGCGTCGCGGTAGTCGCCGTCAAGGTCGGGAGTAACACGGATGTCTTCCACGCGTTGCTTGCTACGGGCATAGAGGTAGCAATCGCGCCCTACCCCGCTGTGGCGGAAAAAATCCTGGTCCTCCAGGTAGGTGCCATCGCACCAGCGGAAGGTCTGGAAGGCAATGAGATTTTCCCGGCCGGGCACGAGATAGGGGGTGAGGTCGAACTCGGCCTCGAGCTTGCTGTCTTCGCTATAGCCCACGAACTTGCCGTTCACCCAAAGGTAGATGTTGGAAGTGACGGAACCGAAATGGGCGATGATGTCCTTGCCCTTCCAGCTGGCCGGCACAACAATGCTGCGGCGGTAAGAGCCCACATGGTTGTTTTCCTCGGGCACTACAGGAGGATTGTTCTTATACATATTGCGCCAGGCATAGCCCACGTTCACATAGATGGGGTCGCCATAACCATTGAGCTCCCACACTGCGGGCACCTGAAGGTCGGCCCAGCCCTTGTCGTTGAAGCCCGGGCGCCAGAAATCGAGAGGACGGCTGCCGGCATCCTTCACCCAATTGAACTTCCACAGACCGTTAAGGGTAAGGAAGTTGGCCGACTGCTCCTTGCCGCCGCGCGCGGCGGCCTCACGGTTTTCGTAGGCAAAGTAGCTGGTGTGCATAGGGGCCCGGTTGATGGCATTGACATTCGGGTCCTGCCATTCCTTGAACGTCTGGCCGCCAGCGCTCAAGGCCAGCAATCCGAACAGGGAGGCAATTAATTTTTGTTTCATGGTAACAGATTATAAGATGAGGTTTTAAATGGTTGAATCAATCTATTTCAAGCGGCATCGGGGCGGCAGTGCCCGTACTTTCCTGAAGGAACACACCCGAAAGCAGGAAAAGAGAAACTGGCTGAAATACACCGCGACATAATTTCTCCAACTCTGACAATAGAAGCACCCCGGCACACAACGCCAAACATAGGCCGCCGGGAAACAAGCCTGCCGCGAACAACTGAACATGTCGCAAACCATAATCCCCCGCAGGATATTCTGCGGGGGATTTGTTGGCCTATAAGGTTTGTGCTATCAAATCAATACACGGGGTTTACCAAATACCAATTAGCGGTATTCAACAACTTGTTGTAAAGACTGTTTTCTACTTGCTTGGCTGTCTCGATATCATACGGCGCGATGTCGAGCGAACGGCGGCTGATAATCCACGCCAGCCAGTTGGTGCCATAGTCGGAAGAAAGACCGCCCCACACGTCATTGTTCTTGTGACGGGCCATACGCATGAGGTCGTAGTAACGGAAACCTTCAAAAGCTGTTTCCAGAGCCATTTCGTCGGCAATAAGCGTCTCCACGGCATTAATCTGGTAGGCGATGTCCTCAGGCGTTACAGGAGGGTCTGCGGGATCGGGGTCAACCGTCTCGTCGCCCTCGCCGCCTTGTTCGCCACCTTCCTCAGTGCCCTCTCCGTCGGCATCCTCGGCCAACAGGCGCTGAGCATATTTGCGCATCTTGGCAGCCTCGGCTGAAGACGTGCGCGCTGCTTCAAAGAGCATGCGGTCGGCCACGGCCTGCTTGTAGCAGTAAACGGTGTCAAGATCATAAGAGCGACCGCAGCCAAGTTCATGGATGCCGCGATTACTTTTCCAGAAAGACTCTTTGAAATCCAGATAGGTCTTGTCGGCTGCACGGCGTATCTCATCCACATCGATGTCGCTGCCGTTGGGCTCGGGAACCACATAGGGGAAAACCTTGCCGTCGACAATGGAGTCACTGTGCAACTTGGGCAACTTGTCGTAATTCAAGCCATCGCGCAATACGGCGAAAGCATGGCGGGGGAAACCGGCACGATTGATGGCCTCGGCATAGCGGAGATAAATCTGGCGCATACGGTAAACCGGTATCGTGTAATTGTAGCTGAAGTTACCGGTGCCGTTTATACTGCCCGAAGAGTTGGTGTTGGGATTGCGTTTCTGGATAAAAGGAATATCTCCTATCGTGGTACGGACCTTGGCTACAGAACCGGAAATGCGGCCGTCGCCTGCGGGCCAGTATTCAATGGTAAGAGGTTCACCAGTAGCCGGTTCATAATAGCGGAAATCCTGAGAGTTCGACAGATTCTCATAGCGCTTGGAAGCGTACACCTGACGGTTTCTGTAATTGGCCGTCAGCACAACGCGACCGGAGGAAGACACCACTTCCTCATTATCACTGCCAACACTGGTTGAAGTGGAGCTGGAGGACGAAGCATCGAAACCATAAATCTGGGCAGTACGGGTCAACACCGTACCAAATGATTTGTTGGCAGCGGAAAGCACCATAGTCACAACCTCACCATTTGTGGCAGGGGCGGAGCTGGTAAGACCGGTCAACCAAGAACCGGGAGAGGTATAATAATGGTCGTTGCCATTACCCGTCATACGGCTGACACCCGTTCCAGAGACAGTCACACCGCGCGAACGCAGACGCATCTCTTCCTCCATATAGGTATAGTAGTGGCTGGCAGCTTTTTCGAAATCGGCTTTCGAAGCACCGCGGGCCAGATACAGATCACCCATCACAACATCGGCCGGGAAAACGGTCAGCGAATGGGCATAGGAAGCAGCGCCATTGTTGAATGTACCATAATTGGGGCGGCCACCCTGAGGGGCTTTTTCATAAGCATAAGCCTGGTCAAGACCATTCTTCAAAAGGAGTTCCAGCAGATTGTCGGGGTTGGCAAAGCCTTCTTCGGGAGCAACTTCCCAACCGGTACCGGCATTGTCTACAGGCTTAGTGATGAAAGGAACCTCACCATAATTCTGCACAAGCTGAAGGTAGGTCCAAGCGCGTATCAGTTGCACCTGAGCAAACTCGCGACGCATGAAATAGAGGTTGTTCTTCATGGCCATAGTGTCGGCCTTGGCCAGATAGAAATTACACTGGTTGATTACCTTGTAGTAAGCGGAACGATTGAGCAGACCGTTGTCATTGTCGGGTAAACGCTCGAAGTTGGCAAGACTGGCCACCGTGTCACTGACATAGGAGGTAGTGTCGGTCAAATCGCCACGCAACTCACCGAGCAGGAGATTGTTCTCAACGACATCCTGCAGATTGCTCAAGATACCGAAATAGAAGTTGACAGTGTCCTTACCGCTGAAATCCTTGGCATAGAGGTCCATATCGGGAGTCAGCATATCCTCACAGGAAGTCATGCTCACACTCAATCCGAAAAGAGCCGCAAAGAAACCTATAATCGATTTATTTTTCATTGTATTTATGCTTTTTGTGCAACGGCAGCGCCGACAGGCACTTCAGCAGAACCGGGCCGGTAGCTGCCGTCACGCGTTTTAATTACAAATTGATGGTAACACCGAAATTAAAGTTGCGACCCTGGGAAAGGTAACCGGCATCGATGCCCTGATAAAGGACGCTATTGCCGCACGAAACCTCGGGATCGTCACCCAAATATTTCGTCACAGTGAACACATTGTTGGCCTCGCCCCATACGGAGATACCTTGCAACCAGCTGAGGGAAACGGGTACCTTGTAGGTAAGACGCGCCTTCTTCAACTTGAGATAAGAGCCGTCCTCAATCCAGCGATCCGAGAAACGTTCGTTATTAACCCACTGGTCATTGTCGGCCGCCATCGTGCGGGGCACATCCGTAACCTGACCATTGTACTTCCAACGATTAACTACAGCCGTTGTCTGATTGTAGATATTGTTGGCGCCTTCAAGCTGCGAACGCTGATAGTTGAAAATATCATTACCCAAAGAATACTTGAAGTCGAGCGACAGGGTAAGATTCTTCCAGGTAAGACTGGTATAGATATTACCATAGATATCAGGATTGGGATCGCCTATCTCCACCATATCAGCTTCGGTAATCCAGCCATCGCCATTCTGGTCAATGAAATGTACATCACCGCCCTTGAAATTGCGATAGGGCGACTGGCTCAAACCGGTGGGATAACGCAGGTAGCCGTATTTGCCGGCAGTAGCGGCATCGGCATCGGAAGCAAAGACACCACTGGTCTTGTAACCGTAGAATACACCGACCGGACGACCTACAGCGGTCAGCACATTGTTGGTTCCGTAAATGGAAGATGTGTAACCGTGCATGAGCTGCTCACTGGCCTGGATTCTGCGGCCATCTGCATCGAGCTCATAGCTCTTGATGTAGTTGAGGTTGGACTCGGGCAACTTGGTTATTTCGTTCTGATAGTGACCTACAGAGAAACCGGCCTGCCACTTCCAGTTACGATGGTTCAGCAAAACGGCATGGGCGTTGAACTCTACACCGCGGTTCTCAAGTTCGCCATCGTTGGCCCACATATAGGACAGACCGGTGATGTCGCTCACAGCCTTGCGGGTGAGCAAATCGGTCGTTCTGGACCAATAATAGTTCACACCGAATGCCAGGCGATTGTCGAGCATGCTGGTCTCAAGACCTACATTGAAGCGGTGGTTGGTTTCCCACTGAATGGCAGGATTCTGGATATTGGCCAGTTTCAAACCGGTAGCCTTGTCCATGAACTGTACATTGGCAAAGTAGGTACGGGCTGCGTAGTAGTCGACATTGTCGTTACCGCTTTCCTCGTAACCGGCCGTCAACTTCAGGTAGTTGATGGAAGGCACCTTAAACCATTTCTCTGAAGAGATAAGCCATGCTGCCTGAACCGTCGGGAACAAGCCCCACTGCACACCGGCCAATTTGATGCCGCTCTCGGCCTGCTTACCGAAACGGGAGGAGGACTCCATTGCTGCACCGGCCGACAAGAAGTACTTGTTCTTGTAGTTGTAGTCTGCATTGAGATAGTACGACAGATTAACCCAGCTGTCACTGGTGCCACCGTAATCCTTATACTGGAGCGAGTAGCTCATATTGGGCATCTTATCGTTGTCGTTGTTATAGCCGCGGATATGACTGTCGCTATAAGAGAACGAAGACAGACGGAAGCCACCGAAAAGATTGATGGTATGGGCACCATAGTTACGCTTCCAGTCTACACGGAAATCATTGTAGATAGAGGTTTCCTTGCTGAACTGGGAACGCATCACGCTTCGAACAGAACCGAGACCCTCTACGGCCTTGGCAGGGGTTCCGTCATTAGGCAGATAGTACTTTTCGTTGGTACGGTTGAGGATGTAGCTGAAACGGTCGCTGATGGTCAGATACTTATTAACCTCGTAGCGGGGAGCGACATTGACGGAGAACTGGGTCTGCTCCATGTAGTTCTTATTGTCGCCCTGGCCGTTCTGCAAAATCCAATAAGGATTCACCAAACCGGCATAGCCGAAGGATTGTGCGAAACGATAAGGATTGTTCGCATCAGTATAATTCTTACCGGAATAAACCTTATTCGTAGACTCTACCGTCAAGCCATTATCATAGAGAATGTAATGGGCATAGGGGCTGATAAACGGTGCCTGGATACGCCCCAGCACATTCGGCGAGGAGATATTCGTCTGGCTGTAGTCCTCGGCCCATCCGTTATCGCGGAGATTATAAGCATTACGGCTATAAGAGATATCAAGACCGGTAGTGAACCCCTTGAACATATTAATGTCCGTATTGAAGCGAATGTTCAGACGGTTGAAATCGGTCTGTTTGGCAGTTGCGTCTGCCTGCGAATATCCCAGCGAAAGGTTGTACATGGCAACATCGTCGCCACCCTCCACGCTGACTTTATAGTTTTGCGTGAAAGCTGTCTTGTACAAACCGTCCTGCCAATCCGTATTATTATGGTAAATGGGATAAAGCAGATAGTTGGGATCCTCATTCATGAACGGGGGAACAGCCGTGTTATTCTTGAAGTAATCCTGAGCTGCCGTGGTAGTACCAAGGAATTCGGTCACATAGTTGCGATACTGATTGGCATCCATCATGTGAGCCTTATCGGGAGCAAGCTCAAAACCGCCATAAGCACGGATATTGATACGCGTTACCATGCTCTTACCGCGCTTGGTATTTATAAGAATAACGCCATTACCGCCTTTAGCACCATAGAGGGCTGTACCGTTCTTCAGAACCTGAACGCTCTCAATGTCTTCCGTGTCAATGAGATTGAACACATTATTGACAATACCGTCGTGGAGCGCGGCACGGTCGTACTGCATATCCCACACAACACCATCAACTACAACCAAAGGCTGGGCATTGGCATTAAGGGAGTTCAAACCATTGATGAACATCGCTGCGCCCTGGGCGGGAACACCACCGCGATTGATGGTGCGCACCGAAGCATTCAGTTTATTCTCAATATCATTCTCTATGGTCAGGGCACTGGTGTTTTTCACAGCCATCTTAGGCTGATAGTGCAGGGAGGTTCCGCTGCCGTAAAAGCCGTTAAGAGAGGTTGAGAACAAACGGGCATTTTGATTGGTATCACCCTTTAGACTGATCTGAACGGGATTATAGTCCTCAATAACCACATAAAGAGACGTTACAAAGTCGGGGACCTTGATAGTATAGGCACCGTTGTCATCAGTAAGGGCGGTGTAGAGCCTGTTGTCTAACGCCTGCACCGTGACACCGGCCAAAGGAGCACCGGTGGCTGCATCGCAAACAAAACCTGATACTTCCCTCGTCTCATATTTAGCGGCGGGCTTGCTCTTATGGCTGACAGCGGCTACAGCAGAAGAGGTAGAGCCGTCATTAGCCGTCTGCGCGGAAAGAACGCAAGAACCGGACAGCATGAACAGGCAGACACCTGTACGCAAAGCACCCTGCATTATATTTATATTTTTCTTATTCATCGTATTCTTTCAATTTTGAAGTTAACAAGAAACTTATTCACGAACAGGCTCAAGGATAACATAGCCGAAACCTACGCCTAGAGCTTTACCACGCTGCTGATTGGAAATCTGGATGTGCAACAAGGGGAAGGAAGTAACATTTGAGGGCAAACCGTCATAGACGGCAGGGAAGGCTGCGCTATCCCACAACACTTGCTTACGAATGGCCGTCTGGTCCAGTTGAATGCGCACCTGCGGCACAGTTTTGATACGGGCTTCATCATCGCCCAAAATTTCAGCAGTGAATGTAGGCTTCTCTTCCACCTCATTTTCATCCTCGTCCAACTGAATCAAATCCAAATTGGCGCGGTTAGGAACCGTTACAATGGAAACCTTATAATTGGCGCTGAGCAATGACATAGGAAGACGAAGATACAAGTCAAAACGCTCACGGCCCTCGAAGGGGAAATAAGCATACATGTCGTCTTTCAACTCACCCTCAACCTCCGGATTCTTATTCTCAACCGTCAAATAGGTAGCTTCACCTCTGTCAGAGGTAGCGCTGGAACCGCTCGAACGGACAACGGAATAATAGGTGTGGAACTCAGAACGTTCAACAAAAGAGTAAGCGGGATCGAAATTGTAATTATCCACTACAAAGATGTAACCGTTTGAAGCCTTAATCGGTTTAACTCCGTCAAAAATGGGGTTAAGCTTATTATCGGCATCTTTGTTCTTATTATAAAGAATCGTACCATCTGTAGTAATCAAAGAGTCGGCATACAGCACATAATTGATGACCGCAGCGGAATCCTGCTTGTTGATACCTGCAAAATAAGAAGGAGAAATCAACATGGAGCCAACCACTGCCTTTTCAGTATTGATATTTGTCAAAGAGTCATTGGGATTCACCTCACCAATGGTATTGGCTGTATTATACAAGAAACCACCGCTGGGAGCTTTTGAGTTAGACCACTCATACCAATAGTTCTTCGCATAATTATAAAGCGGCGAAATGATTTCTTTAGCCTGCGCATAAGCCTTGTTGCTGGGAACAATCGCTACATACAAGCTATCTTCAGTACTTATATGGTAAGCCCGCGTTTCGGAAAGCAAATCGTTGCTGGAAATGTAGACAGAATCGACATATTCCATCTTACCCACGGAGTTCATTGCCCCTTCCACACTGGCCGACTCCGAGAAAGTGTACTCCGTATAGGAATCGATAATCGAATCCAATACAGACAACTCAGGGTTAACACCTAAATAGTCCAGAATATTGTAAGCAAAAGGAGACTGACCGTCCAAAGTGTACAACATACCATTGGAAGAGACATAGCTGGTTCTATCCATCGTAACATTGTTGAACTTCAAACCGGCCGCATCATAATTGCAGAGTTTTGAATTCATCAGACGCACCGACTGCAAGCCGCCACCGGAAGCCGTGTTGAAACGGGCGATATGATTGCGCACAAACTCATTGCCGACCTCAAAATATAACTTACGGGAAGTTGTTGTGTCGGTAGTTGCAAGTTCAGCTGCACGATCAAGCATATCCAGGTAATACTGGGCGTGATACGTTCCATTTTTAGGAGCCCACATGCTCATTTCCTGCGAGGAGTTGAGCAGTTCGGCATACGATTGTTTCTTGCCCTTATCCGTTTCGTTTCTCATCACCGGCGTGTTGCGCAAAATCATGGCAAGCGAATCCAAATCGGCATTGGCCTCGATGTTCTGCCAAATGGTATTCGCACCAGAGATGGAACCTGTCTGCACATCGAAATGATCATCGGTGCAGGCGGTGAATCCAAGGAGCATTGTTGCCCCTAAGATTCCACTTTTTACCATATTATTATATATTGCTTTCATTTTCAAAATATTTTAAAGATTACCAAATATCCTCCTCAGCTGCTCCATTATAAACAGAGGTCGGAACATACTCAAAGTAATCAATGAACAATTGACCGTTGGTTTTATTCAAAGCGGACTTAAATCGGAGATAATAGGTTTCGTTGGCATCCATTTCGCTGGTCGTCACAATCAGACGGATTGCAGCACTGGAGCCACCAGCCTGACGTACAGGATCCTTGCCGCTACCATTGGCAATGGTAATGTACTGCGGTCCTTTCATGTATCCCTGATTACGCATATTCTTGTCATTTTCCGCATTAGTGGCATCATCACCAATAATATCTGCGACCCAAGGTATTGAAATAGAGCCGGCAGATTGGCGCATATCAACAGGAAGACCTGTCGGTTTCAACGTATTGGGGTTAGTTCCGAAATACATCTGGGCCATGCCACGCTGGTCGTTATTAGACAATCCGAGACGCAACTCATAAGTACCATTCTTCGGGAACGGAGGCAGACGGAAAGTGAAGTCATAGAGACCAACCATAGTCAGCTCATCTCCTTGATAATCGCGCCAAGCAGCTCCGGCCTGATTGTCACCGGCATTCATATACAATGAAACAGTACCGGCGGACTGGTTGAGAATATTCTTCAGATAACCAACCGGGAACATCGTATAATTACCGCCACGCGTACCATAAGACAACAGCTCGGGCAATATAGTAGTCACATCGATACGGATACGTTCACTGGAAAGCATTGTGCGGGTTGCATCATCATAAAGCAGGACCTGATCAATAGGATAATAAAAACCATTCAAGGCATTATTATCAATATTACCATTGTCAGGAGAAACCAGGACACCACGCACCTCATAGCCGGTCTCAGTATATTTGCCATTGCGGGCATTATCGTAAACCGACTTACGATTCAGATACATTTTGTGATCCTTGTCCTGCTCAAAACCTTCATCACCAACTTGGGTAACCTTGACCAATCCACGATACTTTCCGCGCGTAGTGTAATAATCCCAAACATTAGTAGGGCATATATTAGTCTGCGGACGTGACTTCGTGGGACCGTAAGAATAACCGAATTCATTATAATGACGGATGAGATTCAGATAAGAGATCCGGCCTTCTATAAGGTGGTAAGCAATAAAGCGGTTTATAGCATTCTCCGGACTGCTCAAATCGTCGGCATCAACGGTGCCATAGGCCGCCTCGCACTTCTGCTTGACAATTGCCATGACATCATCCCAATTGGTAACGACACCTTCTGAATTACGCTCCAGATTTAAGCCCCACTCAGAGGAAAAGGTTGCATCAGTCTCAACAAACGCGGTGTAACCACGATAGCGGTGAGCAGGAATCTCATATTTTTTTCCTTTAAGACTGCCTTCGGTAGGTACATAAACCTCATCACGTTCCTCTTCTTCATAAGCCTGATCAACATAATCATCAGCGCTCAAAGAATCAGCCCAAGTGGTCTGCTCCAGCAAATGGGCAAAAATGTCCATATTGCCTGCTGCTGCAATCATTTCATATATATTATCGGAAGAAGGTGCAATAACAGAAGCCACCTCATGAATCATGCCATTGGAAACTTCTATATTGGACTTGACCACCTTGGCATTCGTATTGATAATATAACCACCATTAATCGTATCTTGCATACAGGTAATGGAGCGGTTATTCAGATTGGCAACATCAAAAGCACCGGAAGCCGGGAATTCAGCTTCTTCATACGCATTCAAATCGCCATTATCAATAATACAACTTTTCGCAATTAATTCAGCTTGCTCGTCTGTTAATTCTTCGATAGTATTCACTCCAAAAGATTGAACATAAGCAGCTAAAGCCTCATTATTAGGGGCAAAAACGGTATAATTACCGCGAGCGGAAAGTACACTTGTCAGATGGGAAGCATCAGCACCCCGACCAAATTGAACACGGTCGAACAGAGCTTTGATACCGGAGAATTTATCTGGATTTGCCTCCAGAAAATCTACTACAGTCTGCTCCGTTTTGATGGCGAAATTGCTCTCATCGATAGTCTCCGTACAGCTACAAAAACTTACAGATGCTGCAAATGCCACCAAACTGCTGAAAAATCCCAGCGATAAATATTTTTTGACAGAGATAAATTTCATAATACAAGAGTTCATTTGTCCTTATCCGAGGTATATCTATCCCAAACAGGATTCTGCACCAAATAGCCTCCCTTACCGACACCATTGATCTTCATTTCCTCACTATAAATAGGAACATACATGGCATAGAGCTGTCTAAGGCGATTTCGCACAGAAGTGGAAAGAGAAATGAAATCAGACAATGTAGCCTTTGGATCATTGCTTGCCTCTACCTGACGCACCAAATCAAACCAACGCTTGCCTTCTCCGACAAATTCGCGCTGACGCTCCTGATAAACCAGAGTCAACAAATCGTTTCCAGTCTTAGCAGGATCATTGTCTTTAGCCAAGGCGTAGTTCTCGTCCAAACGGTTGCACTGATATTCGGTTTCCGTTCCCTCGCCGGTCTTGAACAACTTAGGATTGCAACGCTCGAAAATAGTATTCACCAAGAAGAATCCTTCATTAACAATCTGGCCATTAGCATCATTCGTAGCAGCGTTTGTTCTCGGATACAAACGGGCTATAGCTTCTGCCTTCATCAACATAATATCAGTCAAACGATAAACCGGCCAAGGCATGTCATAGGTCGCGGTATAATTGGCACTGCTACCTTTTGAAACATCTTTCAGATTCTCAATTGTCAACGAAGAGGCCACGCCTCTGTGATACTGAGCAGGATCCGTTGTTTCGGAAGAATACTTGAAAGTTTCAGGCAAACGCACATCAGCCTTGCCAAATCCTGTAGAGGGAGCCACATTAGTTGCAGAAGAAGACACCAAAGCCGAAGCACCAGCCATATGGCCAGTTTTCAGGTTACCATTATCAACTGTGGAGAAATATGTACGATATGCACCATTCGAAATGCTGTTACCATCATAGTTGATCTGGAAAACGCTCTCTTCACTAAGACGGGTCGACCACAATTGACTATATAGGTAATCGGACACATTTTCATCACCGGGGAAGCTAAAACGCTTCAGATAGGGATAGCGCTTATCCTTATTTCCCGCAGCTGTGCTATAGGGATACTTTTCAATGTACTCCAAATAATCATCGTTAAACTCTTTCAGCACGAGATCAGTATATTTTATAGTCTCGCGAAGACAAGATGTACTGAGCGTGTTGCATGCGGCAGAAGACAGCGTATCGCCCTCCTCACCAAGAACGATATCGTTCTTAGCTTCAGAGTTCTTCAACATGCAGGCACGCCAAAGATTCATATCAGCCAAAAGGGCATACATCGAACGACGGGTCAGACGTCCCAAGTTATCAGTTGTATTACCATAGTCGATAGCAGGAGTGATATTCTGAGCCTGCAAATCCTCAAGATCCTTTATCAGATAACCTAAAAGATTAACGCCAGAAGTTGCCGGCATATGACTGCGCATGGCTTGTTCGTCAGTACTAATACTTTCAGTTACATAAGGAACATCGCGATAAGCTCTCACTAAATAAAAATAGTAGAGCGCACGAAGAGAGGTTATTTCAGCTTTAATCGTATTCCAATCACTACGACGGAAACTCGGGTCAACCTCTTTACCTGGTTCGGTCATTATTTCTCCCTGCTCCAAAATTTTGTTGCAGTAGTTGATACCGGTATAGAGGGACGCCCAATCGAACATGCCATTCGTCGGCATCAATACAGCCTGCTGGAGATTCTGGATCTCAGTCTGGTTCATATTGTTAAGAGTAAAGTTGTCAGCACGCAACTCACCCCAATAAATAACACGACCAATAACATCAGCTGTTGCAAACTGGCGATAAGCAGCAGCCCGGACATTGTCAAGGTCGTTCTTATCCTTCCAGAAATCCTGTTCAGTAATTTTGTCAGTCGGCAATACCGTCAGATAATCTTCGCAAGACACGAGGCCCAAACTTGTAACGAGCCCGGCTGCAACCAACATCTTATTTAGAAATTTCTTTGTTTTCATTGCTACATTTTTTTAGAAGCCCACATTCAAACTAACCGTAAACGAGCGAGAACGCGGAGTCTGAGAGTTATCAGTGCAAGGATTGAAGCCTGAAGCAGTATGATCAGGATCAACACCCTTATACTTTGTCCAGAATACCAAGTTATTACCGGAAGCTGCCAAACGCAAAGAGCTCAAACCGAATCTCTTAAGTTTCTCAGCCTTGAAGTTATAACCCAACTGGAAATATTGGAAACGGAGATAATCACCAGGTTCAACATAGCGGTCGCTCACCAAAGCATTGAAGGTATTACCATTAGCTACCAAGGTGCTCATTGCACGAGGAATTTCAGTTACCTGACCGTTAGTTCTCCAACGATGGTTAACAGCAGCACTCTGATTCTTATTAGTTCTCATGTCCTCAGCATACATACGGGCCATGTTGATAATCTTATTGCCTATACGGAAGTTGAAGTTTGTCTTCAGCGTCCACTGACCAAAATTAAAGTCAACGCCAAAACCACCACTTACCTTAGGATTAGATCCACCAAGATAAACAATATCCAACTCGTCAATCTGGCCGTCGTGGTTTATGTCTTCATAGATAACATCACCACCCTCAAACTTATAGTTTACACCACCGAAGTTATAAACCATCTGAAGCGGGTTGCCGTTCTTATCATAAACAACATTACCCTGGGCATCAAATACGATAGGTGCAGTTTTACCGGTAGCTTTGGCCGTGTTGTAAATATTACCGTTAGCATCCGGCTCCGTCAGATAATATTCGTTGTCACTCTGACGCAAGAAATAACCATTGTGCTTATAATCATATGCATAAACACCTTTATAGCGGAAACCGTAAATGCCACCTAAAGCATGACCAATCTGTACACGGCTCATAACAGCCTCGTTGCCACTTGCGTAGACAAAATCCTTATTGTTACTTGCCAATACGGATGCATCCATAGAGGTAATCGTATTGATATTCTGCGAGATGTTAAAGCGCAGAACCGTAGAGAACTTACCAACCTTGAAGAGACGGCCCGTATTCACATAAAGTTCCCATCCTTCGTTCTCCATAGAGCCTACATTGGCAGAGGAAAGCGTAGAGAAGCCTGTCGTAGAGGGGATACGTACATTATAGTTCAAAAGGTCGGTTGTCTTCTTATTATAGACATTCAAGTCGAACTGCAAAAGATCGTCAAACAAGTTTAAGTTGAAACCTAAGTTCCAAGACTTCGTCTTTTCCCACTTAATCTGAGTAAGACGGAGGTTGGTAGGACGGATAGCAGACACGCCATTATAAGAATCGAAAGCTGCATACTGGTTGTAAATAACTCCCTCAGGGAAGCTACAGTTACCAGTCACACCCCAACCGGGACGGAACGACAACATACTGATGACTTTACGCAAAGGTTTGAAGAAGTTTTCATCACTGATATTCCAACGACCGGAAACACCAGGGAAGAAGCCCCACTTATTACCAGAACCAAACTTAGTGCTACCGTCAGCACGGAGCGTGAAGTCAAACGAATACTTAGAACCGTAAGAATAGTGGAAAGAACCAATACCACTCATCGTATGTCCCTTACCCGTAGAGGTAGAGGTTCCTCTCAAATACCCGGGAACAGTCGGATCTGTGATACCGCCGGCAATACCAGAAGAAGCAAGACTCTGATAGGTAGAATTACTGGAACCTACTTCCAAACGTGCCAAGACCTGCAAAGAATGGTCCGGATTTAAGAAATAAGGCTTAAATACCAGCTGATGACGCGTATTGAAAGTCAGGCTCTTAAACTCATCGTTTGAGGTCAAGTTCACACCATCCGCCCAGGAACCGGCAACCAAGTCGGCAGGTTTGTAGGAGTTTTTAGATTCCGTATAGGCATTCATATAAACCTCCGCAGTATAGTCCAAGTGAGTCTCATCGTCCTCCTTGCCTAAGAGTTTATACTCCAACTGGAACTGCGGAGTAATCGTATAAGTAGACCACTTACGCCATGAACGATGTGCAATAGCCACAGGGTTACCATTTGAAACCATATCGCTCAAATAATAAGAAGAGCGATTGCTGGTATTGCTTACCATACCGGCAGCTGCAGCAGCCTGGGGCATCTGATAGTAATCACCCGTATCATAATAAGACTCGCTTGCACGGTCGTACTCCCAACGCGTAACTGCCATATTAGGCATTGCTTTATAAGCATAATTCATAAGACCATCATCGTAGTTCTTATTGTTCTTCGTATAAGTCAAGCCGAAATCGGAGGTAAACTTAATACGGTCAGACACATAGTAGTCTAACGCCAAACGCGTGGTGAAACGATCAAGAGACTGCTTGATAACCGTACCTGTTTCATGGTCATAGCTACCGGAAACACGGAAAGTAGCTTTTTCTCCACCGCCCGAGATAGCGATACCATAGTTGTGCGTTTGTCCAAACTGGGTAACTTCGTCAATCCAGTCCGTATTCTTATTATAATTATAGCGGTATGCCGTATAAGTAGGCAAGTCCTGCAACTCTACAATAGCATCGGCAGGGTTACCTGCCTCGGGATTCGGGTTGTGGTAAGCTTGCTGCAACATCATCTTATACTGGTCACCATTAAGCATTTTCATACCATCAGGCTGCCAAGCACCAGAGAAACGATAACTGAAGTTTACACGGGTTTTACCGCGCGCACCACGACGAGTACGGATTTCAATTACACCGTTAGATCCACGAGAACCCCAGATAGCAGTAGCAGCAGCATCTTTCAGAACGTTGATTTCCTGAATATCGTCGGGGTTTACCTGAAGCAAGGTAGCGAATTTTTCCTCATTCATGTCGTTGGCATCAAATTCTTCGGTGTCATAATCCTCAAGAATCTGTCCGTTAACAACAATCAGAGGTTCCTGGTTACCATTAATGGAGGTAACACCACGAAGGCGCATACTGGTACCTGCACCCAGGTTACCGGAATTAGCAACAATGTCAAGACCTGCAATCTGTCCCTGAAGAGCCTCACCAGCTGTTTCAAAAGAGAGACCTTCCATCTGGTCCATGTTTAAGGTTTGCTTAGCGACTGAAATTTCGCGCTCAGGAATAACCAAACCATTAGACTTAGTCTTACGCGTTACTACAACCTCGGCGCCAGAGATTGTATTCTTATCGTGCAACTGTATGCGGAAATTAGTTCGGGTGCCGATAGGAGAAATTCTTTCCGTTTTATATCCTATGTACGAAATCTGAAGCGTATTGTTCGGATTCTTAATGGCTAAAGAGAAGTTACCATTGGCATCCGTCTGCGTAGCAGAAATCGCACGATTGGACTTGTCGATTTCCGCCACATTTGCCATCACTACAGCACCATTGTCGGATGAGCTCCAGACATGTCCCGTAATACGCTTCTGCGCAAACGCCGCAGCGCAACAGAAGCACAAGGCTAATGTCAATAAATATTTTATACTATTCATGATATTATGATTTATTTTCTAATTCTATATTTGGCCACGAACTTCTGGGCAGCTGCGGGAGTTTCCCACTCGCTATCATAGCGACCGCCCTTGAGATCGAAGAAGTTTAGAACCTTATCCACCTGATGGATTGACACATACGAAGAACTATTAATACTATAGGCAGTACCTGTAACCGGAGAATCAAAGTCTGCATCACGGGCCATCAGATTATAAGGCTGAACAACATTGATAGTCTGATTGTCGTTATCCGTCAGCGTCATCGCTCCGGGAGTCTGCTTCATACCAATAGACAGATAAATGTTAGCAACATTGTCGATACAAGAAGTCTGATACTTACCTTCATGAGTGACATTGTCAACAAAGAACATCTGATCCTGGAAATGATACTTCACGAAATTAACCAACATCGTGATCATTGCCTGAGCCTTCTTCTGATTTTCCTCTGAGAGATTACCGTCATCATCAAGGTTTGAATAAACAAAGCTTTCAATATCCTCTACGTTCATCAACCCTTTGGAATAGGCTTCCTGAATAGCGGCATTTGTCGGGGCATATATAGAATAGCGGTAGTTATTAAAGAAACGAACCAATTTTTCGCCCTGAACAGGATGAACACCGGAAGTGGTGAAAATACGGTATTTCTTCTGTTCGTCGTTTCTTTGCTGATCCGTCATCTTATCATTAAGGAAACCAACCTTAGTCAACACTTCCTGCGGAAAGTCCGTCTCATTACACAGATTGAAGAATTCCGAGAAATGCTCTGTATCCGTGGACAATACATTATAAACAGACTTCGTGGTAGCTTGCATAGGACGGTTTAGGAAGAAAGTATATCCATTACCATAACCGTTCAGTTCTGCACTCATGTTATAACCTTCAATAACCTCACACTCAGGAATAGAAGGATACTTAGCAGCATCCTGACGGACCTGAAGCTGGAAGCCACCATCCACAATCATGCCAAGACCTAACTTATCGGCCTCTACCGCACCTTTTTTTCTCAAATAGACGGGAGCGCCTCCACGGGAAATATAATAAGAACGCTCACCACGCATACCTTCAAGATCAGAAGGATCACCATCATCATGAACAATGATATGCTGGTCAATCATATCAACCAACAACTGACGCTTGGTTAGACCGGTAGTAGTTCTCAGCGAGGCGTTAGGAAGAGACACATTCGTTGCACCGCTCAAAGGCTTGTCTTCAGGAGCGGGATCCTTTGTGTAACTAAATGTATAAGCCGTTGCACGGATAGGGAATACCGTATTACCGGTATTTTCGTAGGCAAATCTCCAGTAACGATGACGGGACGTAGCACTTTTCGCAAAAGTCATCGGATCAATCAAACCATAGAGTCCTAAAGCTTCATCGGTAGGAACAAAGAATGTAAAGTGAGACTGCATCGCCTTAAGATAAGTAGAAAAATACTTCTGCAAGGGTGCGTTGTTGTAACCGTCCTGAATATAGTTATCGTCTGCGCGAACAACAGCATTTACGATCTGCGTGTTATCACTATACAATGCCGGAGCAATAACAGAGGCATAGTCGGCCGGAGTCATTACTTTGTTCATTACATAAACTACGCCGTTGTTTGCAAGCAGACATTTATCGAAATTCTCCTTGTACTTTTCAAGAGAACTGTAATTATTGTCTGAAGCAGGGAACATCTGGTCCTGAGCGTCGTTCTTGATAGTCTCATACTTGCTGGGCACCGTCTCAAGGAAAGAATCCTTCATCAGGTTGTTGATCAAAGCCTGAACAATATTAAGAGGAATCTGGTACAGATTAGCAGACAGATTTTCTGCTGTAACAGGCTTTTCCGTGGCAAAACGATTCAACAATGCGCTACCGCCACCAGTAAGGAAATAATCGCGCAGAGCCTCGTCACTGGGCACAAACATAGCAGCCATGTCCTGCTCTTTAGGAAGAGACGTATTGCCAGCATATTCATTCCATCCCGGATCAAAGTTCAAAAGCGGGAAAGTACCCAACGACTTATCATCGGGTGTCAAACTGATGCTTGCGCCACCAGCGGAACGGGAAGAAATATAACGTTTAGCAAATACGGAGTCGTTACCTATATCATGCAACGCCTTGTACTGTTCGGTCAGACTTGCGCTATAATAAGGAGCACTGAAGCGATCCAACATCTGGCTAAACAGATTAGTCGATCCATTTGTACGGATAACCTCAGCCATATTGGCGGGTGTTACAACCACTTTATCCAATACATTGAAATAACCATTCAAGCAGGTCACATCCTGCTCTATTACCTGCGCATCGTAAATATAAGTACGCTTACCGCCCGCACTGCCATTTTGCCACACCTTGTCGCCTTTCAGGCCAAGAATAAAACTTACATCCTCGTGCGTTACGCTACGCTCCTTCATCTGATCCTCAATAAAGTGGAGCATCATGGGATGCGTAGCGTCCAATGCCATATAAATGCCGCGGCGTTCAGGTTTGCGATAAGCATCCCAAAAACGCATATCGCCTGTAGTCGTTTCACCTTCCGTAACGGCGATATTCTTATTGTCGGGCAATTCATTAGGTAGCCAAAACTTCACAGTATCGACAGCCGAAGCCGCAGTAGTACGACGCATGGTCAAACTACCACCACCATTCGAATAGGGCAACATCTCCAACACATCTGCATTATTAAGCATCGTGTTGTAGAGCAAGAGTTTTTTCTGCGCAGAGGTCAGTTGTTCGTAGCTGCGAACCGGCTGGCCTGTAGCATCAACCCAATCTGTAGTAAGGAAGAACTTGTCAAAGGCACTATCTGGCGCCACAAACAAAGTCTTACTACCCGTACGGGACAAAACGTCAGCATACTCCAGGTCGTCGATCAGTCGAACAACCGTAGTAAATTTCCGTGCCTTCAGCTCGTCATAAATACTCCCGCCCAAAAAACTCGGCATCGTTTCGTCGAGGTCGTAATCATCTGAACAGGAATACGTAATGCCGCAAGTAGAAAGCAAACACATTGCGCCAAGCAATGATGTTTTCATTTTGCTAAAACGGTTTTTCATACGCATTTAAATCTGATTTAATATATATTTTTTAATTGTTTTCATAGTAGTACACACCTATCTTAGCAGCAAAATTAATAGATTTTTATTGTTTCACTCATATTATAGGCTTGTAATTCTTATTTGTTTAATATTTTTTAAGATTACATTCTTTCCGAATGTTAAATAGATGATTGAGTGCTTTTATACATATTTTTTCAACTTTCGCGATGAATGAAACCACACTACTGCAAAATACAACAAAATGATATAAAAACACGCTCTTAAATTAATATCTGCCCATCTGTAAAACCTCCTCAGGTAATTGCGACGCACTCAGCCTCAATTAGCCACTCCGGGCGACATACCCGGGCTTCGACTATCAGATGCAGCACTCCAGGAAAACGACGGAGCATATATTCCCTGACCCACGTGTAATCAGATATATCACGCAGGTATACGACAAAATAAGCTACATCACTAAGGCTGGCCCCATCGGCCTCAAGCAATTTTGAAATATTGAGAAACATCCGTTCTGTCTGCGCTTGAATATCGCCAAGATACAGACAATTTCCATATTTATCAATACTTGCGGTACCGGAAATAAAGCGCAAACGCCGGGAGTAGATATCAAGAGCTGTTCCGCGCTCAAAAGCCACACCATACTCGGCCGTCGGGTTCAAATATTCAAGGGCTTGAAGGTATCTTACAGAAGAAGAGACCAGGCCGTCCACCGAGAAAAAATCAGCAGCCACCAACGCCTGACTATTTTCAGAGGCACCACCTATGCCTGTAGAAGCTATAAAGTGGGTATCGGCTGTAAGACCGCAACGATCGAACACTTTGTTGCGTGCCGCCACCACACCTCCATAGTTACGATCTACGTCGCGCACATAGAGCCATGTGCGATGACAATGATCGGCAAGATTCATTCTGCATTCTTCCAGCCAATTGATATGCCGACGAAAAATCATCTCGGTCTGCGCCTCCGCATCAAGACCACGCGCTTCGTCCCCGTTTAAGCGGACAGACTGAAAAAGAAAGTTCAGTTCATTAACTTTCACCACCATACGATTCGGCAACCCCTCTTTATAAACGTTGTCGAAAGCGGCCACCCAAGCCTGCAGCGCCACTTTGGCTCCACACACCAAAGGCTGCTCCACACAAGACAAGGCAGCAGAAGACAAACACTCGGAATAAAGGGGATGACTGTGGAAAAGATTCCACTGGTTGGCCGCATCGGTCAGATACAAACGCGTAAATATCAGATGCCGCAACGACAAGTCCTGATCAGCCAGCCACTGCTGCAGTTGCGTCTGGACATCAGTCAGCTGCACTGCAAACGGCTCTCCGGACTTTGCCGTAAATATTGGAAAATAAAACGTATTACACATTATATATAGTATATTCTATTCACGAGACAAGCCAGAGTATTTCTCCCACAAACGCCCCTGCCATGTGGAGCGTTCGCGCAGACGCTGGCGCACCAAGGCTGCGAACTCATAGTTCTTGAGTCCCCAGTCTGGCGCCAAGAGGAGTTGCCTTGGCGTTTGCGAGGTGAAACGTTCCACCGCAATGCCGGGACGCAAGTTCTCAAGAAAATCCACTACGAGATCGGCGTATTCCTCAGGCGAGAAAAGATTAAAACGCTCCGGACGCGCCTGATACTCCTTAGCCATAACCGTACCGCGCACAATTTGCAGTTGATGAAGTTTCAGTGTATCAAGCGGAAGTTCAGATAGTTGCAAAGCCTGCCTAGCCATCTGTACGGACGACAAGCCCGGCAGTCCCATTATGAGATGCGCACCTACAGGTATTCCACGAAGAGCCGTACGCTCCACAGCTTCCACAGCGCAAGCATACGTATGTCCGCGATTTATCTGCTGCAACACTTCATCGCTGGTAGTCTCCACGCCATACTCCACCAGCACAAAGGCACGGCGGCGCAATTCGGCAAGGTAGTCCAACAGACCATCACTCACGCAATCGGGACGCGTACCTATCACGAGGCCCACCACATCGTCAGTGGCGAGGGCCTCCTCATAAAGATCACGCAGACGCGACAATTCGGCATAAGTATTTGTATAGGCCTGAAAATAGGCCAGGTATTTCATTTCGGGATACTTCCGGAAAAAGAATTGCTTACCCTCTTCCAGTTGCTGACGCACACCACGCTTATCTTGACAATATCCGGGGCTAAACGTCTGATTGTTACAATAAGTACATCCCCCATGCCCTATGCTGCCATCGCGGTTGGGACACGTAAAACCAGCATTGACGGAAAGTTTTTGTACTTTCACGCTAAAATACGATTTCAGGAAAACTGAAAATTCCGTATACGTTGACATCAAGGCTATTTTTTTACGGTTAAAGACAGACAAAAATAATAATAAATATCGAAAACGTACGAGCCGGACTATGAAAGTAGAAGAAAGGATTTATTTTTGATGAGTTTATTTGGCCGGAAAGGGGGAAATACATATTTTTGCATAAAATATAACCCTTAAAATCCTATAGCCTATTGACAGACATTACTCCAAATCAAAAGACATGAAGTAATGGACAATTTATCCCAAAGAACCGACGAACAGTTGGTGAAACTCTATGTCAAGGGCTGCAACGAAGCCTTCGACATTTTATTGGAACGCTACAAGGCAAGGTTATATTCCTATATTTCCTATACCATACACAATTCCGACACAGCCGACGACATCTTTCAAGAGACATTCGTCAAGGCTATCGTCACCTTAAAACAGAGACGCTACAAGGAGACCGGAAAATTCTACCCCTGGCTCACGCGCATCGCCCACAATTTGATAATAGACCACTACAGGGCCGAAAAAAACTACGGCGCCATGCTCTGCGACGATCCCACACTAAATATGCGTCGGCTGGAGGAAACCTACGCCGAAGGCGAACGGATAGACGAACAGACCTACGAAGAGGTGTGCCATTTGATGGATTTTCTGCCCGAAAACCAAAAAGAAATCATCCAGATGCGGTTCTACAAGAACCTCAGTTTTAAAGAAATAGCGCAAATAAGAGGAATCAGCATCAATACCGCGCTTGGCCGCATGCGCTACGCTGTGCTGAACATGCGGCGCTTGGCCAATGAACGGCAATTGCAACCTTATTACAATTAGGAAAACCATGACGGCTTAGAAAAAACTGAAGATAATCCCCGCAGGCACCTAAAAAATCGAAAAAGGATGCCCCTACAGTATCTGAAAAGACCCTGAAAAAGGTTGAACAAAGGGTCTCCCAAAAGCATTACTTGGAATTAAAAAAGCATTACTTGGAATTAAAAAAGCATTACTTCGCGTTTAAACACGAATACGGACTTTTCAAATTCCAAGTAATGCTTTTTAGAGAAAAACAAGACACGATGAACAACCTATTATACAACCACTTACAACACAAAATCCATATCAGGTTCTCCCTATAGGCGCAGCAGGCATGTGCGGCAAAGCCCATACCCCATCCAACGCGGCAAAAAGATATGAACACCACACATACTAAAACAGGATAGACCGCGTTATAATAATACACTTTTAAAAACTTTTCCGCCTATGCCGATTTCTACTCCAGCACCCGACTCTCCTAAAGAAGATACTTTGCTATTTATACGCGCCTTCGCACGATACTACACTCCTGCGGATGAAAGTGAAAACGGTCGCACACAATCACAAAACGGCAGCACAGACATTTCATTAATGGCAAAGTGCTAAGGAGCGCATTTTACACATACCGCACACGAACATACCGCAAAAAAAATGTAACTTTGCAAAGCCCGCTCTTCAGAAGGCGGACTTTGCTCGTTTATGCACTCAACAAAAAAATCCTCGATATGAAGAAAATCTTACTCCTGGGTTCCGGAGAATTAGGTAAGGAATTCGTCATAGCAGCCAAGCGCTTAGGCATGCACGTGGTAGCTTGTGACGCCTATCCCGGCGCCCCGGCCATGCAGGTTGCCGACCAGTCCGAAGTGTTCTCCATGCTCGATGGTAACGCCCTCGACGCTGCCATCCAGAAGCACCGTCCAGACATCATTGTACCTGAAATAGAGGCCATCCGCACTGAGCGGCTCTATGACTACGAACGACAGGGCATTCAAATCACCCCTTCCGCACGGGCCGTCAACTACACGATGAACCGCAAAGCTATCCGCGATTTAGCCGCTAAAGAGTTGGGACTGAAAACAGCTAAATACTTCTACGCCACTACCTACGAAGAGCTGAAAGAGGCTGCCGAAAAATTAGGTTATCCATGTATCGTAAAACCACTCATGTCCTCATCGGGCAAAGGACAATCATTAGTAAAAGCACCATCTGACCTGCAGCATGCCTGGGAATATGGCCTCAGCGGTAGCCGTGGCGACATCCGCGAACTCATCATTGAGGAATTTATAAAATTCGATAGCGAAATAACCTTACTGACTGTTACTCAGAAAAATGGCCCTACCTTGGTATGCCCCCCCATCGGTCATGTGCAAAAAGGAGGCGACTACCGCGAAAGTTTCCAACCGGCCCATATCGCTCCCGAACATTTGGCTGAAGCCGAACAAATGGCAAAAAAAGTGACCGAAGCACTGACGGGAGCCGGTATTTGGGGAGTGGAGTTTTTCCTCAGCCATGAAAATGGCGTCTACTTCTCCGAACTCTCGCCGCGCCCACACGACACAGGTATGGTTACGCTTGCCAACACGCAGAATTTCAATGAATTTGAGCTTCATCTACGGGCTGCACTCGGCATTCCTATTCCCTGCATCAAGCAAATGCGCATCGGCGCCAGCGCCGTTATCCTGTCAAATATCGAGAGTACGGAAGCACCACGCTACCGCGGCATAGAAAAAACCGGAGAGGAAGACAGCGACATCCGCATCTTCGGCAAACCAGCAACGCGCCTTAACCGCCGTATGGGTGTTGTGGTATGTAACGGGCCACTCGACGCAAATCTCGACAACATACGCGACAAAGCCAAAAGATTGGCTTCTTACGTAGAGGTCTATTAGTGTTTTCCACAAACAGATACATGCAATTTGTAAATAATACATCACAAACAAGCCAACTATACGTTTAATAAACAAACATATAGCAAAATATAGTATTAAAATATATGTCCCGGATATTTGGGGCATATATTTTTATTTACACTTGGACGGATACATTAAACCCACACAACGACAAAATCCTCATAATTATAAAAAAACTTTGTACCTCAAAAGCAGAAACACCAACATCCCGCCCTACACCATAAAAAATTCTTGGAAAAATTTTAAAAGCAGTAGCTCATTAAAAAAGGAAGAGAAAGTCCCACCCGAAAAAATATTTGTACTTTTGCTGCAAACCTACGTACAAAAGGACAAACTACCGAATTTCATGCAAGACTATGTTAACAATCGCTGCGGCTGGTGCGGCACCGACAAACTCTACGTAGACTACCACGACAAGGAATGGGGGAAAACAGTGGAAGACGACAAAACCCTCTTTGAGTTCCTGGTGCTTGAGAGCGCACAAGCCGGTCTGAGCTGGATAACGATATTGCGCAAACGCGAAGGCTACCGCGACGCTTTCTGCGACTTCAACGCAGAAAAAGTAGCATCGCTCACGGAACAGGACATAGAGCGCCTCATGCAACACGACGGTATAGTCAGGAACCGCCTCAAAATCAAATCGACCATATCAAACGCCCGGCTTTTTCTGGAAATACAAAAAGAATTCGGAAGTTTCCACGCGTATATTCTTTCCTTCCTGCCCAACAAACGTCCCATAGTCAACGACTTCCACACCCTTGCCGAAGTACCGGCCTCCACCCCTCTGTCCGACGCTATCAGCCAAAACCTGAAGAAGCGAGGCTTCAAGTTTTTCGGCACCACTATCTGCTATGCCTTTCTGCAAGCCACCGGCTACGTAAACGACCACTTGACGGATTGCATCTGCCGACGCCGGTAAGCGTTCCACCTACCTGTTGTCATACAGGTATTTACGTAAAACAAATATTCTATAGAGTCCTTTCTTCTTATACGCCTTCCAGAAAGCGCTCCGCCGTCGACAGAGTGTTTTGCTTACCAACATCGAGCAATTGCAAACCGGAAACGGGATAGGCGAATATGCCTACCTTATCGCACACGGAAAGATAAAAATCCATGATGGAGAACTTTAGCGGCCAGGAACTCATCAACGGGAAAAGAGCCGGCGAAAAGGTATGTATTCCTGAAAACGCATAGCGGCGCAAACGCGACACGTCCAAATCGGAATAAGGCGAACGTACTTCGCCTGTATCGATATTTGTCCATCCTACCAGGCGCAAATCATCGTCGAAGAGCAAATAGCGTGAAGTGGTCCGTTCGCTCACCATCAGTGATACAGCCTTATCCACGCTCTGCGCATAGAAAGCGGTGAGATCGGCATTATGCAAAATGTCGACATTGTGAATAAGTACAGGCCCCGGCGACCCCGAAAAAAGCGCGGAAGCCTTGAAAAGCCCACCGCCGGTGTCGAGCAACGCCGCCCGCTCATCCGACACACGGACAGGCAGCGGCCATGCACGCGAAGCTATGAAGTCGATGATCTGAGCCCCCAAATGATGAACATTGACAACAATTTCAGTAGCTCCGGCCGCCAACAGACGAGCCATACATATATCGAGCAACGGCCTGCCGCCAACCTGTACCAAAGCCTTGGGCACAACGTCGGTAAGCGGTTTGAGCCGCGTGCCAAGCCCCGCCGCGAAAATCATAGCCTTCATAACCTAATGTTTTGAAATATAAATGAAAAGAAAAGGGTGGGACCTCCTTCAGCAGGCCCACCCTATTTTGATTTCTTTGTAAATTACTGCTGGGCGAAGCGGCTATAAACGACCTCCAGACCGAGATTATCGGAAGTTCCGCCAGCCAGTTTGGCGCTCGACATCCCCATATCGTGACGGATGCGCAGCAAGGTGTTGACACTTTGCCCATATGCATTGGTTGTAGTGCTGTACTCCGCTTTAACAGGAATCAATATCACTTTGTTCCAATCGGGGTTAGCGTTTTCCCAAAGAGCATACTTGACATTGCGCTGCTCCCCGGTATCGCCCGGCAGAACGCCTGCGCCCTTGTCACGCTCGTACTTCAGGAGTGTAAGCAAACGACTGATATTCGTATAAGTGTAGGCATTGGTGTTGGTACTCAACGTAGCCAGATAGGAGTCGACACCATTGGTAAGCCGCTCGTCCTCGAAGAAGCTATACATCTGCGCCTTGCGGACCATGAGCAACGTTTCGGGACGTTTCAGGCCGGCGGAAGAAGCATTTTCTGCATTATAGCAGATAAAGGACAGCTTGGCAGAGTTGATGGTATCGGTGTAATGCTCACCGGCCACTACCTCCGACACCGGCAAAGTCACCTCCGTAAAAATACCAGAGGGCGATTTCACATAAGTATAAGGATTGTCGGCAGCCAACATATCTGCGGGTATGCTGTTATCTATGAGCGTCTGCTGAATAACCTCCTCCGTGGCCGCCATACGCTGCATACCGTCGACAATAGTATCGTTGCCGGCCTCATTCTTTGTGTGATAGCGGAAATAAACATTAAGCGCGGTGGTGCGGGCGTGCAACATGGAGCCGATGCCGCCTGCTGTCTTGAAATAGAAACCGGGGCATACATGGCGGATAAACTGGTAAGAATTAGCAAAATACTCGGGGTGCTGATAGTACTTACCCACCAGATTCCCGCCGTACTCGCGCGGCAAACGCACTATGACGCTACGGTAGAAGGCCGAACCGTCTGTCAGCGAGTCGGGCCGGCTCAGATCCTTAACGGCGTATGACACGGAGCGCTGCACCCCCTTACCAGGCGTGTAGAACTTCTCAGGAGCCACATTGGTGTAGTAAGGTTCATTTTCCTGCATCACCTTCAGCGTGTCGAGCTCCTGCACGGCCAGTTTCATCGTTGTAAGCGAGTCGCCGTAATAGCTGTCGATAGAAATGCGGATATCGCAAGAGTCGACTATCACGTTCCCCGCTTCATCCTTCAGCATATCTTTATAAGCCGGAAAAGCATAACTTTCCAGCACATGGAACTGCGCGAGAAAACTGCATGCCGTCTGCGCCCGGGTCTCCGGGTCGACCACACAGCCAAGATAGCTATCGTTGGTATTGGCCAGCACGGAGTCGGCCGCCACTGCCCTCGAGTGAACGAGGAAAGTAGCCTGCGAAGTAGACACATCGTCGTCATCGGGCATAATGTCGGTTCCGATGAAAGAAGTACTGTCATCGCATGAAGAAAGCATCTGCAAAGTTGTCGCTGCGACAAGGAGCAACAGAACCGGAGCTATACTTATTATTTTTTTCACGATGGCTAATGATGAAAAATCCTTGTTTCCGTTGAAAGAAATCACCGGGCTCACTCTCCGGCCACCTGGTCGTAACAGGCACCGTAGTTGTCGCCCATATTTTCGTCGCCGAGCCATTCCCAGGCCGGAATTCCCTTGGCGCGGGCATAGTCGAGCAGTTCGGGATGGGCGCCGGGAGCGCCCTGTATGTATCCGTCGGCGAAAGCGATGGCCAGTTTGCCGTAAGCGTCGGGGGCAGAGAGGTCCACACCGCTGGCTGCCAGCACCTCGGCGTTGGCCTCACGGAAGGCAATACAATCGGCAAAATTCGCCACGGGGGACATTTGCGGCATCTCGTCGTAAGCAGAGAAGAGCACCTTGGCATTAACGAAGGGCGGTTCCTCCCGATAGGCCGTCTTGATGTAAAGCGGCACGATGGAGGACATCCATCCGTGGCAATGAATCACATCGGGACACCAGCGGAGTTTTTTCAAGGTTTCGAGCACGCCGCGGGCATAGAATATAGCACGCTCGGCATTATCCTCATACTCCTGTCCTTTATCGTCGGCCAGCATCAGGCGCTTATGGAAGTACTCGTCGTTATCGATGAAATAAACCTGCATGCGGGCAGCCTGTATGGAAGCGACCTTTATGATAAGCGGGTGATCCGTGTCATCTATTATAATATTCATACCCGAGAGCCGTATCACCTCGTGCAACTGGTTGCGGCGCTCGTTGATATTGCCCCAGCGGGGCATGAATGTACGTATTTCGCGCCCGCCATCCTGCACGGCCTGGGGCAGTTTGCGCCCGGTCAACGACATTTGGTTTTCGGGAACATAAGGGGTAAGCTCTTGGGTTATGAAAAGAACCTTCTTCGCTTTTGTCATTTTTATTTTATGCTGATAATTACGCAGCAAAATTACTAAAAAAAAACGAGATAGGCCGATCTTGCCCCAATGAAAATCTCCGAATTGTTAAAAATGGCTTTTTATCTACGTCCCGGCGGAATATGTGGTAATAATTCTGTTATTTTGCACCCTGTTTTACAAAACGCGACCTTAGATAATGCAAATCATACACACCATAAAGGAGCTTGAAGCCGCCCTCGCGCAGTGCAGGGAAGGCGGCAAAAGCATAGGGCTTGTCCCCACCATGGGCGCCCTGCATGCCGGCCACATATCCTTAGTCAAGTGCTGCAAAGCCGAAAACGGCATCACCGCGGTGAGCGTATTCGTGAACCCCACGCAGTTCAATGACCCGAACGACCTCAAGAACTACCCGCGCACACTCGAGGCCGACTGCCGTCTGCTGGAGGCGGAGGGGGCAGACATCGTATTCGCGCCATCAGCCCAGGAGGTCTATCCCGAACCGGACACGCGCCAGTTCAGCTATCCGCCTGTCGACAGCGTGATGGAAGGTGCCCGCCGGCCGGGCCACTTCAACGGTGTGTGCCAAATCGTGAGCAAACTGTTCTACCTGTTCCGCCCGGACAGAGCCTATTTCGGCGAAAAGGACTTTCAGCAGATAGCCGTTATCCGCGCCATGGTAAAGGCGCTCGCACTGCCCGTAGAGCTGCGCCCCTGCCCCATCGTGCGCGAAGAGAGCGGCCTGGCGCTGAGCAGCCGCAACACCTTGCTCTCGGCCGAAGAGCGGGTCACGGCCGTCAACATTTCGCGCGTGCTGAAAGAAAGCCAGGCCTTCGCCGCCACCCATAGCGTGGCCGAGACGCAGGCCTGGGTAACGGAGACGCTCAACGCCATCGGGGGGCTCGAGGTGGAGTATTACCAGATCGTAGACGGCATCACCCTGCAACCGGTCAGCACATGGAGTGCCGCCGGGAGCATTGTGGGCTGTATCACGGTGTATTGCGGCCAACGCCCCGTCCGTCTCATTGACAACATCAAGTATAAATAAAAGGTATGTTCCTGAGTATTCTGAAATCAAAGATACATTGCGCCCGCGTAACGGAAGCCAATCTGCACTACATGGGCAGCATCACCATCGACGAAGACCTGATGGAGGCCGCCGGCATCGTGGCTGGTGAACATGTGCATGTAGTGAACAACAACAACGGCGAGCGCATCGAGACCTATGTGATTACCGGTCCGCGCCAGTCGGGCTGCATCTGCCTCAACGGCGCGGCGGCCCGCAAGTTCCAGGTGGGCGACGAGGTCATCATCATGTGCTACGCGATGATGACGCCCGAGGAAGCCCGCGCGCACCAGCCCAGGGTGATTTTCCCCGATGGCGATGACAACCGCATCTGACAGGCCGGCAACAAGCGGCATGCTGAAGCGCCTGACCCGCGAAATACGAACGGTGGTCAACGAATTGTTGGCCACCGTTTTTCCGTACCGCTGCACCGTGTGCGGCCGCCGGCTCGCCACCGGCGAGAAACACCTCTGCACAGGCTGTTACATGCAATTGCCCTTCACCCGCCTGCGGGGCGAACGAGGCAACGTGATCGAACGCCTCTTCTGGGAGAAAATCCCAATCAGGCGCGCCAATGCGTTCATCAAATACATTCCCGGCACCGACAGCAGCCGCGCCGTCAAGCAAATGAAATATGGCAACAGGCCGGAGCTGGGCCTGTACTTCGGCCGGGCCATGGCCCTCGAACTGCTCGGCACGGATTTCTTCAACGGCGTTGACGTGATTGTGCCTGTACCGCTTCACCGTAGCAAACAGCACCGCCGCGGCTACAACCAAAGCGAACGCCTCGCCGCCGGCATAGGCGAGATAACGGGTCTGCCGGTAAGGCGCGACCTTGTGGAACGCGTCAGAAACACCGACACACAGACGAAAAAGACGCACGACGAGCGCCGCCGCAACATGGCAGGTGCCTTCCGGCTGGTCAAGGCAGCCGAGGCCGGGGGAAAACACATTCTGCTCGTCGACGATGTGATAACGACCAACGCTACCCTGCTGGCCTGCGCCGAGGCTCTGATGCAAGCCGGCGGCGTGAGCTTCAGCATCCTCACACTCGGCGTGGCCGGGCACCACACCCTTATCACGAAAAATCCCATCCTTACGCCGTAAGCAAAGTCAGTACGCACCGTTACGCCACGAGTGCTTCAGATTTAACACATTTAACTTTCCCTCACGGTTCCGGGCATCTTTTTTGTTAAAAAAATCTACAGAATCTATTACTCCTATAAGCCGGAAAGACCCCTGAGCACCCCCTGAAAGCAAAGCATTACCGGGATTTTGAAAAGCACTTATTCGCGTAAAAATTCCAAGTAGTGCTTTGCCCGACACGAATACGTGCTTTTTTGCAAAAACCATTACTTGCCCTTGCAAAACGCCGCGCAAAACGCTCAACAATAAGGGGCAGACCGCAATGGTCTGCCCCTTGGCTATTGCAAATATACGAAATTTTCGGGCCAAAAGCAAGAAGTGTTAAAACGAGACATTCCCGCTCCGGCATGGCCGCGTCCACGCGCCGCTGTCAGCGGATGAAGAGCAACTCGCGGTATTTGGGGAGCGTCCACATCTCGTCCTCCACAATCAGTTCCAGTTTGTCGATGTGCGCGCGTATGACGTCGAAATACGGCTCCACCTCGTCGTGATAGGCAATGGCCAGCTCGCGCATGTTCTCTATGCGGTTCACCACCTTGCGCTTCTCCACCATCGCCTCCACGGTTTCGGCTATGAAGTTCGTGTGCTTGTTGATTTTCTCAATCAGCGTGACATTATAGGCCGTCAGCTCACTCACTTTCCCAGGATCGGAGAAAGTCTGCTGAATCTTGTGCACGTTGTCCACCAGTTCGCTCTGATACTTCGTGGCAACGGGGATGATGTGGTTCATGCACAGATCACCGAGCACACGGGCCTCGATCTGTATTTTCTTCTGATAAGTTTCCCACTTGATCTCGTTGCGGGCCTCCAGCTCGTGGCGGTTCATCACCTTCATGCGCTCAAACATCCTGACGCTGGCATCGTCGAGATAGCGGTCGAACACCAGCGGGCAGGACGTTTCGCAGTCGAGGCCGCGCGCCGCCGCCTCCTGCTTCCACTCCTCGCTGTAGCCGTTGCCGTCGAAAAGAATCGGACGGCAGGTCTTGATGTCCTCGCGCAGCACATCGAAGATGGCCGACAACTTGCTCTCGCCAGCGGCCACAAGTTTATCCACACGCAGTTTGAAGTCGGTAAGCGCCTCGGCAACTGCCGTATTGAGCGCGATAAGAGAACTGGCGCAATTGGCGCTCGAGCCCACAGCGCGAAACTCGAAACGGTTGCCGGTGAAGGCAAAAGGCGAGGTGCGGTTACGGTCGGTGTTGTCCACCATAAGCTCGGGTATCTGCGGAATATCGAGCTGCACACCATGTTTGCCCTCGAGCGTGAAGAGTTCGTCCTTGGTCGACGCTTCCACCCGGTCGAGCAGGCTGCTGAGCTGCTTGCCCAGGAAACTGGAGATGATGGCCGGCGGCGCTTCGTTGGCACCTAAGCGATGGGAGTTGGTGGCACTCATGATGGAAGCCTTGAGCAGACCGTTGTGGCGGTACACGCCGACGAGGGTCTCCACCACAAAGGTGATGAAACGCAGGTGCTCCTCAGGCGTTTTGCCGGGAGCGTGAAGCAGGGCGCCGGTATTGGTCGTCAGGCTCCAGTTGTTGTGCTTGCCGCTGCCGTTGATACCGGCAAAGGGCTTTTCATGCAACAGACAGCGGAAACCGTGCTTGCGGGCGATGTTGCGCATGAGCGACATGAGGAGCATGTTGTGGTCAACGGCCAGGTTGCATTCCTCGAAAATAGGAGCGAGCTCGAATTGATTGGGAGCCACCTCGTTGTGCCGTGTCTTGCAGGGTATGCCCAGTTCCAATGCCTGTATTTCAAGGTCGCGCATAAACTCCGCCACGCGCTCGGGAATGGCCCCGAAATAGTGGTCGTCCATCTGCTGGTTTTTAGCCGAATCGTGCCCCATCAGCGTGCGGCCTGTCAGCAAAAGGTCGGGACGCGCGGCATAGAGGCCTTCGTCCACGAGGAAATATTCCTGCTCCCAGCCCAGATTGGTGGTGACGCGGGTCACGGCTGGGTCGAAGTATTGCGCCACAGCCGTGGCGGCCTTGTCGATGGCCGCAAGCGACTTCTTGAGCGGCGCCTTATAGTCGAGCGCCTCGCCGGTGTAGGCTATGAACACGGTGGGTATCATCAACGTGTCGCCCACTATGAAGACGGGCGACGCGGGGTCCCAGGCTGAATAGCCGCGGGCCTCGAAGGTGGAACGGATACCACCGTTGGGAAACGAGGAAGCATCGGGCTCCTGCTGCACGAGTTCCTTGCCGGAAAACTCCTCCACCATGCCTCCCTTCCCGTCGTGCACCACAAAAGCGTCGTGCTTCTCGGCGGTGCCTTCGGTAAGGGGCTGGAACCAATGGGTGCAGTGCGTCACGCCCATCTCTACGGCCCATTTTTTCATGCCCTTGGCCACTTCGTCGGCCACGCTCATGGGAAGTGGCGTACCCTCTTCTATGACTTCGCGCAACTTCTTGTAAACATCCAAGGGGAGATACTTGAACATTTTTTCGCGGTTGAACACGTACTTGGCGTAGTACTCGGACGGGCGGACCGACGGCGCTTTCACCTCCACCGGACGTTTCTTGAAGGCCTCCTCCACAACTTTAAACCTGAGCTTGCTCATTTCTACTTCAGCTGATTCGTTTTTTAAAATATACCGCCCCGGCACACCGGCGCTGCAATGCCGGCGTGCCAAGACGGTGCAAAAATACATAAAATCGGTCAGAGTTTTACATTGGCAAGATAAAGAATCAATTTTTCCAATAAGGAAAAATGTTCCCCTTCCATATCACAGGCCTCAGGAACCGACCAGACGTTCCAATCCCTGTGCCACGCGTTCCAACGCCTCGGCAAGGCGGGCACGCGGACAAGCCAGGTTGACGCGCAGGAAGTATTCGCCGCCGGGGCCGTACATCTCGCCGGCATTAAGCATCACTTTCTGTTCCTCCAGCAAGCGCTTGGCCAGATGGCCGGAAGTAATGCCCGTGACGCGGCAGTCCACCCAAGCCAGATAAGTGCCCTCGAGCGGCAACACGGGACAGGCGGGCAGCCGGCGGGCGAAGAAGTCGCGCAGATATTGGTAGTTGCCCCACAGATAGTCGCGCAGGGCGTCGAGCCACGCGGCCCCTTCGTTGTAGGCCGCGATGGTGGCTATCACGCCGAAGGGATTGACGTCGCACACTTCGTTGATATTGATGGCGCGGTCCACGCGGCGACGGATGCTATCGTCCGGCACCACGATGTTCGCGATTTGCAACCCGGCGATATTGAAGGCCTTGCTGGGCGAAATGCAAGTAGCCGAGCGACGGCTGAATGCCTCCGACAAACTGGCAAAAGGCGTGTAGTCGTGTCCGGAATAGGTCAGTTCGCAATGTATCTCATCGGCCACGACAAACACATCGTGCTTCAGGCAGAGCTCGCCTAAGCGGAGCAACTCCGCGCGTTGCCACACGCGTCCGGCGGGGTTGTGCGGATTGCAGAGCAGGAAGAGGCGGGTGCGCGGGTCGGCGAGCTGGCGCTCCAGGTGGTCGAAGTCGATAGTGTAACGTCCGTCGGCATAGACAAGCGGGCTGGCCGCGAGCTCACAGCCGTTATTACGGATAGAGGAGTAAAAGCAATTATATGCCGGAGTGAGTACGGCCACGCGGTCGCCGGGCACGGTCATGGCTTTGATGATAGCCGAAAGGGCGGGCACCACGCCGCTGGTGTAGATAATCCACTCTGGGCGGAAACTCCAGGCGTGACGGCGGGCAAACCAGCCGGTAACGGCGTCGTAGTAGGCGGCGGGCACCTTCGTGTAGCCGTAAATGCCATGCTCCACACGGTGGCGTAACGCCTCAACAACGGGGGGCGCCGTGCGGAAATCCATATCGGCCACCCAGAGGGGAAGCACCTCGGCGTCGGCAGCCGTATCCCATTTATAGGAATTGGTGCCGCGACGGTCGATTATCTCATCGAAGTCATATTTCATAATTACAAGGTTTAGTTACAATTGATTCATCCAGCGTCCGCGCCACAGGCGAACGAGGAAAATGAGCCCTCGGAAACAGAGCTCCACACACATGGCCAGCCACACACCGCGTAATCCCATAACGGGAGCGAGAGCGGCCGCCAGCACAAGGCGCACGCCCCAGATGCTGCCGAAACTCATCAGGCAGGGAACGAGCGTGCTGCCGGCGCCGACGAATACGCCGTAGGCCACGATAGAGGCGGCAAACATAGGCTCGGCAAAGGCTTCGATGCGCAGAATGGCGGCACCGAGTTCGCGTATCTCGGGCACGGGGGTCATCACACCGATGATTTGCGGTGCGGCTACGTAGAGCAGCAGTCCCATCAGCCCCATCACGGCCATGCCCGAGCCGACGGTGATGGTGGCGAAGCGTCGCACCAGCGCCGCACGCCCGGCCCCGAGACTTTGTCCGACGAGCGTGGTGGCGGCTTCGGCAATGCCGTAGCCCGGCATGTAGCAGAGGCTTTCGGCGATAATGGCAAAGGCGTTGGCGGCTATGGCAAAAACGCCGAGGGGGGCCACGATGGCGGTAATCATTATCTGCGCGCTGCAGATGGCAATATGCTCAAGCCCCATGGGCGCACTGATGCGCAAGGACTTGCGCAAGGTCTGCGCCGTGGGGACGTAGCGCCCGGCCTCGTGCGACAGGCGCAACTGCGGCGAACGGCGACAGAGATACCAGATGTGCAGCGCGGCTACCACGAGCACGGCAAGCGCGGTGCCGAGGGCGGCGCCCACCACGCCAAGCCCCGCACCGGGCAGCGTCACGGTGGTGCCAAGGAGGGGCCACTCGTGCGTGGGGAATATCAGGAAGTAATTGAAAACGACGTCGAGCAGGCACATGAGCACATTGAGCATACTGGGCACGCGCATGTTGCCGCTGCAACGCAGCATGCTGCCGGCAAGATAGTTCATCTGGAGCACAGGCAGGCAGCATGAGAATATGAGGAAGTAGACCGAAGCATCGGCGCGTATGGACGCGTCGCCGCCGAGCCAGGCGGGCAGGCTGCCGCTGATGGCCACACCGGTGAGGGCGAGCAAAAGGCCGAAGGCAAGCATGGCCGCAAACGACTGGCGCAACACCTGACGCGCACCAACGAAATCGCCGGCGCCGATACGGTGGGCCACCTGTACGGAGAAGCCTGTGACGGCCGCCGAGCAAACACCGCCGAAGAGCCACAGCGTGGTGGAGACCAGGCCAATGGAGGCCGCGGCACCGGCGCCAAGACGCCCCACCATAGAGGCGTCGACATACTGCATGGCGATGGACGACACCTGTGCCAGTATGGCCGGAACGCTGAGGCTGGCTGTGAGTTGCAGCTGCTGCCTCAGCGTCAGGTGACGGCCCTCGCGGATGAGCGCGAGCAGACGGTCGGTGCGTTTCTCGGGCTTAACGGTCGGCGGCATCGGCAATATCGGCGGCAGTCAGTATCCGGCAGTCGGCGGGCGACTTTACATTGCTGTCGAGAATCACCTCGCCGTAGCCGCGGGCCACAATGCAGCCGCTACGGGGATTCTTCACGCTGCGCACCTCGCTGCTGATGGTAGCCTGCAGGTCGCTGTCTTCAAAAGCGAGGTCGCAGTCGGGGGCCATCACGCAGTTTTCCATGACAAGACCACGGGCGTAGCACAAAGGCTGGGTGCCCGCTATGCGGCAGTTGACGAGGCGCAGGTTGCGCGAGTGCCAGCCGAGGTATTCGCCGGTGAGTTCGGAGTCGTAAACGGTAACGTTCTCGGTGTTCCAGAAGGCATCCTTTGAATCTATGACGGCGTTGCGTATCTCCACATCGCGACAATATTGGAAGGAGTAGTTGCCCTGCTGGCGGTAGTTCTCGATGCGTATGCGCTCGCTGTGCATGAAGAGGTAGTCGGCGTGTGCCACCTCCACCTGCGAGAGGTTCACGCCGCGGCAGTGCCAAAGGGTTTCCTGCGCGTCGGGAATGCGCACGTTGCGGAGCGTGAGGTCGTTCATCTCGCGAAACATTTTGGGAGCCTCCACCAAAGTGTCGGTCATTTGCAACCCCGTGGAATACCACAACGCCGCACGGGCGCCCTCGGTGAACACGCAGTCCGTCACGCGGAAGCCCTCAGTGTGCCAGAAGGGATACTTCCCCTCAAAGCGGCAACGGCAGGCCTCGATGTTGCGGCAACACTTCAGGGCCGACTCCCCGGCATGAAAGGTGACGCCCTCAAGGCGCAGGTCGTGCGCGGCAAAAAGGGGGCGCTCGCCGCCGTACTCCTCGCCACGGATAATGGTCATGTTGTCTTGTACCATGTCTTTTCAGTTTTTGTTTTGCGCTGCAAAATTACACATTCAGCCGGACTTCGCCAATAAACATATCCCGTAGTTTTGTACCTGAATTATGGTTTTGACCGGCGCGGGCTTCAAGGCGAAATGAACAGCCGGCAGCGAACGGGGCCGATAATGCGCCACAAAGTGGCAAGGCGTCCCACTTTTGTGGCAAGCAATCCCACTTTTGTGGCAAGGCGTCCCACTTTTACGGCAAGGCGGCCAGCCTACAGGACAACAAGGGCGGCATCCCGCAATCTTAACGGCGTTTCGGCCGAAAGTATATTATATTTTCGTACATTTGCACAGAAATTAACAAAACTCTCATTCCCCAACGCTCCGCCATGCTCCTGACGATAATCATTCCCTGCTACAACGAAGAGGCCGTACTGCACGAGACAACCCGCCGGCTGCTGCTCATTGCCGACGCCCTGAAAGAAAAACACGGCGCCGCGACGCGGCTGCTGCTCGTAGACGACGGCAGCAAGGACCGTACCTGGGATATCATCTGCCGGCTGGGGCGTGAAGACCGCCGCGTGGCGGGTCTCAAACTGGCGCACAACGTGGGGCACCAGCACGCGCTGTGGGCCGGCATGGCCAAGGCGGCCGGAATGGGCGACGCCTTCATCTCCATCGACGCGGACTTGCAGGACGACCCGCAGACTATCGTAGAAATGGCCGACCGCTACGCAGCCGGAGCCGACATCGTGTATGGCGTGCGGCGCAGCCGCCGCAAAGACACTTTCTTCAAGCGGCAAAGCGCACAGCTCTACTACCGCCTGCTGGCCGCAATGGGCTGCGAAGTGGTGTACAACCACGCTGACTTCCGCCTGATGAGCTGCCGCGCGGCCAAGGCGCTGCTGCAATACCCCGAACGCAACTTGTTCATACGCGGACTGGTAAAGACGCTGGGATTCCGCGAGGACTACGTGTATTACGACCGCGCGGAACGCTTTGCCGGCAATTCCAAATATCCGCTGGGCAAGATGCTGGCTTTCGCCTGGGACGGCATCACCTCCTTCTCCGTGCGCCCTCTGCGCCTTATCACGGCCACCGGGTTGCTCTTCATGCTCGTATCGGCGGGCATCATCGTATGGGCACTGCTCGCCTATTCCGGCGGCCACACCCAGCGCGGATGGACCTCGCTATTGGTGAGCCTGTGGTTCGTAGGCGGGGCCATACTGGCCGCACTGGGAATCATCGGCGAATATATCGGCAAAATATACTCCGAGGTGAAGCGGCGCCCGCTCTTCATCGAAGACAGCACCGTCAACCTTGAAAATTCTCCGGAAGAAGCCTGACGACGCCTGCACAACACCCTTTATATACAATAAGTGCCCGGCCGCGAACTGCAATACAGCATCGCGGCCGGGCACTTATTGTCTGACAGGCACGAAGGGCGCCTTTATTTCCGGTCGTCCATCACCACTGCAACCGGAGCCTTGGAGGCTTTCTTCAGCATCCAGACGGTGTAAAGCTCAAGCAGGGCATAAACCACAAAACCGCACCCGACAATAATAACCGGCAGACCGGCTATCTGCACCTTATCGCCCGAAAGAGCCACATAAAGGCCACCGGCCAGCTCTATCACCGGCACAAGGTAGAAGAGGTCGGAAAACGACACGCCGCTACGATGGATCTGCCAAAGGGAATAGGCCTGCGTAGCCGCAGCCAGCAGCAGCACACCGGCGAGCAAATACATCATCACCTCGAGAAAGAGCTCGGGCCACACAATCTGCACCAGGCCGAAGAGGATGCTGCCTGCCGCCACCACGGGATAGAGCATGACACCGCGACCCTCGGGGGCGCGCCGGAAATAGGTGATGAGCGACACCACTCCGGGCACGATGAAGAGCATACCGCACACCATCACAATCCAGGTAGTTACCTCCTTTGAGAATACAATAAGCAGAACGCCCAACAGCAATATGCAGCAGGCTCTCGCCATAACGCTTTGTAAGATTTTTTTCATACCGATAATGTTTTTAAGGACCACCGGAGTTTACCGGCGGTCTGTGAAATAATAATCAGGACTCACCCGCGGCACCTGCCGGCCTTACCGGCCAGTGACACGGATATATGAAAAAAGACAGATGACGACCGGCAGCACAGCGGCGCACCGCGGCTACAGAATCGTCAACTGTCAGATGGTAATATCCCGTAAGTTCCCTGCAAAAGTGTTAGTTCTGCGCGGGAGCAGGCGTATTCTGGCCGGCAGCGTTGCTATTCTGAGGCATGGCGGGTACCGGAGCGGACTTCATGTCGGTAGTGACGCTCTCCTGCACGGTGCGGGGAAGGGCGAAAACCGAGAGTACGCTGAACACAACCAGCAGGACGGCGAGCGTCCAGGTAGCCTTCTCGACAACATCGGTAGTCTTGCGCACGCCCATAATCTGGTTTGAAGCGGCAAAGCTCGATGCGAGACCACCGCCCTTGGATTCCTGGATGAGCACGACAAAGGCTAAAAGCACGGCCGTAATCACGGCCAGAATTACGAATAAGCTATACATTTTCTTCCTTATTATATTTTTTATTTATTATCAGTTTCTGCAAAAATCTAATTTGATCTGCAAAGTAACGATTTTTTTTTGGATAATTCAAGTGTAACTTGCGGATAATTTCAATTGCCTTTTCATATCGGCCTTGCCGGATATAGATTTTCGCGAGGGTTTCGGTGAAATAATCTTCCTCGGCGCTGGCTTCGGTCTCGGCGTCGGGCACTTCGGGAACGTACTGCGGGGTGTCGTTGAGCACGATTCGTTCGGGGCGGGCCTCTATGAATCCGTCGATGAGGCTGGTGCTGCGCCGCGCACGCTCGCCATCAGCCGGCGGAGCATCGGGCAGTTCAGCGTCGTCGAGTTGCATAAGATAGGCCATGTAGTCGGTGGTGGCGTCGGCCACGGTAGGCTTGCGGCGCGGCGCAGTGCCCTCCTCGGCCAGCATACCCGTTTTCAAGAATTGGTCTATCAGCGAGGTGGTACGGTCGGCCCTGTCGGCAGCCGGAAGTTCGTCCCCGTGTGCCGGGGCCGCCACCTTTATCTCGTAGTTGTCTCCCTCCACCATGTCGAAGAGCACCTTGCGGTCGGGCAGGAAGACGGCGGCACGGCGGAGTTCCTCGCCGAAGGAGGCGTCGTGAAGGATAAAAAGATTCTGTAACAGGAGCACACGCGCGGCCTGGAAGTAAGGATAGCGCGCCACGAGTTCGCGCAACTCGTAGAGCGTATCCTTGTCAAGACGTTCGGGGTGTCCTATCAGTTTTGTTATTGCCGGTAGCATGGAGTGTGTGTTTGTGGCAGGCGCAACAGGGAGATTTATTACCAGTCGGCGACAGTAGCGCTGAATATCTGTTCGCAAATGTCGCGCACCATTTCGGTGACGAGCTGTTCCTGCACTGCGGTGAGCTGGCGCGAGGAGTCGTATTGCGAGGTGGCCGAGAACTGGCGCTCCCAGCTTTGATTGGTCTTGGTGTTGGTGAAGCGGATGTTGACGGTCATGCGGAGCTGTACCTGCCCGGAAGTGCCGTCGGCCGAGATGGACTTGTTGAACTGGTCGTAGCCGGTGATTTCGCCGGCAAGGCGGAGGTCGCCGCCGCGTTTCACCTGCTTGAGGCGCGTCTGGTTGGCATAGAGGTCGCGGAGCTTATTGTTGAACATGGCCTCCATCGGGGCCCAGCCGTAGGGGGCGCGGTTGGGCACGTTGTCGATCTGTATGCTCTTGATGAGGTCGTAGTTGATGCTGGTGCCGGTGAACGAGTAGCTGACGCAGCCGGCCGGCAGCAGCAGGAGCATGATGAAGGCCGCGCGGCAGCACGCGCGCCACGCGCTACGGACGATGCGCCGCGGCTGTAACGGAACGGCGGTTCTATTCCAATCCATATTCCTTGATTTTACGGTAGAGGGTACGTTCGGATATGCCCAGACGGCCCGCGGCCATGCGGCGGTTGCCGCCACACTGGTCGAGCATGGCTTTGATAGACTTGCGCTCCACGTTTTCGAGGGACATGGCGGCGCTGTCGGCCTCCCCTTCTTTGATTTCCTCGGCCTCGAATATCTGGGCATCATCGTCGAGGGCGTAGGCCGCGCCGGCGTAGGAGCGCACGGAGCCGGCGGGCAGGGAGAGGTCGGCCTTGGCGGCGGGTTTGCGCCCGGTGCCGCGCTCGGGCAGGTTGCCGGCGCGCACTATTTTCTTGAGTTCGTTCACATCGCGGCGCAGGTCGAAGAGTATCTGGTAGAGAATCTCGCGCTCGTTCTCGAAACTGTTTTTACCGCCGCCCTCGCCCACGGCCACCACCTGGCTGTGATTCCGTTCCAGGGGGAGGTAGAGGCGCAGTATGTCGGGGGTGATGGTGCGCGCCTCGGAGGTGACGGACATATTTTCGGCCACATTTTTGAGCTGGCGCACGTTGCCGGGCCAGGAGTAGGCCACGAGCAGGCGCCGGGCCTCGTCGTCGAGGCGCACGGGCGGCATGCGGTATTTCTCGCTCATCTCGAGGGCGAACTTGCGGAAGAGGAGGTCGATGTCGTCGCCGCGCTGGCGCAGGGCGGGCACGGCGATTGACACGGTGTTGAGGCGGTAGTAGAGGTCTTCGCGAAACTTGCCTTCGGCGATGGCCTTGTCCATATTGACATTGGTGGCGGCCACGATGCGCACATCGGTGCGGCGCACCTCGCTGGCGCCTACGGGTATGTATTCACCCGTTTCGAGCACACGCAACAGACGCGCCTGCGTGGAGAGGGGCAGTTCGCCCACTTCGTCGAGGAAGAGGGTGCCGCCGTTGGCCACGGAAAAGTAGCCCTCGCGGCGCTCCACGGCCCCGGTGAAAGCTCCCTTTTCATGCCCGAAGAGCTCGGAGTCGATGGTTCCCTCGGGAATAGCGCCGCAATTCACGGCAAGATACTTCCGGGTCTTGCGCAGACTGTTTTCGTGGATGATGCGGGGAAAAATCTCCTTACCCACGCCATTCTCGCCGATGATGAGCACGGAGAGATCGACGGGCGCAATCTTGAGCGCTATCTCGAGCGCACGGTTCAGGCCGTCGTAGTTGCCCACGACGCCGTAGCGTTGTTTTATGCGTTGTAGTTCGGTCGATGCCATGCTTTTGTAAAACGAAACTTAGGGCAAAGTTACAAAAAATATGCGATATGTCGCCAAGAGCCGGTACGTAGTTTGAAAAGTTACCGCCGGCCCCACCGGCCGGACAAGGCGTTCCGCCGCGGCCGCGAGCCGGACTTCCCGTCAGGATATCGCCGCCGGCATGCGACGGCAACAGCCGGACTATCGGCTGAAGAACTTGCTGAAAAACAGGATGTGGTAGTCAATCGAATTGTTCCAATACGCCTGTGTGTGTCCCCCGGGGCGCGTTATGAAATCGTGGTCTATCCCGTGGGCCAGCAGGCGCTTGTGTAAGTTTTTGTTCACCTCCAGGAAAAAATCGCCTTCGCCGCAGTCGATGATCAAGGCCAGATCGCCGTTTTCCAGCCGGTCCACCTGATTAATCACCGTATGATTGTTCCAGACAGCCTCGTTTTCCGCCAGCTCCCCCAAATGCTGTTTCATGCCCCAGGAGTTCGGGAAGGGGCGTATGTCCACTCCGCCGCTCGTGCTGCCGGCGGCACCGAAGACGTCCTTATGGCGGATGGCGTTCCACAGCGCGCCGTGGCCGCCCATGCTCAGGCCGGTGATGGCGCGCGCCTGCTTCCCGGGAACAGTGGCATAGTGCGCGTCGGTGTAGTCCACCAGTTCAGACGAGACGAACGTTTCGTAGCGGTAAGCCGAATCCCTGGGGCTGTCCCAGTACCAACTGTTTCTGCCGTCGGGACATACGAATATGATGCCCCGCTCGTCGGCAATGCGCGGCAGTTCGGGCTTTATGTTCATCCACGTGAAGGCATGGTTGCCATGCCCGTGCAGCAGATACACCACCGGACAAGCCTGCGCTTGCCCGCCCAAGGCCTTGTCCGGAAGGATATACAGCACCTGCACGTCCTTCTTCATGGAAGGGCTTTTCACCAAGACCGTGTCCACGCGCGCCGCCTGCAGGCCCAGGGCCGCCACTTGCAACAGACACGCCAAAAGGAAATATTTACTTTTCATGCTTTTGATTTTTTTCAAACAGACGGCAATATTAGCAATAAATATCCGTAATGCCATCATCGGGCCCTTCAAATTATCATTTCCGCCGGGATTTGCAGGCCGGCGAAGGACTTGAAGAACCGACGGCCGCCGCATTTTAACACTATTTGCTTTTGGCCGGAAAATTTTGTATATTTGCAATAGCGGAGCGGGGCTTTCCACAGGGAAGCCCCGCTTTTCGTGTATTTCCAGGGCCTTTCTGCCTCGTTTTCCGGGGTATTGCCGTCCGGAAAGCCGGTATTGGAATTTCAAATCCCCGTATTCGCGTAAAAAATCCAATACGGACTTTTGGGCCGGCAATACTTTCACCCTCTTTTTTAACACGCCGAATTGTAACGGAAGGTTAAATATGTTAAAGTTGAAAACGGCCGAACGCGGGTTTTGCGGCAACCGGCGGCCGTTTCCGCCCCTCGGAAAAACAACAACCCCGCCATTTGGGGAACGGCATATTTGTGTTTTAATGGCCGATGTCGTATCTTTGCATTATCAAGCCACCTGCCGTGGAATATAACCTTACACTGAAAATGAAAGAGAAACATAAGACGCAAAACGTGGGGGGCGCCGGAGGGCATCTCCCGCTTGAACATTTCTTCCGCAACTCGCAGGAGGCGGCCTACCAGATATCGCCCGACGGCCGTCACCTCTCCTACATGGCGCCCTACAACGACCGCATGAACCTGTACGTGCGCAAAGTGGGCGCACAGGAAGCCGTGCGCCTGACGGCCGAGACGGAGCGGAGCGTGGCGGGCTACATGTGGGCCGACAACGAGCGCCTGCTCTTCATGAAAGACACCGCCGGCGACGAGAACTACCAGCTCTTCGGCGTGAACCTCGACGGCTCCGGCCTGAAGGCCTACACGGACTTTCCCGGCGTGCGCACCACGCTCATCGACGACCTGGAGGAAACACCCGACATGGTGCTCATCGGCCTGAACCGCCGCAACCCTGAGGTGTTCGACCCCTACCGCCTGAACATACGCACCGGCGAACTGACGCTGCTGGCGGAAAATCCCGGCAACTGGCAGGGGTGGATGACCGACCACGAGGGGAGACTGCGCGCGGTGACGGCTATCGTCGACGGCGTGAACACACAGATTCTCTACCGCGACAACGACGAAGAGGACTTCCGCCCCGTGCTCACGACCAACTTCAGGGAAATGGTCAACTTCATGGAGTTTACCCCCGACAACCGGCTGGTGTATGCCGCCACCAACCTCGGCCGCGACAAGGTGGCGCTGGTGCTGATGGACCCGGCCACCTGCGAGGAACTGGAGGTGCTCTACGAAAACGACAAGTACGACATCTCGAGCATCAGCTACTCGCGCAAGCGCAAAAAGCTGCTCTCCGTTTACTGCACCGGCCACAAGGAGCCCGTGCGCCATTTCTTCGACGCCGGGGAGGAGGCGTTCCGCGCACGTGTCAAGGCCCACTTTCCCAACCACCGCTACGGCATGGCCGACTCCGACAAGGAGGAGGAACACTTCCTCATCTACGTGGGCAACGACCGCACACGCGGCTACTATTACTACTACGACGCCCTGACGGACACGGCCGAGAAAATAGCCGACACGGCGCCGTGGATAAAGGAAGAGGACATGGTGGAAATGCACCCCGTAACCTACACCACCCGCGACGGACTGACGATAGAGGCCTACCTGTCGCTGCCGCAGGGCTACACACCCGAAACGGCACAAGGCCTGCCGGTGGTGGTCAACCCGCACGGCGGGCCGTGGGCACGCGACACCTGGGGCTACTCCTCCGAGGTGCAGTTTCTCTGCAACCGCGGCTACGCCGTATTCCAAATGAACTTCCGCGGATCAACGGGCTTCGGACGCCGGTTTCTGGAGGCGAGCTACAAACAGTGGGGGCTGAAAATGCAAGACGACATAACGGACGGCGTGAACTGGCTCATCGAAAAGAAAATTGCCGACCCCGGGCGCATCGCCATCTACGGCGGCAGCTACGGCGGCTATGCCACCCTGGCCGGCATCACCTTCACGCCCAAACTCTACTGCTGCGCCATCGACTACGTGGGCGTGTCAAACCTCTTCACCTTCATGCAGACCATCCCGCCCTACTGGCGCCCGATGCTCGAAATGATGTACGAGCAAGTGGGCCATCCCGAAAAGGACAAGGAACAGCTGGCGGCGACATCGCCCGCTCTGCACGCCGAAAACATACGCGTGCCGCTGTTCATCGCCCAGGGGGCGAACGATCCGCGCGTGAACAAGGCCGAAAGCGACCAGATGGTGGAAGCCCTGCGCCAACGCGGCGTGGAAGTGGAATACATGGTGAAGGACAACGAAGGCCACGGTTTTCATAACCAGGAGAACCGCTACGACTTCTACCGGGCCATGGAGCGCTTCCTGGAGCGGTATTTGTAAGAAAAGGGATGCACAATACAAATAGCTGTAATCAAAGAAGAAAGGGACTGCTTTTCATTGCACGATCCCTTTCTTCTTTTCTATAGTCAGTTCGGGTTATCCCAAGAGCACATCAAGAACCATCATAAGCAGAAATCCCGCGGAAAAACCGATCGTGCCCACATTGGAATGCTTGCCCTGCTGAGTTTCGGGTATCAATTCCTCAACCACGACATACATCATCGCACCGGCTGCAAAAGCAAGAAGATACGGCAGGACGGGAGCGATTAAAAAAGCAAGCAGTATCGTTATGACCGCTCCTATCGGTTCCACAATGCCGCTTGCCACACCTATAAAAAAGGATTTGCGGCGCGAATTACCGGCACTACGCAATGGCATCGAAACGATAGCGCCCTCGGGAATATTCTGTATGGCAATGCCGATGGAAAGGGCCACAGCTCCGGCCATAGGCATATAGGCATTATGCTCCAAAGCTGCCGCAAGGGCCAGACCTACAGCCATACCTTCGGGAATATTGTGAAGCGTTACGGCAAAGATGAGTTTTGACGTGCGGGACAAACGGGATTCCGGCCCTTCGCTTTGGTCGCTGTCCACATGCTGATGAGGAACCACTTCATCAAGGAAAAGCAAAAAAAGAATGCCGACAGAAAAGCCTGCAACGGCCGGCACGATACTGGCAAATCCCTCCTTCCCGACCATTTCAATAGAGGGAATGAGTAAAGACCATACCGCTGCAGCGACCATAACTCCCGCCGCGAAACCTGTCAGCGATTTCTGCAGCAACAACGGCATATTTTTCTTCATCAGAAACACGCAGGCTGCCCCGAGCATCGTTCCTATGAGGGGTAACAATACCCCTATTATCAATCCATTCATAATGCAAAGTAAGTTCTATAAGTTATAAATCATCGCAAATTTAGTGATTTCTGAAAACTATTTCCGGAATTATCGTGCCCTATAACGCTTAAACACAAAATATAACTTTTACTATAACAAATAGTCTCCGTGACGCAACGGATTAATGCGCGTGGCACCTCTTCCGGCAACACGGCCGCGCAGAAAACCAATTGAATTGCGACGGATATATTTGCTCTATAGAAAAATTGTTTCTGATTGCGCAGAACTTGTATTATATCTCAGAAAGAAAGATAAAGCCTCCTTTATTCCAAAATATTTACGCAATTTTACCGGAAATAATCAGAATCGCACACATTCACACTCCCTTGACATGACAAAATGCCTATTCCACAACACTGGCCGGTGGTTGTTTTCAGCACTCTGTGCGGCTCTGGCCGCCTGCTCCGGACACACCGGGCCCGACACACCGGAACCTGACATCTGCACGACACTGATGGCGCGGGCCGATTCGCTCATCGACATCGCACCCGACTCCACGCTCGTTCTCTGCCGGCAGTTTTTCGAGAACTATCCCTCCAGAAGCGACTCGCTCTACGCCCGGGCACGGCTTATAGAGGGCAACGCCTACTTCTCGATGGGGGACCTGGAGGAAGCCCGCCGGGCCATGACAGAGGCGCAGGCGGTGGCGAGGAAGTGCCAGGACCGCCGCATACTTATCAACGCCACGACTGACCTCGGAGTGACGATGCGCGTGTCGCAGCAACCCGACTCGGCCCTTGCCCTCTACACCGAGGCCCTCACGTTCATTCCCGACAACGGTTACGACGAAGAGAAGGCCCATTTGCTCACCTCCATCGCCATTCTCTATGCAAATACCGGACACCTTGACCGGGCGCGGGAGTACGCCGACCGGGCCGTGACGATGGCCCGCGCCTGCGGCGACATGGAAATGATGATGTATGCCACCTCTCAAGCGGGGGCCATATACAATATTCTCGGTAACAAGGCGAAAGCCTACGGACTGACACGCAGTGCCATGGCCGAAGCCCGACGCCTCGGCCTGCCGCGCTATCAGCTCAAGGCCCTGGGCCACCTGCTCGACCTGCATCTGAAGGACAACCACACAGACTCGGTGAGCTACTACCTGCGGCAGGGCGAAGAACTGGCCCGCCGGTTTCCTGAAAATTCGGTGGAGGGCCTCGGCTTCCTGGAGGAAAAGCATGTGGTGCTCGCCGCCATCGGACGCTACCGCGAAAGCCTGGAAGTGCAGCGGCACCTGCTCGGCTTGGCACCGGAGGCAGCGGCCTTCATGCCCACCGACAAATTGTGGCTGCACATGGCCCGCAACTATGCGGCGCTGCACCAGCCCGACAGCGCCTACCGGTGCTACGAGCGGGCGCAGGAACTGACCGACAGCCTGCGCGGCCAAGACGCCGACCGCCAGCTGAGCGAGTTTTACGCCCGCTTCAAAACGTCGGAGAAGGAGCTGGCACTCGCCAATCTTAAACAGCAGCAGGCGCGCTCCCGACTATGGCTGACGGTATGGGTGGCCGTCGCCCTACTCTTCGCCGCAGCTTGTGTTGTCGCACTACTTTACCTCCGCGTACGTCGGCGCAAAGAGGCCATACGCCTGCTGCAGAGCCGCCTCTCCGGCATCGAGCAGGAACGCGGCCGACTGGCCAAGGAACTTCACGACGGGGTGTGCAACGACCTCTACGGCATAGAACTGCTCCTGCAATCGTCCACGCCCCATAATCAGTTGCTCACCTATGTGGAGCGCATCCGTTCCGATGTGCGGTGCATCTCCCACGAACTGATGCCTCCCGCGCTACAGGACATCGGGCTCCCGCAGGCGCTCGGCGACATGGTGGCGCAGCTGCGCCATACTTATGTGCAAACGACCTTCTCACTGAGCTCCGACACCACCACTGACTGGAACGCCGTGGCATCGCACATCACCTATGGTCTCTACCGCATCTGTCAGGAACTGACTGGCAACATTCTGCGGCACACCCGGCCCACCCTCGTGTCACTGCAGCTTGAAGGGGGCGACAACTACCTGCGCCTCACGTTGAGCCATGATGGAGAAACGCCGGACACTCCACGGGGACGAGGTATCGGACTCGCTTCGGTAAACGAGCGCCTGACGGCCCTCGGAGCCACCGCCGAAGGGCTCCCTTGTGGCCGAAAAATAACAATAACCTGCGGTTTTTGTTAGACATCACGGAAAACCATGACGGAAAACTCCGGTATTTATCGGAACTTTGCCTTATGTTTGACACCATGAAACAATATGAAAGCATCACCGGCAATCTCCTGGTGGTGGACGATCACGAACTGGTATTACGCGGCATACGGCAGATTCTCGAACAGGCCTTCCCTAATACCCACATCCACACCGCCTGCACCGGTGAAGAAACTCTCCGCCTGATAAAGCAAAAATGTTTCGACCTCGTGTCGGTGGACCTGGAACTTCCCGATATGTCGGGCTTCAACCTCATTGACCACCTGCGGGTGGAATCGCCCTGCACGAAGGTGCTGGTCAACACCGTCCACGACGAGATATGGACAGTGAAACGCTTATCGGAGCGCCACATAGAGGGCATCATCTTCAAAAGCGCCAGGGCCAGCAACTTTATCGAGGCTGTCGTGCGTCTGCTGAACGGCGACACCTACTACGACCGCAACGCCCGCTCGCTGATGAAGTCCATCAACACCCGCAGCGCCGAAGGTGTGGGACTGTCAGCCCGCGAGGTTGATGTGCTGCGCCTCATTGCCAACGGCCACAACACTGAGGAGATAGCCCGGCGCCTCGGCCTCACGCCCAATACCATCGAGACACACCGACGCCACCTGCTCGACAAACTCAATGTACGCAACGCCGCCGAACTCGTGCGGCGGGCTATCTCTTCGGGCATCCTGTCACCGCTTGACTGAGCGGGAACGGCCGAAACCTATGAGCCGGCATCGCATTGCCAGGCTTTGCTGCATCTACAGGATCACATTCCACCTCTACACGTAATAAGAGAACCGGACAACGCCGAATATAACTGGCGATGCCCGGTTCTCCTACTCTATCAGGAATATGGTATGGCCTTAGCGCACGGTTATCTTACGGGATGTCGTGCCGTCGGTCACGATGTAGACACCCGGAACAAGACTGCCGGATTTCACCTCTACACCCTGCAGGGTGTAGGTACGGACAACCCCACGGGGAACTTCCACTGTCCCGGTTATGCCGGAAATCGGCGACAACACGAAATGCCAGGCTCCAACGGGGCGGGCGGACGCTCCTTTGGCCACTATGGAATAGGTATAGGACATTGACTCGTCGAGCTGCCCTACCGTCACGGCAATACGCGTGGCGGCACGGCCGGAGGCGGAAAAGCCCGGCCCAACCTCATCCGGCTCCTCCTCAATCAAGTTGCCTTCACTGTCGGTCAGCCACTGACCGAACAGATTGCCGTCTGCCTCAAAAACCGTCAGTTCATATTGCTCCGCGCCAGCCACAGGCCGCCAGGATATGACGGTGGAACCGGCCGTCCGTGTGGCCGTCGGAGCCGGCGAGAAAGTACGATCCATCCAGAAAAAATCCCAGATGTGGGGCTCATCCTCATAGCCTTCCTCTACTTCGACATAGCGTGTGGGATAACCCTCGGCATCGAGTGTCCACGATTTTTTCATGCAGAAATCTCCATCGCTGTCGTGCCAAGTGATGTAAACCGGCAAATGGCGCGTGGCCTGGCCGAGAATACCGGCGAAATAGGCGTAGCCCATCTCGCCGAGCTCACAGGCGAACATTTCATCATAAAACATCAGACGCCCCTTGTTTTCGACGGGGTCCTGACCATAACTGAAAGTTATCACCTCTGTGCCATCCTCCGCAGTGCTGCGCGGCATCCTCGACGGGAGGCCCGGATCATAGCCGGTATTGTCATCATAAGTATAAGTAATGGAGACGATGTCGCCGTCCTGCCAGGTCAGTTTACCTGAATAGTTGGAATAAATCCTATTATCGAAGGCCGTCATGTGTCCGTCGCTATCGTAAGTGAATGACACCTCCGACTGATAAGGGTCTGCCCAGCTTCCCACGCGCCGGGCCACTTGGGCAAAACCGTTGTCACCGAGGCGATAAAGAATTGTGGCCGATTCTGAAACGCTGCCTTCATGGCCTACACTACACACGGTCATGCGTACATCATAGGCGAAAGGGGTGCCGGGCCCTTCGGTCCACACACCTGGGGTGTAGTCAAAGAGGTATCGTTCTTCATTGAAGTCTATCATCACAAGGCGTTCGCGGGCGTCATACTGCAGCACACCGAGGCCGCAGCTTTCGCCACCGGCCAGAAGCAGTCGCTCACCAAACACATCTATGGCAAAAGCCCTTACGGGCAGAAGCAGCATCAAGGCTGCCAGCATGAGAAACAAATTCTTTTTCATATCATTTTTCAAGGAATAGGTTGGTTACGAATAGATATAAAATATTCGGGACGCAGAAGCATCCACAGCACATCATCCATGGCCTTGACCGATGTGGCGACGCCCGTCACGCAGAAGACACCTTTCTTAACCCTACCGGGCTCAAAGGTAACAGGCGAATAGCCGCTGAGTTCTTTGCCGTCAATGGCCATGGCGAACTTATAATCATCTTTACCGGCTATGTCCTTCACGTAGCCCATGCCCGGCGTCAGGTCAATGGCCATCTTACCGGTGTTCTGCAGCGTGAGATAGTAGTATACGGCGCCATTCTTGCGCTCCACCTTGTCAAGCGCTACCTTCAGACAGGGTAAAGTGCAGTACACATTGTCGGCATTGGTATTGTCCGGCGTTGTCACCTTGAGCCCGCCCACGTTGAAACGGAAATTGTGGTTGTAGACATCATTATTGATCAACCAGATTCCGGCAATAGAAATACTCTTGAGTTCTGTAATCTCGCGGCTCAATTGGTTTATCTTGAATGAACCGGCCACTGTGGTACCGGGCAAAAGACTGTAACGCGTCACCATATCCATAGACTCCTTGTCACCTATACTGCGTACATAGCAGGAGCGGGCCACCCCATCACCGCCAACAGCCAACGACTTCGACCAGCCGTCTAAACCATTGGTGCCGTTGAAAGTCAGGTCGTAAAGATTCTGCGAGGCATTCGTCATCGTGAAGTCGACCACTGCTCCGAGCCCGTCGTGACAAACACCCGTAATCCGAAGTGTCACGCCAGGTATGGCCACAAGGTTATCCTCCTTTTGACCGGCAGACGTCGTAGCCGTACCATTGTTCAGCGCTTTTTCAGCCTTGTCAAGAACCTTGCCTACTTTTTTCAGGAACCCCTGAGCCGAGGCATCAGCGGAAACAGCGGCCAGCAGCAAGACTGCCGCCGAAATCAAAAACATTCTTTTCATAATCTTTATTTATAAAAACCAATAGAACTATTTTGCAAAGTAAAGCATAAATTCACACACTTCCCTCATGGTTTTCCGTGAGTTTGCCTAAAGACGGCCATTTCGCGAAAATATCAAAGAAAGTTACTCTGTCTGAAGAGTCTATTCAAGCAATAGTCGATGCAGCTAAAACCTCAGAAGTTGAATGATAAGGATATATCTGTAAGGATATTCAAAAGTGCTATTGTAGCTAAAATTCCAACATTCTCCGCATTAGTTTCCCTCTCGGTAACACCGTATATGAATAGAGGCATACCCATCATGATAAATGCTTCTCGAAAAAATGACAGAGCGTCTATATTTCCGTTGACCGACATGTTGATACTTCCTTCGGGGATTTTTCTCCCAACTGATTATTATGCATAAATGATTCATCGTATATTGTTTTATAAAAAAACTTGAAAACCGTAAATATCATTATGTCAGCGTATTGATTTGGCACGTTTATTGCTACATAAAAAGTATCAGCCCATCCCTTGACATGGAGGCTGATACTGGACTCATCAGTGCTTGTGAGACACCAAGGTGCAACTGGTCAGGTGTTGCGCAGATGTTTAACTAAATCTTTTTTTGTGTATGAAGAATTATTACCACATTAGTCCTTCTACAGGCAAGCGTTCAGGAGTGAGAGGGTATGATTATGGTGCTGACTACATCAAAATCTACTTTACAAGCGGCAGTGTTTACACTTACACACTCGCATCTTGCGGCGCTACTCACCTCACCAATATGAAACGTCTTGCCGATGCACAAAGCGGTTTGAATACTTATGTTACAAGAAACAAACCGCCGTATGCATCAAAATTCTAATACACAATCATAAGGTGTTTACATTCTGCGAATGTACCGATGCGCTTAAAGTGATTAAGTTCATCTTGTAACAGACAATGTAAGTAGCCATAAGTTGAGCTTATCGCTTCAACTTATGGCTACTTTTCATTCCAATAGATACGAGAGTAATGTTCACCGCAAAATTCCAGTTGGTGAGTGTGGTGGATTAACAGGTTTGTAGCAGAATGTTGAGTTATAGGTCAAATTGGAGGCTGAAATCTTTATAACTTTGAAAATTTCAACAGAATACGCTATTTCAAAAGTTTTGTCCTCTAAATGATGTAAGCTATTCTCTCTTATAGGTCAAAATTTATCAAGATGAGATTACAATTCGGAGAACTCAACATCACTCCAAGAGTCGTTGACCGACTCCACGAACTGGACTTCACTGTCCCCGAACTCGAAGACGCTATCGCCGACCACAAAAGCGACTGCGACGGTGAACCCTCTGTCTATGTGGGTACTTACGGCAAGTACAACGACGGCTCGCTTTGCGGCCTGTGGATCGACCTCTCCACCTTCGACGACTACGACGAGTTTATCAACTTCTGCAAGGCTATCCACGCCGACGAGGAAGACCCGGAGCTGATGGCACAGGACTACGAGTGCTTCCCCCGGCAGTGGTACAACGAGGGCTTCATGTCCGAGGACGACTTCGACCACATCAAGGAATACACAGAAATGTGTGACAAACACGGTGCCGAGGCAGTCGACGACTACATGGAGCTGCACGATGAACTCGACAACTTCGAGGAAGCCTACTGCGGCGAGTGGGATAGCGAAGAAGACTTCGCCCGTCACATCGTCGAGGAGTGCTACGACCTCGAAAGGACAATGGGCGACCTCTCCGATACTTCGACTACGAAGCCTTCGGACGCGAGCTGTTCATGTATGACTACACGATGGGCGCCAACAATAACGTGTTCCGCAACATCTGACCCCTTTCCTCCCTCTCTCCCTCCAAGGGCTTTCCGAAAAGAAAAGTTTTTTACATAGCATATTTGAGTATCAAAAACTTATATTCATTAAGTCTTCTTAAAACAGCCTCTCTCTTATATATTTTATTTGTAAGAATGTTCGTTTGCTCTTTAAGCGATTTAATCTCGTTTTCGAGTTCTCTATATGAAGGATTGATTTTTTCAAATCTTTCAGTTATCTCCTTAATCTTGTCGGAGACGTAGATGTTTTTTAATTTATTATTTAACTTACAATGGAGTTTCTCATATCTTACTTCACACACGTTCAGTCTCTTATTAAGTGGAGACAGTTCTTCATTCAGTTTTTTTATTTCGTTTTCGACTGGAGGAATTGCGGACTCCACTTCCGGATATATTTCTTTGTTAATCTCAATTATACCCTCGATAGCATCTGAAACTTCCCCATATATTTCTTTAATTTTTCTTAGGCTATCAAGAAATCTCAATGCACCACTAATTTTCTCCATTCTATAAATCACAGACACCTCATTCGGAGCAATAGCATACTCATTTTCCTCAGTCTCATTTGCATAACGCGCTCCCCAAATACCAATATAGCGTTCATCTCCGGGACGTTTCTTAACTTTAATTTCCTTTTCAAACTCGTCTTGCGTCAGCTTGAAAATTTTCTTCAACCCCTCCATTAGACCGTTCACTTCATGCATAACTTCTTGATGAATGAAGTTTTCAGGGTTGTCTATAGCTGAGTTTATGAAAGTTTCAAGAAACTCCATACACTCATGCCAGCTATTTCGTTCGCGGACATAAGAACGAGTGTATTTAAGAAGATGCGCATACCCTGCGTAATAATAACGAACCCACACGCTATATGGCAACAGTTCTATACCTTTATATGTAACGACAACACTAAAATAGGTGGAATTCCCATAACAAAAGTTCGTTTCAACCCTTACTGAAAGGTCATCGTTGATTTTGTGTTCTGCATGATAACCAATCTTATTCTTTTTGCGTCCATCTCCATGTCGTTCACTTGAATAGACTATACATTCTTGCTCTATTTTATTCTGCCTAAGGGTATTATCATAATCATAGGCATAGATGTACGCCAATGACTCAGAAAGCAGAACTTCCTTTGTTTTTTTGATTTTGGGATATATTCGTTTTCTTACTTCACTTTCAATCTCACTTATTTTATCATGGTTAGTTCGTTCAGAACTGGATAGCCAACGAAGCCTATAATTTACCTCTCTACTTATTAACTCACGTAAAGTTCTTCTATATTCGATGGAATTAAATTTGACGGGCCGGATTTCTTCTATATGCGTGTTTGTATACTCATGAGCAAGGCAATAAGGATAACTCGTGCTGAACAAGCACCCCCACACAGCCATATATACATCATCAGCATCGTATATCTCATTTTCATACCTTTCAATTGCAAGGTCTATTTCCTTATTATGTCTTGCTATTGGATACTCAACGACCTTAACCTGTTCTTCATCCTTTTTAAGGGCAAGTATATAGTCGTAGTTAACGCCAGTTCTTTTCTTTAGCTCCATTATAAGTATAAGTCTGATTTATAAGCGCAAATTTAGTAAAAAAATCTAAATTTGCGTATCTCCCTCCTATATATAGCGGTAAGTTTGCGGTGTAATTCAAAACCGCCATGCCCAAAACCGCTTATCACATATCCCTCAAAGGCTACGTCGGAGGCTCCGACTTCGACCGTAAGGCCGTTGACAAGACGCTTGCCGAACATTCGGGCAAGCCTGTCAACGTCCACTTCGTCAGCCTCAATGCCTCTACCGCAACCACCGCTTCACTCGGCGCAACCCGTATCAGCATTGATGCCGGCGCGATGTACCTCGTGCATAAATGCTCAATGGCTTTCTTTGAGTGGGGTTCGCTCAACAGCGACCAGTTCGCCACTCTCATAGCCGACTGCGAGAAAATCAAGGCCGACCTCGACAAGCTCGACCAAAACGTGGCACGGCTATACGCCGCGCGATGCAAGCGCAAGCCCGAGGATCTGCTCGCACTGATGAAAGTCGGAGGCTGGCTCTCAGCCAAGGAAGCTCTCGACTGGGGCTTCGTCGATGAAATCACCGACCTTGAAGATGAACCGGCTCCGCGTCTGACCGACGCGCTCGCCTCCGCTATGGCTTCCGAGGGTATGCCAATACCGAACATCCCTCTCGCGGAAGCTAATAAGGAGAGTGCCTTTGGCAAATTCATCACAGCTCTTACATCGCTCTTTAATTCCAGAACTCATATCCCAATGCCTGAACCCAAGACCTACACCGAGGAGGAATACAATGCCCTCTATCAGCAGCTCGCCGAGGCCAACTATCTCTCTGACGCGCAGAAGAAAACCATCGAGGAGCGCGATGCAACCATCGCTGACCTCAATGCCAAGCTCGCCAAGAAACCTGCCGAGCAGTCAAAGCAGGTCGTCGAGGAGAAAAAGCCCTCTGACAACGCCGATGAATCGGACTTTGACCACTTCTGCGCCACGGTAAATGCTGCCCGTGACCTCTACAACGAGGTCTGACCGCTCACTTCATCACTCATAACTTCGACTTAACACTTATCCCACAATGGCAGGTAAATTCAAATTCACCCCGGAAGATTATCAGCAGGCGGCTATCAAATACCGCTCCGAGCTGCTGTATCTTCCCATCTTCGGTATCAACGATACCTTGCAGCACATGACGGGTCGCCCCGGCATCCGTTACGCTGAACGTGTCGGCACGATCAGCGGGGATGCTCAGTTCGCTCCCTACAATCCTTCACGCGAGGAAGACATCAACCTCCAACTCGACTTCCGCGAGCTGAAAACCTACTTTGGCTCCGTTGTCGCCAACTTCGAGCCTAACACCGCTATCTCGACGCTGTTCGGCACAGGTGCAACCAAAGGCGACGGTCAGATGACTACGCCCACCGCCCGCCACGTCCTCGCCCTCATCGCCAAAGGTCTCTCCAAGCATCTCAACGATGC
>JAAGKN010000674.1_pt1 | contig 112755 bp, 110 predicted proteins | sample 6206371 | NCBI WGS metagenome assembly JAAGKN01 (sample SAMN11533720, study PRJNA540317) | gut metagenome | isolation source: fecal pellets from male and female animal of same cohort | host: Peromyscus leucopus | place: USA:CA | collected 2017
AGACAGTTCGGTCCCTATCCGTCGCGGGCGCAGGATATTTGAGAGGGGCTGTCCTTAGTACGAGAGGACCGGGATGGACGTACCGCTGGTGCACCAGTTGTCTGCCAAGGGCACAGCTGGGTAGCTAAGTACGGAAGGGATAAACGCTGAAGGCATCTAAGCGTGAAGCCCCCCCTAAGATAAGATATCCCATAGCGTAAGCTAGTAAGACCCCACGTAGACTATGTGGTTGATAGGTCGGAGGTGTAAGCATGGTAACATGTTCAGCTGACCGATACTAATAGGTCGAGGGCTTGACCTAAACAAGCAAATAAATTGTGTGAGTAAATATGTAGTTTACTTACTCTTCTCGATTTCGATTTTTAAAGACAAAAGAAGATTTAAAAGCCGAAAGGTTTTTGAATAGAGTGGAGTTTGACAAAATGCGGCTATGAATGTATATGCAGCAGAGGGTCAAGCGCCATAAGAAAGCAAAAGTTTTGCCAAGTGTGCGGCTACGAACGCTAAACGAAAGAATAGCGCTAAGAAGATACGGCAGTTGGTGAAGCGTAACGCTTCTTCGGTGACTATAGCGAGGAGGTCACACCTGTTCTCATCCCGAACACAGTAGTTAAGCTCCTCTGCGCTGATGATACTTGGTGGGTGACTGCCCGGGAAAGTAAGTCGTCGCCGGAACTAAACAAAAAGCAGTTAGTCAATAGACTAACTGCTTTTTTTGTATGTATGCATTACAAAACTAAAAGAACATTTTTGGAAAATTTTCTTTTAAATTTTTCTTTATTATAAAGAAACAAAACTTAATTATTTTTAATTTAATTTGTTCATTTTCTCGCTTGTCCGAGAAAACGAACCAAAAGAAGGCACAAGGAGGGGGAAAGAAAACCTTAGTTCCCCCCTCCTTGACCACCCCCTCTGCGCGGCTATGCCGCGGATTCCTCTATCGTCTGGTAAAAATGATTTTGATGTAAGAGCATCTAAACGGAATAGTTACCATACGTTAGAGAACTCGCGGCGTTTGCGCCGCAAGGGAGCCGCAGGCGTACTTAGCGCCGTATGGCGCACGGGGTTTTTAGGGGTGTCCCCTGAATGTCCCTCTTTTGGTTCGTTTTCTCGGACAAGCGAGAAAATGAACATATTAAATATAAAATATGGACAATTTCTAAAAAGTATGGTAAAATAATTTTTGCAACATAATTCAATATTTTTTATTACATAACATTAGTGTGTATTTTTACTTCGGTAAAAATGCAGGCTCTATTTTTGCATACTTGTGTTATGTAATTAAATGAATTGTGTTGCGCAATCAGAGCTAAGCATTTTTCGTGCGTAGCTTTGGCTGCGCACTTTTTTTGCGTAAAAAAGAGCCTATTGGCTCTCAGCGAATTTTTTTATAATTTTAAGAATAATAGTTTTATCTTCATCGGATAACTTTATCCAATTATGAAAAAGTTCTTGATACTCTGGAGTAAGGTCTATAATGTCATTTCCATTTGCAAAAAATTGTGATAGCGTTATACCAAAACCTTTACAAATAGCATCTAAGGTATAAAGATTTGGAACAGTATTGCGCTTATATATATTTGATACAGTTCCTTGTGATAAGCCTGCTTCTTTAGCTGTACGATAATCCGACCACTCACGTTCGTTTTGTAGTTCTCGAAGTCGTTCAAGCACATCCACGCTCATCACCTCACACCTAACCCATTATATAATTATTATAGCTGATTTTTTTCAACAAAAACAGAGAAATATTGTAAACAAAAATACATACTAATTGTAAATAAAGGAGATTACTATGTTTAAGAAAAAAGAAAAAGAAAACCGCACTTCCGCAGAACCCTTACTTTTTAAGTATTACGCAGAAAGAAAAAACAGAAATTACGCCGCAATGCGAAACACCTTTTTTCAGCTAACTAAACAACTTGATAACAATGGCGAGGGCGCAGATTTATTCTTTACGGAAGTTACGAATAATAATACAATCAACCTGCCCCCCATGCTTTAACGATATTTTAGATAAAGAATGCATTTTTTGCTTAATGAACGGCAACATTGAAGTCTTTATCCCTGAGAAAATAACAGATTTAATGTTGAGGTACTTTCGCTCTATCAGTTATGAGGTTGAAGTGCGAAAATTAGATAAAAGTTTTATGCTTACTTCACAAGCCATGAGAGAACTGCATTTGAACAAAAAGGATATTGTAGCGCTTGAACTGTCTTTTCTGCCTGATGTATTTTCCATACAAAAGCACTGGGTATAGCGATTATGATGTGTGAATTCGATTTATTTAAAAATTATTAAAAAAGGAGTTATTCTATGAACACAAAAAGATTTATTTCATTTGTGTTAAGTATCTGCACAATATTCAGCCTTGCTGCGTGCGGAAAAAATGAAAGTTTTTCCCTGAAAGAATCCCGAAGTCCTGCACCAAGTGTGAATACATCACCTACATTGAGCGCACCGCCTGTCTCCACAGCGAGTCCCGCGCCAAGCGCAACCGCGTCCGTGCCGCCTGCTCCAACACCAAGCGGAGACGACAGCACAACCAAAAAAGAGACCGTCCATTTTATCGCCAACTATAAAACGAAACGGTATCATTTGCCAAAGTGTTCCTATTTGCCGGAGGGGAAAAATCGCCGATATTATGATACTCCCGAGGAAGCAGAACGGCAGGGCTATATTCCTTGCGGGAAATGTTTGCCACAATAACACAAATACTATTTTTTAAAAGGAGGTTTGCGTAACATGAACCCAGGAAACATATCCGGCGCACGCATACGAGAGGAACGAAAAAGGCAGGGACTTACCCAGCAAAAACTTGCGGAAATGATGCAGGCAAACGGCGTCAGAATCACTTGTAATACGATTAGCAAAATCGAAAACGGAGAACGGATTGTTGTGGATTTTGAACTCAAGATTTTTGCAAAAGTATTAAATATAGCCGTAGAACAGTTATTGTGACAGTGAAATATATTGTGCTTTTTCAATATTTAAACCCTCGCCTTGTCTGAGCAAAACGGAGCCTAATTTCTTTTTAACATACCTTGCGTTATAATTGCATATATATAACCGTAAAAGTTTTTTATGGTTAGGAGGCAGGGATGCGTGAAGGGCTATATCGAGGAGAGAACGGTCGAACTCGCAAATTACATCATTGAGAACAAGTGTACCGTAAGAGACGCGGCGAAAAAATTCGGCATCAGCAAAAGTACCGTACATAAAGATATTACAGAACGTCTGATGAAAATAAATCAAATACTTGCGAATGAAGCAAAAAATGTTCTTTTGGAGAACAAACAGGAGCGGCATATACGCGGCGGATATGCGACGAGGGAAAAATACCGTCATCAAAAAGAAGCGTAAAATTTTCTCGCTCCAAAAAAGAACAAAGTGCCTTTCTTGTTCGCCTGCGGCGGACAAGAAAGGCACTTTGTTTTGGCACGCACGTACTTCTTTTCAAAAAATATTGAATTTAATACCTGAAACTGCTATAATAAAAGTGATACTTATGCGACATTTTGTGCTACAGCCAAAAACCAAGAAAGGATTGAGCGAATATGAATCTGAATATTACAAGAGAAGAAGCAATAAGTTTGTTAAAAAAGTATAATCATGAAGAATTCCACATTTTACACGCGTTGACCGTGGCGGGTGTCATGCGTGATTTCGCGAATGAGCTGGGATATTCCAACGACGCGGATTTTTGGGAAATATGCGGACTGCTGCACGATGTGGATTTTGAAATGTATCCTGAGGAACACTGCCAAAAAGCGCCGGAACTTTTGGCGGAAATCAACGCGTCCGATGAGATTGTACATGCGGTATGTTCGCACGGTTACGGGCTTTGCAGTGAAACAGAGCCGACACATCAGATGGAAAAGGTGCTGTTTGCGACAGATGAACTGACCGGACTAATCGGCGCGGCGGCAAGAATGCGCCCGTCCAAAAGTACGAAAGATATGGAACTTTCCAGTCTGAAAAAGAAATTTAAAGATAAGAAGTTCGCTGCGGGATGTTCGCGGGACGTTATTCGGCAGGGCGCGGAGATGCTTGAGTGGGAACTTGACGAACTGTTGGAGAGAACGATTCTTGCCATGCGGTCCTGTGAGGATTCAGTCGCGGAAGAAATGAACATATAATTAAAAAATCAGAGCCTGTAAAATACGGATACCGTGTTTTACAGGCTCTTTTTAATATACCAAGATTCCCACAGCCGCGCCGCAGAGAATATATACAATCGGGTGAATTTTTTTCAGCGGCTTGAGGTAGAGCAGAACTAACGTTACCGCACAGATAGCCAACCCCCGAAGGTCTGCCAAATCAAAAACGTTGTGTGACTGCATGAAATTTTCCAATGTCAGTATGGTGGTTTTAATTACTTGAAACGCCGCCGCGGCAATCAGCCCCGCGACCGCCGGACGCAACCCGTAAAAGGCGTGTTTTACCAGCGCACTTTCCTGAAACTTTTGCAGGAATTTGGCGACGATGATAATTACCACCAAAGAAGGCAACACCACACCGACCGTAGTAGTCAGCGAACCCAACACGCCGCCGACCGTGAATCCGGTATAGGTCGCCATATTGATGCCAATAGGTCCGGGCGTTGACTCGGAAACGGCTATCATGTTTGAAATATCGGCAATCGAAATCCAGTGCGGGTATCGCGCCGACATATCGTATATGAACGGCAAAGTTGCCAATCCGCCGCCTATCGCGAACAAGCCAGCTTTGAAAAATTCGTAGAACAAAAGAAGGTATGTCATTATTCCTTACACCTCCCAAACTTTCCGGCAATCAAGCCCACAAGCAAAGCGCCCACAATTACATACACGGAAGAAATGCCAAACAAGCCGGATACGATAAACGCCAGTAAAAATATCAAAAAGCCGGTAATATCCTTTACGCCGGATTTGAAAAATTTAACCACTGCCTGAATAATCAGCGCGGCAACCACGGCGCGTATGCCCGCAAAGGCGTGCTGCACCGCCTCGATTTCAGCAAACCCCTGCAAAAACGCAGCAATCAGCATAATGATAATCAGTGACGGAAAGACAAGTCCCGCGGTAGCGATGATTGCACCGGGAATCCCTTTGTTTTTATATCCGATAAAGGTCGCGGTGTTAACCGCGATAATGCCGGGCGTACACTGCCCTACCGCAAAATAATTCAGCAATTCTTCTCGCGTCGCCCAATGTTTGGCGTCCACAACTTCACGTTCCAAAATCGGCAGCATGGCATATCCGCCGCCAAAGGTCATAACTCCGACTTTCGCAAAAGTCAAAAACATGGTTATAAACTCCCGCATACCATATCTCCTTACTATTTATCATACAATTTTTCCACGGTATTATCATATCACAAGATATCCGATATTGCAAGATATTCCATTAAGAAATGCAAAAAGGCAGGGCATCGGGCGTATAGCCTGATGCCCCGCCTTTTTTACGAGCATGTACATTGCGACGCCTGATTATACAGCGCCGCCATTCTGTTCCAGGTATTCCGGTCAACCGTGCCGCCGCAAGGCAGTCCCGCGGCTTTTTGGAACGCTTTGACCGCTTGCTGCAACTCATTGTCATATTTGCCGCTGACGGCAACCGGAGACAAATTGCCGAACTGCTTAGCGAGCGCGTTGAGCATTATCTGCACAAAATATACCGCGTCTTCCTCGTCGCCCAATCCCAAGTCCATAAACTCTGCCGGAAGAACCATAATCGGCGCAGGAGTAGAACAGCCGTGCTGTATATCACGCAAAACTTGCACCAAGCGATTCCATGTTGCGCTGTCCGCCTCACCGGTGACCGGCAAACCGTACAGATTTTGAAATTCCTCCACTGCGCGGCGGGTTTCGGGGCCATAGATGCCGTCCGGCGTAAGCAATGTAATGTCTGCGCCTGCCTGTGTCAGACTGCGCAGCATCTGCTGCAATTCTCTGATATTTGCTGACGGTGTGTTTTGAGCTCTCATTCTTCCCCCTCCTATGATTTATGCATTTTGACTTTCATTGAGTGTTCTGCCCGGATTCTGCCCCGGCGATTTTTCCGCCCCTGCCAAAAGAGAACGATAGCGTCGGGCAATACTGCTCCAGGTGATAGGCCCGACAATGCCGCGCGGGCTTAGACCGAACTCGCGTTGATACGCCAAAACCGCCGCCTGTGTTTCGGGTCCGAAATATCCTGTCACGGAAACCTTTGGTATGTTGGGAAAGGTGTCCGAAATTACAGACAGGAACGTTTGCAGTGTGCTGATACTCGGGCCGCTCATGCCTAAGCGCAGCACAACCCCCGGATACAACACCTCTGCCTCCGACTGATATTCGGGTGGGAGACTTGCCAAAGTGCTGGCATACGCTTCATTCATAAGATTCCATGTCGCCTCGTCCACACTTCCGGTGACAGGCAAACCGTAAAATTGCTGAAAGGCGTTCACCGCCTGTGTAGTCGCAGGGCCAAAAATTCCGTCCACAGCTATTATCGGAATCATGTTGTTAAATTCCCCGATGACGCGCAAATAGTACTGAATAGTAAGTACAGGGTCGCCGCGGTCACCCTGACTGAGCTGTTCTCTGTACTGCTGCTGAAGATTTTCCAGCCGCACTCCCTGCGAATCCAATTCTGCCAAGCGTTGAACGCCGTTGTGAATTTGTGCAATCCGATACCATGTCGCTTTACCGACAATACCGTCAACGTCTAAATTGAAAATTTCCTGAAATTTGCGCACCGCCTCGTCGGTTTCGATGCCAAAAGTACCGTCCGGCGTGGCTATTTTCGGGATAGCGGGATAGTTGCGCGAAATATTGTTTAACTGCAACTGAATCCGCTGTACGTCCGTGCCGCTGCTGCCAATCCGCAGCGGGATACCGGGATAGGATTCCTGCACGTTTTGAATCGGCGCGTCCCGCACAAGGGTAATGTCATCCCCGTAATAATATTGCAAAATTTCAAACGGAGTATAACCCTGCTCGGCAAGCGATACCGTGCCCCACTGGGACAATCCGGGGCAGGTAACGGTAGTGCCGTTGCAGAACTGCGCGAACAACGGCTCCAAATTTCCCTCTCGGCGGATAAAGTCATTAAAAATTTCATCGACGATTTGTCCGATATTGGAAAAAATACTTCTGCCTTGCACATATGCCTGGTCAAAGGCGGTACTGTTTGTAATGTCAAAGTCATAACCCTGCGCGCGGTAATGTTCGGTAAAGACACGATTGAGCGCAAAAGAAATCTGAGCCAATATATTAGCCCGCAGAGAGTTTTCCGGCCAGGTGGGGTAGATTTCACTGGAGGCAACATTTTTTATGTATTCATTAAAAGGAACAGTGACGTTTTGCGCGGTAGCATCATTCGGTCTGCCCAAGTGAACGGTGATGGTTTGCGGTACGGTTACCATTGGCGGCATAGCTACTCCTCCTCTCCGCTGCACATAGCTCTGCTTTCAGGGCAGGTCATAACTCGCGTGGGGTCGCTGCCCTCCACAAACGGTATCATGTTAATAGGTTGCACGGAAGTTCTGTCCGGAAAAACCGGAACATCGCGCAGCTCCGTAATATAGAATCCGGGATATGCGACCCGCACATTATAGACCGAATACGGCCGCGGTCCGCCCGGATGCTCTGACTCGGAAATAGGCGGGGTCGGCAGGGCGAAAATCTGTGTTCTGCCGCTTTCGTTTGTTTCGGCGGAAATCATCAGATGTTCACCGCCGTCGGACTGTGTTGTCGTTATGGTTACCTCAGCCCCTTGCAGAGGGATGGAGGAACGTGCGGTAAATACTTGTACCACCAAATAACCCTCTTCGGGTTCAGAGGGCGGAGCGTCATTCTCCTGTGCCGGAAAACGTTGGTCGACGGCAGGCGCAGACGCACTTTCCCCTTGCTGCGGAGCCAGTTCGGAAACAGGCTCCTGCGTTCCGTCTGATTGGAATTGCGTTCCGTCTCCGCTCTTGTCTCTGAAAATTGCCGGCGGAGCGGTTTGCGCCATGACCGGTACAGCCTTTGGTTCGTTTTTTGCCAACATTTCGTCGGAAGATTGCTTTTTCGCCCGCGGCGGCGCGGAGGGGCGAAAGAGTGCGTCTGTGCGGGCGGTTTTTCCCTGTGACGGGAAAAGTGCGTCAGTCAAATCCTTATTGAAGTTTGAAATAAATCGTTCCATGGAATCACGCCTTTCTTTGTTTCTATATCATCAACGTATGCCGGCGGTGAGAATTTGTGCGTATACGCGGAGAAAATACTATTAAAAAAAGGCTGAACGAAATCAATCGTTCAGCCTTTTGTGTGGATAAATTTTTTATTCACAACCACTTGCAAACAGGGGGTACACAGTGTATAATATTTGTGTACACTGTCCGCGAGGACGGTTGTGCACGATGGGGAAGCGGCGTGATTGCTTGTGAGGCTATCGCCCTTCCTTTTTATTTATCATCCAACTGAGAGATTGCACGTCTGATACCTTCAGCCATACCTATCTTCCTTTTTTTACAGAAATTTTTAAGTTTAACAAAAGTTGCTTCATCCAGTCTTGTCATTATTCTATGTATTTTAGGACTATCTGTTGGACGACCCATCTTTTTTGCCAGCACATTCACCCCCCACACTTATGGCTGCTGTATGTCAAGTATATTTTATAATTTTTTATATTATTCGTTCATTTTTTGCTCGTGCAAAAAACGAACCAAAAAAGCACGCTTAGGGACACCCCAAGACCCCGTGCGCCATACGGCGCTAAATACGCTGCGCTCCTTGGCGGCGCAAGCGCCGCGAGTTCTCTAACGTGTGAAAAAAAGATTTTGATAATAGACCATGTAGCATGAATAATCTCTCGCCTTGGGAGAACCGCGCCGATAGGCGCCAGAGGGGGTGGTCAAGGAGTCACGCCGTAATGAACAATTCAGTGAATTGTTTATAGGCGGGATATTGTGAGATGCGGGAGCATCGAGCTATCAGAAATCCCGCAGGGATTTTTCCTAAGACGGAAACTTTGCTTTTCTTTCCCCCTCCTTGTGTCCCTCTTTTGGTTCGTTTTCTCGGACAAGCGAGAAAATGAACATTTTAAATTAAAAAGTTTAAAAGAAAAACCTTAAAAGGTTGTTCTTTTTCAATGTCCTTTTTTCAAAAAAGGAACAAAAAAAGGACACGCCGCAAAATTTGCCCTGTTTTTTTGCCAAAAAAGAGGAAATTAAAAAGAAATGGCGAATAATGAAAATAGGATAATTTTTGCTTTACGCAAAGAACCCCCAAATTTTTGAGAAATACAAAGGAGAAGTTCAATATGCCGGAAGGAATTTTTGACGAATCAAAATTGAATGTCATTCCTGTGGAAATCAATAAGGAGATGCGCAAGTCCTATATCGACTACGCCATGTCCGTTATTGTCGGTCGTGCGCTGCCGGACGTCAGGGACGGACTTAAGCCGGTTCACAGACGTATTTTGTACACGATGTATGAAGATAATTTCACGCCGACCTCGCCTTACAGAAAGTGCGCGACGACGGTCGGTGACGTGTTGGGTCGGTATCATCCTCACGGTGACGCGGCAGTTTATGACAGCTTGGTGCGCATGGCGCAGGATTTTTCTCTGCGTTATCCCATGGTGGACGGTCACGGTAACTTTGGTTCTATCGACGGTGACGGCGCGGCTGCTTACCGTTATACCGAGGCGAGAATGGCGAAACTGTCCATGCATATGCTGACCGACATTGAGAAAGAAACCGTTGATTTCACCCCTAACTTTGACGAGAGCCGCAAAGAGCCGGAGGTATTGCCCTCCCGTTTCCCGCATCTGTTGGTGAACGGTTCGAACGGTATCGCCGTCGGTATGGCGACAAACATTCCGCCGCACAATCTGACTGAGGTCATCAACGGCGTGATTGCCCTGATTGACAACAAGGACATCACGATTGACGAATTGATGGAACATATCAAGGGCCCTGACTTCCCGACAGGCGCGCAAATTATGGGCGCAAGCGGAATCCGCGCGGCGTATCATACCGGACGCGGAAAACTGCGGGTACGTGCGCTGGCTCGGATTGAGGATTGGAAAGACACTCGTCAGAGAATTATTGTGACAGAGATTCCGTATATGGTGAACAAGGCGCGCTTGATAGAAAAGATTGCGGATTTGGTACATGAAAAGCGTGTGGAAGGTATTTCCGGTCTGCGTGATGAATCCGACCGCGACGGTATGCGCATTGTAATTGAGCTGAAACGTGACGTCAACGCTACCATTGTGTTGAATCAGCTTTACAAATTCACTCAAATGGAAGATACTTTCAGCATTATTATGCTGGCTTTGGTCAATAAAACCGACCCCAGAGTGCTGAATCTGAAAGAAATTTTGGAGAATTATCTGGAATTCCAGAAAGAAGTTATTGTACGCCGCACACGGTTTGATAAGAAAAAGGCGGAGGCGCGCGCGCATATCTTAGAGGGGTTGCGGATTGCGTTGGACAACATTGATGAGGTTATCGCGCTGATTCGTTCCAGCTACAATGATGCAAAGCAGAAATTGATGGAGCGATTTGAACTGTCAGAGATTCAGGCGCAGGCGATATTGGATATGCGCTTGGTTCGCTTGCAGGGCTTGGAACGCGAAAAGATTGACGCGGAATATGAAGAGTTGGAAAAACTGATTGCGCACCTGACCGCCATTTTGGGCAGTGAACAGATGGTGCTGGATATCATCAAAGAAGAGATTGCAGAAATCCGCGACAAATACGGCGACGAAAGACGCACTTCGATTGAGCCGGTAGCGGACGATATTGATATCGAAGATTTGATTGAGGAAGAGGACAATGTCATCACCCTGACCCATCAGGGATATATCAAGCGTTTGGCGGTTGATACTTACAAGAGCCAGCGCCGCGGCGGCAAGGGCATTATCGGTCTGCAAACCAAGGAGGAAGATTTTGTCAACATGATGTTTGTCGCCTCCACTCACGCCCATATCCTGTTCTTTACAAATACGGGGCGTATGTACCGCATTAAGGCGTATGAAATTCCTGAGGCGGGACGGCAGGCGAAGGGCACGCCGATTGTCAATTTGCTGGAACTTGCGCAGGGTGAAAGTATTTCCGCAATGATTCCCGTGCGGGAATATGAGGACGGCAAGTACCTGATTATGGCGACCAAAAACGGTATCATCAAAAAGACGGACTTGATGGAATACGAAAACGCGCCGCGCGCAGGTAAGATTGCGATTCGTCTGGACGATGAGGACGAGTTGATTCGCGTCCAGATGACAGACGGTACGCAGGATATTTTTGTAGGAACACATACGGGTAAAATTATCCGCTTTAACGAATCGGATGTTCGCGACATGGGACGTGTCTCCCGCGGCGTAAAAGCGATTACGCTGGAGGACGATGATTATATCGTAGGTATGAACACTTATCGCGAGGACACCAAACTGCTGGTGGTCAGCGAAAAGGGTTACGGCAAAAAGACGGATTTGTCCGAGTATAAGACACAGACCCGCGGCGGCAAGGGATATATGACCTATAAAGTTTCGGAAGATACCGGCAATGTAGCGGGAATCAACCTTGTCAGTGATGAGGACGACATCATGCTGATTACGTCCGAGGGCGTTATTATTCGTTTGGATACACAGGAAATCAGCACCTTGAGCCGTGTGACAAAGGGCGTGCGCCTGATGCGCTTGCCGGAGGGCGTGAGCATTGTAACGGTTGCGCGTGTAGAGAAAGAGGCAGAGGACGAACAAGCAGAAGATTCTACCGAAACAGCGGAGACAACCGAAACGGAAGAAGTAACTACTGATACAGAGGAATAAAGAAAAGTCTGAATGCGGCGTTCTGCCTTATGGCAGTATGCCGCAAACAGTATATGAGACAGAAAGGTGTGGCATCTATATGCAGGAGCTGATAGAAAAAGGCAAACTGGCAAAGGCGGCAGCGGCGGAATTGGCGCTTACCGCAAGCTCGGTGAAAGACGCGGCGCTGATGAATATTGCGCAAGCGCTGCAAAGCCGCGCAGCGGAAATTCTGCAAGCGAATCAAATAGATTTGCAGGCGGCAAAAGAAAACGGAATGGCGGCGGGCATGGTAGACCGCCTGACGTTAACGGCGGAGCGAATCGACGGCATGGCGGAGGGAATCCGCCAAATTGCGGCGTTACCCGACCCGATTGGGGAGGGGGTCAGCCGCACCCGCCGCCCGAACGGGCTTGTTATTTCCAAGGTTCGTGTGCCGTTAGGCGTTATCGGTATTATTTATGAGTCCCGTCCGAACGTGACGGCAGACGCGGCGGCGTTGTGTATCAAAGCGGGGAACGCGGTTATTCTGCGCGGCGGCAAAGAGGCATTTCATTCTAATATGGCAATCGTAAAAGTGATGCAGGACGCGGCGGCAGAGGCAGGTTTGCCGGCAGGCGCCATCAATTTGGTGGAAAACACCACGCGGGAAAGCGCGACCGCGCTGATGAAATTGAATGATTATCTGGATGTAATTATTCCGCGCGGCGGCGCGGGGCTGATTCGCGCCGTAGTGGAAAATGCGACGGTTCCGGCAATCGAGACGGGAACGGGCAACTGTCACGTTTATGTGGATAAGAGCGCCGATTTTGACATGGCGGAAAAAATTGTGATGAACGCGAAAACCTCTCGCACCTCCGTTTGCAATTCGGAGGAAAAACTGCTGGTGCATCGCGCAATCGCACAGGAATTTTTGCCGCGGATGCTGACCGCGCTCGCGAACGCGGGTGTAGAAATTGTCGGTGACGAAACGGTATGCGGTATTTTTCCGTCTGCGCTCCCCGCGGAGGAGGAGGACTGGTACACCGAATATTTGGACATGAAAATCGGCGTTAAGGTCGTAGAGGGAACAGAAGCCGCCATTGCGCACATCAACCGATATGGCAGCGGTCATTCCGAGGCGATTGTGACGGCGGATTTGGCGCAGTCACAGAAATTTTTGGACGGCGTGGACGCGGCGGCGGTATATGTTAACGCTTCCACCCGTTTCACGGATGGATTTGAATTCGGATTCGGCGCGGAAATGGGCATCAGCACACAAAAAATTCACGCCCGTGGTCCGATGGGCTTGCAGGAATTGACAACCACAAAATTTCAGATTATCGGAGACGGACAAATTCGTATATAGCTGTGTAACTTTGGTTTCATTGCGCGACGAAGGGGGAGTTATGTGACAAACTTTTTAGTGCGGCGGTTTGTGAAAGACGCACAGCAAACAGATAACCCGACCGTGCGGCAGCGTTACGGCGTTTTGAGCGGCGTTGTGGGAATTTGCTGCAATCTGTTGCTCAGCACGGCAAAAATCAGCGCGGGTTTGTTGACGGCAAGCATTTCCGTTTTAGCGGACGGATTGAATAATTTGTCGGATATTGCCTCCTCTGTGGTTACGCTGGCGGGGTTTAAACTGGCGGGCAAAACGCCCGACAAGGAACACCCGTTCGGACACGGGCGCATGGAATATATCGCCGGATTGTTGGTGGCGTTGGTAATCCTGTTAATGGGCGTGGAACTGCTCAAATCTTCTGTACAAAAAATTATTTCACCCGAGACGATGGAAGTCAGCTATGTTTCGATTTTGATTTTGCTTGCGTCAATCGGCGTAAAATTATGGATGTATTTCTTTAACCGCCGTTTGGGTAGACAAATAGATTCTGCCGCCATGCGCGCAACGGCGCGGGACAGTCTGAGTGATTCCGTCGCGACAGCCGTTGTATTATGCGGTATTTTAATCTATCGATTCAGCGGCTGGAATATAGACGGTTACACAGGGGTGGCAGTCGCTCTGTTCATCTTGTATACGGGACTTTCATCCGCAAAAGAAACCTTAGACCCGCTCTTGGGGCAGGCGCCTAGTCGGGAATTTACAAAAGGCATTGAGGCGGCGGTACTCTCTCACCCTGAGGTGGTCGGTGTGCATGAATTGATTGTACACGACTACGGACCGGGGCGGTGTATGATTTCGCTTCACGCGGAGGTTCCGGCAAGTATGGACGTATTGGCAGCGCATGATGTCATGGACTGTATCGAGAATGAATTACAGCAAAAATATCATTGCGTCGCAACGCTGCATATGGACCCCATTGTCATGGATAACGAATTGACTAATTCTTTAAAGAGCAAAGTGCATGACTTTTTGGCAGATATTTCTCCCGAACTTTCCATGCACGATTTCCGAATCACGGACGGACCGATGCATAAGAACATTATATTTGATATTGTACTGCCGCAGGATTTTTCCGTTCCGGAAGAAGAAATTATCCGGCAGTTGCGTGAACGGATTCGTCAATTGGACGCAAGTTATTTTACGGTCATTAACGTTGACCGCTCTTATGTATGAAAACAGGCGCACTGCTCGATGAGTGGTGCGCCTGTTTTTTTGCTTTATGCCGCGCCTTGTTAATGTTGTTTATTTCTCATGTGAGAAATGAAGCAAAGAACATTTTGATAAATTTATCATTTTGAAAAAATTTTATTATTTTATTTTTAGTTTTATATATCATATCTTCATTTTCTGCTCGCACAGAAAACGAAGCAAAAGATGCGCTTGGGGACACCCCAAGACCCCGTGCGCCGTCATGCGGCGCTAAATCCGCCTGCGGCTCCTTGGCGGCGCAAGCGCCGCGAGTCCTCTAACGTATGAAACAAAGATTTTGATAATAGATCATGTAGCATGAATAACCTCTCGCCTTGGGAGAGACGCGCCGTTAGGCGCCAGAGGGGGTGGTCAAGGAGGGGGGAACTAAGGTTTTCTTTCCCCCTCCTTGTGCCCTCTTTTGGTTCGTTTTCTGGGCAAACAGAAAATGAACAAATAATATTAAAAATTTTAAAATAACACTTGACAAATGGGTCTCATAAGTATAAAATGATTATGAGGCTCAAAAGTGGGAGGTGTAAGATGTCAGCCCCAAAAAAGATGGGTCGTCCTACGGATAATCCGAAACGATATGAAGTTAAAGCACGAGTAAATAATGTCACTTTGCAAATACTTGATGATTATTGTGCTAAAAATAACAAAAATCGTGCAGAGGGAATCAGAGACGGAATACACAAACTTAAGGACGAATCCAAATAAAAAGCAGAAGCAGTCATCTCGTCAAAAATGTAACCGCTTCCGCCCGTAGCACAACTATCTTGTAAGACAGTGTACACAAATATTATACACTGTGTACCTCCTGTTTGCAAGTGGTTGTGAGTAAAAAATTACAGGAGGAAAAATTTTATGGATTTCGTTTTTTTAAATTTACTGTACAACTTTCGGTATGAAGATAACTCAGGTTTTTTGAAAAGGAAAATTTCAAAAGAAGAAAGAGAATTTTATGAAAAATACATACAACGTGCATGCGAGAATAATATAAAGTGCGGTTTAAAAATGGAAGAAGATTATAATGCCTCCTTAACGGGAATCTCTCAACGGGAATTTATTACCGGTTTTAAAGTGTGCTTATATTTTTTAATGGAGTGCTTGTCAGCAGGTGAATTTTATATAGAATCGTGATTTTTAGCATAAATAAGCCCTATCAAGGCGCGGGATAAGAAAAGGAACGGCGAATCGCCGTTCCTTTTCTTATAGTTTGCGTACCATTTGCAGATATTCCAGTTCCTGATACCCGCACTGCTCGTACATCTTTTTTACACGGTCGTTGCGCGGACAAACCTCCAGTCTCAGCCGCTTGGCATTGCCTTTGTATTCTTCCGTCAGCCACTGCATAAACTGCGTACCATATCCCTGCCCGCGACAGGCTTCGGACAAAAATAATTCCTCCAGCCATACACACATTCCACCCGCTTCACAACTCCAATACAGCGCAAGCAGAGCGTAACCGACAGAATTTTCGCCGTCCGTCAGCATCAGCCCGCGCGCGTAAGGCGTGTTTTGCATTAACTGCGCAAAGGTATCTTCAAAATTCTGACTGCCGACCGGTTCCAAGGCGGCGTCGCCGCTGTAAAATTCCCGACTCATAGCAAGATACATGGCCTTATCTGACGGAACAAAGTCGCGGATATTCAATGGCATGGTAAAAAATCTCCTTTTTCGTGTTTGTTAACGTTTTTCGTACATTTCCACTGTGGTAAAATCGAAATTCTTTGTAACATTTTTCGACACATCATGTTTTGTCGCACCTTTCAGTAGAACGGAACGGCTGCGTTTGGTGCTGAGAGGGTCTTGTACAATTCCGGGACCGCCGATACAGCCGTGCATACACGCCATGCCCTCTAAAATGTCGCCCTCAAATCTGCCTGCTTTCATCAGCATGAGCATCTTTTTGCACTCTGCCGCGCCGTTGCATTTTTCCGCCTTTATCGGCTTGTCATATCCTTTTTCCTGCAATACTTTCAGTACAGCGTTTGAAACACCGCCCGAAACGCCAAACTCTTTTCCGTACAGCGTGCCGTCGTCCAGTTCGGGTTCTTCCACAGGTTCAAAATCGATGTTCTGCGCGTCGAACATTGCACACAGTTCCTCAAAGGTCAGCACTAAATCCGCATTATCTTTGATACCAAAGTTCTTCATCTCGTTTTTCTTGGAAATGCATGGCCCGATAAATACGACCCGACATTCGGGATAGGTTGTTTTTAAATAGCGGCACAGCGCACCCATGGGTGAAAGCGTGGTAGACATATATTCCACCAGCTCCGGAAAATGTTTGATAATCATTTGTTTAAACGCAGGGCAGCAGGAGGTCGTCAGCGGCTTGCCTGCCTCTTTGTGTTCTATCAATTCCTCTGCCTCGTAGGCGGCGGTCGCGTCTCCGCCCAGCGCAACCTCAAACGTGTTGGTGAATCCGAGCTTGCGGATTGCCGTTTTCAGCATACTGATGGTAACGTCCGGTCCGAACTGCCCTTCGATAGACGGGGCAAAAATCGCGAACAGCTTGTTGCCGTCAGCGTCTTTGTTTTCGGAAAACTCCGCGTAAGGCAAGGCTGTTTTTAGCTCATTGATAACGTCGACAATATAGGAAACGTCCGAAATCGCGCCAAACGGACAATCGCGCACACAAGAGCCGCAGTTGATACACTCGGACTCGTCAATCATGGCGATTTTGTCATCGTCATATTTAATGGCGTTCACCGGACACGCCTGTCGGCAAGGGCGTACCAAGTCTGTAATCGCGTTGTACGGACAGACCTGCGCGCAGCGGCCGCATTCTTTACATTTGGACTGGTCGATATACGCGCCTTGAGGAGTAATGCTGATAGCGCCGAAAGAACAAGCCTTCACGCATTTTTTGGCAATGCATTTCTGACAGTTCGGCGTAACGTGAAAACGGCTGAGCGGACAGCCCTCGCATCCTTCCGGAATAACATATACGATGTTTGAACTTTTTTCATGGCCTGCCGGAACATTCCCCGTTGCCAGTTTCACTCTTTGGCGAATAATCTCGCGCTCTTTATGTACGCAGCAGCGAAATTTCGGTTTCATTCCCGGAATGATGTGATAAGGAATATTGTCCTTTTCCTCCTCCAGCGTACCCGCAAACGCCATTGTTGCCACTTCTTTCAGTACGGCGTGCTTTAAATATTGAATATCTGTTGAGTATTTTTCAAGCATGGTCAACGCTCCCTTTCTTGCATTGCTGCTAAATTTTAAATTACCTGTGTTTTTATTATACTATGAGAAAAGGACTCCGTCAACCAAAAAAATATCTGAAAAAGACTTGATTTTTAAATTAAAATGTGTTATACTATATAAGCTGTAAAAATGAGATTGAAAATACGGTCGTTTACAGCACATTTTAATAAATAGGTGCCGGTAGCTCAGCTGGATAGAGCGTCTGACTACGGATCAGAAGGTCGGGAGTTCGAATCTTCTCCGGCACACCACCACGTCGGAATGGACTTTGCACCATTCCGATTTTTCTTATTTAAGAAAGGAAAGTTGATATGTCATATCATATGAATAAGAAAATAAAAAATTATACTTCTGTCGACAGCGATGGGAGTGGTATTGATTTTCGGGAGGGGCTACAGGTATGAAGAAACGAAAACCGTATCACGAACTGCGATTGGTGAAGAATTTAAAATATTGGTTAGTATGGCAGGGGGCGGTTATCGGTATAGCGTCCGGGTTGACGGTGTCGCTGTACCGTTGGGCATTGAGTTATGCGGAGACTTTTTCCAACACGCTTTATTCTTGGGTACGCTCTGTACCGTGGTTGGCGGCGGTGGTGTTTCCGGCGCTTTTGCTGATAGGAATTGCGGTAGGATATCTGACCGAGTCCGAGCCGATGATAAAGGGGAGCGGGATTCCTCAGGTGGAAGGGCAGGTTATGGGAATTTTTCATATCTGCTGGTGGAAGGTTATTTTAAAAAAATTTCTCGGTGGTGTACTGTCGATAGGGGCAGGACTTTCTTTAGGGCGGGAGGGTCCATCCATACAGCTTGGAGCGGCGACCGGAGAGGGGTTATCCAAAGCTTGGAAGAGAGACGAGACGGAGCAGAAATATCTTTTGACCTGTGGAGCGAGCGCGGGCTTGGCGGCGGCGTTCAACGCGCCGCTGGCGGGAATGATGTTTGCCTTGGAGGAGGTACATAAAAACTTTTCGCTCAGTGTTTTACTTTCCGCGCTGACCTCTGCGGTGACTGCCGATGCAGTGAGCAAGCTGTTTTTCGGGTTGAAGCCGATATTTGATTTTGGAGAAATTCCAACTCTTCCGCTCGTTTCTTATCTCGCACTGCCAGTTCTCGGCGTGATTTTAGGGGCAGGGGGATGGCTGTATAATAAGATTTTGCTTGCATTTCAAAAGGGATACCGTAAAATTACCTTTATAAAACGACCGTTTGTGATGGCAATTCCGTTTTTGGCAGCGGGCGCAGTGGGGATTTTTTTGCCTGAATTACTGGGCGGCGGTCACCATATCGTGCAAATGTTGTCCGGAGGGAATTTGCTTTTATCTTATTTGGTGTTACTGCTGATTGGAAAGTTTTTGTTTTCCATGATTAGTTTCGGCGGTGGCGCGCCGGGCGGAATATTCTTTCCGCTTTTGGTTTTGGGGGCGCTGTTGGGCGCTGTATTCGGGCAGATTGCGATTACGTATTTCGGAATAGCGCCGCAGTATTACGTCAACTTTTTGCTGTTAGGTATGGCGGGGATGTTCACAGGTATCGTCCGTGCGCCTGTGACGGGCATTATTCTGATTGCTGAAATGTCCGGCGCGCCTGCCCAGATGCTTCCGCTTGCGGTGGTAGTGGTGGTCGCTTACCTGACGGCGGATTTGTTGAAGTCCAAGCCGATTTATGAGTCCCTATTGGAAAATATGCGTCAATCCCGTGAGGAGGAGCAAGAGGGCGTGACGGAAAAAGTTTTGCTTAGCTTTCCTGTTGAGAGCGGAAGCCGTGCGGACGGCAAGGCGGTCGGCGAGTTGCGCTGGCCTCAAAATTGTCTTGTTGTCAGTGTTCTGCGCGGCGGTGAGGAATTGATTCCGCGCGGAGATACGCGGATTCAAGTGGGGGATTACGTGGTAGTGATGTGTCCGCAGGAAAAACAGGCGGAATATCACGGAAGAATAGAGCGTAAATTTATACGAAGGGGATAGTAACGTGAAAAACTCGCGTTAAGCCTTCGGCGGAGCGCCGAAACAAGCTACGCTTGTTTGCTTTTGCCTAAAATGAAAAGCGTCGAGTTGCAATTTATCAGATTTTGTGGTAAAATCAATAAGAAAGCATAAATTTCGGAGGAGAGTATGGGCGTTTCTATCAGATACATACAGAATGAGGACAGAGAATTTTGGTTTCGGCTGGACAAACATTTGCCGGAGCGGGAATTTGAGAGAAAAGTCAGAGATAAAACGGGATATGTTCTGTTGGAAAACGACCACCCTGTCGGATTGCTGAGATATCATCTTTTCTGGGATAATACGCCGTTTTGCGCAATGCTGTTTGTGGAGCGGGAAATGCGGGGAAAGGGATACGGAAAATCGCTTATGCTGCATTGGGAAGCGGATATGAGGACGCAAGGGTATGAATGGCTTTTGACCTCTACGCAAGCGGATGAAACCGCGCAGCATTTTTACAGAAAAATCGGGTATCGGGATGCAGGCGGTTTATTGCTCAACGTTCCCGGATATGAGCAGCCGACGGAATTGTTTTTTGTGAAAATAATTAAATAACTTCTGTTCATGCGGAAGAAAAATATAAAATCAAAGGGGAGTTTAACGTGAAAAAACTCACGTTAAGCCTCCGGCGGAATAATGCACCGGCAAAATTTTCGTGCCGAACGCCACGAAACGCCGATGTGCAAATCGCCACTATACGCCTTATCCGCCCACGATAAGGCGTAGATGAATTTTTTATTACTAATTTGTGGGCAGAAAGGCTATGGCGATTATTATGGCAAGATTTGTAACCGAATTTACCATCAATCAACCGAAGGAATTTGTAGACTTCATTTTGAAGGACTTTTGCGCGAAGGAAGGGTTTGAGTACACCCAGTTCAAAGGCGAAAATGTCTGGAAAAAGGGAATTGGCATGATGACCGCACCGCAGTTCATCAAGGTGGAGTACCAAAACGGGAAAGTACATTTGGAGGCATGGATGAAGTATGCCATTTTGCCGGGTGTATATTGCGGCGAAATGGGGCTGACCGGATTTTGGGGCTTTGCAGTCAAGCAGATGCTGAAAAGCCGTGTAGACGCGCTGATTGCGTTGTTGCAGCAGCCGGTAGACGGCAACGCGTCGACAGCGAGCGCGGTAGAGGGCGGACAGAGCGCTCCGGCGGCTGAAAATTCCGCCGCGCCGATTGCGGTTACGGTACACGATTCTCCGGGCAAGGCGGTTGCCGGACTGATTACCGGTCTTTGTTCTATTGTATTGTGCTTTTGGTGGCTGGGCGGACTGGTTCTGGGTATTATGGGCGTCATCTTTGGTATGCAGGGCAGAAAGTCAAGCAAAAAGGGCATGGGGACCGCCGGTTTGGTTTGCGGTATTATCGGTATCGTTCTCACTGTGATTGTGTTTATCGTGACGGTAGCCGTCGGCGTGCTGTCCGTACTGTAAAGAATCAAAATTCCCTGTCGCTTTTGTTGGCGGCAGGGAATGTTTTATTTATTCTGAAATTTTTCAATTGTGTGATATAGTTTTTTGTATATGTCTGACACTTGTCCGTTTAGTTCCGTGTACTGTTTGGAAAATTCAGCAGAGGAGGGGTCGGGCAATTCCTCTTGTACGTTCAAGCGTGGTTTGACTTTGTCCAACAACGTGAGGAATCTGTCTGTTTCGTCGGTAACGTGCGCAATTAGTGTGCCTTGGATTTCTTCGCGGCTTGGGTTGCCGCAGAATTTAAACAGATCACCGAAAGCGCGTCTTGTACTTTCAAAATCCTCCGAGGACATGGGCGTCTTCAATTTCGCTTCTTCCCACGAAAAGTCGGAAAAGTATATGTCTATCATAAGGTTAATTTCTGCATCGCTAAGTGCCGGCAGCAGCGCTGCCAGTTTGTCGTTTTTCATTTGTTTTTCCCCTTTTAGTACATTATTATATAGTAGTAATTCATTATTTTAAACAAAGAGGTACAAATAAAAATAATGCGCAAAAGGAACCGACGGCCTTTTGCGCACTATGTAAATTCACATAACACACGGCGGAGCATAAATGTTCCCGGGAATGCCGGTTTCGCCAGGAATATACTTCCCCCGTGTCAACCTTTTTCGCCGCGCGCACGCAGACAAAGAACGCCTGAAGATAAAATCTGTCCTCCGCCCTCTTGCAAAACGAAAAAGAATATGTTACACTAAAGAAGCACCTGACGGCTCTGCCGTTGCGCAAGATTAACCCTTGCAATACGCGCGGAAGGTGTTGGTAGCGCCTTCCGCACCGGTGCATTTTTATTTGTACTGTATCTATTATAGCATAAAATATTTGGAAATTCAACATAAATTCGACATTTTTTTAGGTTCGCAAAAACGTTTTTACATAATTTTACAATTTATATGGAATGTGTTGACAACCCCTGTAGAATCATATATAATATCAAAAGCAAATAAAGGGATACTTGCGAGAGCGGTTTGACCACTTCTTTTTCAGACGCTTTTTAGCGTCGGATAGGAGGTGGTAACATGGAGCATACATATTTGATTATGTTTATGATTCTCCTGTTGCTTCTGTTAAAAGCGGCAACAAAAAAATAACCGTCTCCCGCCCAAGGTTTCGGTTATTTTAACAAATATCTTGGTCAACCGCTAAACGGTCACCCTTTATTTGCTCTTATTATACTCTTTTTTACGTGAAATGTCAAGCGGAGAAATTTTATTGCTTGGTTGGAAAATTCTACGGAAATTTGTAAAAAAAGCTTGACTTCATAGGGCTTTTATAGTATAATACTTAGGCGTGACAAAGACATACGATGATTCCGAAGGTGGCGAACACTTGATTTTTCAAGGGGTTCGGGAATTTCGGAGGAGATTGTCCGGTTTTTAAAAGCGGGCGGAAAGGTCACACTTTCTATCACGAATACAGGAACAATTTTTTCGCAGAGTGTTATGCTGGCACTATGCCGAAATTTTGTGCTGTTTGCCCCGAAACCGTCTGCCACAGGAGCAGATTGCGGATTCGGGTTTCATTATTTCACTGCGAGATACGCCCGGCGCAGTGTATAAAAGAACAAAGTTTTTTGTTCGGAATTTTTGAAGGAGGGTATAGCATGGCAACAGAAAAAATCAGAATCAGACTCAAGGCTTACGACCACAACCTCATCGACCAGAGCGCCGCTAAGATTGTGGAGACCGCGAAGAGAACAGGGGCAAAGGTTTCAGGCCCGATTCCGCTTCCGACCAAAAAAGAAGTGGTTACCATTCTGCGTGCGGTTCATAAATACAAGGACAGCCGTGAGCAGTTTGAACTGAGAACACACAAGCGTCTGATTGACGTTTTGGGACCCAACACCAAGACGATTGACGCACTCAAGCACCTCGATTTGCCGGCAGGTGTGGACATCGAACTGAAGATTTAGTTCGCTATTTTACAGGCAAAAATAATTTTGGTCATGTTGGCGTTTGCCAACCAATAACCCGCAGTTAAGTTCTTCGGAACCGATGGCTGTGTAAATTAGGAGGAAACAAATATGAAAAAGGCAATCTTGGGTAAAAAGATTGGTATGACCCAAATCTTTGAAGAGAACGGAACACTGGTTCCCGTTACCGTTATCGAGGCGGGTCCGTGTCCGGTCGTTCAGAAGAAAGACGTGGAAAACGACGGCTATGATGCAGTGCAGGTTGGTTTCGAGGATAAGAAACAGCAGCGCGTGAACAAGCCGATGAAGGGTCATTTTGACAAAGCAGGCGTTGGATATAAGAGATACTTGAGAGAGCTCAAGCTGGACAACGCGGCTGAATTGAATGTAGGCGACGAGTTGAAGGTTGACCAGTTTGAGGCTGGCGAGACCTTGGACGTGACAGGAACAAGCAAGGGTCATGGATTTGCAGGCGCGATTAAGAGATGGGGCACACACAGAGGTCCTATGACGCACGGCAGCCATTATCACAGAGCAGCAGGTTCCCTCGGCGCGTGTTCCGACCCGTCCCGCGTATTTAAAGGTAAGAAGTTGCCGGGACATTTCGGCGTAGATACAGTTACCATTCAGAACTTAAACCTGGTTAAGGTTGACGCAGAGCGCAATCTGTTGCTGGTTAAGGGTTCTGTTCCCGGCCCGAAGGGCGGACTGCTGGTTGTAAAGAGCGCAGTAAAAGCACAGGGCTAAACGAGAGCGGAGAGGAGGATTTAACTTATGCCAACAGTAGCATTATATAACACCGACGGTAAAAAAGTCGGAGATATGGAATTGAATGAAAGCGTATTCGGTGCGGAAGTCAGAGCTGACGTTATGCATGAAGTTGTTGTCAACTTCCTGGCAAATCAGAGACAGGGCACACAGAGTACAAAGACTCGTACAGAAGTTCGCGGCGGCGGCATTAAGCCGTGGCGTCAGAAAGGCACAGGCCGTGCAAGACAGGGCAGCATCCGTGCTCCTCAGTGGGTCGGCGGCGGCGTTGCACTCGGTCCTAAGCCTCGCGATTACCGTTACAGAGTAAACAAGAAGGTTCGTCAGGCGGCGCTGAGATCCGCGTTGTCCTCTAAGGTGGCAGACGAGGATTTGATTGTTTTGGAAAACCTCAGCCTGGACGAAATTAAGACAAAGGAAATCGTTAAGGTTCTGGCAAATCTCGGCGTTACGGAAAAAGCGCTTTTCGTATTGCCGGCAGTGGACAAGAACGTAGTTCTTTCTGCGAGAAACATTCCGGGTGTAGACACCACTTATGTGGGCGCTATCAACACCTACGAAGTTTTGAACCATACAAAGTGCATCATCGTTAAAGATGCTGTTTCTAAGCTTGAGGAGGTATATGCGTAATGAATATGACATCCCACGATATCATTAAAAGACCTCTCATCACCGAGCGCAGCATGGATCAGGCGGCGGAAAAGAAATATTCCTTTGAAGTTGCAAAGGGCGCGAACAAGATTCAGATTAAAAAAGCTGTGGAAGATATCTTTAAGGTAAAGGTGGAAAAGGTCACAACCATCAACTATCTCGGAAAGCCTAAGAGAATGGGCGTTCATCAGGGAAAGAGAGCCGACTGGAAGAAGGCTGTCGTAAAGTTGACCGCGGACAGCAAGACCATCGAGCTGTTTGAAAACTAAAAACAGCCGTCCGCAAAATTTAAGCAGATAAGGAGATGTAACTATGGGTATTAAAAAATATAAGCCTACCACACCTTCTCTTCGCCAAATGACCGTTTCGACCTTTGAGGAGATCGACAAGGTCGCTCCGGAGAAGTCTCTGCTCGCTCCGCTTAAGAGCAAGGCAGGCCGTAACTCCTACGGAAGAATCACCGTTCGTCATCGCGGCGGCGGCGTGAAGAGAAAGTACAGAATTATTGATTTTAAGAGAAATAAAGACGGCATGAACGCAACTGTTCTGTCCATCGAATATGACCCGAACCGCAGCGCTAACATCGCGCTCATTCAGTACGAGGACGGCGTAAAGAATTATATCGTTGCTCCTGTTGACCTGAAAAAAGGCGATGTTGTTGTTTCCGGCAAGGGCGCGGATATCAAGCCGGGCAACGCAATGGAAATTGCAGACATTCCGGTTGGTACAATGATTTACAACATTGAGCTTAACCCCGGCAAGGGCGGTCAGCTTGTCCGCAGCGCGGGCAACACGGCTCAGCTTGTTGCAAAGGAAAACGGTTTTGCGCAGGTTCGCCTCCCATCCGGCGAGGTTAGAATGATTCGTCTGAACTGCCGTGCGACCATCGGTCAGGTCGGCAATACAGACCACATGAACATTAACATCGGTAAAGCCGGTAAGAAGCGTCACATGGGCTTCCGTCCGACTGTCCGCGGTGTAGTTATGAACCCGAACGACCATCCGCACGGCGGTGGTGAAGGTAAGTCGCCTATCGGTAGACCGAGTCCTGTTACCCCTTGGGGTAAGCCGGCGTTGGGTTACAAGACGCGCAACAAGAAGAAAGCCTCTAACAAGTTTATTGTTAAGAGACGTAACGCTAAATAATTGAGAGGAGGTTTCCACTATGGGTCGTAGTGTTAAGAAAGGACCTTTCGTTGACGCGAAGCTTATCGGTAAGATAATCGCTATGAACGAGAAAAACGAAAAATCCGTGATTAAATCATGGTCCAGAGCGTCCACGATTTTCCCGGAGATGGTTGGTCACACCATCGCTATCCATGACGGAAGAAAGCACGTTCCGGTATATGTTACTGAGGATATGGTCGGCCACAAGCTGGGAGAGTTCGCTCCTACAAGAACATACAGAGGTCATGCCGGAGCAAAGACAAGCAAGTAATTTAATTCCGGAATAAGACCGAAACTGTAAAATGAAATTATGAAAGGAGCTGCAGAGTATAATGGAAGCAATCGCAAAGGTTACACACGTACGCATTGCGCCGCGTAAGGTGCGCGTCGTGATTGACTTGATTAGAAATAAGTCCGTTGGCGAGGCAATCGGTATTCTGAAGAATACCCCCAAGGTTGCAAGTCCGGTGGTTGAAAAACTGCTGAACTCCGCAATCGCTAACGCGGAGAACAATCATAATATGGACGTGGAAAAGCTCTATATCTCTGAGGTTTATGCAGACCAGGGTCCTACCCTCAAGAGAATACAGGCGAGAGCGCAGGGACGCGCATTCCGCATCAATAAGAAAACCAGTCATATCACCTTGAAATTGGCTGAAAAAGAGTAATTAAAAAGGAGGCAGAACAGCATGGGTCAGAAAGTAAATCCGCACGGGCTGAGAGTCGGCATCATCAAAGACTGGGATTCCCGTTGGTTTGCTGATAAAAAGAGTTTTGGCGACAACCTCGTTGAAGACTACAACCTGAGAGTTTTCTTGAAGAAGAAGCTGTTTCAGGCCGGTGTTGCCAAAATCGAAATAGAAAAATTTGCAAATAAGATTCGGCTTTCCATTCATGCCGGCAAACCGGGCATTGTTATCGGTAAGGGCGGCAGTGAAATCGAAAAGCTGAAAAAAGAAGTAGAGAAAATGACCGGGAAAACCGTAATCCTCAACGTTATTGAGGTTAAGGTTCCGGACATGAACGCACAGCTCGTCGCAGAGAATATCGCGTCGCAGTTGGAGCGCCGTATCTCTTTCCGTAAGGCGATGAAACAGACAATGGCTCGTACCATGAAGATGGGCGCTAAGGGTATCAAAACCTCTGTTGCAGGTCGTGTAGGCGGCGCTGAAATCGCGCGTACCGAGCATTACCATGAGGGAACCATTCCGCTGCAAACACTGCGCGCCGATATTGATTACGGCTTTGCGGAAGCGGACACCACTTACGGCAAGTTGGGCGTTAAGGTTTGGATTTACAAGGGTGAAATCCTGTCCGAAGGAAAGAATGCTGCAGGGCGGCAGGAAGCTGCTCCGGCAAGAAGACCGAAGGAAGGAGGCAAACGCTAATGTTATCTCCGAAGAGAGTAAAGTACAGAAGAGTTGAGCGCGGCAGAATGAAAGGCAAAGCTACCCGCGGCAACAAAGTGGTTTACGGTGATTTTGGATTGCAGGCGACTACGCCGGCATGGATTACCAGCAATCAGATTGAGGCTGCCCGTATCGCGATGACGCGTTACACCAAGAGAGGCGGTCAGGTTTGGATTAAAATATTCCCGGATAAGCCTGTTACAGCAAAACCTGCTGAGACCCGTATGGGTAGCGGTAAGGGCGCACCCGAATACTGGGTTGCGGTAGTAAAGCCGGGCAGAATCTTATTCGAAATCGGCGGCGTTTCCGAAGAAGTGGCTCGCGAGGCTATGCGTCTTGCTATGCACAAGCTTCCGGTGAAGTGTAAGTTCGTGAGAAAAGCCGACCAAGTAGAAACGGAAGGTGATAGCGAATGAAAATAAATGAGATCAGAGACCTTTCAGAGCAGGAATTGGTTGAAAAGCTGAACAGCCTGAAAGAAGAACTGTTCAACCTTCGTTTTCAAAATGCTACCAATCAGTTGGAAAATCCGATGCGGATTGCCGCTGTAAAGAAAGATATTGCGAAGGTGAAAACAATCATAAAAGAAAAAGAGCTTGGCATCAACACAAGCATCAACGCTTAGGAGGTGAAGGGATATGAGTGAACAGCGCAATTACCGTAAAACCCGTATCGGGGAAGTTGTCAGCGATAAGATGGACAAGACAATTGTTGTTGCTATCAAAGACAGCGTAAAGCATCCCGTTTACGATAAGGTTATCAAGAGAACTTATAAGCTGAAGGCTCACGATGAGAACAATGAGTGCGGCATCGGCGATAAGGTGAAAGTTATGGAAACCAGACCCCTCTCCAAGGATAAGAGATGGCGCTTGGTGGAAATCGTAGAGAAAGCGAAATAAATTTTTCTGCGGTCGATATAGAATGATTTTATAAGGAGGTTATTCCGTTATGATACAACAGCAGACACTTTTAAAGGTTGCTGACAACAGCGGAGCGAAGGAACTCATGTGCATTCGCGTCATGGGCGGCTCTCTGAGACGTTACGGCAACATCGGCGATGTAATCGTTGCTTCTGTTAAAAAAGCAACGCCCGGCGGTGCTGTTAAAAAAGGTGACGTTGTGAAAGCGGTTATCGTGCGCAGCGTTCGCGGCGTAAAGAGAGCTGACGGTTCTCAAATCCGTTTTGATGAAAACGCGGCAGTCATTATCAGAGACGATAAGACTCCGAGAGGGACTCGTATCTTTGGGCCGGTTGCCAGAGAGCTCCGTGACAAAGAATACATGAAGATATTGTCTCTTGCTCCTGAAGTACTTTAATTTGCGGAGGCATCCGTATATCCGGGAAAGGAGGATAATGCTATGAATATTAAAATGCACGTAAAGACCGGCGATACCGTAGTTGTGCTTTCTGGTAAGGATAAGGGCAAAAAGGGTAAGGTTCTCTCCGTTGACCCGCAGAAGCGTATGGTTATCGTAGAGGGCGTTTCCATGGCTACCAAGCACAAAAAGCCTCGCAGAATGGGCGAAGAAGGCGGCATCATTAAGCAGGAAACACCGATTTATGCTTGTAAGGTAATGACCGTCTGCAAGAAATGTAACGCTGCTACCCGTGTCGGCAGAAAGACACTGGAGGACGGCAAGCACGTCCGCGTTTGCAAGAAGTGCGGAGAAACATTTGCAGACTAATGAAATATAGCGGAAAGGAGGTCACATATAGATGAGATTGGAAGAACGTTACACAAAAGAAATCAAGGACGCTATGATGAAGAAGTTTGAATATAAGAGTGTCATGCAGATTCCTAAGCTGGAAAAGGTTGTCATCAACATGGGTGTTGGTGAGGCAAGAGAAAATTCCAAGGCGGTAGAATCCGCAGCGAATGATTTGGCTTTGATTACAGGTCAGAAACCGGTAATTACCAAGGCGAAGAAGTCCGTCGCTACCTTTAAGGTAAGAGAGGGCATGAACATTGGCTGTAAGGTTACGCTGAGAAGTTCCAGAATGTATGAATTTGTTGACCGTCTGTTCAACGCAGCGCTTCCGCGTGTCCGCGACTTCAGAGGTATTAACCCGAATTCCTTCGACGGAAGAGGCAACTATTCTCTCGGTATCAAAGAGCAGTTGATTTTCCCTGAAATCGATTATGATAAAATTGATAAAATCAGAGGTATGGATATTATTTTTGTAACAACCGCTCATACCGACGAGGAGGCACGTGAGCTGCTTACTTTGATGGGAGCGCCGTTCACAAAATAATTGAAGTTTAAAAAAGCCAGAAAGAACGGAGGCGAAAGCAAAGCTTATGGCAAAGAAATCTATGGTTGTAAAACAGCAGAGAAAGCAGAAGTATTCCACGCGCGAGTACAGTCGTTGTAAAATCTGCGGCCGTCCGCACGCGTATCTGCGCAAATTCGGCATTTGCAGAATTTGTTTCCGGGAGCTTGCCTACAAGGGTCAGATTCCGGGTGTGAAGAAGGCTTCCTGGTAAGTCTGAAAACGTCGTTTTGCGGCGAAAGAGTTATAAAAATACAAGGGCAAGTGGTTACTTTATAATTGGAACGGATAACCAAACTGCTCTTAAAATCCGATAAAAAGGAGGCTTAGATAATATGCAAATCACAGATCCTATTGCAGATATGCTGACACGAATCAGAAACGCGAACAACGCGAGACACACGACTGTCGACATTCCTGCATCCAATATGAAAAAGGCGATTGCCAACATTCTTCTTGACGAGGGTTACGTAAAGAACGTGGAAGTCATCGAAGACGGCATTCAGGGCATCATCCGCATTACGCTCAAGTACGCGGAAAATAAGCAGAAGGTTTTGACCGGCTTGAAAAGAGTCAGCAAACCGGGTCTTAGAATTTATGCCTCGAAGGAGGAGCTGCCTCGCGTGCTGAAAGGACTCGGCATTGCAATCATCTCCACTTCCAAAGGTATCATGACTGATAAAGCGGCTCGGCGTGAAAACGTCGGCGGCGAAGTACTCGCATTTATTTGGTAAGAAAGGAGGAGAACGCAAGTGTCTCGTATAGGAAAAATGCCTATCACTGTACCGAGTGGTGTTGAGGTTACAATAGGCGCGAATAACGAAATGACAGTAAAAGGCCCTAAGGGTACTCTTCAGCAGAATTTGCATCCTGAAATGAAGATTACCAAGGACGGCGACACCATTGTTGTAGAACGTCCGTCTGAGGCTAAAAATCATAAATCCTTGCACGGTCTGACCCGTACGCTGATTGCCAACATGGTTACCGGTGTATCGGAAGGCTATAAGAAAGAGCTGGAAATCAACGGTGTTGGTTACAGAGCGGCGAAACAGGGCAACAAAATGGTTCTGAACCTTGGCTATTCTCACCAAGTAGAGGTTGAGGAGATTGAGGGCATTACCATTGAGGTTCCGCAGCCGAATCAGATTATCATTTCCGGCGCGGATAAGCAGAAGGTTGGTCAGTTTGCTGCAAACGTCAGAGAAAAAAGACCGCCTGAGCCATATAAGGGCAAGGGCATCAAATATGTGGATGAGCATATCCGCAGAAAAGAGGGTAAAGCCGGCGCGAAGAAGAAATAATCTTTTCGCAGGCAATACTCGCCGCATCGTGGATTCCGTTATGGAGTGCGCGGCGGCATGATTATGAAAACCGAATTTGAAACCGCAAGGAGGTGCAGGGTAGCATGATCAAAAAGGTAAACAGTAATGTAGCCAGACTTGCAAGACACGCAAGAGTACGCAAGAAGGTTTCGGGTACATCGAGCATTCCGAGATTGTGTGTGTACAGAAGTCTGAAGAATATATACGCGCAGATTATTGACGACACTACCGGCAATACTTTGGTCAGCGCATCCAGTTTGGACGCTGAACTTAAAGCAAACTACGGCGGCAACAAGGACGCGGCAAAAGCCGTGGGCGAAGCTGTTGCAAAAAAGGCTGTAGAAAAGGGTATTAAAACCGTCGTTTTTGACAGAGGCGGATATGTATATCACGGCAGAGTTGCAGAACTCGCTGAGGGCGCTCGTCAGGGCGGCTTGGAATTCTAATCGAAAAAGAGGTGAAAAGATAAATGGCAGAGAAAGGCGAGAGAACGAAAAAGCAGGAGCGTATCGAAGCAGATACTCTCGATCTTCAGGAAAAGCTGGTACACCTCAACCGTGTTGCAAAGGTTGTAAAGGGTGGTAGAACATTCCGTTTCAGCGCACTGATGGTTGTCGGTGACGGCAACGGTCACGTTGGCTGCGGAATGGGTAAAGCGGCTGAAATTCCTGACGCAATCCGTAAGGGAATTGACGACGCGAAGAAGAACATGATTACAGTTCCTTTGGCAGAATCCACAATTCCTCATGAAATTATCGGCGAGTACGGCGCAGGCCGCGTATTGCTGAAACCGGCTGCAGAAGGTACCGGTGTTATCGCGGGCGGTCCGGTTCGTGCGGTACTGGAACTGTGCGGCGTAAAGAACGTTCGTACCAAGTGCCTGCGCAGCAACAACCCGAAAAACGTTGTTGCGGCAACCATTGAGGGATTGGCTTCTTTGAAGAGCGCAGAGGAAGTTGCGGCTCTGAGAGGAAAGAAACCGGAAGAGATTGTGGGCTGATTTTGTTCGGTAAAAGAATTAAGATTCTTTTGCAGTACAGATACAGCGTTATACATGGCGCCGCACTGTGCGGCGTGAGATAGGAGGTTTTATCCTTGGCGAAAACATTAAAGGTCACATTGACGAAGAGTACCATCGGCAGCAAGAAAGACCAGATTGCTACCGTTGAGGCTTTAGGCCTGAAAAAGCTTCATCAGTGTGTTGAAAAACCGGATAACCCCCAAATCAGGGGTATGATTTTTAAAGTTTCACATCTTGTCAGCGTAGAAGAGGCGTAAGCGTCTTTCTGACAGGTGTTTCGATTTAACAGAACAAAGAGGAGGTGTACTCAATGAAACTTCATGAATTAGCACCGAGCGCAGGTTCCAAGAAGAAGGCGTTCCGTGTAGGCAGAGGCCATGGCAGCGGCAACGGTAAGACAGCCGGCAGAGGTCATAAGGGTCAGAACGCCCGCAGCGGCGGCGGTGTCCGTCCGGGATTTGAAGGCGGTCAGATGCCGATTTACAGACGTTTGCCAAAGCGCGGCTTCACAAACATCTTTGCTAAGAAGTATGTTTCCATAAATGTGGAAGTTCTCAACAAACTCGAGGACGGCGCAGAGGTAACAGCTGAAACATTGAAAGCAAACGGTATTATTTCTAAAATATGTGACGGCGTTGTTGTACTGGGTCGCGGTGAGTTGACGAAAAAGTTAACAGTGAAAGCAGCTCGTTTCAGTAAGACAGCAGAAGAAAAAATCACGGCTGCCGGAGGAAAGGTAGAGGTGGTATAAGATGTTCCAGACGATTAAAAACGCGTGGAAAATACCCGATTTACGCAGAAGATTGATTTTTACATTGATTCTTTTGGTTATTTTCCGTCTGGGTTCGTGTATTCCGGTTCCTATGATTGACGCAGCGGCAATGCAGCAGATTTTCGCAGGCGAAAATTCCCTGCTCGGATTTGTTGATATCATTTCCGGTGGTGCGTTCAGTCAGGCAACCATCTTTGCAATGAGTATTACGCCGTATATTAACGCATCCATCATTATGCAGCTCCTGTGCGTGGCTATCCCCGCACTGGAGAGAATGCAGAAGGAAGGCGAAGACGGCAGAAAGAAAATTGCGCAGATTCAGAGATACGGCACAGTTGTTTTGGCGCTTATTCAGGCAATCGGGTTATATACCTTGCTTGCTTGGCAGTTCAGAGCAGTGCAGAATCCGGGATTTTTAACAGCGGTTATTATCGTTGTGACTTTCACAGCCGGAACAGCGTTCCTTATGTGGCTGGGTGAGCAGATTACCGATAAGGGTGTCGGCAACGGTATCTCTTTGATTATCTTTGCGGGTATCGTATCCCGTGTTCCGTCTATGGCGCGTTCTCTCTATGAGTCCGTTATGAACGGCAACATCGCGATTTGGATGCTGATTATCATTTTGGTGTTTGCATTGGCAGTTATCGGCATCGTTGTTATGATGAACGAAGCGGAGAGAAGAATTCCTGTTCAGTACGCAAAGCGTGTGGTGGGCAGAAAGATGTACGGCGGTCAGAGTACGCATATTCCGATTAAGGTTGCGTCAGCCGGCGTTATCCCGATTATCTTCGCGATGTCCATTATGTCTTTCCCCGGCACAATCGCGTCTTTCTTTGGTGTAACCAAGACTTCAGGCGGATTTTGGGGCGGATTTTTGACAGTATTCTCTAACGATAGTGTCGTCTATGCGGTACTGTACTTCCTGCTTATCATATTCTTCACCTATTTCTATACGGCGATTCAGTTCAACCCGATTGAAATGGCGAACAATATGAAGAAGAACGGCGGATTTATTCCGGGTATTCGCCCGGGGCGTCCGACATCGGAGTATATTTCCAGAGTGCTGTCCAAGATTACTTTGGCGGGTGCGGTATTCCTTGGTTTTATCGCAATTCTGCCAATCTTCATGAACATCGGATTCAAAATCAACAACTTCGCTATCGGCGGCACATCGCTCCTGATCGTGGTTGGTGTTGCGCTGGAGACAGTGAAACAGTTGGAATCTCAGATGCTCATGAGACACTACAAAGGATTTTTGGAATAGTTCAACAGGCATAATAATATCTTGTAAAAGGCTGTTGAAAAAACAAACAGCCCTGAGGGTATCTTTCAGAAACCCTCAGGGCTTGAAAAGTCTTTTACTCTATTATAGTGTTCTGACATTTCACAAATGTGTATTCGGCAGGCAGAGAATGGAAAATGCTCTGTTTGCAGGGGTTTACAAGAGTAATATGACAGAAAGGCTACGGCGACTATTATGAATTTTATATTATTAGCTGCTCCCGGTGCAGGCAAAGGGACGCAGGCGGAACTTTTGAGCAAGCATTTTGACATACCGACAATTTCGACAGGCGCGATTTTGCGCAGAAACATTAAGGATGAGACAGAACTCGGCAAAATTGCGGCGAAGTTTATCAACGACGGCAAGCTTGTACCCGATGATGTCATGATTGATATTGTGAAGAAACGGCTTGCGGAAGATGATTGTAAAAACGGATTTATTTTAGACGGTTTTCCCCGCACGCTTGCACAGGCGGAAGCGTTGGATAAATCGGGCATCACGATTGATAAGGTACTTAACATTGAAGTGCCGGACGAAAAGATTGTTGCGCGCCTTTCCGGAAGATTGGAATGCAAAAATTGCGGTACTACTTTCCATACCATGTATCGTGTTCCGAAAGAAAGCGGAAAGTGTGATAACTGCGGCGGTGAGTTAGTAACGCGCGAAGATGATAAGCCGGAAACTGTAAAGAACAGACTCTCGACCTATCATACGCAGACAGAACCGCTGAAAGCGTTCTATCAGGAACAGGGTAAAATGCGCACCGCCTACGGGCAGGAAGAAATTGCCGATACGGCGAAAGAGGTTCTAAAGGCTTTAGAGGACTGAAGGGAAGCGTAAGTATGGTTACTATCAAATCAAAGACTGAAATAGAAAAAATGAAGATTGCGGGACGGATTACATACGAAACATTGGAGCGTGTGCGCGAGGCGGTAAAGCCGGGCGTTACCACAATGGAACTTGACCGGATTGCAGAACAGTATATTCGCAGTCAGAACTGCACCCCGTCCTTTAAAAATTACGGCGGATTTCCGGGCAGTGTATGTGCCAGTGTGAACGATGTGGTTATCCACGGTTTTCCCGGCAAGAAACCTTTGCGGGAGGGGGACATTGTCAGCATTGACGTAGGCGCGTGTTATCAAGGGTATCATGGCGATGCGGCAAGGACTTTTCCTGTCGGAAAGATTTCCGCAGAGGCGCAGAAATTGATTGATGTAACCAAACAGTCCTTTTTTGAGGCAATTCAATTTGCAAAAGAGGGTTTTCGGGTTTCCGATATATCAAGAGCGGTACAAAGCTATGTAGAACCGTTCGGATTTGGCGTTTTGCGGGACTATTGCGGACATGGCGTGGGAAAAAATCTTCACGAGGAACCGGATATTCCTAATTATGTCAGCGCGCAGCGCGGCATTCGGCTGCGGGCGGGTATGTGTCTGGCGATTGAACCAATGATTACGCAGGGCGATTACCGCTATTATGTCGAGGACGACGACTGGACGGTGCGGACGAAAGACGGCAAGCTGGCGGCACATTACGAAAACAGTGTACTGGTTACCAACGGAGAACCATTTTTGCTGACTTTGCCTGAATAAAATCATTTGCCTTGCTCGACTGAGCCGAACTTGTGTATTGTAAGGGTTCTCGAAAAATGAGCTTTTCGTTCGTGAAGCAGTCTTGCCAAGGGGAGCAGGAATTTGAGCGGCATTATGCAAAGCAAGTTTGTTTATTTATCGAAAGGACAGGATATGTCTATGGAAAACAAAGCAGAGATTAAGCCGACTGTCGGCAGTGTTGTCCGTTCCAAGGCGGGCAGAGACAGCGGCAGATGTTTTGTGGTGATGTGGACGGAGGAAAACTTTGTCGGACTGTGTGACGGAGACCTCCATAAAACAGATAAGATTAAAAAGAAAAAAATCAAGCATGTGATTCCGACCGAATATGTCAGCGCATTTGTGGTTGCCAAACTGGACGCCGGCGATAAGGTGACAAATTCGGAGATTCGGCGAGAACTGGCTGAGTATCAGGCAGAATACGGCGAAGCGGTGGAGTAACAGGCGTGTGTATAGAATTTATGAAGAAAGGAGGCAAACAATGTCTAAAGAGGATATGCTGGAGGTTGAGGGAACCGTACTGGAGGCTTTACCGAATGCAATGTTTCAGGTGGAACTGGAGAACGGACATAAGGTTTTGGCGCACATTTCGGGCAAGCTGAGAGTGCATTTTATCCGTATTCTGCCGGGAGATAAGGTTACGGTGGAGATTTCGCCCTACGATTTAACAAAGGGTCGTATTACATGGCGTGCAAAATAATGCACTTGCTTACAAATTAGCCCTTGACAACCGAGAAAAACCATGGTATAATAATTCGGTTAGTGTTATCGGTATAACACAACAAATGCTTAGGAGGTGAAGGAAATGAAAGTAAAACCTTCCGTAAAACCTATTTGCGAAAAGTGCAAAATCATCAAGAGAAAAGGCAAGATCATGGTTATCTGTGAAAATCCGCGCCATAAGCAAAAGCAAGGCTAAACTGCTTATGAATCGGAGAAGGAACGGATAGCAGTGCGGGGTCAGGTTTGTAAACCAAACAAAGAACAGACCGACTTCATGCCTGCGTGTATGAGTGAAATTCCGCACCGACCGAAACCTTTTCAACACAAAATTTTGGAGGTGAACTACAAATGGCACGTATTGCAGGTATTGATTTACCAAACGAGAAAAGAGTAGAGTATGGTCTCACTTACATCTACGGAATCGGCGTTTCAACGTCAAGAAAGATTCTTGCGGCGACAGGCGTTAATCCTGACACCAGAGTACGCGATTTGACAGAGGACGAGGTTTCCAAGCTGAGAGCAGAGATTGATAACTACAAGGTGGAAGGCGATTTGCGCCGCGACATCGCTCTTGATATCAAGCGTTTGATGGAAATCAACTGTTACAGAGGCTTACGTCACAGAAAGGGACTGCCCGTTAGAGGTCAGCGTTCCAAGACCAATGCGAGAACCAGAAAAGGTCCTAAGAAGACGATTGCCAACAAGAAAAAATAAGTATGTGCGTTTTGCGCAGTGCTTATCCTGCGCGGCTTTGCCGCAGCGGGTACGGTTTGCACAGCCCGTTGCTTGTGTAAGCCTGTTCCTGTATCGTTATGAACAGGAATTATGTTATTGACGTTTTTGCAAGTGTCCCGCAGGGCGGGATGCAAAACAGGAGGTGAATTGTACAATGGCAAAGGCAGTGAAGAAAACCAGACGCCGCAGAGAGAAAAAGAACATTGAGCGCGGCGCTGCACATATCAAGTCTACATTTAACAATACCATCGTTACGATTACAGATGTCGCAGGGAATGCGATTTCGTGGGCATCTGCCGGTGGTTTGGGTTTCAGAGGTTCCAGAAAGAGCACTCCGTACGCAGCTCAGATGGCGGCGGAAACTGCTGCAAAAGCAGCAATGGAGCATGGACTCAAGCATGTAGAGGTTTATGTAAAAGGTCCGGGTTCCGGTCGTGAAGCGGCGATTCGTGCGCTTCAGGTAGCGGGACTGGAAGTTAATATGATTAAAGATGTTACACCGATTCCTCACAACGGTTGCAGACCGCCGAAGAGAAGACGTGTATAGTTCGGAAATTTTTTGTAAAGGAGGATATTGCACATGGCTAAAAATATGCAGCCGGTTCTGAAAAGATGTAAGACTTTAGGCATTGAGCCTGCCGTAATGGGCGTTGCGAAAAAGTCTATCAGAAATCAGGCGCCGAGCAGAAGAAAACAGAGCGAATACGGCATGCAGCTGAATGAAAAGCAGAAAGTAAAGTTTATTTACGGCGTGTTGGAAAAACAGTTCGCGAAATATTATGAGAAAGCCAACAAGGAAGAAGGCATTACCGGTGAAAACCTACTCCGTTTCTTGGAGAGAAGACTGGATAATGTTGTTTTCCGCGCAGGCTTTGCCAATACCAGACGTCAGGCAAGACAGCTTGTTAACCACAGCCATTTTCTGGTAAACGGCAAGAAGGTAAACATTCCTTCCTACCTGGTCAACAAGGGTGACGTTATCACCATTCGTGAAAAGAGCCTTTCTTCCGAAGGGTTCAAAAAGATTTTGGGCGAGACCGAGGGTCGTGCTCTTCCGAAATGGTTGGACAAGGATGCCAATCAGCAGGTAACGGTAGTGAACTTCTCTGAGAGAGATGACATAGACTTTGAAGTGAACGAAACGCTTATCGTCGAGTTGTACTCTAAGTAATATTGATTTTGAGTACACATATGCAGAGCATGGCGGATTTCGCTGTGCTACAGAATCCGTTTAGGATGAAGGAGGGCTACCAATATGTTAGAAATTGAAAAGCCTAAAATCGAGTGCGTTTCCTCTTCGGTTGATGATATGTATGCGAAATTCGTAATCGAACCGTTAGAAAGAGGCTATGGAACGACTTTGGGTAATTCGCTCCGTCGGATGTTGCTTTCGTCGCTTCCGGGTGTTGCGCCTACCTCAGTAAAAATTGATGGAATTCTTCATGAATTTTCTACGATTCCGGGCGTGAAAGAGGACGTCACCGAGATTATTCTCAACTTGAAAAAATTGTCTGTCAAGCTTCACTCTGATGGCCCCAAGACGGTTTATATCAACCACGAGGGCGAGGGCGTGCTTACGGCAGGTGATATCAAGCACGATTCCGATGTGGAAATCATCAACGAGGATTTGCATATCGCAACGCTGAACAAGGACGCAAGGCTGTTTATGGAGATTACCTTAGACAAAGGTCGCGGATATGTTTCCGCAGACCGCAATAAGCAGCTGTTGCAGCCGGTGATTGGCGTAATCGCGGTAGATTCTATCTATACACCTGTCACAAAGGTGAATTATACGGTAGAAAACACTCGTGTCGGGCAGATTACAGACTTTGACAAGCTGTCGATTGAAGTATGGACAGACGGCAGTATTTCTCCGTCTAAGGCAATCAGCCTTGGTGCGAAGATAATCAGCGAGCATTTGGACTTGTTCATTGACTTGTCTGACGAGGCGAGAAATACGGAAATCATGGTTGAAAAAGAGGATACCAAAAAGGAAAAGGTGCTTGAAACCACGATTGAGGAACTTGACCTTTCCGTGCGTTCTTACAACTGTTTGAAACGTGCCGGTATCAATACCGTACAGGATTTGACGACCAGATCGGAAAATGATATGATGAAGGTGCGCAATCTTGGACGCAAGTCGTTGGAAGAAGTTATTGCGAAGTTAGACGCAATGGATCTTTCGCTTTCCAATGACGAAGATTGATTGAAGTTTAACTCTGTATAGAGTTTTGTCCGCTGCAAGCGTCAGGCTCACGACTGCTGCAGAACGAACGGACAGAGATTGTGAGTCAGAAAGGTGAAAGGGTGATTCATTATGGCACACCAAAGAAAGTTGGGCAGACCTACTGACCAAAGAAGAGCAATGCTGCGCAATCTGACAACTTCCTTTTTGGAAAACGGCAGAATCGAGACAACGACGACCCGTGCGAAGGAAGTAAAAAAGATTGCGGAAAAAATGGTGACTTTGGGCAAGACCAATACCCTTCATTCCAGAAGACAGGCTCTTTCCTACATTACAAAGGAAGAAGTTGTCGTAAAACTGTTTGAAGAAATTGCGCCGAAGTACGCTGACCGTAACGGCGGTTATACAAGAGTAATCAAAATAGGACCGAGACGCGGTGACGCGGCTGAAATGTCGGTTTTGGAACTTGTATAAGGATATAAGATTTAAAAAGCTGTTTCCCATTTCAAGGAAACAGCTTTTTCTTATTTGCAAGCTTCTATGAACTCTTTAGGCTGACAACAAAAAACTGTCCGCGCCATTTGAGATTTTGCTTTTTTAGGGAGCGATATTGAAAAGGAACGGCTTATGCCGTTCCCTCAGCGTGTCGCTAAAGTCGACACGCTGAGAGACTGTAGAAAAACGAAGTGATATTTTGCGAAAATGTTTCCGTCGGCGTACGATGGTACGGTAGGGAACATTTTTGCAAAACGCAAGCAACCATGTGGATTTTTCGATGAAATCCGCATGGTTTGTAAAATGAAAAATGGTTATGTATTTTTGGATTTTATTTTTCCGCTTGCGGTAGGTCGAGTTTTTCAACAGTCTGAAGGAACGGCTTATGCCGTTCCTTTTCAATATCACCGATATATTTTAATCTGCTGACCGGGAACAATTAGGTCACTTTCCAAACCGTTTGCTGCAATGATTGCGTCCGGTGTGGTGCGGTAACGTTTTGCGATATCCCACAGCGTATCACCGGGCTGAACAAAATAAATGACAATACTGGGCAGCGGCGGACGCTCACTTTCGGCAGTCCATTCGATTTCCTCTATTAAGTCCATTCTGCCTGTACACAGAGCTTTGACCGTAAGGTTAATGATAAAGCGCAGTTCAATCTCTTTGCCCGCGCCGATAGTGTAGCTGACGTGGTCCACTTCCGCCTTTGCGTCGCAGACTGTCGTATTATCTACGCCGGGAACACTGAATGTATGTGTAAACTCCGAGTTGTGGTTGAAACCGGACAAGGGACTTGTTGCGTCGTTGGACAAATACAGAATATTGGTAGTAGCTGTGCCGTTGACGATGATTTGTCCGTCCTCAATCGTAATGTTGTTGACTTTTGCGGTAGAGGCGCAGTCACACACCTGATAGACCTCCGGCAAATATTCCGGAATTTCCGCCGTCTCTTTATGCGCAATCTGGGCGGTAACATTGTCAATCAATTGTTCCATATTGCAGGAATTACGCTTAATAGTAATTTCACCGTCTAATGCGTAAGCGTCCTCAATTGCTTCAATCTCCAGCAGTTCGTAACCGCGGACGGCGGCGCACAATACCAGTTCCAAACCGATATACCGCCGCTCTCCGTCACTGTCCTCCGCCGTGTTAGGATAGATTTCTTTAACGGTGTATGTAACGTCGCCTTGCATTCCCTCTGTCAGACCGTCGATTTCCAGAATTTCAGTAAACGGAACGGTATGCTCCATAAATTGAGTACTGCCTTCTTCGTCTTCGCCGGCGTAAAGGGTACTGACTTTGACTTCGCCTTTGACAACCGCTTTATTTTCAATCAGGCGCAGTTCCAGCGGAGACGCTTTTGCGTCGCATTTCAAAATTTCACCAATGTTGGGCTTGCCTGCCGGAACCTCTAACTGCTCGCGCAGCATGATATCTCGCTCTGCGTCTCCTGTGGTATTGCCGGTGCGTATTCTGCTTGTACGAATTTGAATCGGCTCATCACTTTCGATATCGGTTGCGATGGACACTTCGGTCGGAACAACAACCTTTGCGTTAATACCAATTGCGCCGCGAATGTTAATTTTGCGGCTGTTGATGAGTGAATAGTCGATAGAATCCGCGTCTGCTTCCGCAATGAGCTGCATGCCGGGCTTTGCACCGGGAGCTTCCATCGTGTAGCTGAATTCCTGCGAAGCGTTCATGCTCTTTATGTTTCCAATTACATCTCCGTCCGGCGCGTACAAGATGGTCAGCCGTACTACCCCTTGCACATAGGCACGGTCTTGCTGAATACTTTTTTGTGTGATGACGACATCGCCGCTGATTTGCAGAACCTTTAAAATGTCCGGTTTGATATCAGGTACAATGATGTCACTCTCTACCATGGTCTGCCCGTATTTTGTACAAAGCATGTCGCCAAGGCTGATTGTTTCCTTTTGCAACTTTATTGACATACGCCTTACCTCACTTTTATAAGTTTTATGGAAGTCTATGCAACACTTGCCCGTACATAGGCGCAGTCACCGCTGCGGCTTGCATAGCCTGTTCTTGTATAACTATTCATATGCCGGACAGGTGTGGAATAGTACAAATTTTTCAAAAAAGTATAATCAAACGCCGGAAATATGCCTCTTATTAAATCGGACTGCCGCTTTATCCTTTAAAGGAAAGACGACAGTCCGAATTTGGATAGGTCAAGTTTATCCCCCAGCAGAACATAAAGGAGCGCATATACCAGCAAAGAATTTTCCTGTTCCTCATTTTCCAGCAGCATTAAAATTAACGCCGCCAGCAGTAAATCCTCTGTCTCTAAAAAGCCGAATATCTTTTTGGTTTCCGGGTTATAGACGGAGGGCGGAAGAAAACCCAGCAAGGGATGTTTTTTTTTCGGCGGGGGAGGTGGCTGTTTGCGAGTCCGCTCCTGCTTGGGCTGAAAATTCAGATTTCCGGGACGGCGTCCGGCGTTGAGTGTGGCATCGCGATATTCCCGCGGCGCCTGATGTTGTTCCGTCAGGGGATTGCAGTCGTTGTGCACATTACTGTGATGATTCTGCGTCTGGTTGGAAAAATGGGCAGGATTCTGCGCAGATTGCTGCCGCTCTGCCCATTGGCTTTTTGGCACACCGGGGGAAGGGGGTGAAATACTATGTTCCTGCGCGGTAGATGGAATATTGCCTTGCGCGTTGGCGTTTTGAGGACTGTACCGTCTGTACATTACAGCAAGCCCCCTTCGCCGTTTGTCCCTTGCAGAAGTTGAAACGCCTTTGCCATGCTGAGCAGTTTAATCGCCTGATCCAGTTTGGAACGCCGGCTTTCCCGCAGGTAGGGACGTAAGGAATTCAAAAACTGCGCGTCGGAGGAATTTGTTTGCGACTGCATAGATGACATCAGCGCCTGAATTTTCATCATAGTTTCCGGATTGGAAAAGTCAAATCCGCCGCCGCTGTTTCCCGAGTTTTCTTGCTCAGAGGCGGAATTTTCCGTATCTGCGCCGCCGGTGAACTGACTGACCAACGCTTTCAAATCGTTTTGCCCGTTTTCGGTGGAAAGCATACTTTGCAGCTGCTCAATTGCCCCCGACAGGTCCATATTGTCGCTCATATCTCTCCACACGCTCCCCTCTTATTAAAGTTTATCCGTGTTATTTGGAAAATATGTCATTCAGTTGTTGCATAAGCTGCGGATTTTGTGTCAATTGCTTGGCAATTGCGGGATTTTTCTGCAATTCCTTCTGTAAGTCGGCGGTGTTAAGAGAATTCAGTTGCTGGTTAAGCGCGCCTTTGTCCGTGCTTTTAATTGCATTCTCCACCTGTTTCATCTGTTCGGGCGTAAGCATGGAGCTTACCTGTTTTAAGCCTTGTTGCAGCATTTGCGGACTCATTTTGGAAAGCATTTCTTGCAGATTCATATGATTGTTCCTCCTAAAATAGTTTGTTAATATTTTATGCAGTTTGGTTTAAAATGGTGACAAATATGGAAAAGTATGATACAATAAAACACAGCGCATATTTATTTTACGCTCCGCATCGAAAGGGGATAACCGCATGAAAGCGATAATAATGAGCGATTCGCACAGGAATTTTCAGAGCATTACAGATATTATAACACAGGAACGGGACATTGACCTGATTATTCATGCGGGAGATGTTCATCGGGATGTGGAGGATATTCAGGACGCTTATCCGGAATACTCTTTGGAATATGTCCTCGGCAATAATGATTCATTTGTGCAGGTTCCTTTTAATCGGGTGTTTACCTTTGGCGGCAAGACGGTGTTTCTCACACACGGGCATGAGTATTCGGTCAAACGCACTTTGGTGCGCCTGAGGCAAAAGGCGAAGGAATTTGACGCGGACATTTGTATCTTTGGGCATACGCACCAGAGTTTGATAGAAGAACAGGACGGAATTTTGTTCATCAACCCCGGCAGCGCTTGGCGCACTTATGCGGTGCTGCGGATAGAGAACGGAAAAATGAATGCGGAAATCAAGGAACGTTAGAGGTGAAAATATAGTGATACCCGAAATTTTATGGATTGATGAGGCGGGCAGCACCAACGATGTCGCAAAAGAGAGGATTGCTGCGGCTCCGCCGTCCGGTACGGTTATCAGCGCGCGGCGACAGACGAACGGGCGCGGACAGTACGGGCGTATTTGGCTGTTTGAGGAGGGCGCGGCGGCATTTTCCGTTCTTTTGCGTTATGAGGGGGTAATCCCTGAAAATCTGACGATTCGGGTGGGCGAATGTGTGGTTGCGGCGATGGAAGAAATCGTCGGCGGGAAAATAGACGGCATACGCGTGAAGTTGCCTAATGATATTTTGATTGATGATAAAAAGGTGTGCGGAATTCTGACCGAGGGACAGACGCAGGGCGAGGTTTCGTGGGTGGTTTGCGGCATCGGAATCAATGTGAACTGTGAAAAAATTCCGGAAGAATTGAAGGAGATTGCGACCTCTCTGTATTTGAAAACCGGAAAAAAATTCGACATCGCGGAACTGATTCGCGGGATTCAAAGGAGAATGATGGAAATATGCTGATGGCGCTGGACGTAGGAAATACAAATATTGTGATTGCGCTGTATGACGGTGAAAGTTTGCGCAAAAGCTGGCGTATGTCTACAGACAAAAATCGGTCGGGTGATGAACTGGGAATGATGCTGCTTTCCTTTTTGCAGACGGAGCAGATACCGCCCGCTTGGGTCGAGGATGTCATTATTTCCTCCGTTGTGCCGCCGATTATGCACTCGCTGAGCAACGCTGTGCGGCGATACCTGAATTGCGAGCCGATTATTATAGGGCCGGGCGTGAAAACAGGGTTGAACATCCGCTATGACAATCCGCGCGAGGTTGGCGCGGATCGAATTGTGAATGCGGTTGCGGCGGTAAAAAAATACGGCGCGCCGGTTATCATTGTGGATTTTGGAACAGCGACGACTTATTGCGCCGTAGATGCGAAAGGGGATTATATCGGCGGTGTTATCACGCCGGGCGTGCAGATTTCGCTTGACGCATTGTTTGAACGCGCGGCAAAGCTGCCGCGCGTGGAAATTCTAAAGCCGGATACGCTGATTGGTCGCAATACGGTTTCTGCCATGCAGGCGGGTGCGGTATACGGGCAAATCGGACAGGTAGATTATATTGTTAACCGTATGCGGAAAGAACTGAACGAGCCGCATTGCCAAGTGGTGGCAACCGGCGGACTGGCAAAGCTGATTGCGCCCGAGACGGAGACAATCGAGCAGGTGGATTCCATGCTGACATTAGACGGATTGAAAATCATTTACGATAAGAATAAGGAAGATTAGAAAGGAAGAGAAGATATGGATTACAAGCAGGAGGCGCTGAAGCGCCATAAAGAATGGAAAGGCAAAATTGAGGTGACTTCCCGTGCGGAGACAAACACCCGTGACGACCTTTCGGTAGCGTATACACCCGGTGTTGCGGAACCGTGCAGAGAGATTGCCAAGCAGAAAGATTTGGTGTATGATTACACCCGCAAAGGCAACTTGGTAGCTGTTGTGACGGACGGCAGTGCGGTGCTGGGATTGGGCGACATCGGACCGGAGGCAGGTATGCCAGTCATGGAGGGTAAGTGTGTGCTGTTCAAAAATTTCGCGGGAGTAGACGCTTTTCCTATCTGCTTAGACACGCAGGATGTGGACGAGATTGTGCGGACGGTGAAAAATATTGCGCCCACCTTTGGTGGAATTAACTTGGAAGATATTTCCGCGCCGCGCTGTTTTGAGATTGAACGGCGTCTGCAGGAGCAGTTGGATATTCCTGTTTTTCACGACGACCAGCACGGCACAGCGATTGTATGCAGCGCGGCGATGATTAACGCTTTGCGCGTTGCGGAAAAGGAATTGGCTTCCGCGCGGATTGTGATTAACGGCGCGGGCAGCGCGGGGATTGCGATTTGCAAAATGCTGCTCAGTTTGGGCGCGACTGATATTATTTTGGTGGACAAAAACGGCGCGGTGTGCAAGGACGAGCAGTGGCTGAACAGTGAGCAGCGCATGATGGCGGAGGTTACCAATCCGCGGGATATTCACGGCGGATTGGCAGAGGCAATTTCGGGTGCGGACGCGTTTATCGGCGTTTCTGCCCCCGGAGTACTAAAAGCGGAAATGGTGCGCAGTATGGCGGAAAAAGCAATCGTTTTCGCTATGGCGAATCCCGAACCGGAAATTTACCCCGACGAGGCAAAGGCGGCGGGCGCGTTGGTCGTTGGTACGGGGCGCAGCGATTTCCCAAATCAGATTAACAACGTGATTGCATTTCCGGGAATTTTTCGCGGTGCTTTGGACGCGCGCGCAACGCGAATTACAGAGGAAATGAAACGCGCGGCGGCGTATGCGCTGGCGGATTTGATTGCGCCGGAGGAGCGCTCGCCCGAAAATATTATTCCGGGACCGCTTGACCCGCGTACCGCGCAGGCGGTGGCAGACGCGGTACGACAAGCAGTACTTTAAAATTTTTCTTTTAAGATATGGACATAAAAAGGCTGAACGATTGATTCGTTCAGCCTTTCGATTTTATTTATCATTCAACTGAGAGATTGCACGTCTGATACCTTCAGCCATACCTATCTTCCTTTTTTCACAGAAATTTTTAAGTTTAACAAAAGTTGCTTCATTCAGTCTTGTCATTATTCTATGTATTTTAGGACTATCCGTTGGACGACCCATCTTTTTTGCCAGTATATTCACCTCCTATACTTTTGGCTGCTGTATGTCAAGTATATTTTTTATATTATATCTTCATTTTCTGCTCGCACAGAAAACGAAGCAAAAGAGTGCGCTTGGGGATACCCCAAGACCCCTGCGGCGGGCCAATCGGGAGCGGCAAAGCCGCTCTAAATCCCGCCGCTTTGACTGATATACTTTTCTGCCAAACGTCAACTCTATGATTCAAAATATGGTTCTCTTGGATTCTACATCTCATAGACCCATATTTCAAACCGCAAACTGCCGTTTGCCGCAAAAACATATCTATACATAGCGCCCGGGGTTAAGGAGCCTGCGGCTCCCCTCTTTACCGGGCGCGGGTTTCCAAAGGCTCTCCTTTGGCGTGCTTTTTTGGTTCGTTTTTTGCACGAGCAAAAAATGAACAAATTAGAATTAAAAAGTTTAAAATATAAAGTTTTGTTTCTTTGGAAAAAAGAAAATTTCCCAAAATGTTCTTTTGATTGAGAGAAAAATGCAAAAGGGGCTTGATTTTTTTCGAAAAATCGTGTACAATAAATATCTGTAACATAATTGTAACATTTCTGTAATTTTGAATTAACATTTTTCTGTTACAGTAATAAGACAATACAATAATTGTGAAAAGGTATCGAGGTGATTTTGTGTTTTTTTTGGAGGAACGTGATGCGAAGCCGCACAGCCATGCAGCGCAAACGCTGCACCAAGAGGGGATCAGCCAACATTCCAAAGAAGAAAAATCGGTCATTTGCCCGGTAGAGCGGACGCAGAAAAGTCAACAAGAGAAAAAACGGATATATGATTATATAAGTGATATGAAAGAGATAACGGCAAAGCTTTCCGCTTTGAGTAAAGAGTCGCCTGATAAGGAGTCGGTGCAACCGGTAAAGGTTGAAACCGCGCGGACTGAGCCTGTGAAACCTGCGGTGGCGGTTTTTGTTAAGCGGGAAAAGTGGAAAACGCGAGTTTGGCGTGAGTTAAAGCCTCAGTTGTTTGCGGGGGTGATTTCCCTTGCGTTGGTGGTCAGTTTATGCGTCGGTGTGAACGCCAGTGATTATCATTTGGGCTATGAAGTTTTAGTAGATGGTGAGACGCTTGGACTTGTGACGGATACCCAGCAGGTGGACGAAGCGATTGAGCAGGTGCAAGGCGAAATCCGCGAATACATGGGAGATAAAATCTCTTATTCCAAGGAGCCTGTCTATATTCGCCGTATTGTAGCCGGCAAAGAGGTTACGCCGACAGATGAGATGAAAAAACGTCTGCTTGCCAATGTGGATTGTATGGTGGAATGTTACGGCATATTTATCAACGGTCAGGCGGAAGCGGGATTGATTACGCAAGAGGCGGCTGAATGGGTGCTGGAACAGTATAAATCACGGTTTATTGAGCCGGGCGTGACGGAGCTTGAGAGTATTGAGTTCTGCGAGAATGTAGAAACCAAACAGGACTTTTTGCATATCGGTATGCTTCAGACACCGGAAGAGGTTTTGGCAATGCTGGACGGGGCGGTATCTGCGGCAGCGGTTACTTATACGACAACCGATGATGACACCTTGTGGGGCATTTCGGAAGCCTATGGCATTTCTGTAGAAAAAATTAAGGAATTGAATCCGAATATCCAAGAAGAAAACTTGACAGGCGGGATAAAGCTTGCGTTGGAGCAGGCAGTGCCTATGCTGACGGTCAAAACCGTTCAGACCATGGAGCTGACAGAGGCGATTCCGCGCGAAGTACAAAAGATAGAGGATGCTAATTTATATCAGGATACTACCGTTGTCGCTCAGGAGGGCGAGGACGGCGAAGCGCGGGTTGTGGCGAAGATTACAAAAATCAATGGCACGGAACAAGGACGCGAGGTGCTGTCCAGTCGGACGGTTAAAAACCCGATTGCCAAGATAGAAAAGATAGGTACAAAGGAGTTGCCGCCCACCACCGGGTCGGGCAGTTTTTCCCGACCGGCGTCCGGTTCGCTGAGTTCGCGCTATGGGGCACGATGGGGCAGAAACCATAACGGCATTGATATTGCGGGTGCGACAAATTCAGATGTTTTAGCGGCGGACGGCGGTGTAGTGACATATGCCGGTTGGATGCAGGGCTATGGCAATTATGTAATCATCAACCATGAGAACGGTTATGAAACCGCTTACGGACACAACAATTCCATTGTCGTATCAGTAGGCGACCGCGTGGCAAAAGGCGCGGTAATTGCAAAGATGGGTAATACGGGCAACAGTACAGGAACACATTGCCATTTTGAAGTGAAAAAGAACGGTGTGTTTCAAGATCCGCTGCAATTTGTGAATTATTAGGCTATAATGCGCAAGTTGTAGTATCACAGATAAAGAGATGAGGGAGATACTGTGGAGAAAAAGGTATTGGTAGTAGACGACGAAAAACCGATTGTTACAGTATTAAAACTGAATTTGCAAAAAGAAGGATATGTAGTGTATGAGGCATATGATGGAGAGGAAGCGGTCAATAAGGCGCGATTGTTAGAGCCTGACTTGATTTTGCTTGATGTGATGCTCCCGAAGATGGATGGGTTTACTGTTTGTAAAACCATACGGGAAAAATCCTCTGTCCCTATCTTGATGCTGACCGCGCGTGAAGAAGAGGTTGACAAGGTTTTGGGGTTAGAGCTTGGCGCAGATGATTACATTACCAAGCCGTTCAGCGTGCGGGAATTAATGGCGCGTGTAAAAGCCAATATGCGCCGCAGTACGATGGAAGCTTCGCCTGCTGAGGACGAGAAAGATTCTGAGTTTATCAACATCGGCAAGTTTCAGCTTAATTGCAATCGGTACGAGTTGACAAAGGACGGAGAGGTGATTGACGTCACCATTCGCGAATTTGAATTGATTAAGTTTTTGGCAAAACAGCCGAACAAGATTTTTTCGCGCAAGGCGCTGTTGGAAAATGTTTGGGACTATGAATATTACGGCGATGTGCGGACGGTAGACGTTACCATTCGCCGTTTGAGAGAAAAGATTGAGGATGACCCATCTCAGCCGCAATATTTGATGACTAAACGGGGCATCGGTTACTACTTAGCAGTTTAATACAAGAAAACACACGGTGAAAATTTCACCGTGTGTTTTCTTGTATTAAAGGGGCAATCGCAAATACCTAAACAAATACGCTTGCCCTGTAAATCGTTACAACCTATCCTCGTTTTATGCGATAATTCCCATAAATTTGAGTACAAAGTAAAGCGCGAACAATGCGGTCGAAATCCACATAACAGGCTTTATGTCCTTAATTTTGCCCGTGCAGAGCTTGAGAATAACCCAAGAGAGCATACCAAACATGATGCCGTTGGAAATGGAATAGGTCAGCGGCATAAACACAACCGCGACAAATCCGCCGATAACATCCGCAATATCCGTATCAAATTCCATATTCTTAACCGCGCTGAACATCAGCAGACCGACAAATACCATTGCCGGCGTTGTAGCAAAGGACGGAATTGCGAGGAAAATCGGGGACAGCACCAACGCGATTAAGAACATAACCGCAGTTGTCAGGGAAGTAAGACCGGTACGTCCGCCGGCGGAAACACCCGCGCTGGATTCTACATAGCTTGTTACCGTAGAAGTACCGAGGCATGCGCCTGCGACCGTGCCTACCGCGTCAGCGAGCAGAGCGCCTTTTGCCTTAGGCAGTTCACCCTTTTCGTTCAAAAGATTCCCTTTTTCCGCAACGCCAATCAGCGTTCCCACTGTGTCAAAAATATCGGTAAACAGGAATGTGAACATGATGACAAGGAAAGTTGATATGTTGCTCACGATATAGCCGAAGTCAAAGTGGAACATAATCGGTGCTTCCAGACTGAAACCGCTGAAAGACGGAATGAGTGAATAAACGCCGTTTTCTACATCAACGACATACCAACCGCAAAGTTCCGCCACGATTCCCAAAAGCCAGGTAGCCAAAATACCCAAAAGAATATGTCCGGGAACTTTAAAGTGGTGCAGCACACCGATAATCAGCAGACCCACAATGGACAGTACAAACTGCGGGCTGGAAAAAGTGCCGATGCCTACGGTGGTTGCTTCGTTCGCCACAACAACACCGGAGTTAATTAGCGCAATTATCGTAATAAATAAGCCGATACCTGCGGTAATGCCGAACTTTAAGTTTTTGGGTATCTGATTTACCAGCGCCTCTCTAAAGTTGCACAGAGACAAAAGGATAAATATAATACCCTCTACAAATACCGCTGTCAATGCGACAGAGTACGAACATCCCATAGCGCCGCATACCGTGAAAGCGAAAAACGCGTTCAGCCCCATGCCTGACGCAAGCGCTACCGGATAGTTAGAGAAAAACGCCATACATAATGTTGCGATAGCTGCCGAAAGCGCGGTAGCGGTGAAAATCGCGCCCTTTGTCGCGCCGTCTATCACGCCGAGGTACGCAGGGTTTACCGCCAAAATGTACGCCATCGCCAAAAAGGTGGTAATACCGGCGATAATCTCTGTACGGACGTTTGTGCCGTTCTCCTTAAGTTTGAATAACTTTTCCAAAATAACTCCTCCTTATATATATTGGATTTTTGACGCTTTTATTGTATATGATACCTGTGAAATTTGCAATATTTTTTAGAAATATTAGTAATTTTATACAATATTTTGACGTTTTTTCTGTATAAAATTCCCTTGGACAAAAATTACAAACACATTTTTGGACGATTCCTCTCCTTGTATTGTCAAACGCGCATGGGTATGTTATACTATAAGTAGTAAAAAAACGAGAAATTTTTATAAGAGGGGACTTTTCCATGGCGAAAGGCGCAAAGGTATTGATTTATAATATAGACGCTGCTGCTCCGAAAGGAACAAAACTGCGCAACGCGCTGCGGATTTCCGGCGCGGACTGCCGTTCATTGACCGTAGCGGACAGCAGTCAGGTTTTGGGGTATTTGCTGGGGCTGGACGGATTTGCGGAAAATCCGCCGCCAAGGGAACCGTCCGGCGGCGAGGCTCTTATTTTTTATAACTTCACCAGACAAGGGCTTGACCGCTTACTTGCCGCTCTGAAACGCGCGGGTATCCGCATTCCGCTTAAAGCAGTCGTGACCGAGCATAATGTGCAGTGGACGGTTGCAAAACTGCTTGGCGAATTGGAGCAGGAGCATCTTTTGATGCAGTCATGGCAAAGATTATCCACCTGTGTCAAGCAGTACAAAGGCAAGGACAGGGAATTGATGAAAGCGGCAAAAGAATTGCTCTCCTCCCACGCGCCGGACGCGCGGGAATTGGAAGAAATGCTTGAACGTTTTGAAAATCGTGATTGATACGTGTAGGAATACAGAAAATTTCAGCAAAGAGGGATATAACGTGAAAAATCACGTTAAGCCTCCGGCGGAATGATGCGCCGGCGAAATTTTGCGAACAGGTTATGTTCGCAAACGCCGATGCGCAAATCGTCATTATACGCCTTATCTGCCCACGATAAGATGTAGACAATTATTTTTATTACTATTTGTGGGCAGAAAGGCTATGACGATTATTATGTCATTAGATGAATTGAAGGTGGGACAAAGCGCAATCATTCTTGCAGTGAACGGACAGGGCGTCCTTCGCGGCAGATTACTGGATATGGGATTGACGCCGCATACTGAAATTATGCTGCGCAAAGTCGCGCCGATGGGCGACCCGATAGAAGTTATGCTCCGCGGGTATGAATTGACCCTGCGCGTTGCTGACGCAAAGCAGATTGAAGTGGAGGTGAAAGCATGACTTTCGCTTTAGTGGGGAATCAAAATTGCGGCAAGACCACACTTTTTAATCAGCTGACCGGTTCCAATCAGCATGTGGGTAACTTTCCGGGCGTGACCGTGGAGGGAAAATCCGGACTGATACGCGGGCAAAAGAACGTTGAGGTGGTTGACTTGCCGGGCATTTATTCCCTCTCGCCTTATACGAGTGAGGAAATTGTTACCCGCGATTTTATTACACAACAAAAACCACAGGGCATTATCAATATTGTAGATGCTACCAATATGGAACGAAACCTATATCTCAGTCTCCAGCTGCTGGAATTGGGGATTCCGATTGTAATTGCGCTGAATATGATGGACGAGCTGCGTTCCAACAAAGGCTCGGTACATATCGCGAAGATGGAAGAGGCACTCGGCGTGCCGGTTGTTCCGATTGCCGCCAGCAAAAACGAAGGCGTGGACGAACTGATTCAGATTGCGGTGAAAACCGCAGAGGGAAACATTCGCCCGCAGCGTCGGGATTTTTGCTCCGGTCCGGTTCATCGGACACTGCATGCGGTCGCTCATTTGATAGAAGACCATGCGGAGCGTATCGGCATTCCCTCTATTTTTGTCGCGACCAAGCTGATTGAGGGAGACGAGCCTTTGCTGGAGTCTTTGCATCTCTCCGAGAACGAGATTGATATTTTAGACCATAGTGTTCGCGAAATGGAAGGGGAATTGGACACCGACCGCAAGGCGGCAATTGCCGATATGCGCTATCAGTTCATTGAAACCCTTTGCAAAACCGCTGTAGTCAAGCCGGAGGTCAGCAAACAACATTTGCGTAGTGTGAAAATTGACCGTCTCCTGACGCATAAATATTTGGCAGTTCCGGTGTTTTTGGGTATTATGGGGTTAATCTTTTGGATTACCTTTGGGGTGATAGGCAGCTTTTTCAGCGATTTGTTCAGTGGCGGCATCGATTTTCTTGCCGGAATTGTCAGCGACGCCCTGCTTTCCTACGGACTTAATCCGGTCGTCCATTCACTGATTATTGACGGCGTCTTTGCGGGCGTGGGAAGCGTACTTTCGTTTATTCCGACGATTGTGATTCTGTTTTTCTTTCTCTCTATGCTGGAGGACAGCGGATATATGGCACGCGTCGCGTTTGTCATGGACAAACCGCTCCGAAAATTAGGGCTTTCGGGCAAAAGTTTTGTACCTATGCTGATAGGCTTGGGCTGTACTGTGCCTGCTGTTATGTCGGCGCGTACTCTGCCGGGGGATAGGGACAGAAAAATGACTATCATGCTGACTCCGTTCATCAGCTGCAGCGCAAAACTGCCGATTTACGGAATGTTTACAATAGCGTTTTTTCCGCGCGGGCGCGCCGCGATTATGATGTTGCTCTATTTAATGGGAATTTTTGTCGGTATTCTCAGCGCACTGCTCTTTAAGCGTACGTTATACCGCGGCAAACCAGTCCCCTTTGTAATGGAATTGCCGAATTACCGTCTGCCCAATCTGAAAAGCGTACTGCTATTGATGTGGGACAAGGCGAAAGACTTTTTGACCCGCGCGTTCACGGTTATTTTTGCGGCGTCTATCATTATATGGTTTTTACAAACATTTGACCTGCATCTGAATGTGGTGGAGGACAGTGCACAAAGTCTGCTTGCGGACGTGGGCAAGCTCTTAGCGCCGATTTTCGCGCCGCTCGGCTTTGCCGACTGGCGGGCGGCAACTGCGTTGATTACCGGATTCAGCGCGAAAGAAACCATCATCAGCACCTTTGCCGTGCTGACCGGCGCGGGAACTTCCGACTTACCAACCGCACTGAATACCCTGTTTACGCCGCTGACTGCTTTCGTTTTCCTCACGTTTACGTTGATTTATACTCCTTGTGTTGCGGCGGTAGCCGCGATAAAGCGGGAACTTGGCAGCGCGTGGAGTGCATTGGGCGTAGTGTTGTATCAAACAGGTGTTGCGTGGATTGCCGCGTTTTTGGTTTATCGCATAGGTTTGTTATTTTTGTAAAAACGGGCAAGCTTATCAGAAATCATTAGTATGAAAAACGGAGGAGCCGCTTTCCTTTAATTGTGACGGATTCATTCCCATTTCGCGTTTGCAGGCAACGGAAAAATAGCTTTGCGTACTGAAGCCGAGCTTTTCGGCTGTTTCATTTACGTTTAAACCAGAGTGCAGCAATTCCGCAGCGGTTTTAAATTTTAATTTTAAGAAATATTTGTGCACGCTCATTCCCGCATATTTCAGGAACAGGCGTTTCAAGCCGGATTCACTGGTGCCGCAGTGTTGAGCGATTACTGAAACACTTGGGTTATGATTGATGTGGGCGGTCATATAGTTGACCGCCTGACGGAACAACAGTGTGTCGGGCGCAGTGACAGCAGATGCAATGTTGCCGTTGTCTGACAGAGAGAGCAGAAGCTGATAAATATAAGTTGTAATCATTTGCGCATAAACTTTAGAATGTTGAAACATCTCAAGGTATTTCATATACGGAGAAACATCTTCTGAGATGTTTATTTTTTTTGCCTGAGTTTGGATATAGTGAAGCAGAGCGCGCAGAATTTCTCTTTGCTCAGTATCCAATGCAAACACTTTGTTTTGCAGATATCCGGTCAGAGTGCCTTCTAAGCTGAATGAAAATATCAGCAGGTCAGCGCCGCCTTTATTGTCAATATAAAATTTATGCAGTTCCAGCGGTTTATGAAAAATGAGGTCGCCTTCTGTTAAGCGGTATATCCTTTCGTCGCCGGACACACAGACGCTTCCTTTTAAAACATACAGACATTCCCAAAAGTTGTGGGATTCTCCCGGAAAATGAAATTCATTTTCGTAGTGTATTTGGAATAGAGAGAAAAAGTTTTCAATATGTACCTGTTCGGTTACGGGATAGGAAACCCATTCCATAGTCAATACCGCCTTTTTAATAATTTTGACCGAAAAACGAATATTTTTGAACGATTGTTCTATTTATTTTTCTTTTCTGTTCAAATATAATAATAGCATATCAATCCATTCATGTAAAGGGGAAATGAACGTGAAAAAGTTAAATGTTGTTTTGATAGGTGCTGGCAGCAGGGGAACGACTTATACGAATATTATGGCAGACATGGGCGATAAATTCCAAGTGGTTGCTGTTGCGGAACCGATAGACAGTCGTCGAAATTATATTCGGGAAAAGCATAATCTTGATGAATCGATGTGTTTTACGGATTGGAAACCACTTTTGGCGCTTGGGAAAATTGCGGATATCGCAGTGATTGCGACAATGGACAGAGATCATTATGCACCCGCCATGAAAGCCATTGAGTTAAAATACGATTTGCTGTTGGAAAAGCCGATTTCGGTCACACCGCAGGAATGTGAAGATATCGCGCGTTCTGCGGAACAAAACGGAGTGAAAGCCGTGGTATGTACGGTACTCCGATATACCTCGGTTTTTATGCGGTTAAAACAGTTAATTGACAGCGGGGAAATCGGGAAAGTGATGTCTGTTAATCATGAGGAATGCGTGGGAAATGTGCATCAAAGTCACAGCTTCGTTCGGGGCAACTGGGGGAATTCGGAGCGCAGTTCGGTAATGTTGCTGCAAAAATCTTGTCACGATATGGATATTTTACAATGGCTGCTTGGCGGCAAGCAGTGCAAAAAGGTTCAGTCGTTTGGCATGTTATCATATTTTAAGAGAGAAAACGCTCCGGAGGGGGCGCCGGATTACTGTATTGAGGGGTGTCCTGTGCAGGATTCTTGTCCTTACAATGCGGTAAAATTATACCTAGAAGACAAAGAAAACAGATGGTTTCGCACAACCTGCACACGCGAAGCGAATCCGACAGACGAGACGGTACGTGAGGCGATTAGCCGCACACAATACGGTAAGTGTGTTTATAAGTGTGATAACGATGTAGTGGATCATCAGACTGTGAATATGCTGTTTGAAGATGATATTACAGTGACCTTTACAATGAATGCATTTAATAAGGGTGGAAGATTTATACATATTATGGGAACTAAGGGCGAAATCAGAGCCGCGTTGGATGGTGATACTCCGATAGATGTGTATGATTTTGAAACTAAACAAACGCACAGTATTGCGCTTTCGGGCAAGGATGGAATTGAAGGCGGTCACGGAGGCGGCGATCAAGGGATGATAGCGGCTCTGTATCAGTATCTGACCGATACCTATCAAGGCTGCTCTGTGCCGGAGATTGGAGAGTCGAGTTTGAGTCATTTGATAGTATTCGCCGCCGAGGAGGCGCGCAGAACAAACGCGGTCGTTGACTTTGAGGAATATAAGCAATCTTTGTTGGAGATATAATTGAATTACAAAAAGCTACGTTTTAAAAATGGACAGAGCAAAAGCCTTGATATACACAAGTAAAAGGGCTCCCGAAACGTGTTAGCGCAGCGAGCGTTTGGGGAAAAGGAGGGGCAGCGGAATGAGCGAACTCTGATTTTTGTAAAAAAATCAGAGCAAGCGATATAAAGCTTGCTCTGACGTGGTGGGCGGAGATGGATTCGAAAGTCGTGCAAGTGGTTTTATATTGTGTTATATAAAACCATCTTGCACCTTCCTAATCCCTTTTGTATCAATGGTTACAGGGACTTTGCAAAGTGAAAATCCTGTAACGGTTGTCCCCGCCGAAAATACAAATTTTAAAATAAAAAGCTACGTTTTAGCCACGTTTTTGAGCGAGCACATCTGTCAGAAATTTATTGATTGCATTATCTTTTCAGCATATAAACTCTATTTTTTCTGCTTCCTTCAATGGAAATAATGTCTTTGTCTATCAGCGTTTTTAATATTTCACGGGTGCGTCGGTCTGACGTGCCAATTAGTTCGCTGATTTCCGTGGTCTTAGCTGTTGGATTATCAGTTAAATATTCGATTATAACAGCAATTTTATCGGCGGATTTTATCGGCGGATTTTTATCGGCGGTTTTCTTAATTTCAAGCGATAAGGTAATGCGGTCGGGCTCAAAACTCTCCTTTATTGTAGGTAACTGCCAGCCTTGCTTATTCCAAACCATATAAATATTCGGTATGCCGCTTCCGGCACGTTCTCCGATGTTAATAAGATTAAACATTTTTATGAGCGAAGCATTACGCGGGTCGGAAACACCTCCGCTTTTGGCGTCTTCAATATCTTTTACGAAATTCTAAAATAATGATGATATTTATTAAATATACGTCATCTGTAAAAATTACATATCAAGAAGTGTAAAATGTACCGTTCATGAAATATAAGGGTAAAACAAGATGTGTAAATTTTACACTTTATTGAAAATGTGCGGTGAAGTTTGCGCAAAATAAATTTTTAACAAAGTGATAAAAGCAACCCCGTATATCAAATACGGGGTTGGAATTTATCAGATAAGCCATGCCGGAACATACCAGTTCTTTTCATCCAGTGGTAAAAGGTTCGCTTTTATATCCGTATATTTCTGCATCGGACAAGCCGAGCAGCCGAATAATGCCTACCCGCCCGGCAAGACTTTCGCTTACATTTTTCATCAAGCGAAAAACTTGAGAGCCGGTAATCCAAATGTCGCCTTTTTGCTTTGAAGAGTCTGCGTGCATTTTGATGTAAGGCAACAGTTCAGTGGCGTATTGAATTTCGTCAACCAGTACGGGCGGAGTGTATCTTTGCATAAACAACGCAGGGTCTCGTTTTGCCAAAAAAACGTGCGTCCGGGTCGTCCAGTGTGACATATTTTCGGTTTTCGTCCGCCAACTTCTGTAAAAGAGTGGTTTTTCCCACTTGCCGTGGACCTGTAACCAGCATTACCGGAAACATTTCCGAAACTTTAACAACCGTTTCTTCAATCGCTCGTTTAATATACATTGCCGAACCCTCCCCGTGATATTATGTGCAAAAAACAGATAAAGATTTGGCTAAACCAAAATGATATTTTATTATAGACGATTTTATGCAGAATGTCAATACGATTCACAATCCAAAATCACTCGAAATCAAGTGCAGTTAGCGTACCTTGATAAGCCCGAACAACGAATACACTTTTATTACTACAACCTCTCTTTGGAAGATTCTGAGCATTCACGTCAATAATCCCCCTTTTAAATTGAATTAGCTCATATTGTAATCTATTGCACTTATCATTATCGCTGTTATTAACATTTAACATACCTCGTTGCCCTTGATGCGCCAATTCGCTTTATCTGTCCATCTTTAACCATAGCGCCAAGCACAGCTTCAACAGTAGTCGGACTGATATCAGGGAGTATCTTACAGATTTCTGCTTTAGAAATTGGCGTCAAGCTGTTGAGTACGGTTGCTTCAACACGCGCTTTTTTTGTAATCTTTTTACCATTTATTACTGCAAATCGCTTGTCCAATTCCTTATAGCACATATAGAGTGTGGATAAGAAATTCTGAATAAACGGGATATAGTCGTTTTTATTTTCATCCCAACCGACCGAGGACTGTTTCAATGATTCATAGTAATACGCCTTGTAGGTGTTAATCTGTTCTTCAAAAGATACATATTTTCCGGCATCATAGCCGTTTTTATAAAGCAACAGCAAAGAGAGCAATCGTGACATTCTTCCGTTTCCATCCCGGAATGGGTGAATACAAAGAAAATCTAAAATTACACAAGGTATCAACAGCAGTTGATTTATATTGGCGTTGCTTCTTGCGTCCAAATACGCCAGCTCAAGCTGTTCCATTGCTGCTGCTGTCTCTGCGGCAGAGATTGGTCTAAAACGTATTCTTCGGTTCCCGTCGGCATCCACCTCAAGAATGACATTGTCATCTGTTTTATATTGTCCGCCAAATTCATATCCAGCATAATTCATCATCATTTCATGAAGTCTTAAAATGTCCCTTTCACGCAAATCAATATGCTCATAGCCAAGATGAATTTCGTTTAACGCATCTCTATATCCGGCAATTTCCGCTTCATTGTGATTTAGTGGTGCGCTGTTTTGATTAACAATTTCAGCAATACGCTCATCGCTCGTGATAATACCCTCAATTTCATTTGAACTTTTAATGGATTGTACCTTTGCTACGGATTCAAGCTCAGTAAAAATTGTTGCATATTTATCCTTTCGCATTTTTGCCATTGTTTTTAATGACGATATATTCGCAGTTAAATTTACTAAATTAGCAGGTAATAAGCCGTTATCTAAAAAAGAATAATCAAACTTTCTCATAGTTATCCTCCGTTTCTGCATATATTATATCATATTATATGCAGAAACTCAATAGAGAACATAGAAATACTGCATATAACACTTGGTTATTATATGCAGCAACTACATTGTTAACACCCTAATTTATAAATTTCAATGGTAGGTGTTCAAGGAATGCTTACTTCACAATTACGGCTTCGATGCCGAGCGTATCGGCAATCTTTTTTATTGCTTCGGCATGATGACCGATGCCCAGTGCATAGTGATGTGTGGGGCCTTCCATAATCCATTTTTTGATGAATGTTTTTGTGTCAGGTTCGAAAAATCCTCTGGTGTTGGTATTTCCTGTTGGTGGAATGGGTCCTTTTTTGGACAAACCTTCTCCAATAACAAATTTGAATTTTCCTTGTGCGGTTTGGGTTATTCCCAGCATAGTTATGGGACCTTCTTTTATTTTAAATTCGACTGAGGCGCCACTTCCGGGTTTGCCATGGAATTTATTCAGACTTCTAAGAATAGGCTTGCCATCAGCTATAGCTATGTGATGCGGTCCGTCGTGACCAATCAGTATAAAATCTTCTACAAAATCAAACGGATGAAATTCCGCAAAGCTCCCGCCAATTTCAAGCTTATCCATAATAAGCATAGCGATACAGGTCTTGATATCAAATTCTCCGCACATAGGAATTCCCTGTGCGTTTAAGATAGAATTTCCCGCTATAAATGAAGTTGCAACTTCCCGCTGGATAGAGTTTTCTTCTCCTTCGTAGTAATAGGCAAGTCCGTCAAGCTGAAAAGTGTCGATAAGTCGATCAAGTGCCGCCGCGCCTTTAGCAGATTTTACAAGATCATCTTCCGTAAGTTTTTGTGTTACAGGATCGCTCTTGGGAGCGGGTGTTTCAAATTCCTCAAGAATAAGTCTCTTTTTTTCCTCAATTTCTTTTTGAGTTACTTTTTTATACTCTTTCACAACATCGTCTATTTCAAGCAGAGGTACATGCAGACCAAATGCTGCAGAAACGGCGGTTGGGTCGGCGTGCATATCGTACATTGACTCTAAAACGTGTCCCATGAGTCCTATTCTCGCGCCCTTGAGCCCATGTAAGGCCTTTGCGATGCCGCACCATTCAGCGATTTCACTTTTTACCTTTTCGTCATTATAAAGACAGCCGATGATGACATCGTCTACTTGTTTGCCCATACGTACCGCGACTCCTGTGAATTCCGGTACAGCACATATGTTGTCGTTTTCCAATTGCATGTATGTGCAAGCCTTGCTGTAATCCATTCTTTGAAGTGGTTGAAGAGCAAGAAGAACAATGGGTGCGTTTGAGTGTTGTAAAATAGGCGCAAAAACGGAAGATGTCGCATAGGTAATCATATTACAGAAAATTAAGTCAATTTTGTCGGAAGCTATTTGATCTGCTACTTGAAACGCATCCGGATTAGAGCCGATAATGCCATAATCCTTTATAGTGGCATTGTTTGCTTCGACCATTTTCACGGTCTCATTGTGATACCGGCGCAGGGAGCCCTCTAAGCCGTCAAACTGTTTAAAATAAGTTTCGTGAACTACGGAGAAAAAGGCGATATTTGCGGTTCTGCATTTTTTTCTTTCTATCATTTTACACCATTCCTTTCGTTGTGCTCAAGGCACAAAATTTAAGAGAACCCCGTCGTTGATAGTGAGGGGACATCTTAATTTAACTATGCCGCTCTCTTGATTTTATCAGGGACGTGATATATAATCAATATATATTGTAAAGATGTTTTAGCATAAAACAAAGGTGTGATGATTGTGAAATTTACAGATATAAAACCATATGTACGATACGTACGATATTTAAAAATAGACGACACATCCTTTTTTGGAAAGGTTTTGCCACTGGATGCCAGACTTTTTTACACGCTGGAAGGCAGGGGGAAAATACAGGTGGCAGACGAAATCATAGAACTGCTGCCTCACAGTGTCATATATATTAACTCCGGGATTCCGTATACCCTCATGCCGTGCGATGTATGTTATTTGGGGATTAACTTCGACTTCACCTCTTCTGCGAAGCACATACGTGTACCGGTTCCGCCTGTGCGGATAGAAAAGGCGGAAGGTTTTGTACCGTTTGAGAAGGTAGAGTTCTCTGATACAACGAGCTTGAATGAGATGTGTTTTATTGAGGGCTGCTATTCCATGGAGCCCTATTTTAAGGAGATGGAACGTGAGTTTTCAAGAAAATCACTGTTCTATGAAGAAAAGAATTCCTCGCAAATCACAGCTGTTCTTGTCGAATTGTTACGTAGAAAAGAGCAGAACGCCTCATATTCGTACTCTACCCGTTTTGATGCTGAAAACATAGCGGAATATGTGCGTACTCATTTAACAGAGAATATAACCAATCAAAAACTCGCGGAGATTTTTCATTTTCATCCTAATTATCTGAGCAATGCGTTTTGTAAGTATTTTGGCAAGCCGGTGCATCGTTACATACTTGAACTTCGGATTTTAAAAGCTATATCGCTTTTGGAGGCAGGAGGAGCCAGTATTGACGCCATAGCTCAAAGTGTCGGATTTTCGGACAGCAATTATTTTTCAAGGTATTTCAAACAGTTTACCGGAGTATCTCCGCGCCGTTATCTGCAGTGCGAACCAAAGTCTAAAAAGGGGGAATGAAAGTAACGCTTACCAATGCCCGACATTTTTATTCCGTTTTATTTTGTTGACAAATTTACACTCAGATTAGAGAAAAGTACAATTTACACGAATTTTTTGCTATGATAGAATAATATACAGAAAGATATATTTTACGTTGTCGTGCGATAGCCGCTCTGTATTGTAGCAAGCGCGGTTTACTGTTACCAATGCGCCTATCTGCCAGCAATAGGGTGTGGTAAACAGTAAAATCAAACGAAACTTCTATTCTCTAATCATTAATTACTATGTTGGCAGAAAGGCTATGGTGAGCGTTATGAAAAGATTTATCAGTACTATGCTTTTGGGGGTTTTATGTATTTTTGTTCTTGTCGGCTGCGGAGATGGCAGCAACATTGAAAAGAATGGCAACATTACTCAGCTTAAAATGATTTTAATAGGAGACACGCCTTCTCGGTACGAAGAAATTTACGGAAAATTAAATGAGATGCTCAGAGAAGATATTGGAGCTGAGGTTAGCGTTGAATACATTCCGTATAGCGCAAAAACGGATAAATATCCCTTGCTCTTCTCTTCAAATGAAAATTTTGATATCGTATTTACGGGTAATTGGCTGGACTATAACTCCAACGCGTCAAAGAACAGTTTTTATGAACTGACCGAGGACTTTATCGCGGAGAATGCGCCCAAAACCTATGAGACGGTCCCCAAATCGGCGTGGAAACAGGCAACGGTAAACGGTAAGATATATATGATTCCAAATACTGCGTTGGAATATGAAGATTATATATATATCGTTCGCGGTGATTTCAGAAAAAAATTGGGTCTTGACGAGCTTAAGACGGCGGAGGATTTTGAAGCATATTTGACAGGACTCGCGCAGAAATATCCGGAGATTACGCCGATAACCGATTTGAACGCGATAGCGTATATATGGTCTACAAATGCAGATGAAAATTACAGAGAAAACTTTGGCGGATATCGTAATGGGATTATGTATGCGTGGGATGATAACACGGGAACTCCGATATACAATAATATGACGGATAGATATGAGCGGTACATATATAAGGTTAGAGATTTTGTGGACAAAGGTGTTATTCCTGCTGATTTAGTATCTAATAAGTCAGTAGCCAATATGTTTGAAAACGGAGTTGCCGGTACTTATGTCGCTAATCTGGAAACGGCGGTAAACAAATATAAAACCTGGTCTAAGGCTCATCCCGAATGGGAACTCGAACTTTGTGATTTTAGTGGCGATAAACCCATGAAGGCGAATTCATATATCAACAACGGACTATCTATTAACCGCAATAGTAAAAATCCCGAAAAAGCTATGCAGTTCATAGAATTGCTGCGCAATGACGAAAGATATTTTAATCTTACGTGGTATGGTGTAGAAGGCGAAGATTGGGAGGATAAAGGCGACGGGGTTATCCACGCAATACCTGATGAAAAGGGCGATTATTTCGACCTTGGATGTAATTGGGGATGGAAAAACCAGTCGATGTTGAAAGTACGTGATGATGAACTCCCCTTTAAGCTTGATACAATGGAAAAATGGGTTACGAATACTTATGAAAACCCGGCAGCTAATTTTGTCGCAGATGATTCTAATGTTAAAAATGAACTGGCGGCGCTGTCGAGCGCAACTACACAATATGCACAGCCTTTGCAGTATGGAATGATTGAAAAAAGTGAGATACCTGCCGCGTTGCAAGAAATGCGCAGTCAGGTAACCAAAGCGGGCATAGAGAAAATTCTGAGTGATTTTGACAAACAAATTAAGGAGTTTTTGGCGGAGTAATTATCGGAGGGAAGAAAATGGATTCATATGTAATAAAAAAGGATAGGGTGAATCGTACAGTTTTAAAACCGGGCGGCGGTTTTTTCAAGCAATTGATACAGTATAAGTATTTGCTGATAATGCTGATTCCGGTACTTGCGTATTATATAATTTTTTCCTATTTGCCGATGTTTGGCGTAGTTCTGGCATTTAAAAATTATAATTATGCGGACGGTATTTTTAAGAGTCCCTGGGTCGGATTGAAAAATTTTGAGTTTTTCTTCCAATCCGGTTCGGCGCTGCTGGTTACCAGAAACACATTTTTATACAATATAGCATTTATATTTGTGAATTTGATTTTGCAGTTGGTTGTATCAATCGGTATATCTGAAATCGGAAACAAGTATATCAAAAAGGTTTCGCAAACCTTTATGCTCTTTCCATATTTTATTTCGTGGGTTGTTGTATCGATATTTTGCTATAACCTCTTCAGTATGGACTATGGTCTTGTTAACACATTCCGGGCAATGATGGGATTGGGAAAGGTGAACATATATGCTGAGGCGGGTGCATGGAAATATATATTAGTGATGCTCAACGCGTGGAAGGGCGTAGGCTACGGTTCTATTATATATCTGGCTGCTATTACGGGCATAGATACATCGTATTACGAGGCGGCAAAAATTGACGGCGCGAATGCGTTTCAGCGAATCAGGCATATCACCATTCCTTCGATAGTACCATCAATTATCACTGTGGTTCTGCTTAATCTGGGAAGCGCTTTCCGCGGTAATTTCGGTATGTTTTATCCTTTGGTGGGCAACAATGGACTTTTGTTTAATGCGACAGACGTAATAGACACGTTTACATACAGGGCGCTGATGAATCAAAATGACTTTGGTATGTCATCGGCGGTCGGTCTATATCAATCGCTGTTATGTTTCATTTTTATTATGCTCGCGAATGGAATTGTGAAAAAAATTGATTCGGACAGTTCACTATTTTAAGACGATCAAAGCGGGCGAAATCATCGTGGAGCTGTTTGCGGCGGTTTTGTCTGCGCGAGTGCGAAAAATCAACGCAATCTATCGTGGAAATTGTATTTTATTCGCTCGCGGATAAGGACAAGAAAACATATTCACTATTATTGCGAGCAGAAAGGGTTTGGAGATTACTTTGATAAAACTGGGAAAAGAAGAAATCGTATTAAAAATAATATCGTATATTATCGTATGTATTTTTGCTTTAATTTGTGTAATTCCATTTATTATAATGCTGTCCGGTTCTTTGTCATCGGAAGAATCGATTTTAAAATACGGATATAGCTTGCTTCCGCGCGATTTTTCGCCGAGGGCATACCAATTTATTCTGGAACAACCCAAGGATATATTGCAGGCGTATGGCGTAACCATTTTTATTACGCTTGTCGGTACGTTTTTTGCGCTTGTCTTTACTTCCATGGCGGCATACGCGCTTTCGCGCAATGATTTTGCGTGGCGCAATAAGTTTTCGTTTTTTATTTATTTTACAACCTTATTCAGCGGAGGACTTACACCGTGGTATATTTTGTGCTGCAACCTTGGATTTAAAAACAACATTATTGCGTTGATTATACCGCATCTTTTTGTAGTATTTAATATCTTGGTATTTAGGAATTTTATAAAGTCCATACCACACGAAATTACAGAGTCCGGACTGATAGATGGAGCAAATGATGTTCAGATATTTTTTAAATTGATATTACCGCTTACAAAACCCGCTATGGCTACCATTGGTCTGTTTACAGCGCTCACATATTGGAACGAATGGTACAATACTATGCTTTTCATCAGTAAAAAAAGTATGTATTCCTTACAGTTTTACCTGTATGATATGATTAACAATGCAGAGGCGCTGAAATCCATCACCACAAGCGGTGCGAATATCGACATCTCGAAATCTATTCCGTCCGAAACAGTAAAACTTGCCATGACTATTGTAGCGACAGGTCCTATTGTATTGGTATATCCGTTTGTACAGAAGTATTTTATCAGTGGTTTAATAGTTGGCTCTGTTAAGGGGTAAGACCTTTATTTGACATTGCTTTGCGCCTCGTGTGCAGCGAAAGGAATAGGTGTAAATATGGGTAAAAAAAGAATATTATCTTTGCTTTTCGTTTTTGTTATATGCATCACATCATTTGTCGTTTATGCAGAGATGGCAGAGAATATAATTCCGGACGGAACATTTTCCGTGTACTACTTAACGGAAGCTACGGCCGCAGAAGCTGTTTGCGGTGGTGGGAGCGTAATGCTTTCCGAAGAAATACTGAGTATAGGCGGCTGTGAATATGTTGTTTATGATAACAGCAATCTTATATATATTAAATCCAAAAAATCACTTGCAGCTTTTCGCTGTAACTCTGACGAATATTTCATAGATGGCAGCAAAATGATTTTCAAATCATCCTATATGTCTGACGGGAGGCTCTATATACCGATAGAACTTGTGTGTTTGCTGACTGATACACAATATCAATACGATACGGAATTAAATGCAGTCGGTATTGTGCAAAAGGGCACTATAGCTTTACAGAATGGTACGGAGCTTGGAGATGAGCTTCTTGAATACTCTGATTTTGAGGATGATTTTATATCAGCCGGCGCTTATACCAACAGATATGCTAAAGCGACTCTTATATGGGAACATAATATCGTTCATAGCGGCATTGGCAGTGGCGGAATTATCAATCGCGTTTCACCATGGGATTCTATAGGTCAGGACATTACTTCGATATTAGATATTAGCGGGGAAGGAAAGTATAAAATCAGTGGATGGATAAAAATGGGGGAAAGTGATTACACCATGCACACCAGATTTTATGTGCAGGACTCCAACCGCGAATATACAATCAATCATTCGTACAATGTGGAGGCGAAAGCTAATGAATGGACATACTTTGAGTATGATCTTGATGTGACACTGCCTGAAAGTATTGAGCAAGCGGTATTTTATATTGAGTCTTCAAACACTGATGATGAGAAGGCGGACAGGCAGACTTTTTATGTGGATGATTTATCTGTCAAAAAATATGGCGGTTCGGTAAGCGATACGTCTGTTGATACGGAATTAACAGAAGAGGAAAAAGCTCATATTGCAGATATGAGGAAAAAATTATCTGAATCAGAAACTATAAAAAAATATCCCAGCGAAAGCGCAGAAATTTTGAGAAATCCGTTTAAAGGCTTTATCAATTATAATTTTAAAACGGAGGAGGATGCCGCATCTCCGGCATCAAAGATTTCCTCAGTTATTCTCTTTCGTCCTCTGTGGTCAGAAATAGAGGTTGAAGACGGTGTATATGACTGGTCTTTGGTTGACCAAAAGATTGAACTTGCTAAAAACAATGGTATGCAGGTTGCTCTTGGGTTTCAGCCTGCGTATAACAATGCGCTTACGGTGACATCAGGCAATGTTGTCAGACAGGCAACGCCGTTATGGGTATTCGATAAGGGATGCAAATATACAACTACTTACGGTTGGGGACAGACTGCGCTGGTACCGATTTGGGATGATCCGATTTATCTTGAGGAGCAGCAAAAGTTTATAAATGCAGTGATGGAACGCTATGGTAATAATCCTTATATCGCTTCCATCGATCTTCGATCCTATGGTAATTGGGGAGAATTTCACGTTGCCGGATTGACCGGCCGCGACGAAACGGACGACTCTAAAGAGATTGACATTGACGCGATGAAGACGATTATAGATTTATGGAAGGATTGCAAACTTCCTTTGTTGATGTTTGTTGCGAATAAACCGGCGTATGAGTATGCGATAGATACCTATAATACGGGTATTCGTATGGACGGAGGTATGCGCGTTTCGTCATCAGATTATAAAAGGCTGCTTGCTTGTGAGGGTAAGGGACCGGCTGTGTGCGAATGGCTGGAGCCCGGGTATAAGGGCTTTATGCCGGGAGGTATATGGGAAGCAAATGCGCAGGATGTACCGGTAATGTTTGAACAGCTGTTTACCATCGCGAAAGTTACTATGATGTCTATGGGAAATAATCAATCTAATGAGTTTTATCAGGATTATACAAGAATTTGTGATTATTGGGCAAATAGGATGGGATATTGGTTTAAGGTATCTGAAATTGAGTATCCTAAGAGTCTTAACAGTGGTGTTTTTAGAATAAAGGTAAGAAACGATGGTGTAGCTCCGATATATGCCGGCAATCACAACTCGGCCTGTGTTCAGCTGGCGCTTTTGGATCAAAAAGGGAATGTTTTGAAAAAAACAAAACTTGACATCGACCTATCTGACTGGAAACCCGGCGAGTATGTGGAAAACTATTGCGAATATGATTTTGGTGATGATGTTAATAGTGACGCCCGGCTGGCGCTTGGAGTGTTTTCTAACGAAACGTTAGAGACGCCGAATATTAAACTTGCGATGGAATGCGAAACAGCAAACGGCTGGTATTTGCTTGATATGCTTCCCCAGAATGAGGACGAAATCATTTCGGCAAATTGCTTATACACATCAAGCAAGCTTTGCGCGACGCCCGGATATGGTTATCATCATCCCGACCATGCGTTTGACAACTCATTGGACACCTACTGGTCATTGGAGTGGGCGAAGGAGGGCTGGTTGGAGTGCGATTTTGGAAGAGAGAGGAAAATATCACAGGTGATACTTTCTTCTTCGCAGTTGTGCAATGTTAAATTTAATATTGAAGCCTATGCGGACGGAGAGTGGGTGACTTTGTCGAACCGTTCTGCGTTGAAAAGCGGCGAAACAACTGTAAATTTCAAAAAACGGACTGCTTCTAAGCTTCGCATACACGTCACCGATATGGCGATTGGAGATATATTTATGATCAATGAAATGAAGGTTAAGTAGAGAGGAAGGGAATATGAATGATGAGACGTACGGTTTCCGCATTGCTTGCGGCAATGCTTTTGCTCGTTTCTTTGCCGGCGGCAGCGGTTTCAATAGATAGTACAGTAGTGGATTATGATAAGCTTGGTGTCCATCTTCAATGCAGCGGATTTTCGGGAAACGAGAGTTTTGTTATACAAGTCATCGATGAAAATAAGGTGGAGAAGTCGGGGAATTTGATTGTCCATATTCCGGACGAAGCAGTTGATTATCTCGGCGCTTTTGAGGCGGATGCCGAAGGCAATGCCGCTATTACGCTTTCCCTCAGCGATACATCTGAAACGGGAGAAAAATTTGTGAGGATTTCATCTCTATACGGAGAGAAGGCGGAGGATAGCTTTTATATTGTTTCCGAGGAAAAGGTGAAAAGTGTTTTTAGCCTGTTTACTCAGGCGGTAAATGAAAACGATGTAAGCAAGCTTTTTTCGATATTAAATGACGAAACCGCAATTACAATACTTTTTCAGAAAGAGAAACTGATTGAGATATATAACAACACGAAAGAGGAGTTTGTAAAGTCTGATGAAGTGAATACCATATTGAGCGCATCGGCGCCGCAGAATATTTCGGATATTGGAGAGGCGGTTTTGAAAGTGTTCACTCCGTATGCGGCGCAGCGCGTGAACGAGACGGCAGAGCTTGTCTATCTGCTTGAAAATTTTTCTGATGAAATCGGAATAAACAGCAATATATACAGTGAAATTTATGCTGGTATGAAACCTGACGTAAAGGAAATGGCAGTGAAAAGAATTATAGACTGCAGCAGTAAATCGATAACTGAGTTTCAGAAAAACTTTTCGGAAAAAGTGTTGCTTACCGCAGTAAAGTATGCTGAAAATACAACAAAGGTTTATCCTGTTATAAGCAAGTATTTTCCTACGATTTTTGGACTGGATACATCTGCATACGAGTCGTTAAAAAATCGTTATCCGGTTGACGGCGGATTGCTGGAAAGTAACGAGGAATTAGAAACTTATGCTCAGTTTAAAAAACTTTTTGACTCGCTTGTAGCTATGGAAAAGCTGAAAGAGGGGTTAGGGAGCGGTAGTAGTGGCGGTAGCGGTTCCGGAGGCGGGGGTGGTGGATTCAGCAGTGGTTCTGTCATTAGTTCGGAATACTACGCTGACGGAACGGATAATGCACAGTTGCCTCGCCATATAGAAGAAGAGTATTTCAGTGACCTTTCAGATTATTTGTGGGCAGAGGAATCTATATTGAAATTATACTATATGGGTGTGGTAAACGGTGTTCAGGTAGGACTGTATGCACCCGAACGCGCAGTGACCAGAGCAGAGTTTGCAAAACTCATCACAACGGCGTTGGGGATGGTTGATGATGAGGCAAAATGCGAATTTCAAGATGTTTCTGCGGAGGATTGGAGCTATAAATATATAGCGTCCGCATTTGAAAAAGGCGTTGTAAACGGAACATCGGACACAACTTTTGAACCGGATTCCACAATCACAAGAGAGCAAATGGCGGTGATGTGCTGCAATGCGATGAAGGCATACAAGGAAACCATTTTTGATACAGAAGAGGAAGCGGCTGTGACGGAATTTGAGGATTCGGAAAGTATAGAGCCTTATGCGTTTTATGCAGTGTCAACGCTAAACCGCAAAGGCATTATCAACGGAACGGGAAATAATTTTTTTGAGCCGAAGTTGGAATCTACCAGAGCGGAGGCGGCGGTAATCATTTGCAGAATGCTTTCTGCGTTGGACATTGAATAGGAGGAATTTGAATGAACAAAAGGATTGCGTCATTCGTTCTTGCGGTGTGTATGCTTTGCGTTTCGGGAATATCATTTGCTGCGGAAACGGAACATAAAGAAACACAGCCAAGCAAGACTTATGAGATATTGAGCCGACTTGGTCTGGTTACATTTGATGCGGAGGATTTGGAATCAAATGTAAAGAATGAAGATTTTGCGATGTCGATGGCATATGTGAGCGGAATTACAAATGATGCTTTTGATGAAACCGCGCTTGCCACTCTTACGGAAACTGGATATATGCTTATGGCGTCTTCCGCTCCTAATGCTGATATAAAGCAGATATGTGCGGTCAAAGCTGCTGTCAGTTTGCTTGGGTATGATTTAGATGCGCAGTATTCCGGTGGCTATCCTGTTGGGTATCTGTCTGCGGCGTCTCAAATAGGATTATTGGACAACATATCATATCACGCCGATGAACCTCTTAGCAATCGTCAGTTCTGTGAGCTGCTCTACAACTCTTTACTGATTGATATGAAAGAAAGAGTTGAATACGGTTCACAGGCGAAATATGAAGTAAGGAAAGGCAAGAATTTTTTAAACCAAAATCTTGATATTATAAAATCAAAAGGCAGAGTAACAGCTAATGAATATACAAATCTTTCATCAGGTTACAGGATGGAACCGGATTATATCGAAGTAGACGGTACTGCCTATATTTGCAGTGATAACTATAATGAGCTTATCGGACATAATATAATGTATTTTTACAGAGAAAACGATGGCGCGCGCGGTGAAGTTTTGTATATGGAAGCGGATGTCGGCAGAGAAAATACTCTCTATGTATCATCTGATGATTTTATTTCTTTGACCGGAAACATATTGAGTTATTATAATGTTGGTGGAAGAAAAAAAGAACTCAGGCTCAATAAAAGTTACATTATTTCTTATAACGGTAAGGCTCTGTTAGACTATTCTCTTATAGACGGAATAAACAAGGAGTTTTTTGGAAGTATTACTGCGGTTGACAGCGATTTGGACGGGAATTATGATTTTTTAAATATAAAGAATGAAAATACCGTGTTTGTAGGATTTATCGATTACAACGAGGCGTGTATTTATGACAAATATGATGCGAATAATCATATAAAATATGATGTTTCCGAATCAGATTACGCTGTATATTACTCGGCAGACGGAACAGAGACGGAGGCGGCCAAGATAAAAAACGGCAATGTGCTTTCCGTGATGAAGAGCGAGGACGGTACATTGTATATCATTAATGTCGGCACAGAATCGGTCAGTGGAAGCATTGATGTTATCAACGCTGCCCGCGAAGAGGTTATACTGGACGAAAAAACATATAAATACGCCAAAAATGTAAAATCGGATATTGAAAAACTCTCTCCCGGCGATGAAATCAAAGCGTATCTTGATGTATATGGACGGATAGGCGGTTTTGAGAAAATTCTTCCGGATTATGTCACCGGCTTTGTTCAAAAAGTGGTGCTCAAGGATTACGCGTTATCTAATGAAGTGAAGTTGAAAATGTATACATCTGACGCGGCTTTTGAGGAAATGACCGTATCCGAAAAGGTCTATATTGACGGTATAAAATATAATTCAAATGAAAAAATATACGAAAAACTGTGGAATAAAACGTCAAATCTACCGAATTATGAGTATATTATGGCAGAAAAGAATTCTGCCGGAGAAGTAGCGCAAATTACTACCTGCGATGATACTGAAAAGCTGTTCAATATTTTTGACAGCGAAAAAACAACTGCTGCGGATAAATCACATACATATTACAGCAGTCCGGTTTCTGTGGACGGAAGATTTTTGTTCAGCGGAACCTGTAAGATTTATATGATACCGGCAGATGACAGAGATAACGATGAGTTATATGGAATAACCACATCATCTGCTCTTATCGCAGGTCGCAGCTATAATGTGAGCGCTTATACATCGGGAAAAGAAGATTTTACCGCCTCGGCAGTATTGGTGAGGCAGACAAAACTCACACAAGCGTTTTCCGCGCAGGCAAGCTCTGCGACAAATTATGCAATGTTTAAGGGATTTTCCGAATCGCTGCGCGATGATGGAGAAGTAATTACAAATGTGATTGCGACGGTGATTGCCACTGCGAAGGATTTGGAAATTCCGGTGTATTCCAAATCGGATGTAGCTGAGTTGCAAGACGGTGATATTTTCCGGTTTAGTACGAATGTTAACGGGTACATGAACTATTGTTTTAAAATTTATGATGCTGAGGATGGTATGTGTCCGGATTCTATGAAAGATATGATATCGGGTAAAGACCTCACTTCAAATAAAAACGCTGTTCAGGTAGCATATAATTCCACAGCTGAATATGGATATAGCGCGATTAAATACGGGCGGCTTGCCGCAATCTCAGCGGATGGAATTTGTATAACAGGCGGAAACACATTGCCCTCGTCGGATTTGCTGGATGTATATAATGAAGCAAAGGTATATAGCTTAAAAGGCGCTCCTGCTTGGGCAATCTATCATACAGAAGCTAAGAACAACATCATTGAGGCTTCGTCAGCGCAGTCTGCCAAGTCTTATATGGATGTCGGCGCTGACTGTGACCAGATTATGATGGTCAGTTATGAAGGAAAAGCATTGTTTGTTGTTATGTTCAGAAAATAACTTATGTGTGCCTTACATTTGCGGACAGAAAGGATAGAGAGTATATGAAGAGATTTGTTTTGCTGAAAATAACTTTGTTATTATCTATTTGCCTTGCGGCGGTAGGAATTGCACTGCCGGTATCAGCGGATACGGAACTGCCGGATTGGCTTACGGAGAAATCATATATTCCGCCGGCGAAAACGGTCATTGCAAATATCAATTTTGATGATATGAATCTTACGGAGGGAAACGCGCTTGTCGGCGGCAGCGATACGGAAAGCTATACAATTGGTGGCCCGGCATCTTTAAAACCGGCATCGGTTAGCGCAAATCAGGTTTTCGCGGCTCAAGACGGAGATAATACCTATGTGGCTGTCGATACAGCAAATGCGAGTATTAATTTCACCCCTGCGTCAAGATTTGACGGGGCTAAGTCGCTGGTTGTCTCATTTAAAATTAAAAATCCCAACATAGGAGGCCCGAGCAACGGAGTAAGAATTTACCTTAAGGGGACCAATATGTTTACTCAGTATTGGGAGCGTCGTGACGGCTCCTTTACAGCTGATGCAAATTCGATAGGAGCAGACGGACAAAAGCTCGGCTATTCGGGGGCGTTGATTAGCTATATGGGGGGAGATATTTATACAGTCGGCAATCAAAAGATAGGAGAAGTAAGCAACCCGGATGCGTGGACTCAATTTGATATTAAGATAACATGGCTGGAAAGCAATACAGCGGATAATCTTATAAAGGTTGACTATATTGCTGTCAACGGCGAGAAAACCGCGACAAATATTTCTTTAAGGATTTTGAAAGCGGGTTCGGAGAATTGGCTGAACTTTGACCGAATTGGTTCTTTGGGAATATTGGCGAGTATTTCTGCCGGAGCTGAAGTATCCGAAATCGGTATTGATGATATTGTTGTATATGAACCGATGGAGCCTGTGTTGAATGTCACCACTGCGTATAGCGGATTTGGCATTGACTTTGATACACTTGACAGAAGCAAGGTTTCTATGCGGCTTAATCTGCCTTGTTATATAGAGGATGAGCAAAAGATTAAAGTTTATGAAAATGCCGATGACATTACCGATTATGTTTCCCTTGCCGGAAATAACCTTGAAATCGGTTTAACATCGCCGCTTAAAGATGACGCGAGCTATCGGTTTGTACTTGATGGATTATGCACGGAGTATTGCGATATTGTAAATAAATATGAGGATTCCTTTACTGCACAAAAATATATGTTGTCAGAGCCAAGCATCAGCGTAAATGGCGGAAACATTTCGTCCGAAGTTGAGTTTACCGGTGAAATGCCGAAGAACGGAGCAGCATTGATTCTTGCTGCATACAAAGACGGTAAGTTTTTGGGATTTGCCAAAAAGGATTTAGTTTCCGGCTTAAATACTGTACAATATTCCGGCGGGGACGCTGATAGCGCGGTGACATTTGCGGTAACAAATCTGCTTGATTTTGACTTGATTAGTACCGTGAAAAAACTTGGCATAAACTAAGGCGAAAAAGGTGAAAATATAATGAGAGTAACTGATGGAAGGGTAAATTTAATTGGGTTATCTCAAATTATTTTTATTATTATTGCTAATGCAGCTCTTATATTTTCGCTGCCGGTTTATGCGGCGGCAACAGAGTTTTCTGCTGCCGTGTCTGATTTTTCCGTATATGGATCTGCGGGCGGTCTTACGGCTGTAATCGGAGCGGAGACCGATACAGTTTTATCTGTTACTATCAGCAATGATGCGGATGAAGCGAAAACGGCGTTTCTTTATTGTGCGTATTATCAGGATGAAACAACCATTTATGATATAAAGGCGATACCTGTGTTGCTTGAAAAAAACGAAAGCAAAACCGTTTCATTTGAAAAGCGTGAATTTAAGATGAAACTGTTTTTCTGGGATAAAAATCTTTCTCCGCTTTGCGTTCAGGAGTTTGCCGGTATTAACACCGTATATCCGATGCCAAGTAATGAGGTTCTTAAAAATCCCTATCGCGGGTATGTATATTACGGAACGGATTCTGAGGGGAATTCGACCATAGGTACTTCAACCGATGCAGATAAGTTTTCAGCAATTGTATGCCGCCCTTTGTGGAGTGAGATTGAGATTTCGGACGGTGAATACGATTGGTCAAAGGTTGATAGCGCAATAGCGACCGCGAAGAAATATGACATACAGGTATGTGTTGGTTTTCAGGCGGCTTATAATAATAAGGCTTCTATGAATAGTCCGGCTTATATGGCGAAAAATGTAATAAAGCAAGCGGCGCCGCTGTGGCTGTTTGATGAAGAACACGGATGTGCCTATACAGAGACATATTATGATTCCTCGTATGTTGTTGACAAGGAGACGGGAAAAACCGAAGGAAGAGTGACCGCCAAGGTACCCGTATGGGATGATTCTGTTTATTTGGAAGAAATGGGTCAATTTATTCAGGCATTTTTGGAAAGATATAATGATAACCCGTACATTGCTTCGGTTGATATGCGTACTTACGGCAATTGGGGTGAGTGGCACGTCAGCGGCCTTGATGAGTCGGCCGCGATAGGCTTTGAGGCAATGAAAAAGCATATTGATTTGTGGCAAGATGCTAAACTTCCCGTGATTATGCTCGGCGGAGAGAGTCAAGCGGTAAAATATGCAAGAGATACTTTGAATTGCGGAGTAAGACTTGATGGACTTGTGTCTTTGGATGATTCCAATACTCATCAGAGAATGTATGGATATAAAAATCAAGCGCTTTTAATAGGAGAGTGGATTGAGCCTGTTTATAAGAATACTGCGGGGGCAGTGCGTGAAAAATGGACGGGATATTGGGAGGATTATATTCCGGTTTTGTTTGAAAGGTCCATGCAGGAGACGGGATTGAGCATTACATCTATGGCAAATCACAGCAGTAAGGAGTTTTATCGGGACTTTCCCGATATTGTGAATTATTGGGCTAATAAAATGGGGTATCGTTTTCGTGCCGTAAAGATGGAATACCCTACATGTCTTACTGGCGGGAGATTTAAATTGATGTTAAAAAACGATGGCATTGTTAGGATGATGAACGGCACAAAGGAAGCGGGTGTTAAACTTGCTTTGTTTGATAAGGATAATAGAGTGATTGATGTATTTGAATTAAAAGATGATGATCTTACGCAACTGGATGCAGGGAATTTTATGGAGATAGACGAGGAATATTCGTTTAAAAACTCGGAGAAGGCTGCGAAATTGGGGGTAGGTTTTTTTACGGACGTTTCTCTCCAAGCTCCCGACATAAAACTTGCAAATCAAGCTAATATGATAGATAATTGGTATGTGGTAAATGAAATGCCGGTACTTCCTCCTGATGATTTAACGGAATTGGCGGTTGTTTCCGCAAGCGGAGAGCAAATAGAGGCGGGATATGGTTATCATCATACGGATTACGCTTTTGATGATGACAGTGACACTTATTGGTCGGCGAAGGTGAATGCCGATGTCTACGTGCAGGCGGAGTTCGCGGAAAGTGTCGAGGCCTGCAAAATATCTTATACTGTGCCGTATTATATTGATACTGCGTACAGATTGCTGGCAAAAACGGATAGCGGTTGGATTGTTTTGCAGAGCGGAATCGGTTTGCAAAGCGGGACACATATTTTCGGTTCAGATACAGAACTTGAATTATCTGCCGTCAAATTGGAGTTTGATAAAGCGTATTCCGGTGTGGAAACAAAGGAGAGCGAATTGCTGCGAAATCCTTCTTTTGAAGAAGATATATATACTACCCTTGGGTGGAGCGGATATGCGGGTGGTACTTTGAAGTTTGAAACGGAAAACACTTATGACGGTATTGGATGCGCGCGGGTGGAGAACAGAAGAACGAACGGTACAGATAGTAAGGGATACCCTCTCGGATATTATCGAGGTATTAAGCAAAACGTAAAAGAGGCGCTTGAAAATTCGGGAGCGGGATGCTATCGTGTCAGTATAATGGTAAAGCCTGACGAAATTACAGATCTAAATGTTCCTGATGATGAGAATATGGGGTATAAGCAATCGGTAAAATATTCACTGAGGCTTTTGATTACATATTCCGATGATAAAGCGTCCGCAACATTCAGCACAACCGCAGAGTGTTCCGGTGATGAATGGTCGGTATTGGAAGTTCCTGTGGCGGAAGTTGATACGGAAAATATCTTAGACGCATATATTTATGTTGAATCCGGCGACAGGAATACAACTGATTTTTGCGTGGACTCCGCATCTATGACAAAAATTGAATAACAAAAAACAATCCCTATTGAAGGAGGGGCATAATGTATAAACGGAAAAAGCGTATTGAGATGACTATGCAGATTAAAATAACACTATGCTTGTATATATTTATCATTATGCCTTTAATCATTTTTCTCCTGTTTTCCAATTTTCAGATGAGAAAACAGAAGAGCGATGATATTATGCAGTATTCGTTTATGGCGTTTGAACAGATACGTATGCGGATATCGGGGGAAATTGATGATTTACTTAGGAATGTGTATATGTTTTCGTACAGTACTGATTTTACACGTATTCTCAACGAGGCATCGATGGAGGATGATATTGGAAAAAAGCTGCTGGATTTTTGGTATCTAAATAGTTATATTGAGTTTTATGATAAATATAATGTTCAGGTCTTTGTCAAGGATTATATGATTTGTTCTCGTGACAGTTCAAGGGAAAACAAAATCGTATCCGCTGATTGTCTCGCAGATAAACAGTGGTATAATGAGCAGGTAAATAATAATTATCGTTATTACTTTTTTATAGAGGATGGAGAGGACGGTAAGGAGATTAATGTTGCGCATAGGATTGTTTCCGATAAGGACCATTCTAAGACAATAGGAGTCGTAAAATTTGGGTTTGACTCATCGATTTTTACAGATATGATAGGTTCCAATATGGCTACCGAAAATACAGTAAATTGCATTGTGGATTCCGTCGGTAACATTGTTTCATCTTCGGGAGCAGTAGACCGGGAGGACCTTGCGAAAACTATCAGTTCCGTACCGTATGACGATGTAATAAATAAATCAGCTTATCAAACGGAAGATGATAAAAATATTTATATCAGCACTGCCGTCTCTTCTACGGATTGGATACTTTTAAGCATTATTCCCAAGGCGGATATTAATAAAACCATCAATAAGACATCCATGTTTTGGATTGGCATGGCGTTTATACTTTGCTTGGTTGCAACCGTTGCCGCAAAAAAAATAGTGAATTCTATCAGCAGACCAATTCAAAGTCTTAGCAATGAGATAGATTTCGGCAGAGATAAAATGTTTGACATCGATGATTATCCTCTGGATTTAAAGCCTATTGTGACTGCTTATAATAACGACCTCAAAAGAATAAAAAATCTTGTGAAAGAAAGCTATGATCTTAAACAGGAGACGGGTAAATACGGAATTGAACTGCTCAATTTGCAGATACATCCCCATTTCTTATATAATGCGCTCAATACGCTGCATTGGGAGGCAAAAAAGCAGAATTGTACATCGGTGGAAGAGGGAATTGAATCGCTTTCCTCTTTTCTGAAAATGTCTGTAGAGCGCAGAGGGGAAATTGTTTCTTTGGCTGAAGAAGTGGAGCATGTGCGTGGTTATATGAAAATCCAAAATTTGAGATATGAGGATTTTGTTTCATTCCGCACAGAAATTCCGCAGGAGTATAGAGATGTTTCTATGCCTTGTTTTACTCTCCAGCCGCTTGTTGAAAATGCAATTATTCATGGTATTTTACTCAAAAATTCCGAAATGGGCGAAATTGTAATTACTGTTGAAGAGAGTGGTAATGATGTATTGATAAACATTTCCGATGATGGAGTCGGAATTGATGCGAACAAACTGAGCGCTATAAATTATGAGCTCCGCGACGGAATAAGAGAAACTATTGGCATAGGTCTTTATGATGTAAATATGCGTCTCAGGTTGCTTTTTGGCATAGAATATTATCTTGTACTATCAAATAACGCGAAAGGCGCGACAGTCACTATTCGCGTGCCGCGCTCATATAACTACGAAATCCCACATTTAAAAGATAGGGGGGATAACGATTATGCTTAACATATTGGTTGTAGATGATGAAAAAATCGCCAGAGAACAGATTGCGTATACCCTTGAACATAATTATGAGGAGGAAGTATTTATTAAAACAGTATCCAATGGTTATCGGGCGCTTGAAATAATTAAAAGCGATTGTCCCGATATATTGCTGACGGATATCCGTATGCCAAAAATGGATGGTATTACACTTGCGGAAAAGGCGAGGGAAATTGCTCCGGAAATAAAAATAATTTTTACCACAGCGTATACCGATAAGGATATATTAAAATCCGCAATAAAGATTAGTGTGGTGAGTTTTGTTGAAAAGCCGATTATCACCGGAGAACTGGTAAACGCGGTGAAAAAAGCCGCAGAAATAATAGAGCGTAGCCGAAAGACAGACTCATTTAATATGCCGCATCTGGTTTTAGCGATGGCAAAAAAGGATTTTGATAAAAAACAGTTACTTTCCGTTGTCGGGCATTCAGGTTATGTGAAGTTTGAAAATATGAGTTTTAAAAGCGTTGTTATAAAGTGCATACCCCATCTCACACAGAGCGGTATTAATCAGTCGCAGGTGCTTACCACTATGTCGTCGCTTTTGATTGGCAAGCGATTCAAGTGTATGTATGCCTTTAAGTCTGACGATGTTCTTTTGGCGCATTTTTATTTTTCGCCGACTATCAATGGTGAAAATAAAATTGACAGCTTTTTATTGGAATTCATGAATGCGATAACAGAGTGTAATTTTTTCTGCTGCACGGGAAGTACGGTCAGCAGCATAGATGAACTGTATATTTCATGCGAAGAGGCAATAATCAGCTTGGAAAGAAGCTTTTTTCGTGACAGCTATGGAATTGTGTATCCTGCGCAGATAAAAAAGGATTGCCCTAATACGAGCGTGAATGCCTCGCAGTTGTATGAACTGCTTGAAGCCGGAGATAAGACAGGTGCATTTACTTTGATAAACGACCTGTTTGTATCGTTTTTGAACTCAGACAATATACTTGTGAGTACGGCGAGAAACTGTTATATTGATATAGTGAATCAGATGTTTACTTTTTCGCATAATTATCATTTAAAATTTCACGAGTTGTACAGCAGGAATGTTGCTTTGTCAAATGTACTTGAAATTCCTTGGTTAAAAAGTTTGAATGACTATGTATGTGATTTGCTTTCGCATCTTTTTGATAATGCCGACTTTACCGAAAAGGACTATTTGCTTGTTCAAAAAATAATATCGTGCATTGAGGAAAACTATACGGATTCGTCTTTTTCCGTAAGCTATATCGCTGATTATTGTAAGTTTACACCATCATATGTGAGTATGGTTTTTAAGAACAAAACAGGTTCTACCATAAACAGTTATGTTAATGATATCAGATTAAGACAAGCCAAGGCAAAACTAATCAGCACCAATGAAACTTTAGAAGAAATCGCGCTCTCGACCGGTTACAGTTCTTCAAATTATTTTTGCAATATTTTTAAAAAGAGTCTTGGCGTGACACCTACCGAATACAGAAATAAATTTAAAAAATAAAATATTGCAGATGCTTGAAAGCATACAGCATGACCAAGCAAAGGAGCCAAATATCTTTGCAATACAAAATTTACTAAGTGGGGATGACAGATTATGTATGGAAAAAAACTGATGAATTATGTGCCGGAGCCTTCAAGAGTATCGAGCGATTTGTATGTCGCCTGTCATTATTATCCGGGGTGGGAAATAGGTGGCGAAACAGCTATCAGTATGACAAATTTGCTTAAGTATCCGGATAGAATACCGCTGCAAGGTCTTTATGACGGTAAAAATCCCGAAATATTTGATTGGGAAATCAAATGGGCGTGCGAACATGGTATTAACAGTTTTATATTTTGTTGGTATAGGAAAAAAGATAATCTTGGACAGCCGGTGATTCGTGAGAATTTAAGACTTGCGGAATCTATACATAACGGATTTTTAATGGCAAAATATCAGCATTATATGGACTTTGCCATTATGTGGGAGTGCCAGGAAAGGTGGGCGGCTGCAAAAGATAGTGAAGACTTATGTAAGAACTTACTTCCGTTTTGGGTTGAAAACTATTTTTCAAAACCGAATTATATGAAGGTTGATAACAAGCCTATTGTCTATGTATACGCGGCAAAAGAGGCCGTAAAGCAGTTTGGTTCTTCCGAAAAATGCGCTGAGGCATTCAATAATTGCGTTGAGGAAATTAAAAAGTACGGGTTTGACGGAATTATTTTTGCTTTTGAGCAGTATCAGCAGAACCTCACGCAGATAGACGAGCTTTTGGCGGCAGGGTTTGACTGCACCTTTCAGTATGGTTGGTATCCTGAGCATTTTGACCTTTCGGCAGAAAGACTGGAGGAATATTTTAAAACGGTCAAACTGGATTCCGAATTTGTTATTCAGTATCAGCTTGAGCGCATAAAAGAGAGAATTGAAAAGTACCCCGGCAAATGTATGTTTACCGCCTCTGTTTCCCGCGATGCGACAGAAGACTGGCTGAGTATATTTAACAGGACAAAGCTCTCTAATTCAGAGTGTCAGTGGAGGCTGGAACCGACTGAATACAGACGATTGCTCCGCCAAATTAAGGAGATTATTCAGATGATTCCGAAGGTTGATATCGGCAGCAAGATTTTGATTCTTGATAACTGGAATGAATGGGGCGAGGGACATTATCTTTCACCCTGCACGGCATACGGTTTTCGGTATTTGCAGGCTGTCCGCGAAGCGCTGACGGAATGCGATAATCTGCCCGATTACAGAATTCCTTATACACTTGATTTGGGACCGTATGATGCAGGATATCGTATTGATTAATTCAGCTAAAAAGAGGAACTAAATTATGAGTATGTTTTTTAATGAACGATTTAAAGGCGTTATTGATGTAACAAAACCGCCGTACAATGTTGACAATACAGGAAAAATCGATTGCACGGAAACATTAAATAAAATTGTTGATGACATTCTTGCGGAAAATATCAAAGGTATGAAGGAAACAACAGAGAAACTTCTTGCGATGCCTGACCCAAATGCGAGAATAAGTTTTGAAATCCGCAAAGATGACGGTATATTAAATGTAATATTTCCCGAAAACTTACCGCTCGGCAAAATTATATATTTCCCTAACGGTACATATTTGGTCAGTGATACAATATCGTATTCGCACGAGAATTTATGCAATATTCTATGGGGATTGCCGACGTATGAGTTGAGCCGTCAGATATATTTCAAAGGTGAAAGCAGAGACGGAGTCATCATCAAACTGAAAGATAACTGTCATGGATTTGAATATGGCGCCAACAAACCTGTTGTCAGCTTTATGCGCGCAGAATCATCAAATATCGCAATGACAAATACATTTGAGGATATTACCATAGATGTCGGCAGGGGTAACAGCGGTGCAGTGGGTATGGTGTTCTTCGCAAACAATACGGGAGGTATCAAAAACGTCCGTATTATATCTTCTGATTTGGAATACAAAGGACATGCGGGACTGGAGGTAAATCACGAAATCATTTCGGGGTGTTATGTAAAAAATTTGGAAGTTGTTGGATTTCAGTTTGGAATTCGTGTGATACCTGCCAGACATTACGTCACATTAGAGCACATCTCACTAAAGCATCAGAGAAAGGTGGGCGTATTTGTCAATAATACTTTGGTGATGGTGAGAGACATTCGCAGCATAAATTCGGTGCCGGCTATGAAAATTGACGGTAATTTGGCGCATGTGATAGTCACTGATGGGGAACTTTTGGGCGGAAATCCGCTTGACTCTGGGATTGTGTATAGCCTTGGAACTTGCTATATCCGAAATGTCCGTTCCGAAGGATATAAAAGCGCTGTCGGTTTTCGTGAATTTCCGCGGGCGGACGGTAACCGTGCTGTTGAATTTTCAAACGAGGATACCTACACATTGTTTGATACGGAAGCAAAGACGCTTAATTTATTTGTAGAGGATATTCCCGACATTCCCTTGAACAGAGATGAGATGGAGTGGGCGTTTTCAGATGAATACGGTGCGGCGGGAGATGGCACACAGGACGATACTGCCGCAATTCAAAATCTTATGAACAGTGGGAAAAAGTGTATCTTCTTTCAGCCCGGAGAATATTTGATAAACGGCACAATTACAATTCCGCCGTCGGTTGAGAGAGTGAATTTTATGTATTGCAGTCTTTCGGCGGGAGAGGCGCTCAAAACGGGCGGGAGAAGCGCGTTTTGTGTGGTCGGTGAAAGTGAAACTTCTCTTGTTATGGAGGATGTCTTTGCTTGGGAGAGATTTTACGGCAGATTTCATTTTATTGAGCACGCAAGTAAACGAACACTCATTTTAAGCGATTTGCATATCCAGACTGCGGCATTTTATTTCAATTCCAAAGAGGGTGGAAAAGTGTTCATTGAGGATTGCGCCTGTACGGTGGGAGGTGATTTGTATCGTGACATATGCCCTTTTGAATTTATCGGACAAACGGTTTATGCACGAAATATAAATCCGGAACGAGCGGATTGTGAAATTTTGAACGACCACGGAACGTTGTGGCTTATGGGGTTTAAAGCGGAGGGATACGGAACATCGGTTAAAACAATTAATGGGGGCCGTACAGAAATTTTAGGCGGAGTTGCAAGTATAGGCAAAAATAAAGATTTCCCTGTTATCGTAAACGAAAACTCGGACGTGTCCGCAATTCTTTCCACAAACGGATATTGGCCTGAGGATATATTTCCGTATGCGGTAAAGGAAATTCGGGGAAAAGAAACCCGCTTTATCGGATATAAAGAACTGCCGCTAAGACTTTTGAATTGTTTTAAGCTGCCTTTGTATTCGGGGCGTGGAAAAAGTAGAGAAAATGGGAGGTAAAGATTATGTCTATATTAAACGGTAGTGTCAGCGGTGAGTCGATATTTCCCGAACAGCCGCCGTTCGGTTCTGAGCTTGAGTCGGTTAAGTTTTTCCCGTTGAGTCAATGCGGAGATGTTGAGGTGGATGAAAATGCCGAGTATGCTTTTGCTTTACATAGCGAGGGGGTGACGGTATATGATATAAAAAATCCCTCAAATCCCGTTTGCATTTCAACTCTCGGAGGAATAACCGCAGCGAGAGAAATCAGGATAGAACAAGGATATGCGTATATTGTCGCACGTGAGAGCGGACTCTACATTGCGGATTTTACAGATGTGAGACATCCTCGTATTGTGGCACAATATGATACTCTGGAGTTAGCGTCCGGCGTTGATGCGGCAGACGGGCTTTGCTTTGCAGCAAACCGTCATCTCGGGGTAGAGATTATTGATGTGTCAAATCCTGAAAATCCGTTGTTTATCTCTTCTTTTTTGTGTGGAGAGGCGCAGTCGGTTTTTGCCTGCGGCGGCTATCTTTATGTTGGCGATTGGATGAACAAGCAGGTTCACATTGTGGATATAAGTGACCCAAAGACGCCTGAAACGGTATCGGTTTTGCGGGTGGATGGTTTTGCGGACGGGGTTTTTGTATTGGATAATATTTGTTATGTAGCGACCGGACAGCATAGCGCAAGACTTAAAAACAGGAGAAAATTTGACAAATATCCCTATATCACGCCGGAGATGGCGCTGGAGGGATACGGTTGCGGTCACGGCTTGGAAATATTTGATGTATCTGATAAGGCTCATCCGGAATGGATATCTTCGGTCAAGTTCCCGCCGCTTTATGCTACGCCCGACATTTGGAAGGTGAAAGTGAGTGGCGGAACGGCATATGTTGCCGACAGCAATAATGGCTTTTTTGCCGTGAATGTTGTTGATTTGCACAACCCATATATTGAGGCGTATTTCAGGGATAAGCCTTCTCCGTGGAATGGTGTGCAGCCGCCGATTGTGCAGATGCGCAGAGGTCCTATTGTAAATTTTTCATGTGTGAACGGTTTTCTTTATCTTGCCGGTATGGAATCGGGTTTTTGGGTTGTGAAGTATGAAAAAAGCAGAAAAATACGCAGAAATCCTGCGTATTCGGAAAGAATTGGAAAATCAGCATACCGGGCAAAGAGTTTTTTTGAGTGTGGAGGACAGATTCACAGTATGGCGCAGTGCGGCGAATTTATTATTGCGGCAGCGGGAAACGCAGGCTTGCTGGCACTGGACGCAGAAGGCAAGATATGTTTTACGGCTGAAAATACCGGAAAAATAATTTATGATGTCAAGTGCAAGGATGGCTTTATTTTTTCTACTGAAGGGCAGGATGGAACAGCGGTATATAGTTTTGATACAAAATGCGGCTTTACACTTACAGATAGATTTATATCGGATGATGGGGTGAGTGCCAGAACGATTGCCGCACTCGGCGATGGGCTGCTTGCTGTTCAGCTCGGAATAGCGGGAGTGGACTTCTATTCGGTTTCCGAGAGTGGGAAGATTTCTAAATTCGAACATATAGACGATTGGGGGATGCTTTACTACCGTAATATATGTCAGCCGCTTTTGAAAGGAGGGTACTTTGGATATTCTTCTTTGAAAAACGGAGTATCCTGGTGCAAAATCTCGGATAAATCGGTTGTTAAATCCGAGTATTCATTGAGCAGCGAAAGCTGTCCGATTGAGACGGGTTTTGCGGTTTCCGATTCGGGTGATTACGCTGTAATTATTCATCATCAACAGTATGCGGTGCTGAGTGATATTGAAAGAGCAGATTTATCAAGTCTTGAATTTTCCCGAATCAACGGAGCACGGCTGAATGGTATTCCGTTCATATGCGGCAGTAAACTCGTTTTGCTCAATCGTTGCCATTCGTTTGCCGAAATAATAGATATAACGGATTTACGCAATCCGGTGTTTGAAGAGAAAGTAATGCTTGCGGGAAATCCGAGTTTTGCTTTGCTTGCCGGAGAAAGAATATATATCGTATGCGGTCACGCAGGTGTATATACTTTAGAAAAATGTAAGGAGATGTAAAGCAATGGAACACCAGGAAGACATAAAAGTATCAGAGCCATACAGAAAGGCGTATCTTGATTCGCTTCAAAGCACGATAAAGAATATGAGTGAGGAGTCGGTGCGGCGCAGGGCGGCATTTGTAAAAGGAATGAAAGGCAATTTGGAGGAGTATCGTAAAAAGTATCTGAATATGCTGGGATATCCTCTCAATTTGTCCGCTATTGACAGAACTCCGCCCAAGGTGAAGAGAGAGCTTGTAGCATCTGATGATTTTTGTAAGATGTATCGTATCACAATCAACACATTTGCATCGATTCAGTTTTATGGTTTGCTGCTTATACCTCACAGTGCGAAAAATGCTCCGCTGGTAATTGCACAGCATGGCGGCTGGGGCACGCCGGAACTTTGCTGTGATATGCACGGTGAAAATAACTATACGCATATGGCGCAGCGCAGTGTTGCCGCGGGAGCGGTTGTGTTTGCGCCTCAGCAGCTGTTATGGAATATAGATAATAAAGTGAGTAATGCGCCGATATATGGAGTTACATATGACCGTGATTTGCTTGATAAAAAGTTAAAACATTATGGCTCAAGTTTACTTGCGATAGAGATTTACAATCTGATGCGAGCAATAGATTATCTTGTTACACTTGAGGAGGTTGACGGTACACATATCGGAATGCTGGGACTGTCTTACGGCGGATTTTATACACTGTATACTATGGCGGCTGAACCACGGATACGGGTTGGATATTCCAGCAGTTTTTTTAATGACAGGAGCAAATATGAACAGCTTGATTGGACGTGGCATAATTCGGGCAATATGTTTCACGACGCTGAAGTTGCTTGCCTTTGCGCTGACAGGCATATATGTATAGAGGTTGGAAAGACGGACAATATATTCACGTGTGAAACCGCGCTGGAGGAATATCAAAGGTTAGAAAATTACCTTAAATATCTGGGATTATCTGATCATGTACTTTTTAATGTGTGGGAAGGCGGTCACAAAATATCTATGGGTGAACGGGAGTTTGGCTTTTTTCTTAAGCATTTATGATACAACACTTTTGGAAAGATGATATCAGCGAAATCATTATTTTTGAAAATAGAATGAAAAATGCGGTTTGTTGGTAATCTTACAACCAAATTAAAGAAAATTGCAATTTACATTATCTGTTCATATATGATAAATTATAATTAGAAATAAAATTGTTATATGGAGATGAGCGTTATGAAGAAGTTTTTGTCAATCTTGCTTTGTATTACTGCGGTAATGGCTTTACTGCCAACAGCAGTAAACGCAGATGTTGCTGAAGTAAAAACCGTGTTCGCCGATATTACGTTTGAGAATATTCCGCAGGAAGTGACAGAACTTAACTCCTCAGCCGGATATAACACATATAACTACGCCGGGACTACCGCTGTATATCCGATGTACTATGACAATGCGTTTAATGTTAAGCGTGAGCAGGATAATACATATATTGAAAGTTCAGGACGGGACTGCACCTTACGCTTGTTTAATACGGGATCTGATGCGTTCCCGGAAAATACTGCTTCTTTGGCGTTCTCATTTAAAATTAAAGCTGACTTTACGGAAAACCAGAATATTTATTCGCTCGCCGGAGATAAGCTGTTTTCCAGCCATTGGGATAACACGGCGTCCGGAGCATTTCTCAGTTTGCAGGGAGACGCTAACGGAATTCTGCACGTGTACGGACTGGGACGAAAGGATGTTTTTCAGCTTTCGGGTGATGAGGTCAAAGATTGGATAACGGTAAATGTAAAATATACATGGACGGACGATGTTGATATGAAAAACAATGTTCGCATGGATTATCTGTATGTGAATGATTATGATGTAAACATTGCGGGATGCAGCGTTACAGCAACAAAGGAGTTGGCAGGGAGCCATTTTAAGAAAATTGGTTTCTTTAAATTTCTTAGATCATCAGGGACCAATGAAAAAACGGTTGCATTTGACGACATAAAAATATATGAGCCCGAAAACGAGGTTGCGGCGTTTTCGCCCGCCAATGACGAAACCGCTTTTGCGACGGATGAGGTTTCGGTAAGTTTTTCTGCTGAACCTACTGAGGCGGACGTTGCGAGTATTGTACTTTCTGCTTATAACGGTTCGGAATTTGTTCCTGTTGAAAACGCTTCGTTTATCAAAGACGAGACGAATGTATTAAAAGCTGTGTATAGAGGGAATTTGCGGGCCGGTTCTGTATACAAGGTTTCTTGTAGGGGAAAATCTTCAGTGTTTCGCACATTTGCTTCGTATATGCCGATGGCAAAATCGCGTTTTTTGAATGTGAATTTTGAAAGCGAGGGCTCGGCAAGTTATATTTATTCCGAAGGAATTGCGGAAAACAGCGCAGGAATTAGTGATGTACCCAAGGAGGAAAATGCGGCAAACACGGCATACACACAACTTACAGGACAGAAGCCGTATTATACATTGTTTTCATCAGCGCAGTATAAGGATTTATATGATGCTGACCCGAAAAGTATGATTATCTCCTTTCGGTATAAGGACCCTGCATTAGAACACAGCGGAGGCGGCGAAGCGATTGTTATGTGCGGCTATCAATCCGGTACTGCTTACGATAAGCCTTATTATACCTATACAGGTAATGTTTACTTAGGTATTTTGCCAAATAAAAAGCGGGCGGTTATATTTGGAAATGAGTACGCCCCGAAAGCCACAGACCCGGAAATTCCGAAATATGAGTATGGAGGATGGCATCAGGTGGATATGCAGCTTTCCAAGGCGGGTATGACTTGGCTGGCGGTTGATAACAGTATTATTGCAACAGATGTGAAATTTCCTGCGGACGTATACCCGGACGGTTTGACAACTCTTGGTCAGTTGGGAGCGTTGCGGTTGCATATGAACTTTTCTAACGCAACGGAGGAAGATCGCAGTGCGATAGATAATATCGTTGTATATATTCCTGAAGAAACTGAAGTGCCTAAGGTTGTGCAGACTCCGTCTGTGGATAATAATTATTCCATCACAGCCGATAAACCTCTCTATACTAACGGAACAATTACTATGACGGGTAACGGTTATGAGGGACTTGAGATACTTGGTACTGTTTCGGAGGATAGATTGACGGTTACTCCGATAATTCCCGAAGGAATTTTAGACGGAACAGGCTATCAGCTGACCTTTAACGGGTTTAAAGATATGTACGGCAATACATTGTCCGATTGCATCGCTGATATCGGCGGAGATATTGTTGTAGGTGAATCTTCGGTAAAAAAGGATGGAGTCGAATTAGTTCCGGTGGTTGGAAATGAATCCTCGTATACCGTCAATGGCGCCGTCAAGATATACAATCGTTCCGATGCGCCGGTGATACTGCATTATATTATCGCGCAGTATGATGCCGACCGATGCGTTTCAATCGGTATGGATACTAAAGAAATTCCGGCGCAGGGCAGTAGTGGTCTGTCCGCAGACCTTGAATTGAAGAATATTGATAGGAACACTTCGGTTAAGACATTTGTATGGAAAGCGAACACGTATTCTCCCTTGATGGACGCAAAGGTATATAGTTTTAGAGGCGGCGATGTGAAAGCTACGTTGCATTTGGTTTCCGATTCCATCGGTGTGACTTACTCTGATGCTATGTATCCGCAGACGGGTATTGGCAATAAAATTGAAAGTATATTTAATGATAATCTTACATTAAAAAATTATTCCGTGGGCGGCAGTACCACTCAGGATTATATTGACAATCCGGTTTCTGAAAACTCGTGGCAGTCGAACAGCTGGGAATATGTAAAGCAAAATATTTCTCCCGGAGATTATGTGATGATTATTCTGGGTATCAATGACAGCGGAGCAAATGTCACTCCGGAGCAATATATGAATAATATGAGCACCATGATTACTCAGGCAAAGGAATTGGGAGCGGAGGTCATTGTGGGGACGGCGAGTTTTACCGGATGGGGTGTCAGTGATATCAGTTTTACTGCTAACAAGAATAACTACAGCGATTATGCAAAGCTGATTGCATCGGCACAGGGCGTGACCGTGCTGGATATATATTCGGCAATGAAATCCGACCTTGTAACTATAGCTTCCCAAAATGAAAATGATTATATGAAAGGTATGGACGCTTATTATCTGACGGAGAATTTTTTTGCGCAGGAGGAAGCTGCCGGGAATACATCATATAAGAATGGTACTGTGGAAAACTATGGATACGATTTAACACACCTCAGCTACAAAGGAGCTGAAAGACTTGTCCGATTGATAGGCGATTTACTGTCCAAGAGTAACAGCGGACTACAAAGTTATCTGAAATAGATTAGAGACTTCTGTATGAAAAGCAAAGTTTGAGTTATTCAGAAAGCGAGGATAAGGCCAGCATGAAATTCAGACAGGACTGGAAAGGGACATATGTAGAGAAAGGCAGACGCGGGGAGTTTTTCCCCGCGTCTGTTCCGGGTAATATTCAGTTGGATTACGCGAAGGCGCACGATTTCGGCGATGTGAACTGGGCGGATAACTGCCGGAAGTTTAAACCGCTCGAGGATTACGGCTGGATATACCAAACAGAACTGGAATATACCAAAAAAGACGGAGAACGCATCTTTTTTGTTACACACGGGATTGAGTACGAATATGACGTTATGCTCAACGGCAAAAAAATATTGCATCATGTCGGAATGTTCAGCAAAGCGGAGGTGGACATCACTGATGAATTAGCGAACGGAAATTTGATGGAGATATATATTTATCCTCATCCCAAGCGCGAGGGCGCGGACGATTGCCGAGAGCAAGCAGACCAATGCTGTAAGCCTGCCGTGCAATATGATTGGGACTGGCACCCGAGATTGCTTGTTTCGGGTATTTGGGACGATACCTATATAGAAAGCCGCAATGCCGAAACCATTGTGCGATGTGAACCGTCCTATGAGCTTGACGACAGCTTATCCTCTGCCGTGGTGCGATTCGATATCGAATGTGAGAGTGAAGTAAACCTTGAAATTTTTGACCCTGACGGCAAGCGCGTGTATCAGGGGAGCGACAGAGAAATTTCCTTGCAGGACATCAAGCTTTGGTGGTGCAACGGACAGGGAGAACCAAATTTGTATCACTGGCGTGCCGCGAGTGCGTCAGACGAGATGAGCGGATATATCGGTTTTAAAAGAGTTAGGCTTGTCATGAACGGTCACGCGTGGGACAGCCCTTCCACATTTCCGAAGAGTAGGAGCAACCCGCCGATTACCATTGAGCTTAACGGCAGAGCAATCTTTGCCAAGGGCAGCAACTGGGTGAATCCCGAAATCTTTACCGGAACGATAACCGAACAAACGTATGCGCAGCAGCTTACGCTGGTAAAAGACGCGAATATGAATATTGTGCGCTGTTGGGGCGGAGCGATTGTCAACAAAGACGTTTTCTTTGACCTGTGCGACAAGCTGGGCATTATGGTCTGGCAGGAGTTCCCCCTGGCTTGCAATAACTATGTGGGAACTGAGGAGTATCTGACAGTTTTGGAGCAGGAGGCAGCCGCAATCATCAACCGCGTGAAAAAGCACGCTTGCCTTGTGCTGTGGTGCGGCGGCAACGAACTGTTTAACTGTTGGTCAAAGATGACGGATCAGTCATATGCCCTGCGGCTGTTGAATAAGCTGTGTTATGAGTTGGACAGAAAAACGCCCTTTATCATGACGGCTCCCGTTATGGGGATGGGACACGGGCATTATGTGTTTTATGACCCGCAGACAAAGAATAGTGTATTTGAACTGTTTCGACAATCCGACTGTACCGCGTATTCGGAGTTCGGAATACCATCAATTACGGAAATGCAATACTTGCAGGAGATATTCCCGTCGGACGTTCTGCGCAATCCTGCGCCAAATTCTCCGTGGGAGACGCACAAAGCGTTCAATAGTTGGGTTGCAGGTGGAAAAGATACCTGGATGTGTATGGCGATTATAGATGAGATATTCGGCAAACAACAATCGTTGGAGGAATATATAGAAAAGAGCGCATGGATGCAGAGCGAAGGACTGAAGTGTGTGTTTGAAGAAGCGCGGCGGCAGAAGCCGGAGTGTTCCATGGCGCTGAACTGGTGCTTTAACGAGCCATGGGTGAACGCGGCGGGATTGTCGCTGTTAACGTATCCGTCCCGCCCAAAAAAGTCGTATTACGCGGTGCGTGACGCACTGAGGAATGTGATACCGAGCGCGAGATTTGAGCATTTCAAGTATTACGGCGGAGATACGTTGATTGCGGAACTGTGGCTGCTCAACGACAGCACGGAAGAAGTGAGCGATACGGTAGATGTGTTCTTGGAGACGGACGGACAAAAACAGCACATTATCACATGGAATACGGGGCTTGTGCCTGCAAACACAAACAAGAAAGGGCATAAGTTACAAATCGAATTGCCGTGCACCGAAACACAGCCGATGCAGATTATTCTGGAGGCATCCTGTGGCAGCAGTGCGTATCGGTTACTGCTGTGCGAAGTTGAGGCAGAACAGCTGGCAAAGCACGCCCTGAATGTTTGAGCGCGGGGGAATTGCTGTGCTATTATCACATGGTGGAATACAGATACTGCGTGACTTGATATTTGATAGAGAGGCGAGATAGAAAACAAGACTGATAATCGATATAGTAAGGTTTAATTTGAGATAAAGTACTGTGACATCACACGCAATTTAAGGGGTTATAGAAAAGCGTCACGGCAATCGAGCCGTGGCGCTTTTTACGCTTTTATTACCGGAAACTCGTGTTATGACAGAGGGTGGTAATTATACAATCATACAAAAGAAAATTTCGGAAATGTCCATAAAGGGTTCGAATGTAGATCGCGTCCTTTTTATCGTACACTAAGGTGGCTGTGGTATTACGCCAGATATCCATAAAATCCTATTCCAATTTAAATATATTAAATTTGGAGGGATTTATTGTGAAAGAAGTATATGTAAAGAATGCGGACGGAGATTTAGAGTGTGTTATCGTAACAGATGAAGTTGCCGAGCTGCTGGAAACATTTCAGCGAGAGGAACAATCTTACGCCCGAAAAATCAGAAAGAGACGGCAGAAAGCGGGTGGCGCGGATATTTCCTACGAGGATTGGATAGGTTCATACAGCTTTGAAGATGGGCTTTTGAATGAATTGTTGATGGAATCTCTGTTCAGTTCTTTAACCGAAAAGGAGCGACGGCGGGTTATACTGTATTATCTTGAGGGTTATACATATGCGGAAATAGCTCGTATAGAGAATAAAAGTATAATGTCTGTATATGGAAGCGTAGCGAATGCAATACGAAAAATGAGGGGGCGGATTTAGGAGTTATTTTACAATGATATCCATGCGGAAACACAATATATAGTATATTTACAAAAAACTGTTGACATTTTAATCAATATATGGTATTATAATTGTGTAAGCTGGTTCTCATAGATACGTCGATCATTGCGCATCGGGGTATACCGTACAGGCATGAAGTGTCGTCTGTACGCTGTTCACGGATTCCTTGAGGAGATACAATACGGGTGTATTATGCCCGTTTGTATCTCCTTTTTTAATTTCAAGGAATGATATCTTAAAAATTTTATAGTTCAATCTGACATTCGTTCAAAATGAGATTTTAGTCCAAGAATTCAGAAAATCAAGCACAAGACAGAATAAGCAGAAGCGAGAAAATGATGTATAAAAGAAAAAAGCTTTGAACCAATTTACATTCTTTTATATATGGAATTTTCCGAGAACAAGAGAGTGTCTTATTGGCAGAATGCAGACTGTCATTTGTATTCTGTACAGACATAAACGCAGACAGATGAAAATGAACAACGAGATTCAGATGCAAGCATTTTTCATAGGTTTTGCTTGCATTGTAGTTTGAAAAACCTATAGGTTTGTGACAGCAGACCGAACGCAGTAGCGGCTGTGTAAATATACTACATATATCTCCGCTAAGATATATTTCAGCATCGGCAGAAGCGCCTGAGTTTAGCAGGTAGATGCTACCGCAGGATTTTATCCGACCAATAGTTGCGGGAATATTACTAACCGAGCAATATGCTAAAAAATAATTTTAAGTTTGTTCTAACGAAATGGAGACAGAAATGGTAAATACGGCTCAAAGTATTGCAAGTATGCGGTTATCCATTTGGTTATACAGGGAAATGCAGAGGTAACAGGATAAGATTCTTACGGTATAGCTATGCCTGAATGCTGAAAGAAAGGATTAACGTGAAGAAATACACGTTAATCCGCTCCGCGAGGAATGATGCGCACTCGTGCGCAATGATGCGCACTCGTGCGCAAATCGCCATTATACACCTTATCTGCCCACAATAAAGTGTATAGGAAAGTTCCTCGTTGCAATTTGTGGGCAGAAAGGCTATGGCGATTTAGATGAAAAATACATATAAGAATTTGGAGGTACAGTACAACAAACTGTTCCGGCATTTGAAGGTGGGTAGCTTTAAGACGCGGGAACGGTACGGTAAGGCGTTCAAGAAATTCATCGTATTCCTTGCGAGAGAATACAATTTGCAAAAGCTGTCCAACATCTCAGGAAAGCATATCTTTGCGTATTTGAAATATATGCAAGAGAAAAACCTGTCCGCGTCAACGATAAAAACCGAGCTTGCGGCGATTCGGTTTTTCCATGACAATATGCCGTACACAAGAGAAGTTTTGCCGACTAACGCGGAATTAGAATTAAAACGGCGCACCTTCGGCGGGGTAGATAGAACATGGAGTACACAGGAATTTAATCTTATGCTGGCAGCCGCAATGGAAACGGGACATAAAGATTATTTGGCAATTTTGTCACTGGCGAGATATGCGGGACTACGCTTAGAGGAATGTTTTCGTATTGACACCAACGATGCCGCAAAAGCAATAGAGAGCGGGAAACTGTTTGTCAAAGGCAAAGGCGGATTGACACGATATGTTCCGATTAACGAAACAATCCGGATTACATTGCGGGATATACTGAAAGTTACGCCGAGAGGACAGAAATTGTTTGTATCTCCTGAGGATAAAACACATCTCGCTATGAAACGCTTGCAATGTTTTATCGCATACCACAGAAAAAGTTTTACGGATAATAAAATTACTTTTCACGGACTGCGTCATACTTACGCGCATGAGAAGTATGAGGAATTTATTCGAGAGGGTAAAACGGAGTTTCAAGCAAGGAAAGCTGTGTCTGAATTACTGGGACATCACCGAGATGATGTGACGAGAATTTACTTAGCGGACGGTGACGTGGATGCTTAACAGGTACAAAGACATATTAACCGTCAAAGATTTATGCGAAATTCTCGGTATCGGCAAAAATACGGCATACAGATTGCTTCAAACCGGCGAAATTAAGTCTGTACGGATTGGGAATAAGTATAAGATTCCGAAACGCTACGTCTTGGAGTATATTGGCATGAAGTTGTATTGACAAAAGGGGCAGTACGCATTAAAATATTACTGACAGATGTGTACTGCTCTAAAATTGTGGAGAAAGGAGTAAAAATGCAACAAATTACAGGAAGAGTAGATACACGACCCGACAGTAAATACTATCAGATTATATTAAACACTAAGCCGCGCAGAGTGATTAGTACGAAGATTCCCGTAAAGGGCGGAAAAAAGACCGAAGCGGCTCAAATGTTACGGGATATTCTGTATCAATATAACTATCAGCACAGAGATATTACCCGGCAAACCGACCTTTGTGAGTATTTAAAGAAATGGCTGGAAGTAATAGAAGGTACGATTCAACCGACAACATATGCGTCATATAAAAAAGCTGTTTATGCGCAGATTATTCCTTATTTTACAAAAAATAAGAGCAGTCTTCAAAATTTAAACGGCAATGATGTCACGCTTTTTCTAAAATATCTGAGAAGAAACGGAAATTGTCGTGGCGGCGGTTTGAGCATGAAAAGCATTAAAATATATCGTGGAGTGTTGTCAAAAGCGCTTAATGACGCAATGCGGCAAGATATGATTCCGAGAAATCCTGTGCAAAACAGTATGCTTCCGGCAAGCACGATAGAAGAAGTTACCGTGCATGATACATATACGCTTGCGGAACTTCAAACGTTGCTTTCGTCCGCAAAGAAGAACGACGGCGCAATCTATTTGTTTTTAGTTTTGGTCGCAATGACGGGATGTCGCAAAGGAGAAATTTTGGGGCTGACATGGGACAACGTTGATTTTGAGAATCAAACCATTGCTATTGTGCAGAATCGAACCGGAGACACGAAAGATTTAATATATTCTGTCAAAAGGGTTAAGACAAAAACCAGTAATCGGATAATCTATGTATCTGATGAACTTACAGAACTTCTGAAAAAGGAAAAAGCTGTGCAGGAGGAAAATCAAAGGCTGTTCGGAAAACAATATCAGCTCGGTTTAGATGCGGTGATAAGGAACGCAGACGGCAGTTTGCCCTCGCCTAATCATATCAACGAAAAGGTCTATAAGGCGATGAAACGTGCGGGGGTTAAAAAGATAACGGTGCATGAGCTTAGGCATACTTATGCGACGATTTGCTATGAGGAATTGGAAATGGATATCAAGGATATTTCGAGAATGCTGGGACATTCAGAATTGAGGACAACGCAGAATATCTATATTCATCAAAGCATGAATACCTCAAGGAAACTATCTGAGGCGTTCTTTTCCTCGTTGGAAATTTAGCAAAATTACAAAAAGCTACGTTTTGGGCTACGTTTTAAAAATGGACAGAGCAAAAGCCTTGTTATACAAGGCTTTTGCGTGGTGGGCGGAGATGGATTCGAACCATCGAAGCTGAAAAGCAACAGATTTACAGTCTGCCCCCTTTGGCCACTCGGGAACTCTCCCATATTCAAATTTAAGGTTGGAGCTGGTGATGGGACTCGAACCCGCAACCTGCTGATTACAAATCAGCTGCTCTGCCAATTGAGCTACACCAGCTAATTACCTCATGGCATGAGCCACGACTGATATAATAGCACATTTTGCGACGCTTGTCAATACTTTTTTGAAAGAAATTTTGAAAAATGGCGCAAAAAAATATTTTTTGGTTTTGAATTCTTGCAAATAACCGAAATATATGGTAAAATCAATATAAGATGTGCCATAATTGCAATTGCGGGAGCTGTTGTTATGTTATTGTCTTATGAGCAAATACGGATAAAAATATGAACATTAAAGACGCATACTCTTTTTGTGTGCGTTTTTTGTGTTAAGGGGAGAAGATGTTTATGAAAAAAAGAGTAGGAATAATATTATTGATTGTCAGCGTATTGACAATGATGAAGGTCTTCGCCGTAAATGTTACCTTTGAAGAGCTAGAGAGTGACGAAAAACCGCCGTTGAGGAGTCTGTACAGTGATGACAGTCCAGAGTTCCCCCTAGTAGAAAAAATGGGGTTTGGCGGAGATATAGTGCAAATAGATGACGATATGTATTGCCTGGGTAGCGGTCGAGGTTCAACGAGTTTACCTGTAAAGCTGAGTGGAGACCATCTCAATGGACCAAATTGTATTTGGACGGGAAAGTATTATTATGTTCGGTATTCCGGCATTGATGGAATATGGTCTAACCCGGAAAAATACGCTTATCCTTTGATGCTTTTTGATGAGGAAGGGAATGAGGTTAAGCGGAAGGAACTGCGCAGAACTTGGAATAGTGAAACTAACGAATTTATTTCCAGTTTTTATGAGCACTCTACAAAGATTGGCTATTTAAACGATACCTATTATTGCCAATTACTTTCTGGGGATGTTATCAAATCTACAGATTTTGAAAACTGGGAGTATACAGATGAGGAGGTGCCGCAACAGTTAGGGACAAAGATGGTACGGGGAGATAAAATATCGTTTAATCGGGAAGAATTTTATCCTGTAGTGTACGAAACAGATACGGAATTGGAGTTTTTTAACACCTTAGGTGATGATTGGGTCATTTATATGGATAGGGAGATGGATCTTTATTTTTCAAATGACCATATCTATTTTGTTAAGGCTGAAGTACCGCAAGAATTTCGTGAAGTATATAAGTTTGCCGGACGAGCCGTGAGTGAAGGTGTTATGAGAGCATATGAGAACGAAGAGGACATTCTGATAGATATACTGAAAAAGGTTGATATGTGTCAATTTAGACTCCACATTCCCAAAGAGGAGATTTACCAACAGTTGGACGAGATGAAAAATGCAGCGTATGTGAGATATGCCGACCAAATATTGGCGTTTGAGACTCCGCCGGTGTTGGAGAATGACCGTACATTAGTACCGATGCGGTTTCTGTTTGAGCAGTTGGGCGCAGAGGTAGACTGGGACAATGATACGCAGACCGCGACGGCGACTATTATGCCAAAGGAGGACGCGGAGGTGGCAGACGGCGCTGTTGCCGCCAAAGCAGCGGTTCAGCCACAGACCATTCGGTTTTCGATTGACGACACAATCGCGCAGGTAAACGGGCAAGCAACCGAGATGGATGTCCCCGCCCGCATGGTAAACGACAAGACCATGGTTCCTCTGCGTTTTCTCTCTGAGCAGATGGGATATACCGTCACTTGGGACGCCGAAACAAACACCGCGGTTGTTGAGTAACGCTTTTATTACGGGGCAATAATTGTTAAAACATTTTGACAGTATTCCCAACATATGATATACTATCATCAGAGCAAATATCATATCGCTTAAAATAGGGTGAAGCATTTGAGTACAATTATAAATGTAAAGGATTTGGGCAAGACGTACCGCCTGTATCAAAAGGCGGGCGACCGACTGAAAGAGGCGGTACTGCCTTTCAAAAAGAATAAGCTGTCCCGCCCGTTCCACGCGCTGTCGGGGGTGACGTTTTCCGTTAAAACAGGGGAGACGGTGGGCATTATCGGCAAAAACGGGTCGGGAAAGTCCACACTTCTGAAGATTTTAACCGGAGTTATCACGCCCAGCCAAGGCGTTGCCGAGGTGGGCGGTAAGGTTTCCGCCCTGCTGGAATTGGGGGCGGGGTTCAATCCCGAATATACGGGGATTGAAAACATCTACCTCAACGGCACGATTATGGGCTACAGCCGTGCGGAGATGGATAGCCGAATGCAGGATATTCTGGACTTTGCGGAAATCGGCGATTTTGTCTATCAGCCGGTCAAAACGTATTCCAGCGGTATGTTTGTGCGGCTGGCGTTTGCCGTTGCCATCAATGTTCAGCCGGAAATTCTGATTGTGGACGAGGCGCTGGCGGTGGGTGATTACCGTTTTCAGGCGAAGTGCTATAATAAATTTGAAGAATTGAAAGCGCAGGGCAAGACGATTCTGTTCGTGACGCATGATGTGGACGCGGTGCGACGGTTTTGTTCCCGCGCGCTTTGGATACATGAGGGAAAGCTGATTATGGACGGCGGGGTCAACGATGTGACCTCGCGGTATATGGAATTCATCACAGGCGCGGCGCAGCAGCCGGAGGAAACGGCGGAAACGACCGTACAGCCGAAAGAAGAATGTTCTGTGCCTCAGGAACGGACGGAGTTTCAGCCGATTAACCGTTTTGGCTCGCATGTGGGCAGTATATATTATGTGGAAACCTTCGCGGGAGAGAAACAGACAGCGGCGTTCCAAATCGGAGAGACGGTTTGTGTGCGGATTAAGGCGGACATTCCGGAGGGCGTCAACATTGCGGACGTCGGGGTTGCGGTGTCGGTGAAGAACAAGTCGGGATTGGATTTGTTCGTTATATCGACGCATGACAAAAATCTCCGTCTGACGCATACCGGCGAAAATCAGGTTGAGGTGAAATTTACAAATTATCTCAACGCGGGGGAATACACCCTGATTTGCGCGTTGGAAAACCGCGCGGCGGCGCCGATTACATATTATGATTATATAGAGGGAGCGGCGTATATCAAGGTTGCCGCGGAGCGGGAATTGTACGGTTTGGCGCAGTTCCCGTCAGAAATCACACTGGGCGCAGAATAGGGCATAGGTGAAATAGCATGAGCAGTGCAGAAATCAATTCAAAAAAATACTGGGACGAGCGGTTTGGCTCCGGCGACTGGGAGGAAAAGCAGGGGCGGGAGCAAAGCACGTTTTTTTACTGCGTGGCAAAGGAGATTTTGCCGCAGTGGTTCTTGGACGATGTGCGGGAAAATCGCCTTTCCGTCTGTGATTTGGGCTGTGCCGAGGGCGAGGGCGTGGATATTTTGGGGGAGCTGTTTCCGCAGTCGCGCATGATTGGCTCGGACGTTTCGGACGCCGCGCTGGAACTCGCAAGGGGGTACTATCCGCAATATGAGTTTATTCAGGCGGATATTAACCATTTGCCCTTTGACGCCGACGTTATGTTTACGTCCAATACCTTGGAGCATTTTCACGAGCCGAATCAGATTGTGGAAAATGTGTTGCCCCACTGTGGCAAGTATTTTGTCATGCTGATTCCCTTTCGGGAATTTGAGCGGATTGACGAGCATTTTTATACCTTTGATTATGATTCTTTTCCGCTGAATCGGGGGAAGTTTTCATTAGTGTTTTTCAAGGAAATCGACTGTACCGACATGGAGGGCACGCAGTGGCCCGGACCGGAAATTTTAGTGATTTATCAGCGGACGGATACTGCGGGATACGCGGAGCGGACGCTCGCGCACTTGCAGAACGGGAATTGGGAGGAAGCGAACCGTCTGCGCAAGGAATTGTACGGCGGCGAGGGTTTGGTGCGGGAGTATGTGGAGGCGCTGCACGAGCGCGAAAACGAGGTTGCCCGACTGAATAACCGCATTGAGGAGGATCGCAACGCGATTTTGCAGATTCAGTTTGAGGCGACACAGCACAAGTTAGCGGAGCTTGCGTCGCGCGAAACTTACATATGGCGTACCGGTCTGCGGATTGAGACCCTGCTCAAGCGGACGGGCGTGGCGTTTATCCGTTCGCTTTTGGTATTGGCGGATTTTAAGCGGTCGGGATTGGTTTTGACGATTCGCAAAGGGTGGAACGAGTGTTTTCACCGTGTGAATATTAAACGGAATAAAAAGCTGCTTTTGCAGCAGTGCAAAAAGAAGTTTATGCAGTTCAAGCGGCGGCGGGAGGAGGACGCGCATATTGATTTGACGCATTTGCGCTGTCCGCAGGCGGAGCGGCTGGTTTCGGTTGTGATGCCGGTACTTAACGGCGAGGCTGTCATTCGGGAGGCGATTGACAGTGTTTTGGCGCAGACGTATAAAAATTTTGAATTGATTATTATTAACGACGGTTCGACAGACCACACGGCGGAAATTATTGAGGATTACGCGCGGCGGGACGAGCGGATTCGAGTATATCATCAGGAGAACAAAAAATTGCCCCGCACGCTGTCGCGCGGGTTTGAACTGGCGCGGGGAGAATTTTATACCTGGACGAGCGCAGATAATATTATGCTGCCTGAATGTATCGAAACTTTGGTCAAGGAATTGCGTGAACATCCGGAGCTTGCCATGGTGTACGGCAATATTCGCCTGATTAACGCGCGGAGCAAGATTAAGCGCGGACATTTTTGGTACGAACATCCACTATTCAGCGGCAATGTTAACCTGCCGCAGTCGGCGGAGGCGCTCAACACCTATGCGAACAATACGGTAGGCGCGGCGTTTCTGTACCGCGCATCGGTCGGGCAGACCTTGGGGAGTTATTCAAGATATAAACACACACTGGAAGATTATGATTACTGGATGCGGCTCAATTCGCTCTTTTCTATGCGGCACACGGAGGAGATAAAACCGCTGTACCAGTATCGCTGGCATGAGGATTCCCTGACGGCACACGATAAGGAACTGGGCATCACAAAAAACCGTTATAAATTGATGGCGCTGGACGATTTTCGGCGGGATTTCTACCTTTCCGCTTTGCTTTGGGTAGTAGAGGCGGAGGACGAAAATCAGCCCGAATTTGTCATGTTTAAATCCGCATTGCTTGCGGCAGGACAGCAGATGCTTGACCGGCGGCAGGTGTTGTCGTACACTCTTCCGGCTGTTGAGCCGAATGTGGTGTATGTCTATTTCGGTGAGCATCCGAAAGAGGAGACCGTGCGCCCGATGATGAAATTTTCTGCGGCGTGGGTGAGCGGAGCCGTTCACGAAGAGGGGACGGAATGGTTTGACGTTTGCGTTACCACGGACGAAAAGGCGCAGCTGCCGCGGCTGGACTACGGCAAGGGCTGGTTCGCGGTCGGCGGCGGGCGGAATATTTACGCATTCCTGGACAGCAAGGTGAAAAACGATATTCTCTACCGCATGGAGGGCATGATTGAAAGCACGCCCGCTTATGAGCGGAAGATTTCGATTATCATATGTACTTACAAGCGGGGTGAAAAGCTGATTGACGCGCTGTGGTCGGTTTTGCGTCAGTCATTCGGCAAGCGGGACTATGAAATTCTGATTGTAGATAACGACCCGTTTGAATCGGGGATTGAGCATGAGATTTTATCTTTTGCGGAAAAGTATGCCGAGTACGGCGAGTTTGTCCGCTATATCGGCGTGCCGCAGAAAGGGCTTTCCTACGCCCGAAACGCGGGAATGTGGAACGCGCGGGGCGATATTCTTCTCTTTTTGGACGATGATGTTTTGGCGGATTACTATTTGTTGGAAGAAATCTACACGGCATTCAAGTATCATCCTGATGCGGGCGTGATTGGCGGACAGATTATATTGGACGTTCCTTTCCCGCGGCCGGAGGTCGTGCGTAAGGGGTGGGAAAGTCTGTGGAGTCAGTTTACAGTAGTGGATTCCGTGTACAAAGATGTATCGCAGCAGTTTGAATTTCCGTACGGGGCGAATTACGCCGTCCGCCGCAAGGCGTTGATGCAGATTGGCGGTTTCCGTATGTGCTACGGCAGGGTCGGCAACGATTTTGCGGGCGGAGAGGAGACGGCGGTGGCGTTCCTCATGCGTAAGATTGGTTATACCGTGGGGATTCAGCCGCGGGCAAAGGTATTGCATCGCGTTGACCATGACCGCTTTACCCGTGAGCACGTGAAAAAGACCATACGCGCGGGAATTTTGACCAGTTATCGGTTCTTTACCGATTTGCATACGTCTGTCGGCTGGACACGTAGATATGTGCAATCTCAAATCAACATTACCCGCCGTGAGATTCAGCGTTTTATCCGCAAGCAGGTTGACCCCATGGTTATTTTTCATAAAAAGTGTACGTTGGCGGCGTGGCAGGCTATGCTCAAGCAAATAGACGAACACGACGCTTAGCGTACCCACACAATCTGAATAATTTTTGAACGAACGCGAAAGTGGGTAATCTTTCGTTTGGAGAGGTGTTTGCATGGAGGAAGAGAGAAGAAAAGCAAAAAGGCTTACGATTGGGCTGTTTCTTTCCTGCATATGTATTGCATTGGTATGCTTTGGAATTTTTGTTTATATTGCGCTGACGAACCGGGGCGGCGAATTGGTGAATCAAAGAATTGTCACCGTCGCTAAAATTATTGTTATGACAGGGATATTTTTTCTGGTATTGGCGTTTGGGTATCTGCTGCCTGTTTTAATATCGCACAAAAAACGCGAACGGAAGGATGGAGGATTTGATATGCCTGAGATTTTTGATGAAGCAAACATGAGGAATGTTTTGGGAAAATACATACCCGCCGGAGAAACGTTGCAGGCAGGGATACACGCGGTAGCGAAAGAGACGAATGCGGTGTGCGTGTTCGGCAAGTGTGTCTGTACGGAAAACAGGGTGATTCCGCACGAAGACGGAGAGACAATTACGATAAATAAGAAAAAATATTCGACATATGATATTTATCTTGGCATTACGCAAACTTCGCTGCTCATTGCGGGGTGTGAAAGGGAACAGTATTACTATCAATTTGAGGAAGGGGCGGATAGTGCCGCGGATATACAAGAGGTTACCTCGGATATTTATTTTGACGATATTGGCACACGCTTTCCATTGGCAGACATACAACGCTGTGAAATGAAAAAGGGCTGGATGGGTTCTGTGAAATGTTTCCTCACCATGAGGAATGGGAGTTACTTCAAACTCATGTTTCCGAAGCTTGGCGGATTGGGCGGAGGTATGCCGCGCCATACGGAGTACCGTGAGGCGATTATCACGCGGCTGAGCGGGTACGGGGCATAATTTTGGCAGAAAGGCTATGGCGATTTCTATGATGAAAAACTTTTTTAAGCTGTTTGCAAAAAAGGGCGGGGAGGAAAACAAACCTCTTAACCTGTATCAGTATAAATTTCTGCGGTATAAGACCGCGCGGCGGGAAAAGTATCCCCTGACGCTCTCGGAGGTGGAAACTCCGGCGGAAAAGGGGTTGATTTCCGTCGTTCTGCCGGTTTACAACGGGGCGGATTTGGTGGCGCAGTCCATCGATTCCGTACTGGTGCAGACATGGACGAATTTTGAGCTTATCGTCATCAATGACGGGTCTACCGACGGAACGTTGGAGATTTTAAAGCGGTATCAGGAGGCGGACAGCCGTGTGGTGGTCGTTGACCAGGAAAATAGGCGCATTCCCCGCACGCTTTCCCGCGGATTTGAGATGGCGCGGGGAGAGTTTTTCACCTGGACGAGCGCGGACAATATTATGCACCCGCAGTTTTTGGAAAAGATGGCGGGGCAGTTGCAGGCGCACCCTGATTGGGATATGGTATATGCGAATATGCGGCTGATTAACGCGGAGGGAAAACTGTACAAAGGGCACGGATGGTTTGAAGTTCCCTTGCGGAGCGGGAATGTTATGCTCCCGACAAACGCGTTTGAACTGAACACCTACGCGAACAATACGATTGCGGCGGCGTTCATGTACCGCAGTGCGGCGGCGGACATTGCGGGGAATTATTCCCGCTTTAAGCACACATTGGAAGATTACGATTATTGGATGCGGCTCAACTCCTTGTGCGAGTTAAAGCACGCGGACTTTTCCGAGCCGATTTATGATTACCGCTGGCATGATGGTTCCCTGACCGCAAAAGACGCGGAACTGGGCATTACTAAAAACCGTTATAAGCTGATGGTACTGGACGATTTTCGCCGTGATTTTTACCTTTCTCCCTTGCTTTGGTATCTGGACAGCGATGAGGAAGGGCAGGAGGCTGCCGCCGCGTTCCGTGAAGTCTTGGAGGCGGCAGGGCATATTGTTTTGGAAAAAGAAAACTTCTCGCACCTGTTCTTCGGCAGAGAGACGCATCGGCTGTGTTATGTCAGTTTCGGCAAGACGATGGAGAGCGTCAATTTGCCGAAAGGGACACAGAAGGTCAGCGTGATGTCCGGTACGGAGCGGTTGGATGGGTTTGACATTTATATTACCCGCAGCGAGGGGGATTTGCCGCGTCTGCATGACCACGCAGGATGGTTCCGCATGAAGAATCCGCGGGATATGTTTGCCTTTTTGGACGCGAAGGTGAAGAACGCTTTGCTTTACCGTATGGAAGAAATGATCGAGACGGAAAAGAGGTTTGAGAAAAAGCTGTCCGTCATTTTGTGTACCCATAAAAATTCGGAGCGGCTGAAAGAGTGTTTACACGCGCTTTGCAGTCAGACTGCCGCGCCGGAGGATTACGAGATTGTTTTTGTGAATAACAATTTTACGGACACGGCAATGAAAGAACTGGTCTTTGAAATCCGCGCGCAGTATCCGCAGGCGGAATTGAATTATATTACTGCGCCGGTGGGCGGGCTTTCCTATGCCCGCAATGTCGGACTGTGGGAAGCACGCGGGGAATTTTTGCTGTATGTGGACGATGACGCAATCGCGGATAGTGATTTGGTAAAAGAGACGATTGCTTGCGCGCAGGCGCACCCCGAGGCGGGGGTAATCGGCGGACAGATTTTGCTTGTTCCGCCTGAACCGCTGCCGGAGGTTTTGACCGACGAGGTACGCCCGCTGTGGAGTGAATTGATTATTTCGGGCGATAGTTACCGCGAGGCAAAAAATTACGGAGAGTTTCCGTACGGGGCGAATTTCGGCGTGCGTACGCAGTCGCTGATGCAGATTGGCGGGTTCCGCTGTACCTATGGCAGAATCGGCAACAATTACGGCGGCGGGGAGGAAACGCAGGTTTGCTTTATGATGGAACAGATTCATCAAAAGGTGGGGCTGAATCCCCGTGCCAAGGTGGAGCATAAGGTGGACGCGGCCCGTTACACATTGGAGCATATCGAAAAGACGGCGTACGCGGGGTTAATGACGCAGTATCAGATGCGCAAAGACTTGTACGCGCCTTTGGACTGGACGGACCATTACCTGGCGGGGCAGGCAAAAGCCTGTGAGGCGGAATGCGCGAAATTGGAAAAAGGGTCGCCGCAGTATCTGCAAAAGGACGCACAGCGGCGCGCGTATGAGGAAATTTTGAAAAGGCGCGGCGAGGATTACAACTTTCTTGCAGGCGGAACAAAGCAATTTGAATAATGGAACGACGGAAAGGCTGAAAAGCTATGGAATTCGGTGTAAAAGATGAGTTTTTCAATAAAATAAAAACGATATTTACAAGCAGTGAAACCTATTTTTGCCTTTTGCTTGCGGTTTTGATGGGGGGCGTGCTGTTTTCTCCGAATATCGCGGGGGTGGCGGATAACGGGGATTTTAACCGTGTACTGCGCCCTGTTATGATGTGGTATCAAGAGGGGCTGAGCCATGCGCAAACCTATTTTAATTATGTGATGGAGCGGTATGACATTCTTACGCCGCTGCCGTTGATACAGCCGACTTATCTGAATACGCATTTGCTTGTGGTTTGGTTGGCAAAAACCGTGAATGTGATTTTCTGTTCCCGGGAAATATTCTATATCCGTGTTCTGGGCGGAGTGTATTGTTGCCTGATGTTGTGGGCAAGTTGGTTGATTATGCGAGGCATCAAAACCAAGCGCCTTTGGATGAATCTTTTGCTGTTTGCCTTATATGTATTTATATTTGGTGACAGCGGGCATTTGCTGTATTTCAACAGTCTGTTCGCGGAACCGACGGCGTTTGTGTTCTTTCTGCTTGCGGCGGGGTATTTACTGCAAATGGTTCGGGCAGAGCAGGTTAAGCTGCATATGGCGGTCTTATTTTTTGCCGCGCTGCTCCTGTTTTTGGGGGCAAAGGTGCAGTACGCGCTGTTGTCGGTGCTGTTTATTCCTGTGGCGTATTACATAGCGCGTCAGTTCACGCGGAGAAAGGAAAAACTGACGGTTTGGGTCATGTTAGGCGTAACTGTGTGTGCAAGTATGACGTTGTACTTGATACAGCCCGCGTATTTAGACGAGGTGACAACCTTTGATTCCGTCTTTTGCGGTATCGCGAACGACCCTGCCACAGCGGGCGACCGCTTGGAGGAATTGGGTGTGCCGCGGGAGTATGAAGTGCTGGCGGGGATGGACGGTTTTCAGGCGGAATACCCGATTGACATTAACTCGCAGGAATTTCGGGAGAATTTTTATGACAAGGTCGGCAAGGGGACGCTGGTCAAATTCTATCTCACGCATTTTGATTTGTTGTGGGAACAGATGGAGCGCACGGGAAAAGAGGTGTACTATAACCGCCCCGAATATTTAGGCAACCGTGCGGAGCGGTATTCCGCCGAGCGGACGCATTATACCGCGCTTTCGGGGTATCAAACAGTCAAAAATCGGTTGTTTCCGCGGAATGTATGGTTTATTTTAGGATTCTTTCTGATATATTTCGGAACGCTGATTGCGGCAACGGTACGCGGCAAGGATAGCCGAAACAGAATGATGATGACGTTTTTAATCATATTGATTGTGTTTTGCGGAGTGCAGTTTGTGTTGCCTACGGTGGGCAACGGCGGCATTGATATCGCGAAACAGCTTTATATGTTTAATGTGATTTTTGACTTTCTGCTGATATATGCAGTGTATTGCGGTGTTCAGGCGATTTGGAGCGCTGTGGCGGGAATTAGACAGAACGAGCAGGGAGGTTACCATAAATGAAGTGTTCATTTTTGATTGCGAATTATAACGGGGAAGAGAATTTGCTGGAATGTTTGCGGACGGTCTATGCTTCGACCGAAAAAGATTTTGAGGTTATTGTGGTGGACAACGGTTCGATGGACGACAGCATTCTGAAAACAAAGCAGAATTTTCCTGATGTGCGTGTGTTTTCCCTGCGGGAGAATAAAGGAGTTCCGTTTGCGCTGAACCATGCGGCGGCGCAGGCACAGGGAGATTTTTTTGCGGTGGTGCACGTGGATACGCGCGTTGCGCCCGAATGGCTGAGTAATGCGATTCAAGGATTGGAAGAGTGTGAAAAAGCGTTTGCGGCGGCAACGCGGATATTGAAGAATGATACGACAGTAGACAGCGCGGGATACGGGTATGCACAGACCGGATATCCGTATAAAATCGCAGCGGGAAAGAAACCGGAAAAAGCACAGAAGATAAAAACAGTTATGGCGCCGTGTAATGCTGCCGCGTTGTATCGTCGGGAAGTTTTTGAGGAATTGGGCGGATTTGATGAGACGCTGTTTTATACCTTAGAGGATGCGGAAATAGGATTGCGCGCGGCGATGCGCGGTTATGATACCGTATATTTGCCCACCGCCACAGCGTATCATAGCGGATTCAGCGTTTCCGGCGGGGAAGAAAGCGACTTTTCCGTGCGGTTCAAGGCGCGCAACACCATTTATATTCGCCGTAAAGATTTGACGGGCTGGATGCGTTTTAAATATGCGTGGCATTTGTCACGCGGAGAACGCCGTCTTTTGCGCAAAAGCCGAAAAAAAGGCTGGGGGCGCGCTTGCAAACAGGGGTTTGACGAGGCGTACGATACTATCCAGAAGTGCTGTAAGGCGTACAAGGGTTGCAAAATTATGCGTAAGAAAAAAGTAAGCAGGCGTATGTTCCGCAGCTTGTTCAGGCGAAAGAGCTGGTAAGAGTGGATATGTACACGGATAGGGGAAGAGGTTATGTTTAAACGGTTGCAATGGAAATTGGTTGCGGTTTTTGTATTGTTGGTGACAGCTATTTTAGTGGTTGCGGATATATTTTTACTGCGCGGAGTCAGTGAGTTTTATCAGCAGGATTTCCGGCGGCAGGTAACAACGGCAATTTCGGGCGATTTTACAGCCGGCGTGCGTGGGGCGCTTGCTTCACAGGCGACGCAGGAAGAAAAATTAAAAACGATTGGGGATTTGATTTCTGCCTATTCAGGACAGCTGGGGATAAACGCAAACCGCACTTGTTCTATTTTGTCGGCGAGAAATGCCGAAATTATCATATCTTCCAATCCGCAGTTAGAAACACTGGAGAAAACGCCCAACATCATTACAGCGATGACAAAGGCGTCAGGAGATGCTTTGCAGTTTCAAACCAGTTATATGGATTATGCCTATTATTTAAGTGCGGGGGATGGCAGCGACGGTTACATTATTTATATCAAGGATACCAGAAATTCTCTCAATAATTTGACGAGGACAATTCTAACTATTAGTTTGCAGGCGTTATTGGGCGGAATTTTGGTAGCGCTGATTTTGGGTTTTTTGCTCTCGCGCACAATTACCGTGCCGATTGCGAAACTGACAAAAGCGGCGGAGCGCTTTGCGGAAGGAGATTTTGACGCGCGTTCCGAAGTTACTTCTCGCGATGAGATTGGCAGGTTGGTGGAAACTTTTAACTACATGGGCGGCGTGACAAAAGATGCGCTCAGCCGTGTTGCAAGTGAAAATCATAAGACGGAAATTATATTAGAGCATGTGACAAACGGAATTATTGCGTTTGACAAGGGGCAGACAGTCATTCAAATCAATTCCGCTGCCAAGGAAATGCTGCAATTGGAAGAGGTCGGGGAAATTCATTTTGATGAGTTTTTCAAAAATTTGGGCGCAGACATTTGCATAGCGGAATTTATGTATTTGGATAAGTTTAAAACTGAGGTGCGTGATATAGCAATTGGCGAAAATAAGCATATTCGCGCATTCTTTGTGCCGTTTAAGTTTGAGTCGGAAGAACTCGCGGGGATTGTCTGTGTGCTGGAGGACTTTACGGAGCAGTTTGATTTGGAGCAGGCACGGCAAAAGTTTGTTGCCGAGGTTTCGCACGAACTGAAAACGCCTTTGACAACCATTCGCACCTATGCGGAGACTTTGCAGAGCGGTTATATTGACGATAAAGAAACAGCGCGGACGTTTTTAGCTACTATAGAAAGTGAAACGGATAAAATGACGGCATTGGTGCAGAATTTGCTGACACTGTCCAGTTTTGACGCCAAAAAGAACAGAATGCAGAAAGAGCCGTTTTCGCCTGATGCCATGCTGCGGGAGACTTGCTCGCTGCTGCGGATGGAGGCAGAGAATAAGGGGGTGGCGTTACAGTATTTGCCGACAACGGACATTCCGACAATTTATGCCGACCGCGGGCAGGTGGAACGTGCGGTGCGCAACATTATTGTCAACGCGATTAAATACACCCCGAAAGACGGCGAAGTAAAAGTGTTTGCCGGACATCTTTATAATGAAATTTACATTAAAGTGGAAGATAACGGATACGGAATTCCCGCCAAAGATTTGGAACATGTGTTTGAACGGTTCTACCGTGTGGATAAGGCGCGGACGCGCGAGATGGGCGGTACAGGGCTCGGACTTTCCATTGCCAAGGAAATTATCGAAAACCATGGCGGCACAATTAAAATAGAAAGTGAATACGGAGCGTTCACGCGGGTTACGATAAAACTGCCCGTGATTCGGGAGTCTTAAAACGCGGGAAGGGAGTGGAAAACGGATATGGAAACTTGGGAATGGCTGAACAAAATCATTGAGGAATTTATGCAAAACAATATCGTTCGTGCGGCGCTTGCGCTGGTGATTGCCTTTGTTTTATCTAAGGTTGTGCGGTTTTTGATTCGCCGCAGAATCAAAAAGAGCGAGAATCTGACTAACCGCGCGGAAACCGTTTTGCGGATATTGAGTTCCGCTGTTTCGGTAGTCATTTACTTTTTGGCGATTTTGGAAGTTTGCCGTATTCTTTTTAATATTAACCCTGCGACCGTGGTGGCGGCAACCGGCGTTGTCGGTGTGGCGTTCAGTTTTGGCGCACAGAATTTAGTCAAGGATATGATATCCGGCTTTTTTATCCTGTTGGAAAATCAGTACGCGGTGGGTGAGTTGGTGACTATCGGTGATTTTACGGGGACGGTGGTTTCTTTAGGCGTGCGCAGTACACAGCTGCGCAATGTGAAGGGTGATATTTTTATTATTCCAAACGGGTCGGTGACCTCTGTGGTTAATCATTCCCGCGGTGTGCGCGGTGTTGTGCTCGATGTGGAGATTGCGTATGAGACTGACATCAACACGGCAATGGAGGTTCTGCGCGATGCGTCGGAACGCGCAAAGCGTGAAATGCCGCAGTTGGTAGATGTTCCGCAGGTTTTGGGCGTTTCACAGCTTGGACAGAGCGGGGTGAAACTGCGCGTTTTGGCAAACTGCGAGACAGACACGCAGTTTGAAGTGGAACGGGAGTTGCTGCGCCGCATGAAGTATGCTTTGGACGAAAAGAATATCAGTATTCCGTACAATCACTTGGTCGTGGTGAATAAAGAAGAAAATTAGGCGGTGATCATTTTGCGGACGTTGCAAACAAAATCTGTACTGCAAAGAATAGCGCAAACCATTACGGTGGCGGGCGTTATTTTTGTTCTGTTGCTGGGAGCGGGGGTTTGCGCTTTCAAATATGGGACGGCAGGGCTTCCGTATATTTTTCTTTCGGCTATGGTGATTTTTTTGTGCGCGTGCGGCGCGTGGTTTTCCAAATACCTTGGACGGTGGCGTTTTGTGGTAATCGGAGCGCTTGCGTTGTTCAGCCGTATGATAATGCTTGCGGTGTGGAATTTGCCGCCGCAGAATGATTTTTTGACTACCTATGAAATTGCGTTGCAATTAAGCGTCTCGCCGATGTCGCAGTGGCGGGATGTGATGGCGGGGATTGGGCAGTTATATCGGGATTATTGGGGCGTTCATATGCCCTTTATTTTGTGTGAAAGCGGTATTTTAAAGTTGTTTGGCGGGCATTATGCGGCAATTCAGATTGTGTTCGCTGTTTTTTCGGCAGGGTCTTGTGTGCTGGCGGCGATGCTTGGGGAAAAAGTATTTGGCAGACGCGCGGGATTTTTGGCAGGACTGCTGCTGATTTTTCAACCGACGGCGTTATTTTTCACTTCCGTGCTTTCCAATCAGCACATGGCAGTGTTTTTCTGCTTGCTGGGATTGTATTTTGCCGTTTCCAAACCGCTGAAAAGCGGATTAGCCAACGCCGCGCTTGTCGGCGGAACGTTAGCTTGCTCACAGTTAGCGCGCCCAGAAATGTATGTCACCCTGATAGCGGTGGCGTGTTATGAAATTTATGAAGTTTTGACATTATGGAAACAAAACCACACGGAACGGATTGCGTTGATAAAAACGGCGGCAATCAGAATCGTTGGCATATTTTTTATCTTTTTTGCTATCCTATTATTATGTAATGCCGTGTTGAAAGGGACGGGCATGATTCGTGGTTCTATGCTTGAGGGGAATTTTTCCTACAAGCTTGCGGTCGGCTTGAATGCCGAAAGTCAAGGCGAATGGAATGCGTCGGATGCCGAGGCGTGCAATAATGCCGAGGAGTTAAACCGACGGATTCGGGAGCGGATACAGCGTCCCGGCGATGTAGTAGCGCTTGTGATAAGAAAAGAAGGGGCGCTGTTGGGCTCATATGATTACGGCTGGTGTACGGATGGCAAGCAAGGATACACGGCGGAGCGATTCTTTCCGTTTATGAGCGAGGCATATATGCTGTTGATTTTATTATGTGCGGTTGCTGTATGTATATGCGGATTTCGGAACGGAAGAAAAGAGCAAATGTTGCTGCAATTATTTTTGTTCGGTTTTTTTCTGATTTTTGCGTTGATAGAAGTGCAAAACCGATATAATTATTTGTTTCTGCCTGTTTTATGCATTTTAGCCGGAGGAATGTTTGCCGCGTTTTATAAAAAATTTTCAGACAAAAACGCGATAACAGATAGGGTTGTAGAAAATAACAAGAAAAAAGTTTAAAAAATTTGAAAAAAAGTGTTGACAAAGGGTGCAGATTGTGGTAAGATAGTCAAGCGCCTTGAGAGAGGAACAAAAAACAAAATAATGATTTTGTTTTTCAGGGCATCCGAGAAACCGAAA